>Ga0066677_10000888_pt1 | contig 10217 bp, 10 predicted proteins | sample GraSoiAngelo_126_FD_62299 | JGI IMG/M metagenome (GOLD analysis project Ga0066677, IMG submission 62299) | Grasslands soil microbial communities from the Angelo Coastal Reserve, California, USA - 14_0927_09_20cm | ecosystem: Environmental > Terrestrial > Soil > Grasslands | place: USA... | reverse complement strand
AATCCCGCGCGGCGAGCGCTGCCGAGCCCGCGGCATAGAGGGCCGCCGCCTCTTCGGGAGCGAGGCGCGGATCAGGCAGGAAGAAAGCGGCGCGGTCGATGCGATATCCGCCTGCGTCGCGCCCGTCCTCCAGGCTGGGCGGAACGTACTCGAGCGGCACGCCGGCATGTAGCAGCTCCGCCTTGTCGCGCTCCAGCTTGCGCTCGGCCGATTCGCGCCCCCCTCCGTAGTCGTCCGGGAACGCTTCGCGCAGATCGGAGAAAGGCACCGGTTCCGGCGCGTCGAGCAGCAGCGCGACCAGATCGAGGAGCCGCTCGGTGCGGTCCATCTTCGCCCTACGAGGTGGCGGCGCTCTTGGGGGCCGCTTTGGCCTCCTCCTCCAGCGCCCACTGGATGGCGGCGACGTTGTCGCCCGGGATCTCCACCTTCTTGCCCGCCAGCGGGCCGTCCTCGGTCCCCACCACCCAATAGCTGTCGCCTTCCTTGTCGATCCGCGCGATTCCCGGCCCGATCTGGATCACCGTGATGTTCGGGTGCACGGGAAAGCGCAGGTAGAGGATCTCGATCGACGCGGCCACTTGATCTCCGCCTTTCGGGGGGAGTTCCCTCGTATCGTCCCCCGCCGCGAGGGTCAAGCGCCGAGCAGCCACCGTAGCTCGGCCATCACGTCGTCGGGCCTCTCCAGGAACGCCAGATGCCCCGCGCCGGAGACGATCGCTTGCCGCCCGCCCGGGACATTGCGCGCGAGCGAGTCGCAGGCGGCGCGCGGGATCAACTGGTCCTGCTCGCCGCAGACGACCAGCGTTCGGGCGCGCCAGCGGGGGAGATCCGGCGTCGAGTCGGGCCGCAGCGCCATCCCGCGCAGCGCATCGGCGATCCCCTGCGCGGTCGCGGTCCTGGCCAGCTCGCGGACCCGGCCGACGAGCGGCGAATCCTTCGCGACCATGCGTGGCGCGAGCGGGGCGATCACCGCCTCGGACCCGTTCTCCAGGGCCGCGCGGGCCTGCTGCTCGCGCTTCTCCTTCGCCTCGGGCGAGTCCGCGCCGGCCTGCGTGCAGAGGAGCCCCGCGCGCTCGATCCGATCGGGGAAGAGCCGCCAGAAAGCCATCGTCGCATATCCGCCCATCGAGCAGCCGACGAGCGCCGCGGAGGGGGCGCCGAGCGCATCGAGCGCGGCCGCGAAGAGCCGCGCCAGGTCGTCCATCGTGCACGGCCGGCCCAGCGCAGGCGTGCCGCCGAATCCGGGAGCATCGACCGCCGCCGCGCGCCAGCCGAGGCCCGCGCATCCGCGCAACAGCTCGTCCCAGCAGGTTCCGTCGAGAGGAAAAGGGTGCGCGAACAGCACGGTCCGGCCCGGCGCTCCTTCAGCGCGCAGGCGCGCCGGCCGGCCCTCGAAGCGCAGCGGGACCTCTTCCACATCAACCCCCGGTGACGACGATCGCCGCCCGGTACATGTCCATCGGGCAAGCGAAACGGACCTGCCCGGTCTTGGGAGCCATCAGCCGCACCTCGATGGGCTTGTCTTGCGGCAGCATGTGCTTGACCGGGTCGCCTTGCACGACCACGGCGTCGGCGCAGGTCTCCGCGACTTTCCGCGTGAACCGCAGCACCACCTCGCGTTCGGGCGGCACCTCGATCCGCACGGGCTCGAACCCCTTCTCGGTCACGGACACGTCGTAGATCGGGGCGCCGCCCGATGTAGGGCGCTGTGGGGGTGGCGAGGCCTTGCAAGCGAGCACGGCGAGGAGCGGAAGCATCCAGCGGGTCATGGCGCCCGTATCGATCGCGGAGCGGCCGGGCGCAAGCGCGATGACGGCGCGGTGACCTGCCGACCGGACACTCGGCTTCTTGGGAAGCCGCGCCGATCCGTGCGACACTGAATGGCAGGCGGGGACATGCGACGACGAGCGTTCGACATTCGCCACCGCGACCGCAAGGCGCTGCGCGAAGGCTATAGCCCGGCGGTGCGCCGGTTCGAGATCGCCAGCATCGCCTTGTACTGCTGCGCGATGGGTTGGTTCCTCTGGGGACTCCTCCCCCTCGTGGGGACGTACCCCTGGCTGATGGCGAGCGCCTTCATGTTCGGCTTCGTGCTGGCCGACTTCGTCTCCGGCATCGTGCACTGGGCTGCCGACACCTGGGGCTCTCCCGACATGCCGGTGATCGGGCAAGCGCTGATCCGACCGTTTCGCGAGCACCACGTCGACCAGAAGGAGATCACCCGGCACGACTTCATCGAGACGAACGGGAACAACTGCTTCATCTCCATCGGTCCGGCCGTCTGCGGAGCGCTGCTCCCGCTCGACGATGCGCTGAACGTCTTCGCTGCGACGGCGATCTTCTCCGTCACCCTCTGGGTCCTCTTCACCAACCAGTTCCACAAGTGGTCGCATCTCGACGTGCGTCCGCGCTGGGTCGACCTGCTGCAGCGGCTGAATCTGGCATTGCCGCCAGACCACCACGCCGTGCACCATTCGGCCCCCTTCGCGAAGTACTATTGCATCACGGTCGGCTGGCTGAACGAGCCGCTCCACCGGCTGCGGTTCTTCCAGACGCTCGAGTGGGTCATCACCGCGACGACTGGCGTGGTGCCGCGCGAGGACGACATCGGCGCCATCGCTGCGCGCGAGATCCTCGACGAGGACCCTGGGCCGATGCCCGCCGACAACGTCGCCCCCGAGCCCGAGCTCTAACGTTCCCGGCGCGCTGCCTTGGCCCAGGCAGCCAGCCCGGCCTTGCGCCGCGTGATCTCCGCCACGATGCGCGCCGGATCGACCGAGACGACGACCAGGTTCGCCGCCGAGGTCACGCCGGGCGGGACCGGGATGCCCGCGCGCAGCGGGAGATAGCCGGGGACGCGCGCGACGAGGAGCTGCTCGATTTCGCGCGAGGCGAGGCGCTCGGCGAGCTGCGCGGCGGCCGCTGGATAGCGAGCATCTTTCGGGCGCGACAGCGCGGTGGGCCACACGAAGGTCCCGATCGACCGCTGGTTCGGGTATTCCACGGCGACGCGCGCGGCGCTGGCCGCCGCCTTCGCCGCCTCGTCGCTCGCCACGAGCCCGACGATGGCCTTCCCGCCCACCACCGCCTGCCGGGCGGCATCGTCCGAATCGAGTACCTGCACCGCGTTCGCTTGCAGCTGATCCATCCACGTCTGCGTCCGGGCCTCGCCCCAGGCCTGGTAGAGCGCGGCGAAATGGGCCAGCGAGGCGCCGCCGGTGGGCGCCGCGAGGGCGACCTTGCCCTTGAGCCATGGCTGCGTCAGGACCGCATAGCTGGTGGGGACGGGATGCTCCCCGAGCAGATCCGTGGCGACGAGCAGCACCACCGCGCGCCCGCCCACTGCCGCCCAGGTGCCGCCCGGGTCGCGCCACAGGGAGGGCACGTCGTTGGCGGCGACGGGCATCGGCAAGAGCTCGCCTCGCTGGGCCGCCGCGATGGCGCCATAGGGTTCCGAGTCCCAGCGAAGGTCGGCGCCTTCGCTCGGCGCGCCGGCTTGCCCCAGGACCTCGGCGCCGGCGGCGGCCGCCGCGATGCGCTCGGCGCGAGGGCCGCCCGTTTGCGCGACGAGCCGCAGCACGGTGTCGATCACCGCCGCGGGAAGGTCGGTCGCCAGCCGGACCTCGCTCGGCGGTGGCGGGGCCGCCTGCTTGCTGCAGGCAGCCGCGAAGACCAGCAAGCTGCCGACGCGCAGGCGCATCCGCGGCAGCTTGCTCCACGCCGGAAGCCTGTCAATTCGGTGCGGTTGACCGCGGCGGGCGGCGCTTGCTAGAAGCACGCTCCCCTCAGGGCCGACATAGCTCAGTCGGTAGAGCAGCGGTTTCGTAAACCGCAGGTCGCCGGTTCAAGTCCGGCTGTCGGCTCCACCACCACCGCCGGTTGCGATGCCGAGACGGCGCAGTCGATCGCGGACGTGGCGCCTTGCGTCGGCATGAACGATTGCACGTGCGATAGGTGGCTCGCCGGCAGACTCCTGCTAGTCTGCGCGTCCGGGCGGGGAGGGGAGGCGTGCTTCGTGGAGGAAGACGATCGGTCCCGCGTCTGCGAGGAGTGCGAGCAGGAAGTCGTGTGGGTAGCTTGGCGCTCTGCTGGCGGTGGTGACGGCGGGATTGAGGTCCGGGAAGGGCATTGCGGCTGCAAGGGAAAGGGTTATCTCCAGACAAGGCAACAGCCGTACGGCCTCGACAAGGGGGTCGAGCAGCTTCGCGCCGAGTGGCACGCCGCGGAAGACGCGTACGACGAGGCGATCCGGCAGGGCCGGTCGCCGATCGAGATCGAGGCGCTCCTCCACAGGAAGCAGCGACTCAAGGCGGCGTACCTCGCGAAGACGCTTCACCCGCCGAGGTGAGCGAGCCGACGTCTGCACCGCATGAGGCCCGGTTTTCGTCGAGGCGTGCGCGGATGTGCGCACGGCGCGCTTTTTCGGAGCCACGCCTCGCTCCGCTAGATTCGCGTGCATGAGATCGCTGGTCGTCGTCTGCCTCGCGGCGCTGCCTGCGCTCGGGGGGGAGCACAAGGTGGCGGTCGCCCCCATCGAAGGGGTGCTCGGCCGCGCCGATGCTGCGGCGGTGGAGGAAGCGGTGCGCGCCGAGGTGCGCGGGTTGGACCTCGAGGTGATTCCGGGAACGCCCGCCGGATTGCCCGCCGCCGCTGACCTGGGCGCGACGCACGCGATCACCGGGAAGGCGGTGCGGTTGGAGGGCGCGCTGGCGATCATCCTGACGCTGGTGAAGGTGGAGGATGGGGCGAAGCTGGGGATGGAGAGGCTCGTCGGGTACACGCACGCGGACCTGCAGCGGGAGGCGAAGAAGAAGGTGCCGCGGCTGTTGCGCGCGGGGCTGGGAATCGCGGCACCGGCGGAATCGACTGCGACACCGGCAGCGACGCCCACACCGACGCCGGCCAGGAGTGCGACGCCGCTCACGGCCGCGAGACCGACAGCGAATGCGATAGCGACATCGACCGCGCCTCCGACGCCGATCGCACCACCGACCGCGACGACGACTGCGCGATCGGCCTCGATCTCCACGTCCGAATCGACCCCCGCGCTGCCCAAGCCCAAACCCGGACCCCGGTTCGTCCGCGCACCGACGCAGATCACGGGGATAGAGGAATCCTCGCCGCTGGTCCGCACCATCCGCCAGGTGGTGGAGGACGTCGAGGACGTGCGCGGACTGTGGCGGAAGACGACGCTCCAGGTGGTGCTGCTCGACGATGCGCTGTTCTCCAAGGCGCTGCGGTCGAAGGCGGAGAAGGAGCTGACCAAGGCAGCGGTGGCGGCGGAACGCGCCCGATGGGCGGCGTTCGGGCTTGCGCCGCCCGACGCCGACCCGGCAAGGATCCTGCTCGGCGTCCTCGACGAGCAGGTGGCCGGCTTCTACGACCCGTCGAGCAAGGCGCTCACCGTCCGCGAGAAGCCGCCCGGCTCCGCCGGCGCGTCAGCCGACGCCTTCCAGCTCGTGCTCGCGCACGAGGTCGAGCACGCGCTGCAGGACCAGCACTTCGGGTTCCCCGACCTGGAGAAGCTTCCGGACGACGACGCGCGGCTGGCCCGGATGGCGCTCTACGAGGGCGATGCGATGGCCACCATGGTCGCGGTGGGCGCGCGGCGCGCCGGGCGGCCAGTGAAGCTCGCGCTGGGCACCGCGGCGGCATCCGCGGCGGGCATGTCGGCGGAGCAGCTCGCCCGCGCGGGAGGGTACTCCCCCGAGCTGCTGCAAGCCCCGCCGGTCGTCCGCGAGGAGCTGGCGCTGCCATACGTGGCGGGTCTCGCCCTGGTCGCGGAAGTGCACCGGCGCGGCGGTTTCGAGCTGGTCGACAAGATGTTCCAGCGCCCGCCGCAGACCACGCACCAGGTGCTGCATCCGGAGGCGTACCTCTCCGGCGAGCAGCCCGCGCGCGTGCCGTATCCGGCGGCTCCGCCAGGGATGCGTGCGCTCGCCAGCGGCCGCATGGGAGAGCTGGGAACGCGGCTGGCGCTGCAGGTCTGCGTGGACGAGCAGGTGGCGCGTGACTTCGCGCAACACTGGGCCGGCGACGCATATACCGTGGTCCGCGGTCCGCTCGACGGGGTTTCCCTCGTCTGGAGCACGGCGTGGTCCGGCGACGGCGCGCGGCAGTTCGGCACCTTGCTCGGCATGCAGTCCCCCTGCTGGCAGGAAGCAGCCGCAGCCCACGCCGGAAAGCCGTACACCATCGCCGCGGCCGCCGAGGTCCGGGTCGACGGGGCGAAGGTGGCGCTCGCGCGCGGGTTCCCACGGGCGATGCTGAGCGCCGCCGCCACGGCGGCGACGCGGTTCGAAGCGAAGCCGTCCGCCGCGGTGACGCCGCTCGGCGAGCTTACCGCCGCTGCGCAAGCCGAGCGCGCCCGAGTGGTGGACGGTCGGTTCGTCAGCGCGCGACTGGGCGTCGAGGCAATGGTCCCGCCGGGGTTCGAGGCGGACCTCGACCAGCCGTCCGCAGAGATCGTGTTGCGAAAGCCCCAGCCCGAGGCGCGCGCCTCCCTCGTGTTCGTGCCTGAGACCGTCACGGCGGAGATCGTCGACGCGTTCTTCGAGACCACGGCGATGGCTTTCGCAAACCCGGGCGGTTCCTCCCTCAAGCTGCGCGGGGCACAGCGGACCACGCTCCTGGGTTCGGCCGCGCAGGAGCGCGCCTGGAACGTGGAAGGCACCGGCGCGGTGCTGCGGGTGACCGTCGCCCCGGCCTGCGGTGGCAGGGGCTACTACGCGGTGCTGCGCGCCGCCGCCGACGAGGCCTCGCGCTCGGCCCTGGAGAAGTTCGTCGGGTCGCTGCGCGCGAACCGGGCGGACGAATCCCCCGCCTGCGCCGAGCTGCAGTAGGGACGTCAGGGCAAGGGATGGTTCAGGTAGTTGAGCGCGATCGCCAGCGCCTTGCGCACCGGCAGCGTGGAGACGTAGAGCGCGAGCGCGATGGGGATGACCACCATCCGGCCGCTGGCGATGCTCTCCGGGTGCATGAACAGCATGACGATGACCATCACGCCGGTTAGGAAGGCCGTGCTGACGTACATGAAGGCGAGCGACTCGCCGTGAGGATCGTAGCGCAGGCCGCAGCGCGGGCAGTGCGTGTGCTCGCTGTAGGTAAGTACGCGGCGGAAGATCTTTCCCTCGCCGCAACGCGGGCAGCGCAGGCGCAGGGCCCGGGCGAGGAGCTGGCGCGAGAAGCGGAAAACCTGCCTGGACACCGTTCAACGCTTAGCCCTGTGGTCGCCAGGTAGGCAAGGGTGGGTGGACGCTCGCTCCGACTTCCGAGCGGGGTCTCCCCGCGAGTGCGCTGTTCACGTTGAGTGAAGTGAGCCACCCACATTTCCCGGTGCTGCTCTCCAGCAGCGCAGCCGGACCCCAGAGGCGGCACAAACGTCGATAACCGACCCCGCGTGTGTCATTGCGCCCAGGAGGGATCCCCGCTTCAATATCCGTGTTCACTGGAAAAGTGAGGGAGCCATGGAAAGCCTGCGCAAGGGTCTATCCATCTTCGCGGCCGCCGCGCTACTCGCCCCCGCGGGTGGGGCGCTCGCCGGCCGTCCAGTCTTCCACCACCACCGCGCCGATCACGAGGGCGAGGAGAAGGACCACGCCAGCGACCGCGGCGCCAAACCGGCGAAGGCGCAGGCGAGCGACTTGACGATGCGCTCGCGCGCGCTGCTCGGCAAGGACGGGAATACCCAGCTCGAGATCAGCACCGCGGCGTTCGACGTCGGTGCGACTCCGGCCGGGAACATCTCCCACGTGGAGCTCCGCGCCATCGACCCGTCCCGCTATGAGGGGGACGACGACGACAAGGACGGCAAGGACGAGAAGGGCGCGAAGGAGTTCCGCTTCCGCCGGGAATATGAGCACCTGCGTGACGGCGGCTACTTCACGCGGACGTTTCCCGGCCTGCCCCACGGCCTGAACCTGCGCATCGAGGCGAAGGCCCGCGGCGCTACCCGCCGCGACGAGGTCGAGGCGAAGTGGGTCGACGTCATCCACTACCGGCCCGATCTGGTGGTGACGCAGATCACCGCGCCGTCCTCCGCGGTCATCAAGACGACCGTGGACGTCACGGCCACCGTGGTCGAGCACATGGGCGACCTCGGCGCGCACGCGGACTGCGTCCTGCTCGTCGACGACGTGCAGGCCGACATCGCGCCCGACATGTGGCTCGACGCCAACGGCTCGACGACCTGCCGGTTCGCGCCCAGCTTCCCGGTCGCGGGCAGGCACACGGTGACGGTCCGCGCCGCGAACGTGCGGCCGGGCGACTACGACGACTCGAACAACGCGCTGTCGCGCCAGATCGACATCTTCAACCCGATCATCCCCATCTACGACGCGAGCGCCACCGAGACGACGACGGTCAGCTCGAATACCCTCGACGTCTACAACCTGGCGACCGCCGCGACGCCGGACTCGCATCTGGTCACCACGGTCACCAACGTGACGCAGAGCCGCTCCTTCATCGGGACCATCCCCACGGCCCTGAGCTTGAGCCAGCCCTGGAAGATCAGCTACTCCGACAAGAGCGGCGGCCGCAGCCTGAGCTCGGTGGAGTATCTGAGCGTCACGCTGGACGCGACCGGGAACTACTTCGACATCGACGCTGCGAGCGGACGGCAGCTCTGCGTCCGCCGCTCGTTCGATGCGGCAACGAATGCCGGGTCCACGCAGGTCGGCCTGCTGTGGCCGAGCACCGAGACCACCACGTTCTCGAAGAAGACCTGCAGCACGACGGCGGTGAACTGCACGCCGGGTGACTTCACCGTCAACCCGGCGGCGCTGGTGAACGTGCCGCTGGCCGACGACTACTCGGCCGACGTGGTGGTCGACGACGGCATCCCGTACAGCGCGCATCCCTCGATGGCGCTGACGCCGTTCGGGTCGACCACGCCCAGCCTCACCAGCGTGTGCGTGCAATTCCGGTCGGGCAACAAGATCGGCAAGCGCTGCCTGGGCACCAGCACCGCCACCTACGGCAAGTCCGGCGGTGTGTCGGTGACGGCGGCGCAGGCGTCGCAGTAGGGCGCCGGCAAGAACGGCTCGAACAGGCCGGTGCGGAGGCAGCAATGCCCCGCGCCGGCCTTCTTTTTGGCCTGGTAGGTCACTTCGAGCTCGCCGTCACGCCATCCCGAGCAATTGGCGCAGCACGTACGGCAGGATCCCGCCGTGCCGGTAGTACTCCACCTCGATGGGCGTATCGATGCGCACGATGACCGGAACCTCGTCCGTCTTGCCGGACCTGCGGTGGACGAGCAGGCGGGCCCTCTGGCGGGGTTCCGGTTCCGCGATGTCGAGCAGGTCGAAGGTCTCGCTGCCGTCCAGCTTCAGCGTCGCCGCGTCGGTGCCCTCCGCGAATTGGCAGGGAAGGACGCCCATCATTACGAGATTCGAGCGATGGATGCGCTCGAAGCTCTTCGCCACCACCGCCTTGACGCCGAGGAGCGCGGTCCCCTTCGCCGCCCAGTCGCGGGAGCTGCCGGTGCCGTACTCAGCGCCGGCGAACACCATCAGCGGAGTGCCGCGCTCCTGATAGGTGAGAGAGGCCTCGTGGATGGTGGTCTTGACTCCGTCGGGTTGCAGGATCGTCACGCCGCCTTCGACCCCGGGCACCATGAGGTTCTTGATGCGCACGTTGGCGAAGGTGCCGCGCAGCATCACCTCGTGGTTGCCACGGCGGGCGCCGTAGGAGTTGAACGCGCGGCGCTCGACACCGTGGTCGATCAGGTACTGCCCCGCAGGCGAGTCCGGGCGAATCGCGCCGGCAGGCGAGATGTGGTCGGTCGTGACCGAGTCGCCGAGCATGACGAGGCAGCGAGCTCCCTCGATGTCGGCGACCGGCCTGGGCTCGCGCGGCATCCCTTCGAAGTACGGCGGCAGCCGGACGTAGGTCGAGCCGTCGTCCCAGGCGTAGAGCTCGCCCTCGGGAGTGTCGAGCCCGCGCCAGCGCTCGTCGCCAGTGAAGACGTCGGCATAGACGTCGGTGTACATCTGTCCCTGCACGGACTCGCCGATCACCGCGTCGATCTCGTCCCGGCTCGGCCAGAGGTCGCGCAGGAAGACGTCCTCACCGTCGGAGCCCTGTCCCAGCGGCTCGTTGACGAGGTCGACGTCCATCCGCCCCGCGAGCGCGTAAGCGACCACGAGCGGGGGCGATGCGAGATAGTTCGCCTTCACCTCACCATGGATCCGAGCCTCGAAGTTGCGGTTGCCGGAGAG
>Ga0066677_10000886_pt1 | contig 10224 bp, 12 predicted proteins | sample GraSoiAngelo_126_FD_62299 | JGI IMG/M metagenome (GOLD analysis project Ga0066677, IMG submission 62299) | Grasslands soil microbial communities from the Angelo Coastal Reserve, California, USA - 14_0927_09_20cm | ecosystem: Environmental > Terrestrial > Soil > Grasslands | place: USA... | reverse complement strand
GATCGGCGAGACGCTCGAGCAGCTTCATCACGCCGCCCTCGTGGGCCCACGCCGGCATCAGGTTGTCCATCTTCGTGGCGCCAGCGTTGTACGGATAGACGTCGCCGGCGACGTCGACGCCGCGGCGGCGAGCGTCCTCGATCAGACCGAGCGCGGCGTCCAGCTTGGACCAGTTCTCGCGCCCGGAGGCCTTCACGTGCGCGATCTGCACGGGCACGCCGCCCGCGTCGCCGATGCGAATCGCCTCGGCGATGGAGTCCAGCAGCATGGCGGACTCGCCACGCACATGGGAGAAATAAAAACCGCGGCGCGCGCGCATGGAGTTCGCGAGCGCGATGAGCTCGTCCGTCTGGGCATAGGCGCTGGGCGGATAGACGAGCCCCGTGGAAAATCCCCACGCGCCGGCGTCCATCGCGTCGCCCAGCCCATGCTCCATCGCGCGAAGCTCACCCGCGTCGGCGGGGCGCGCCTCGAATCCCATGGCGGCGATGCGCAGCGCGCCGTGGCCGACGAAGTGGATCACGTTCACCGAGGGCCGGAGGGCGCGCAGCATGTCGAGGTACTGGCCGAACGTCTCCCACTCGACATCGGGCGTGACCCCGATGCCGCCGACCCAACCCTTCACGAGTGCCTGCTGCTCGCGGCGCACGGGTGCCGGGGAGAACGAGCACATGCCGACGACTTCGGTCGTCACCCCCTGGCGGATCTTGGACTCGGCAGACGGGCACGCGAAGTAGAAGAGGTCGGAATGCGAGTGCATGTCGATGAAGCCCGGCGCCACGACGCGGCCGGCGACGTCGAGCGCGCGATCGGCGGCGCCTGCGAGACCGGGCGCCACCGCGACGATGCGCTCGCCCTCGATCGCCACGTCGGCGGCGCGGCCGGGGGCGCCGGTGCCGTCGACGACGGTGCCGCCGCGGAGCAGGAGCGACCAGGGCACCGCTATTCCTCGGTGATCGTGATCGACGTCATCCGATCACCCTGCCGGATGCTGTCGACGTGCTCCATGCCGCTCGTCACCTTGCCGAACACCGTGTAGTTGTTGTCCAGGTGCGGCTGCGCGCCATAGGTGAAGTAGAACTGCGACCCGGCGGAATCCGGGTCCTGGCTCCGCGCCATCGCGAGCGAACCACGGACGTGCTTGTTCTTGTTGAACTCGGCGGGAACGGTGTAGCCGGGACCGCCGGTGCCGTTGCCCTTGGGGCAGCCGCCCTGCACCACGAACCCGGGGACGACGCGGTGGAAGGTGAGCCCGTTGTAGAACCCCTTCTTCGCAAGCGTGACGAAGTTCTCCACCGTCTTCGGCGCGTCTTGCGGGAAGAGCTCCAGGCGGATCTCGTTGCCGTTCTCGAGCGTGATGAGACCGGTCTGCTTCATTTCTCAACCACCTTGATGGCCTTGATTCGGTCACCGACACGGATCTGGTCGGCGACGTCCATGCCCTTCGTGACCTGACCGAAGGCCGTGTACTTGCCGTTGAGATGCGGGGCGGGTCCCAACATGATGTAGACCTGGCTGCCGGCGGAGTCGGGATCCTGGCTGCGCGCCATGCCGAGCACGCCTCGTTCGAACTTGCGGCTGTTGAACTCTGCTTTGATCTTGTAGCCGGGACCGCCGGTGCCCATGGCCGGATCGTCCATCGGCTTTGTCTTGGACTGCGGATCGCCAAACTGGACGACGAACTTCGGCTCGACCCGGTGCACGCGCTGCCCGTCGTAGAAGCCCTTCCTGGCCAGCGTCAGGAAGTTCTCGACGTGTTTCGGTGCCTCCTGCGGGAAAAACTCCAGCACGATCTCGCCGCCCTTCTCCATCGAGATGACGGCCGTCGGCGTGCGTGCGCTCTTACTCTGTGCGCCGACGGCGACGGCGCCGAGGGCGATGAGGCCGGCGACGACCAGCGCGACGACGATGGGGCGCGATCCGCGGGGGCGCAACGTGGCGGCCATTATAACAGCGCGCCGGCGGCGCGCTGTTCAGCGCAGCGGCGTGCCGACGCGCGTGACCATCGACAGGATCAGGAAGATCACGAGCAGTCCCGCGACGGCGACGAGCACGACCTCGAGGGGAAACGGCGTCGATCGCCCCGGACGCCCGACGTCGATCGGCAGCGCGACGGCGTTGATGTACTCGATCAGACGCCGCTGGTCGTCGGCCGCGACGTAGACGAACTTCAGGCTGACGCGACCTTCGTGGGCAGCGCGCACCACGGCCTCGGCGACGTCCACCGTCCGTCCGCCGCCGAGCTCGATGATGACCCGCACGTCGGTGCCCGGCGGAAAGCGCGCGCTCGTCCGCACGGCGCAGCCGCTGATCGAGAGGTCCGTCGTCTCGGCCTCGGCGCTCTCCGCACCCGCCGTGAGACGCGCGGGCAGGCGCACCACCACGCGCTCGTAGTCGCGCCGGTCGCCCTTGGAATTGGGGTAGCGGTGGCCCCAGTTGAGCCGGCGAAAGCGGAACGTACAGCGCTGACACCGGAAGGGATAGACGTACACGACGCTGATCAGCCGCTCGAACGCGCCGACCCGCGAGCTGCGCCGCACGCTCTGACTGCCGCAGCGCGGACACTGCACGTCCACATGGTACAGTGGAGTGATGCAACACCGCGAAAGCATTCGAAACGTGGCGATCATCGCCCACGTCGACCACGGCAAGACGACGCTGGTGGACGCGATGCTCTGGCAGTCCGGCCTCTTCCGCGAGAACGAAGCGGTGCCCGAGCGGATGATGGACTCCATCGACCTCGAGCGCGAGAAGGGCATCACGATCATGGCCAAGAACACGGCCGTGACCTACAAGAGCGTGCACATCAACATCGTCGACACGCCGGGGCACGCCGACTTCGGCTCCGAGGTCGAGCGGACGCTCACGCTGGTCGATGGCGTGTTGCTGCTCGTCGACGCGGCCGAGGGCCCGCTGCCCCAGACGCGGTTCGTGCTCAAGAAGGCCCTCGAGGCGGGGCTGCCGCCGATCGTCGTCGTCAACAAGATCGATCGCAGCGACGCGCGACCGGCAGAGGTCCTCGACGAGATCTACGACCTCTTCATCGATCTCGACGCCGCCGAGGAGCAGCTCGACTTCCCCGTCCTCTATACCAACGCGCGGGTGGGGACGGCCACGAGCGATCTGAAGGTGGCGGGCGAGAGCCTCGAGCCACTCTTCGAGGCGATCCTGACGACGGTGCCGGCGCCGGCCTTCGATCCCGCCGCCGGCCTTCAGCTGCGCGTGGCCATGCTCGACTGGGACGACTATGTCGGCCGGCTGGTCATCGGGCGGATCGTGAACGGTCGCGTGCGCCAGGCTGAGCGGATCGCGGTCGTTCACCGCGACGGCACCATCGAGGCGGGGAAGGTCACCGTGCTCTACGGCTACGAGGGACTGAAGCGGACCGAGATTCAGGAGGCGAGCGCGGGGGACATCGTCGCCATCGCCGGCATCGAGGCGATCGACATCGGCGAGACGGTCGCGGACCTCGAGGCGCCGGTGGCGCTGCCGCTCATCCGCATCGACGAGCCGACGGTCTCCATGCTGTTCTCGTCGAACGTCTCGCCCTTCGCGGGCAAGGAGGGACGCTTCGTCACCTCGCCGCAGCTGCGCGAGCGACTCATGAAGGAGCGCAAGCTCAACCCGGGCATCCGCGTGGAAGAGACGGAGTCGCCCGATACCTTCCGCGTCTCGGGCCGCGGCGAGCTGCAGCTGGCGATCCTCATCGAGATGATGCGCCGCGAGGGCTACGAGCTCGAGGTCGGCAAGCCGGAGATCATCACGCGGCAGCAGGACGGGCGGACGCTGGAGCCGATGGAGCATCTGGTGGTCGACGTGCCCGAAGAATTCATCGGCGCCGTCACGCAGAAGATCGGTCCGCGCCGCGGCGTCATGACGAAGATGGTCAATCACGGCACGGGGCGCGTGCGGCTCGAGTATCGGCTGCCGTCACGAGGCCTGATTGGCTACCGCACCGAATTCCTGACCGACACGCGCGGCACCGGCCTCTTGAACCATCTCTTCGATGGGTGGGACGAGTGGCAGGGCGACATCGCCCACCGTCAGAACGGCGCCCTCGTGGCCGACCGCGGTGGCAAGACGACCGGCTACGCCATCGACAATCTCCAGGCGCGCGGCACGATGTTCCTCCCCCCCGGTGAGCCGGTCTACGAGGGCCAGATTGTCGGCGAGAACTCGCGCGACAACGACCTGGACGTCAACATCACAAAAGAAAAGAAACTTACGAATATGCGGGCGTCGACCGCGGATGAGGGCATCAAGCTGACACCTCCACGCATCATGAACCTCGAGCAGTGTCTGGAGTGGATCCGCGAGGACGAGCTGCTCGAGGTCACGCCGAAGTCGCTGCGCCTGCGCAAGCGCGCCATGGCGGGTCGCCGCCGGTTCTAGTGATCCGCCCGAACCTGCTCGCGTGGCAGTGGCGCGACTATGTCGCCAAGCACCGCGACCGCACGAACTTGCTGATCCACATCGTCGCCGTCCCGCTGTTCCAGGTCGCCACGCTCCTGCTGGTCGGCGCACTGCTGGGCCGGTCGCTGATCGCAGCGATCGTCGCCGTCATCGCGATGGTCATCGCACTCGTGCTCCAGGGCCGCGGCCACCGGAGCGAACCCGAAACGCCGATGCCATTTAACGGCGCCGCGGACTTCGTGAGCCGCTTCGTCGTCGAGCAGTGGATCACGTTCCCGCGCTTCGTGCTCTCGGGCGCGTGGGCGGAGAACCTGCGCCGCGCGCGGCGCCCCGCGTAGCGCACGTCACGGTGCGCGTCGCGTCTCCCGCCCCGGCGCCGGCGGGCGTCCGTCAGTCGCGCGCAGGCAGTACGTAGCCGTACCGCAGATTGCTCCGCTCGGCGCCGGCCGCCTCGTACTCCGCCTTGAGCGCGGCGATGCGATCGGTGGCCAGCGCCGCGCGCCGCTCGTACGTGTAGAGCCGCGCGTTCGTCTCACCCAGGATCGCGCTCTTGATGGGACCGTCGGCCGGGCCGAGGGGCGTGAAGCCGTGCTGCTTCTGCATATCCGCCGGAATCTCGAGCCGGCGGAGCGCCTCGATCTGCCATTGCGGCGACCCGGTCCAGATCGCGTCGGTGCCCCAGACGACGTGGTCGACGCCGAGGCCGCGGATCAGCGTGCCCATCATGGCGGCCGACACACGCGGATCCGCGATCGTCGTCTGCGCGAAGAGCTGGCCGACGTCCGCGTACACGTTGGTGACGCCATACTTCGACGGAACCTCGGCGAGATCGGTCACCCACTCGATGCGTCCCGTCTTCTCGAACTGTGTCCACGCATCCTCGGCGCGGCCGCCGCCGGCGAAGCGGTAGCCGCCGTGATAGATGATGAACGTCATCTTCGGCCAGTCCTTGGCCGCTCGGCCGACGTCGCGCACGTCGGAGTACGCGAGCAGGTGCGGGAACTGCTGCTCGACCGACGGCGGGAACAGTCCCTTGTGCACGCACACCTTGTCGTAGCCGGCCTTGAGCAGCTTCTCGTAGAACGGATAGACGAGCTTGTCGTCGTCCATCCGCCACGGGTGCTTGCTGAGGTTCTTGTTGGTGTTGTCGCCGATCGTATAGCCCTTGAACGAGTCGGGCTTGAGGTCACGGATGGCGTGGTCGACCTGCTCCATCCACCCTGGATAGCCCGGCGTGAAGATGGCGTGGCTCAGCAGGCGTCGCGAGCCGGCCTCACGGTTCACGCGGGCCCGCGCCTCGGCCTTCATCTCGTTGGTGAGGAACCAGTCCTGAGGCACCTCCGAGGGCGCCCCGGAGAGCAGCGCCACCTTCGTATCGCTGTCGAGAAACACTTCCTTGTAGTAGTTCGCGAACTTCAGATCGTCGATCGTCTGTTCCTTGCCGGCGAGCGCCTTGTTCCAGCCCGCTTTGCCCACCGCCTCGCGCTGGCGCACGAAGGTCATGATGCGCGTGTCGTCGCGCAGGAAGTGCGTGTGGCAGTCCATGACGAACTGCTTGGCGAGGCCGTCCGCGCGCTCCTTGGCCATCTGCGGCGTCTGCGCCTCGGCCGCGCTCACGTCGTAGAGCAGCCCGTAGACCTCGTTCATCGCGAGGAAGGCAGCCGCCATCCCCGACGCCGTGGCGAGGAATCGCCGTCGCGTCATCCCGTGGCGCCGGGCCAGCGTGGCGCCGAGCTCTTTCACGCGGGCCTCGACACGGCGCTGGGCGCTCGTCTGCGGCACCGGCATGAACTCGTCGCTGGACACGCTCTGCGTCGGGACGGGCCCCGCGAAGGCGTGGGTTTCGGCGGGCAGCAGGCTGGCGAGCTCGCGGTCACTGAGCAGTCCCATGACGTGTCCTCCCCTGGGCAGCGGATGGCGCGGTCCTGTGTAGTCCGGGCGCCAGCCGAACGCAAGCCCCCGGGCACATGGCTTGCTGCTACACGAACCCGCCATGGACCTCGCCGCGCGCGCCAGGGGCTTCCTGATTCTTCACGAGGGCGCGGATTTTTGCGACGACTGCCTGGCCCGGGCGCTCGGCGTCGACGCCGCGCAGGTCCGCGCGACGCTCACAACGCTCGCGAAATCCCCGGCAATCCTACGCGATCGGTGGACCTGCAAATTTTGCCGGAGGTCGACGCTCGTCAGCCGGGCGATCGCAAATCCGACCTTCGCGCTCAATCGACGCTCGCGCACCCGCCTGCGGCGGACCGCCTAGGCGCCGCCGCTCGGTTTGAATTCCTTCCCTTGCCTGGGAAGGTTTATCCCACTGGCAATTGCCTTGCACGCCTGCGGCGCGTAATTCCTTTGTCTCCGGGTGAGGGGTATGCCAGAAGAGAGCTTCGATGAGCAGGCGTCTCTTCGCGGCATCCACGCCTTCCTCGTCGTCGATGATTCCGAGTCCCGCGAGCTGATCAAGACCGTCCTCGAATACGCCGGCGCGCTCGTCAGCGCCGTCGCCTCGGCGCGCGGCGCGCTCTCCGCGCTGGACGCCATCCGCCCCGACGTGCTCATTGCCGATCTCAGCGGCGAGGGCGACATCGCGGCCGCGCTGATCGAGCGCGTTCGCAAGCTGCCCGGCGGCCCCGACATGCCGGCGATCGTGATCACCGCGCGCGGCGGCCGTGACGAGCGCCAGCGTCTGCTCAAGGCGGGCTTCCAGTACCACGTGCTCAAGCCCGTCGATCCGTGGGAGCTGTGTCGTCTGGTCGCGACGCTGGCGGAGCGCGGCAGCTAGAGCCGCGGCCACGCGGCAGGCTCGCGCGCGAGCGTCGCGACCGCACCGCAGAGCTCGGCGGCACGCAGCGGCATCGCAACGTGCAGGTGAAACCCCGCGGCCAGCAGCGCCTCGCCGTCCTCGTGCGAGCCAGTCAGCGCGAGCGCGGGAATCTTCCCGCCCTCCTCGGCCGGCAGCGCACGCACTGCGCCGATGAATCGCGCGCGCTCGGCGGCGGCGCGTAACTCCACGACGAGCACGTTCGCGCGCACACGCTCCATGACCGCGAGTGCGTCGTCCGCGGACACGCACATCGTCACGAGCGCGCTCGCGTACTTCAACGTCTGCGCGAACAGCTCGCATCGCTCCTCGTCATCGCACACGAGAAGCACGTGCACACCACGGAGCGGTGCCGCCGCTGCGCCACGCCGCGCCATACCAACGGTTGGTGCAAGGACTCTGCCGCCTGGATTGCTCGGCCCGCTGGTCCGACCTACGGACGTCCGAGCCGTAATTCGAGCCGCGCCGCGAGTCGCGTGAGCGGAAAACACAGCGCGAAGTAGATCACCGCCGCCGCGCCATAGATCTCGAACGAGCGCAGCGTGCGCTCGATCGTCTCCTGCGCCGCGCGCGTGAGCTCGAACACGCCGATGATCGCGGCGAGCGACGTGTCCTTCACGAGAATCGTGCAGAGACCGACGAACGGCGGCAGCATCCGTCGCATCGCTTGCGGCAGGATCACGAAGCGCAGCGTGCGCAGCCAACCCAATCCGAGCGAACGCGCCGCTTCGTATTGCCCGCGCGGGATCGATTGCACGCCGCCCCGCACGACCTCCGCGGTGTTGGCGGCCATCCACAGACTCATGGCGAGCACCGCGGCGGGAAACGTCGGAATGCGCACCCCGAGCGCGGGCAGCCCGAAGAATACGAAGAACAGCAGGAGCAGCAGTGGCACCGCGCGGACAACCTCGACCGCCCAGCCGACCGCACCGGCGGCGACGCGCCACGGGACGACACGCAGCAGACCGAGGGCGAGCCCGAGCGCGCTACCGACGGCGAGCACGGCGAGCGCCAGCACCACCGTGCTCGCGGCGCCGCGCAGCAGGTACGGCAGGCTCGGCCACAGGACGCTCACGAGGCGACCCGCGCCATGCGCATCTCGGCCGCGTGCAGCACGCGCGTGAGCGCGAGCACGAGCATCACGTACAGGACGGCGGTGGTGCCATAGATCTCGAAGGTGCGGAAGTTGTTGAACGAGATGTCGTTGGCCACGAACATCAGCTCGACCATGCCGATGGTGGACACGAGGGAGGAGTTCTTCACCAGCGAGACGAGGTTGTTGCCGAGCGCGGGGAACGCGATGCGGAGCGCCTGCGGCACGATGACGAATCGGAGCGCCTGCGCCGGCGACAGTCCGCACGACTGCGCGGCCTCGTGCTGCCCGCGCGGCACCGCCTCCAGGCCCGCGCGGAAGATCTCGGCGTTGTAGGCGGCGGCGTAGAGCACGAGCGCCGACAATCCCGACAGGAACGGCGACAGTCGCACGCCGAGCTGCGGCAGGCCGAAGTACACGATGAAGATCTGGATCAGCAGCGGCGTGTTGCGGAAGAGCTCGACGTAGGCGTCGACGGCGCTGCGAACGATGCGGCCGCCGGTCTGCGTGGCCACCGCGAGGGCCAGGCCGAGCGCCGCCGCCAGCGCCATGGCCACGGCGGAGATCACGATGGTGAGGCCGGCGCCCTGCAGGAGGTAGGGCAGGCCACGCCAGACCGCCGCCCATTCGAACGTGTACGCGGGCGCGGGCGTCACGGCTTCACGAGATTCCCCTCGACGTCCGCGAAGTACTTCTTCCACAGGCGGTCGTACGTGCCGTCCGCCTTCATCGCGGCCAGCTGCGCGTTCACCCACTTCACGAACTCGACGTCGCCCTTGCGCACCGCGATGCCGTACGGCCGCGGCATGAATGGCGTGCCCACGGCCTTGAGATCGGGGTTCTCCTTCGCGAGACTGAGAATGACGATGTCGTCGTGCACGTAGGCATCGGCGCGGCCACCCTTCACGGCCAGCACCGCCTCCGACACCTTGCCGAACTTCACGCGCGTCGCCTTCGGCTGCAGCTGCTCGACGTCGCGATCCTGGATGGCGCCCTGCACCACGGCCACGGTCTTCCCCGCCATGTCGTCGAGGCTCTTCGCGGTGGAGCTCTTGGGCACGAGCAGCAGGGAACCGGACATGAAGTACGGTTCGGAGAACTCGACGACCTGGCGCCGCTCGTCGGTGATGGTGACGGTGGCGATGACGATGTCGATCTTGCCGGACTGCAGAAACGGAATCCGGTTGCCCGACGTGACGGCGACCAGCTCGACCTGCTTTTCGTCGTTGAAGAGCGCCTTCGCGAAGCGATGGGCGACGTCGACGTCGAAGCCGACGTTCTTGCCCGAGCTATCGACGGTACCGAACGGCGGGAAGTCCGTCTTCACGCCGGCGACGAGCTTGCCGCGCTTCTTCACCGTGTCCAGCGTGGACTGGGCCCAGGCGGTCGTCGCGATGCCGACGGCGAGCACGAGCATGACGGCGACGACGGCGAGTATGCGTGACCTCATCGGAGTCCTCCCTGGTGACATCGCGATCGACGAACGTGCGGGATGATACGACGACTCAGAAACGCAGCACCACGATGCCCGCGACGGTCACGACCGCCCCCAGCAGCGCCAGCGCGGGCAGCCGCTCGTTGAGAAAGACGATGCCCAGGGGCACCGCGAACAGCGGCGCCGTGGACGACAGCACGCTGGCCACCGCCACGCCCGCGTACTTCACCGAGGCGCTGTACATGACCGAGCTGACCGCGGTGAGCGCGGCGAGCGCGAGCAGCCGGACGAACAACGGCCAGCCGCCGCGCAGCAGCGCGGGCACTCCGCGCAGCGCCCACGGCGTCACCCAGAGCATCACGGCGCCGACGGGCAGGCGGATCGCCTGCGCGCTCACCGGATCGATCTCGTCGAGCGGCACCCGCAGCGCGACGACCGACACCCCCCACGCCAGCGCCGCCAGCAGCG
>Ga0066677_10000875_pt1 | contig 10300 bp, 9 predicted proteins | sample GraSoiAngelo_126_FD_62299 | JGI IMG/M metagenome (GOLD analysis project Ga0066677, IMG submission 62299) | Grasslands soil microbial communities from the Angelo Coastal Reserve, California, USA - 14_0927_09_20cm | ecosystem: Environmental > Terrestrial > Soil > Grasslands | place: USA... | reverse complement strand
AACACCATGACGCCACCGATGAAGAATCCGGAGAGCAGAATGATCGGCACCGAGCCAACGCCCACGTCATCCATCTGCACGAGCGTGTCCTGAAAATAATGCGGGGGAGTCGCGAGATTGGTCAGCGCGCGGAAGGAAAGCTGCGAGTAGTCCTGAACGGCGGCTATCGCCCGTTTCGTCGCACCTTCCAGCACTTCGACGACCGAAGGGACTTCTTCCTGCTTTGCATGATTGCCTGTTACCTGGAGCGGAGTGTCGGCCACAAGTTCCTGTCTGCACCCGTCCTCTGCGTTGGGCCTCTCGCCCAAAACAGCACTACCCGAAGCGTAACTTCGCTGGCAACGATGCGTCAAGTAAGCGATTCCGCAGCAAGGCGCCGGCAACTCCCCGTCTCCGGCGTGTCGCCGCCCTGACCTCCCGTATCTTGTGCATTCGACAGGGGCTTGCGCCGTTCGGAAGAGTCGTTCTCGACGGCCGCTCCCGTTGTCAAAAGAGCAACTTGGGCCACATCCGCGGGTCGCCACCGGCCGATGTCCGGTAATCTGGTTTGACAGGACACTATGGGCTATCCACCAGAGCGCCGGCGTCGGGCTCGTCTGAAGCTTCAGCAGGTGGTTCGCGTGCGGCCTTCGGATGCTCATCTCAACTTCGACGAGATTCTCCCTACGCTGAACACGACCCGGGAAAGTGTGTACTTTGCCTCCAAAAACGGGACGTACATCGAGGGCATGCGCGTGTTCATTACCTTCCCGTATTCAGACTCTCCCGGTTCTCTCAATCGCGAATCGCTTGGCAGAGTGGTTCGCATCGACGACCTGGGCCAGGGGCGGCGCGGCATCGCCATCGAAATCCTCATGCCCCTCTACGTCGGCGGCAAAGAAACCCAACGCTGAATGATTAACGGCCCCCGCGGCCTTCCGTCAGAAACACGTGGAAGTCCGTAGCCACAGGTTCCGCGTCCAGCTGTCGCATGTCAGCGCGATTTGACCTCGACGGTAAGTCGCGTGGTTCGCGAGATGCTGCATCAAGTGCCCCAAGCGCCCCAAGCTGACCTCCTTTTTCCGAAAAGGAAGCATTTTTTTGCCAGGGCTTCTTCGGTCAGGCGATTCACGAACTCGGTTTGCTCTTTTTCGACTTCTGCCCACCTCATCCGAACCGCAGCGACGTTGGGAAATGCGTCCGGATGGAAAAGGTTGTCGCGCCGCGTCCGCAAATCCGTCAAGAATTGAGCGGTATGAGACCCTCCTTCCAGTTAGCAAGTCCCACTCGCCGCCCAAGATATGCACGAGCGTATCCCTCACGGAGCGAAAGCTGCCGCCGAGATCCTGCGTGAATTGCTCGACGCTCAGGCACACAACGCGGCTTGCTGGACGCCGAAGGCCGCGGTCGCTAGACTGTCTCTTCCTCCTGATGGCACGGTCAAAGGACACGCGAGGACAGAGGCGCGGATGCTGAAATTCTATACCGCCGGCGAATCGCATGGACAGGCGCTTTTCGCCTACATCTCCGGGCTTCCCGCGCAGCTCCCCATCGACCTCAAGTTCATCAACACCGAGTTGCACCGCCGTCAGCTGGGCTACGGTCGCGGCGGCCGCCAGAAAATCGAACAGGACCGCGCCGAGATTTTTGCCGGCGTTCGCCACGGCAACACGATCGGCGCTCCCATCGCCTTGCGCATCGAGAATCGCGATTGGGCCAACTGGGAAAAAATCCTTCCCGTGGAGCCCTCCGAGGATGACCCTGGCGCGCGCAAGCTGGTGGCACCCCGGCCCGGCCATGCGGACCTGGCCGGGTCTCTGAAATTTAATTATCACGACGCGCGCTATGTTCTCGAGCGGGCCTCTGCCCGCGAAACCGCCGCGCGCGTCGCGGCCGGCGCGTTTGCCAAAATCCTCTTGCAGGAATTCGGCACGGAAATCGCCAGCCACACCCTCCAGGTAGGCAACATCCGTCTGGAGCGTCCCGCCACCTGGAAGGACATTCGCGCCGTCAGCGCGGATTTGGATTCCCCTCTGCGCTGCACGGATGCCGCCACCCAGGACAAAATGAAAACCGAAGTGGACGCCGTTCTCAAGGCCAACGACACCGTCGGCGGCGTCTTCGAGATTGTCGCTCACAATGTTCCGCCCGGTCTCGGCAGCCACGCTCAGTGGGACGAAAAACTTGATGGCCGCCTGGCCCAGGCGCTCATGAGCGTCCAGGCCGTCAAAGCCGTCGAAATCGGCGAGGGCGTTTCGATAGCCGCGGCTCACGGCAGCGACGTCCAGGACGAAATCTTCTACGATAAGGCCGTGCACCGTTTTCGCCGCTTCAGCAACCGTGCCGGCGGGCTAGAAGGCGGCATCACCAACGGCGAAGACCTCGTCATGCGTGGCTATCTGAAGCCCATTTCCACGCTGCGCAAGCCGCTGCACACCGCCAACATGGTTACCAAGGAGCCGGTCGAGGCGGCCTATGAGCGCTCCGACTGGTGCGTGGTGCCTGCCGGTGCGGTCGCAGGCGAGGCCATGGTTGCTCTTGTGTTAGCCGATGCTTTTCTGCAAAAATTTGGTGGGGACTCGCTCGCGGAGACGCGGCGGAACTTCGACGGTTATGTCCGACAAATCAACGAGTTCTAAAACACCTGCGATTACCGCCACCGAGACGCCACAGCCGTCTTCGCCGCCGCGCAAAATCTATCCCATCGTCAAGTACGGCGATCCGGTGCTCGAAAGGCCCGGCGCGCCGGTGCAGAAATTTGACGCCGAACTCGAAGATCTTGCCGAAGACATGTTTGCCTCCATGTATGCCGCGCAGGGCGTTGGCCTGGCCGCCCCACAAATTGGCAAAAGCATACGTTTCGCGGTGGTGGACGTGACCGGCGGGAAAAATCCCGAAGCCAAAATCGTTCTGGCCAACCCCGAAGTCACCCACGCCGAAGGCGAAGTCCGCGAGGAAGAGGGCTGCCTCTCGATTCCCGGCTTTCGCGGCTACGTCGTGCGTCCGCAATTCGTCACTGTGAAAGCACAAAACGTCAAAGGCGAGCCTTTTGAAATTCGCGGCGAAAACCTCCTGGCGCGCGCCTTCTGCCATGAAATCGATCACCTCAATGGCATCCTCTTCTTGCAGCACCTGGGCATGCTGAAGCGCGACCTCATCAAGCGCAAAATCAAAAAGCTTCGCAAACAAGGAGAGTGGTAAGTTCCGTAAACTTCACACGGTAGCGGCGCAGCTTTATCCCGGGTGCCAGCGAAGGAATCCGGCGCCCTGTTTCAGCAGGATTTCAACGCCTGTCCCCTCGGTATTTCGCAAAGCCTTTGTTTCGGCCGGGAAAGTCTGAACCATGCGCCTCCTGTTTTGTGGCACCCCCCAGTTCGCCGTCCCCACGCTCAAACACCTTCTGGCACGGCCCGAGTTCGATGTTTTGGGCGTCATCTCGCAACCCGACCGCCCCCGCGGCCGCGGACAGCAAATTTCGGTTTCCCCCGTGAAGGACGTTGCACTCGCCGCGCATCTTCCCGTGCACCAACCGGAGAAAATTCGCGCACCGGAAGTCCAGCAGCTCCTCGAAAGGCTTGCGCCCGACGTCATCGTCATTATTGCCTACGGTCAGATTATCCCTGCACGCCTCCTTTCGATTCCCAAGCACGGCTGGATCAATCTTCACGCTTCCCTGCTCCCGAAGTATCGCGGCGCCGCTCCCGTTCACTGGGCCATCGCTAACGGCGAAACACAGACGGGCCTCACGACCATGCGCATCGACGCGGGTATGGACACCGGCGGAATCCTGTTGCAACGTGAAATGGAAATTGGCCCTGCCGAGGCTGCCCCCGAACTGGCGGCGCGAATGTCTGAAGCTGGCGCCCCTCTCGTTGAAGAAACCCTGCGCGGGCTCGACGCGGGCACAATCGTTCCGAGACCACAGAACCACGCGGAGGCGACCATCGCGCCCATTTTGAAGAAGGAGGATGGCCGCATTGCTTGGAATAGCTCTGCTCTGGAAATTTACAACCGTATGCGCGGTTTCGCTCCCTGGCCCGGCGCCTATACCACGTTTCGCGGCCAGACCTGCCACCTCTGGGGCGAGCCAGCGGCTAACGACGCGGCTTTGCCAGCAGAAATCCGCGCCGATCCTTCCTTCGCGTCCGCTCGCTCCGTGCCTGGTGCTCTGTTCGGCGGAAAGTGGGATTGGTTTGTTGCTTGCGGCAAGGCCACCGCGTTGCGGTTGCAGTCCGTCAAACTCGAAGGACGCAAACAAGTCAGCGCTGCTGAATTCGCCAACGGCGCCCGCCTCAAATCCGCCGAACGCTTCGGCGATATGTGATTTTCGCCAAACGCGTCAACGGCCCTCGACCGGCAATTCGGTCTTTTATGCCTGCCTCATTCGATGGGGAGTAACCTTTCCGCAAGACCTCATTTGCGCGCGTCAAAACACTAAGGCATACTCGAATTCTGCGTCACTCAGGCCGCCTGGCAGGGGTGGAACTTGACCGTTGAAATGGCCTGACTGTTTCAATCGACCGCCGAAGGGGAGTCCACTTTTCATGCCTATTTCTGAACTGTCACCAAATCGCGGACAACTACACGTCCGCGCAGCAAAGCTTTTGCGCCTGGCCGCGGCCAGCTTCCTCGCAGCTCAGCTGGTCTTTTTCCCTGTCCCGTCCGACGCAGGCGATAAGCCGACCTCGGCGCCGAGCACCGCGTCAAGGGTATCGGCGCGCGTATCCACCAACGATCCCGTCTTGAAGGCCATGCAAACCGAGCTTTCCCGCGCCATCACGGAACTTGGCACCTCCGACCAGCCTCCCTACTACCTCAGCTACACGGTCTACGACCAGGATTTCATCATGCTTACCGGGGCCTACGGCAGCCTTCTAGATGACCGGGCCATCGCCCGCCGCTTCGCCGACGTCACCATGCGTGTTGGCACTCCCGACCTCGACAATACCCACGGGCAGAGCCGCTCGAGCGGTGTCTCTTCCGGAACACTTCCTCTCGGCAACGATCAGGATGCCATTGCTCGCGTCTTGTGGGAGCTCACCGATCGCGAATACAAGCGCGCTGTTCCCGCGCTGATGAACGTGCGTACCGACACCGCTGTCCGCGCCGAAGAGGAGGACAAATCCCCTGATTTCTCCAAGGAGAGACCGGAAACCCATGTTGGCGAAGCCGACCCTGCGCCTTTCGACCGCTCCGCCTGGGAAGGCGAAATCAAGCGCCTCTCCGCCGCCTTCCGCAAATATCCCGACGTTTATTTCGCTTCGGTCGTTCTTCAGGTCACGAATTCCAATTCGCGCATGGTTTCGACTGAAGGCACGACACTGGTTTCGCCCAGTTCCTCCATGCGCCTGGTGATGGAAGCACAGACCCGCGCCGACGACGGCATGGACCTGCTTCGCGTCGAAACCTTTCAAGCCCCCAACGCCACCGGCCTGCCTGGGGAAGCCGAACTCACTGCCAAAATCGAAAAGATGGCCGCGGACCTCAGCGCTCTCCGCAAAGCTCCCGTGGCCGAACCCTACGACGGTCCTGCGCTCCTAAGCGGGCGCGCCGCCGCCGTCTTTTTCCATGAAGTCCTTGGCCACCGCCTCGAAGGCCATCGCCAGCGCGATGAAGAAGAAGGCCAAACCTTCACGAAGAAGGTCGGGCAGGAAGTCTTGCCGAAATTCCTAAGCGTGGTCGACGATCCCACCATCCACGAATTGGCGGGCGTGAAACTCGCCGGCGCCTACGACTTCGACAATGAGGGCACGCCCGCGGAGCGGGTTGAAGTCATCAAAGACGGGGTGCTCAAGAACTTTCTGATGTCGCGCATGCCCATAAAAAATTTTAGCGAGTCCAATGGCCACGGCCGCAATCAGCCCGGACTCATGCCCACCGGACGCCAGGGCAATCTCATTGTCACCTCCACGCAAACGGTCCCGGAAACCCAGATGCGGCAGAAACTCGTCGACGAAGTGAAAAAACAGGGCAAACCCTACGGCTTGTATTTCGACGACATACAGGGCGGCTTCACCATCACCACGCGCCAACTGCCGCAGGCGTTTCAAGTGCTCCCCGTGATGGTGTATAAGGTGTATGCAGACGGCCGTACTGATGAATTGGTCCGCGGGGTCGACATTGTCGGCACACCTCTCGCCGCTTTGACCCGCATCCTCACGACCGGCGCTCAGAAACATGTTTTTAACGGCGTTTGCGGCGCGGAGAGCGGGCAAGTTCCCGTCGCCGCCGTCGCTCCTTCCATGCTCTTCTCGGAAATGGAAGTGCAAAAGCGCGCGCATCAGCACGAACGCCCGCCGCTCTTGCCTCCGCCCGGGTTCGAAGACGGGGCTTCTGCGGCAAAAGCCGGCGCGCAAGCCAAAGACGAGGTGAAGCCGTGAGCGCTCTTCACCGCAAGCTGGCATTCGCTCTCGCGCTGGCCATGGCGCCCTGTGTGCCTTTGCTCCGCGCCGCTTCTGGCGACTCCAAGCCCGCGCTCGACCCCGCCTGGGTTGCCGCCCGCGCGGCAGCCCGGGGCGATGGCTTGCTCGAAGCCCTGCTCACCGAACTGGAGCGCTCCAAATCGCGGCTCAAAATGGATCAGGTTCAGCCGCCTTATTTCATCGAATATCGTGTCAATGACGTCGAAGATTACGGCGCCGAAGCCGCTTTCGGTGCACTTCGCGAAAACCAGCACACCCACTTTCGCGTTCTGCGCGTGATTGTTCGCATCGGCGACTACAAACAGGACAGCTTCTACGGCCCCGGCCAAGGCGAATCCACCATTCTTCCCCTGGACAACGATTCCCTTGCCCTCCGCCATCAGATCTGGCTCGCCACCGACGAAGCCTACAAGGACGCGGGCCAGGCGCTCGCCGAAAAGCAAGCCGAACTCAAGCGCTTCACGACCGATGCCAATCCAGTGGACGATTTTGCCAAATCCGCTCCGCTCATCGCTGTCGACCCCACCGTTTCCCTGAAGCTCGATGAAACTTCCTGGAAGAAAACTCTCGAGGACGTCACCGACTTGTATCGTCAGTATCCCGACGTGCAATCCGTCACCGCGTCCGCGCGCTTCTCCGCCATTAACGAATATGTTGTCAATAGCGAAGGCACCGTCACGCGCTGCGGTAAGACCACCTACTTCCTGCAATTAAACGGTTCCGCACAAGCCGCTGACGGCATGCGCCTCAGCCGCAGCCCCGCTTACCTCGTTGCGCACTTGGAGGAATTACCTTCGCACGACGCTTTGATGACAGATGCAAAGCAAACGCTCGACACCATTGTTGCGCTCCGCAAAGCTCCCATTGTCGAAGAAGAGTATCGCGGCCCCGTTTTGTTCTCCCCCGATGCTGCCGACGACATCGTCGCCTCCTTGATCGGCCAAAACCTCGTGGGTCGCAAGCCGCAGCTTGGTCGGCCCAACCGTACGGTCGGCGCCTTCGCCACCAGCTACAAAGCGCGCGTTCTCCCGACCTTTCTTTCGGTCATTGACGACCCCACATTGAAGAATTTTCAGGGCAAGAGTCTCATCGGGAGCTACCTGTTTGACAGCGAAGGTGTAAAGGCGCAGTCCGTCGACGTCATCGAAAGCGGCATACTCACCAATTACCTCATCGGCCGGCAGCCGCTTCGCGACTTCCCTGCTTCGAACGGGCACGGCCGCGCGGCGCCTGGCGCGACCGCCGCCGCGAATCTCGGCGTTCTCTTGGTCAAAAGTTCGGAGCCACAATCGCCCGACAAGCTGAAAAAGAAAGTCACGGAAATGGTCAAGGCACAGGGCCTGCCTTACGGCTATCGGGTCGAAACGCTCGTCCAGCCCGGCAACACCCCCCGCCTGCTCTATCGCGTTTACGCGAGCGATGGCCACGAAGAACTCGTGCGCGGCGCCGTCTTCAACGAACTGGACACTCGCGCGCTGCGCGCCGACGTGATTGCCGCTGGCAACGACCCTCTGGTCAGTAATCGCCCCGGCGGCATTCCTACCACGGTCATCAGCCCATCGCTCCTTTTCGACGAGCTGGAAGTCAAGCGCGCGGATACCAGCAAGGACAAATTACCGGAGTATCCGCCTCCCCCTCTCAAGAAGTAATGGCTCGATCCATCATGGAAACGCTCTGGTCCGTTCGTCAGCAGACCGGAGGTTTTCCTTTCCCTGGCGCAGTTCCGCAACCCTTCACTGGTCGGACACGTCTTTTTTTCGGGCAGCATTCCCGGAGGGTCCATGTCGCGCTCCGTCCTTACCATCATCGTTTTTTTCTTCCTTGTTGTTCTTGCTTCTTCTTCTCACACGGTCGGTGGCCAGGAGAAAGGCGTTGCGCCGCCCGCTCCCGTGCCCACCCAAATCTTTACGGCGAAGAATGTCTTCATCTCTAACGGAGGGCTTGATGGCATTGCTTTGCAAACCTTCCGCAAGCTGGGTGATGTCGATCAACCGTATAACGCCTTCTACGCCGCGATGAAAGAATGGGGAAAATACACCCTTGTGTTTTCTCCGGCTGAGGCCGACCTGGTTCTTGAAATTCGATTCAAAGCGCCGTTCAACGGCGATAAACATGTTCCGAGCTATGCGCCGCAATGCAACCTGACCATCTACGACGCGAAAACCCGCTTTGTGCTTTGGACCATGCTCGAGCCGGTCGAAGGAGCTTTCCGCAAGGATACTTTCATTAGAAATGTAAATCAGGGAATCGGCTCTCTGATCGCAGACCTAAAAAACCTGCAGGGCCGCGCGGGCAATTTCGCCCCTGACCCTGCAAAATAAAGAATCGGAAACTTGAGGGGGCGAGCACCCGTCGGAGTTCCTTTGTCGCTTTCATTCAACATGCAAGGCTGGCAACGGAGATACGGAAAAAGAACCTCCGGCTTAAGGTTCTCTTTTTTCGGTTTTCTGCGAAACTTGGAACTAACCTAAACTTACGGCTCAAGATGACTCTGCGCGAACGACTCGAATGGCTCACCCGCATGACGCTGCTCGTGTTCATTCTTGCGTCAGCGGCCTTTTTGAGCGCCATCACTGCCATGCGCATCGCCATTCATGGCCGCGAAGTCACCATGCCCAATCTCGTCGGCAAAAACGTTTCGGAAGCCAACAACATGCTGCGATCCCGTGGCCTGGTGCTGCGCGTCGCCGACCGCATCTACAGCGAGCAGCCCGTCAACGTGGTGTTGCGCCAGACTCCCCCCGCTGGCCTCCTCATGAAGGTTTCCCAGCAGGCCCATGTCGTCCTCAGCCTTGGCCAGCGCCAGTTGCAGACTCCCATGCTCGAAGGAAACTCCCTGCGCGCCTCGCGCGTCGAATTGCTTCGCCAGGGCCTGCAAGTCGGCGAAGTCTCCGCCATGAGCATGCCAGGGCAGTCCGCTGATACCATCGTGCTGCAAAACCCTAAACCCGGCGCCGGGGCTGCCACGCCTCGCGTGGACGTGCTGGTTTCCGAGGGACCTCGCGAGACCGATTACGTCATGCCGCATCTGGTGGGATTGAACGAAAATGAGGCCCAACGACGCCTGGACCAGGTGCAAATGCGCCGCAAAGTGCCATTGTGGAGCGGAGACATAATTCACTTAGCGGAGACATAATTCACTTTGGTGCAAATGCGCCGCAAAGTGAATTATGTCTCCGCTCCACAATGGCCCCGCGGCGCGGTGATTGACCAGTCGCCGATGGCCGGCTCAAAAATCCCTTCCACCGCCACCATCGAACTCACTGTCGCCAATTGATTCGCCTCCGTTGTTGAACAAGCGAAATCGCTCACCTCGGCGTGCTCCACTCACCGCGCTCACAAGGAACTCCAACCCCAGCGCAAAGGTCCTCACCGAGAGTGTCTGGCAGTACACCACTCTGGCTCGCGCCCAGAATTCACCTTGCAAAGATTGGACAAACAGGCGGGTTTCCGGCTGCAAACGACACCCGGTTCGAACGCGCGCGCCGCAAGAACTTATATTTTCCGTGGAAGCGGACTCGGCCAGCACCGGCTTGCCCGCGCTGGCGAGCAACACGCGAAGCTGCTGTCGGTCCCGCCCTTCCCTGCGGCCTTCCACGCTGTGTGCTCTGATTCCCTTAACGCCGCGGTTCAGGGCGGGGAGGCGTGAAGTGAACTCCTTCGATTCCCCGCGTGTCAGAGGCCCAAGGAGATTCACCCACTGTACCTCTACGAACCGTAGCGTAAGCCTAGTCTCGTGACCTTGCCGAAGCCAGGCAATCCGGTAAACCTTGGCATTGCGGCGGGTGTAGACCCGGAGCGTTCGCAACGTCCGGCTCTCCTTCTCCTGTTGCTCGTCTCGCCAGTTGAAGGGCAGGCGACATTTACCTCGTTCGCCCTGCCTTATCGATCAAGGCTTT
>Ga0066677_10000870_pt1 | contig 10315 bp, 12 predicted proteins | sample GraSoiAngelo_126_FD_62299 | JGI IMG/M metagenome (GOLD analysis project Ga0066677, IMG submission 62299) | Grasslands soil microbial communities from the Angelo Coastal Reserve, California, USA - 14_0927_09_20cm | ecosystem: Environmental > Terrestrial > Soil > Grasslands | place: USA... | reverse complement strand
CCAAACTGACGATCGCGTGAAAGAAGTCGCGGCGGTACTGGCGCGGTCTGGTGTATGTTCGATCGTCGCGCAACACGAGCCCATGAGCGGGGTGCGATGACGATGGAGCCTTCCGCGATCAGGACCCGGATGCGCGATCCACGCCTTGTCGCCGCGCCCTCCACCGACGCTCCGACCGCGAGCGTGACGTTCGAGTACCTGGCGTGGGCGACGGTCTGGCTGCTGACGGGCACCACCATCGGGCTCATCGCGTCGATCAAGCTGCACTGGCCGGAGTTCCTGCCGTTCGCCTGGCTCTCGTTCGGCCGGGTGCGGCCCGCTCACACGAATCTCGTATTGTTCGGCTGGAGCTCGCTCGTACTGGTCGGCGTCTCCCTCTACGTCGTGTCCCGCACCTCGCGCGCCCCACTGTGGAGCCCGCGCCTCACAAGGATTGCACTCTGGCTCTGGAACCTGGCTCTCTTCGGCGGTCTCGTGACCCTGCTGACCGGCGTGAATCGCGGCCCGCAGGAGTACCGCGAGTGGGTGTGGCCGCTGGCGGTCATCCTGGCGGCGGCGGTCGTCATGGCCGGGTACGTGGCGTATCGCACCGTGGCCGCGCGAACGCTGCCCGAGGTTTACGTGTCCAACTGGTACATCCTCGGCGGGTTTTGCTACCTCCCGATCCTGTACGTCACCAGCTACCTGCCGTTCTACCAGACGGGCCTCGGCAACACGGTCGTCCAGGGCTATTACATGCACAACGCGATGGGCATGTGGTTCACCCAGCTCGCGCTCGGCGTCAGCTACTACGCGATCCCGTTGCTGCTCGGCCGGCCCGTCTACTCCTACGCCCTTGGCGTCCTCGGTTTCTGGACCAATCTGCTCTTCTATCCGCTGATCGGCGCGCATCATTTCATCTTCAGCCCGACGGCGTGGTGGCTCCAGAGCACGGCCATCCTCTTCAGCGTGGGCATGATGGTGCCGGTATGGGCCGGGACGGGGAACCTGCTCCTGACGTTCAAGGGGAGCTCCGGCGCGGTGCGACGGAGCTATGCGCTGCCGTTCTTCGTGACCGGGCTGATCGGATACGGCCTTTCCTCGACGCAGGGCACGATCGAGGCCTTCCGCAGCGCCAACATCTACTGGCACTTCACGAACTTCACGGTCGGTCATTCTCACGCCACGATGTACGGCTTCATCGCGTTCATCGCCTGGGGCGCCGTCTACGGGCTGGTGCCGCGCCTCACCGGACGAGAGCCGAATCCGCTGGCGGTGGGGGTCCACTTCTGGCTCGCGCTGGTGGGAGTCCTGACGTACGTGATCTCGATCTCCGTGGCCGGGGTCCTCCAGGGCTTCGCGTGGGTGTCGGGACAATCCTTCATCGCTTCGGTGATCGCAGCGGAGCCGATGTGGCTCTGGCGGACGATCGGGGGTCTGCTGATGGTCGGAAGCCACGTCGTCTTCGCGGTCAACGTCTGGGCCATGCGGCCCCAGCGTGTCGTTGCGCCCGCGCCCTCTCCGGACGTGGTCAGGATCCCCGCGTGAGCTTCGGTGGGCTGCACACGGACCATCGCGCGATCGTCGCGGTCGCCGCCATCGTGTTCTTCGTGTTGACCCTCGTGATGGCGGTGCTGCCCGCTGTGCGAGAACAGGCATTCTCGACCCCGACCGGCGCCAGGCCCCGGGGGCACGAGGAGGAGCGCGGACGACGGGTCTACCTGCGCGAGGGCTGCGGATTCTGTCACACGCAGTTCGTGCGCGACTTGCCGATGGATCGTCCGTTCGGCCGCCCGTCCCGCCCCGGCGACTATACGCTCGAGGACCCGCCAATGCTCGGCACGCAGCGCACGGGCCCCGACCTCGCCGACGTCGGGTCGCGGCAGCCGAGCGAAGCCTGGCACCTGATCCACCTCTACGATCCGCGCGCGGTCGTGCCGCAGTCGGTCATGCCGGCCTACCGCTGGTTTTTCGCGGAGAAAGACCAGGCCGGACCGGGCGACGTGGTCGTTCCGGTACCTGCGGGCCGGGCACCGCGCGGCAAGGTCATCGTCGCGGGCCCGGATGCGATCGAGATGGTCCGCTATCTGCTCTCGCTCAAACAGCCCAAGGCGTCGCCGTGATGATGGATCACGCGGCTGGCGCGTCGCACGCCTCCCTCCTGGAGTGGATGCTCGTGTTCGCGGCCGCGATCGTCCTCGTATGGGCGCTCGGACTCGCGATTCGCTATACGGTTCATCCAGGAGAGACCCAGGCCTCGCACATCAAGCGTCGCATCCTCCTCGACGACATCGACGAGCCGGAGGAGGCTCGGCGGCGATGAGGATCGAGATCTTCATCGATGAAGAGTCCGTACCGAGGCAGACGCTCGAGCCGCCGGCGACTCTCGAGCTCGACACCGAGGGCCTGGCCGACGGCCCGCATCGCCTGCGCGTGCATGCCATCGAGGACTCCGGAACGGTCGGCGTCGAGGAGATCCCGTTCACCGTTCGCAACGGACCGGGCATCGCGGTGGTCGGCCTGTCGGACGGAGACACGGTGCGGGGGCGCATTCCGCTCCTCATCAACGCGTTCGCGAGCCGACCGGGGGACGCGTTCGAGCCTCAGCGCGCCGAGACGCCGGCGCCGATCCCGACGTGGGCCTGGGTGCTCTTTCTCGTCGTCGTCGCCTGGGGCATGTGGTACGTGGCCACCGAGCTCAGGGCGTATCAGGCGGCGGCGACAGCACCGGCGGCGAGCCAGGCAGCGTCCGCCCCCGGCGCGCCGGGGACGGCCAGCCAGCCGTCGTGGGCCGTGCTCGGCGAGCAGGTGTACGGGAACAAATGTGCGGCGTGTCATCAGCTCACCGGGCAGGGTTTACCGGGTGTGTTCCCGCCGCTCAAAGGCAGCGCGGTCGTGACCGCGCCCGATCCGACCGAGCACATCCGCACCGTGCTGCGCGGACTGTCGGGCAAGACCATCGGCGGCGTGACCTACGGATCCGCCATGCCCGCGTTCGCCGACCAGCTCACCAACGACGAGGTGGCGGCGGTCCTCAGTCACGAGCGGACCAGCTGGGGAAACCAGGCCCCGCCGGTGAAGCCGGAGGACGTGATCGCCCGGCGGCAGTGAAAGGTGGTTGCTGTCGCGCCACGAACGCCCGGCGCCCCTGCGCCTCGCTAAAGCTCGTTGTCTTTCGCGATCCTTCGTAAGAAATTCGCGAACCCATCCCCCGATCGCGTGAAACAAGCCGTTTTGAGGGTGGCTAAGTTGGCCTCTGGCTTGCTCCAAGCGGGTCCGAGAGAACGCAATTGACTTACCGAATCCACCGTTCGGTGCAAGCCGGCGCGATCAGGTTCGTACTGAGCGGAGTCCTGGATACCGAGCTCGCGGCGCGGCGAGAGGCGCTGATCGCGAGCGAGGGGGACGGTGGCATCGTTCTCGATCTGAAGGACGTCACGCTCGTCGATCGAGCCGCCGTGCGGTTTCTGGCCGTCGAGGCGGCGGGAACCGAGATCGTCAATTGCCCCGAGTACGTGCGCATCTGGATCGCGGCGGAGAACGACAGCCAGTGATTCTCCGCGAGGAGCGCGCGCCGATGATGGATGACCGTGAGCGCACCAGTCCGCGGTACCAACAATCTGCTGTAGGAGGCGGTGATGAGCGCTAGTACATTGCCGATGGACATCGTATCCGGTGATCGCGATGGTCGACTCGTGGAAGCGCTACGTCACGGCGAATCGAGCGCCGCCGAGCGTCTCGTCACGACGTACCAGGACCGGGCCTATCGTCTGGCCATCCGGATCGCGAGCAACGCCCAGGACGCCGAAGAGATCGTCCAGGATGCGTTCTTGACCGTGATCCGCAAGATCGACACGTTCCGGGGCGAGTCGGCCTTCGGATCCTGGCTCTACCGCATCGTCGCCAACGGCGCCTATCATAAACTCCGGCGCCGACAAGGCCAGCGCATGGAGATCGCGCTCGACGACGTGCTCCCGGTATTCGACGAGGACGGGCGGCATGTCGCGCCGGTTGCCGACTGGTCCGCATGCGTGGACGACCCCTGCCGTCGTGCTGAGCTACGGCTCGCGATGAGCTCAGCGATCGACGAGCTGCCGGCCCACTATCGCACCGCCCTGGTCTTGCGGGATGTGGAGGGTTGGTCGTGCTCCGAAGTCGCCGATGCCCTGAGCATCAACGTCGGGAACGTGAAGGCGCGGGTGCATCGCGCCAGGCTGTTCATTCGGCAGCGGTTGTCGGAGTCCCTGTCCGTGACGGCGTTCACTCAGAGCTTCCGGCGAATCGCCTGACGAGCGGGGGATGACGTCGCTAGGCCCACGGCCGCATGCTCGGGCTCAGGCCGCCGAGCCGGTCAACGACGACGCGCACGATCAAGCGCTTCTCACCGGGTTGGCGATACGGGTACTTGTCCACGCCGAGGAATCGTTTCGCGAGTTTGTCGGCGTGGGCGTCGGCTCCTTTCTCCGTCACCGTCGCAGTGCCGTTGAGGACAAGATAGGACTGCGGCTCGCTACGATTCTGAACGGAGATGATGATCCGAGGATCGCGCTGGAGGTTCTGCGGCTTCTTGCGCCCTTCCGCCGTGTTGAACAAGGCCTCGTTGCCCTCGACGTCCATCCACACCATCGTCACTTGCGGTCGCCCATTCGGGTTGAACGTAACGACGTGACCGTACGCCTTGTCCTCCAGCACTTTTCTTACCGAGTCCGGCAACGGGATCGGCATCGCGCCCTCCAGGGTTCGGGGTCTGGTCGCGGGTCATCGATAGCTCTGACGTTCTTGATGATAGCGGCGGGCGCAAACGAGTTCATGGCGCTGGCGCTTACCGCGCCACGAGCCTAAGACCCGCCTGAAGGGGCAGCTTGCGGAGCCGCTTGCCCGTGGCTGCGTAGATCGCGTTGCCCAGCGCAGGCGCGGTGACCGCGGTGCCCGGCTCGCCGATTCCACCGGGCGCTTCGCTGTTTCGCACCAGGTGCACCTCGATCGGCGGGCTCTCGTTCATCCGCAGTACCCGGTAGTTGTGAAAGTTCGATTGCTCGACCCGGCCGTTCTTCAGTGTCACCTCTCCCCACAGCGCGCCGCTGATACCGTACACGACGCCGCTCTGGATCTGCGCAGTCACGATGTCCGGGTTGACGATCCGGCCACAATCCACCGCGCAGACGATCCGGTGCACTCGTACGTCCCCTGAGCCCGTTACCTCCACGTCGGCGACCTGCGCGAGGTAGGTGCCCCACCCGCTGTAGAGAAGGGCCACCCCGCGCCCGTGGCCGCGTGGCAATGGTTTCCCCCATCCGGCTTCCTTCGCCGCGAGGTCCAGCACGGCCGTCGCGCGCGGCGACTTGCCCAGCAGGGCACGGCGAAACGCCACCGGATCCTGCCTCGACGCCGCGGCGAGCTCGTCGATGAAGCTCTCGATGACGAAGTTGTTGTGGGTGACACCCACCCCGCGCCAGAAGCCGGTGTTGAGCACCGGCTCCTCGTGGCGCACGTGCTCGACCTGGATCGCCGGAATGTCGTAGAGCAGCTGGACGGCCCCGTCCACCGCGTCGATATCGATCCCATCCTTGAAGACGGGTGGCAAATAACGGGCGATGATCGCCGGACCGACGATTCGGTGGGTCCAGGACACCGGCATGCCCCGCAGACCCAGGCCGGCCGCGAGCCGGTCGTAGTAGTAAGAGCGATAGACGTCGTGCTGGACATCTTCCTCGCGGGTCCATACGACCTTGACCGGCGCATCCACCTGCTTCGCGATGCGCACGGCCTGGGTCACGTAGTCCACCTCGAGCCGGCGTCCGAAACCACCACCCAGTAGATGGTTGTGGACCACGACCTTCTCCAGCGGGAACCCGGTAACCTCGGCCGCCGCGGCCTGCACGCGGCTCAGCACCTGCGAGCCGGTCCACACCTCGCAGCCGTCCTTCCGCACGTGGACCGTGCAGTTCATCGGCTCCATCGTGACGTGCGCCAGGAACGGCGACTCGTATACCGCTTGGACCTTCTTCGGCGCGCCGGCGAGCGCTTTCACGGGGTCGCCGTCTTTCCGCGCCGTCACACCCGCGCTCTCCGACGCCTTCGCGAGCCCCCCCACGATGTCGGCGGTAGTCAGCTTCGCGTTCGGCCCGTCCGCCCAGCGGATGTCGAGCGCCGCCAATCCCTGCTTCGCCGCCCACATGTGGTCGGCGACCACGGCGACGACATCGTCGAGCCGCACGATCTGCCGCACGCCCGCGACCGCCTTCGCCTTCGGCTCGTCGACCCCGGCCACCTTGCCGCCCAGGACCGGACTCGCGGCCACCGTCGCGATCAGCATCCCCGGCAGCCGCACGTCGATCCCGAACTGCGCCGTCCCGTTCACCTTGCTCGGCGTGTCGAGCCGCTTGGCCGGCGTGCCGATCAGCGTGAAGTCCTTCGGGTCCTTGAGCGTAATCTTGTCGGGCACCGGCAGCGCCGCCGCCTTCGCGGCCAGCACGCCATAGGTGAGGGTGCGGCCCGTTGGCGTATGGGTCACCACGCCCTTCTGCGCCCGGCAGGACGCGGGATCGACGTTCCAGGACGCGGCCGCCGCGGCGACGAGCATGGTGCGCGCTGTCGCCCCGGCGCGGCGTAGCGGCTCGTCGAACGCGCGCACGGACGACGAAGCGCCCGTCATCTGCTCGCCGAAGAACGGGTTCGCGTACCGCTTGTCATCGGGCGGGGCGTGCTCGAGCTGAACCTGATCCGGTGCGACCTCGAGCTCTTCGGCCAGCAGCATGGACATCGACGTGTACGTGCCCTGACCCATTTCGGCCTGGGGCATGATGAGCGTGATGCCGCCGTCGGTCCCGATGCGAATGAAGGCGTTGGGCACGAAGGCCGGTGGGGTCGCGCCGGGTGCTGCTGCTGTCGCGGCCGCCGACGCCGTGGGCCGTCCCTCGTCGACCCGGCAGCCCAGCAACAGACCGCCACCCGCCGCCGCCAGCACCGTCATAAAGTCCCGCCGCGAGACGGTGGTCATGGTCGAGCCCGCTTCCCGGTAATCGGTGCACCCTGGGCCGCCTGCTTGATGGCGGCGCGGATCCGTCCGTAGGTGCCGCAGCGGCAGATGTTGCCCGCCATCGCAGCATCGATGTCGGCGTCGGTGGGATGCGCGTTGCTCGCGAGCAGCGCGGAGGCCGACATGATCTGACCTGATTGGCAGTAGCCGCACTGCGGTACGTCGAGCGCGATCCACGCTTCCTGCACCTGCTTGCCGGCGGGCGTGTCGCCGATCGCCTCGATGGTGGTGATCGCCTTGCCGGCGACCGCGCTCATCGGCGTCACGCAGGAGCGGATCGCCTGGCCCTCGAGCTGCACCGTGCACGCGCCGCAGAGCGCCATCCCGCATCCGAACTTCGTCCCCGTCATGCCGAGCACGTCGCGCAGCACCCACAGCACCGGCATGTCCGCCGGCACGTCGACCTGACGCGTGCTGCCATTGATCGTAAGCTCCATCGTTGCCCCCTTACGGTGCTGTTCCGCGATCCATAGGATGGTGCGCAGCCTCCGAGGGTTGCAAAGCGCGCGATACCTGGAGCGCGCGCTCTTTACCCTTGGAGACCGACGATCGGTGCGTCGAACGCCCTGGCCGCTCGCACTGGATCGAAGTACTCGCGAAGAAAGGTGATCTTCCCGGCCCCGGCACGAAGGAACACGACGTACTCTTGGCGGTAAACACGCCCGGTCGACTTGATGAGACCTTCCGCCTTCACTTCGGCGATGGCGGCGTCGCCATCGGCGAGCGCCTGAACTCTCACATCAGAAAAGCGAAACTTCTCCACGGCCCCCAGGAACCAGGTTACGTGCCGGACGACCGCTTCGCGCCCAGATAGCCGGTCCGGATGGCCGATGGAGGACGCATAGGGCAGCTCCCAGACGAGCTCATCGGCGATGAGGGTCTGCCATCGTGGATTGTCGTCGACGAGCGTCTCGAAATGTTGCCGGAGCAAATCCGACGCAATGCTCATGTGGAGATCCCCCTTCGCGTCCGTGACGGACTCATCCCCTTGATCTTGAGATGACGAGGGCCGATTCGAAGTTACAAGCCTCGTGAATCTGTTCGAGACGTCTCAGTCATCGTAAGAACACCTGAAGGAGACGGAGGTTCGCGTGTCATCGCTGCGCCACCACGCACAGAGGCTCCTCGCCGCAGGGACAGTTCTGTTGACTCTCGCGACGGGCGCCAGTGGGGCCCCGGCTGAGCCGTGGCCGACTCTCCTCGGCGCCCGCGAAGCGTTCCCGCCTGAGGTGTCGGCAACCGTCGAGCGCCTCTGGATCGAGCCGACGCTCACCCGAACCGTGGCCGGACGCTCGGCCCGTGTCCCGTTCGATGTCTACGTCGCGTTCCTGGACACGCCAGAGGTGACCGCCTCCGCGGCGCGCTTCCGAAAGCTCGCGAGCTTTGAGATCCAGGCACTCGATGACGACCGGTACCGGGCCAGCGATGGCAACGGAGCCAGCGGGATTGCTCAGGTGCTCCGACGCGACCCGCGACGGCTCGTCGTCCTCTCTCGCGGGGAGCACACCGGCCCAATTCTCGGCACGATCAGTGGAAGCGCGCTCACGATCCTGAACCTCGAGACGCGGGGGGACGTGGTCAATCCGACGCTCACGGCTTACGTATACATCGACAACCGCGTCGCCGCCGCCCTCGCCAGAGCTCTCATCCCGTCCTTCGGGTTCCTTGCCGACCGTCAGCTCGGCGAGGGGCTTCGCGTCACGGCGGAAGTTACCGAGTGGGCGGTCGACCGATCAGGCGGCTTCTGTGAGTGGCTCGCCGGCGAGCCGCTCCCGTCCGCGCGACGCGCCCGCATTCTGGTCGCCCTTCCCTCGTGCTCCGCACGCCCGAGCCCAGAAGGATCTCGTTCGATCCAGAGTCCCTGATTTGCAGATGGCTTCGCGTCGGGGCTTGGGAGCTCGCGGCTACCTGCATGCCGCGCGCGGCGCGTCTGGCCCCTTGCGCGGAACCAGCGTGCAGGCGAAGGTGGCCGGCTGCGTGCGGTACTCGACGAGGAGGGCTTCCAGGCGCTGGAGGGTCCGCTCGCGCCGGGCGAGGCCGATGCCGTAGATGGCGAGATCGTTGACGAGACGCGTGTAGAAGTGGTGCTCGGCGTCGCCGGAGCCCGCCTGCGCCACACACGGTGAGGGCTTCTGGGCCACCCTGAGCTGGGAGCCGAAGGCACGGACGAACTCGGCGAGCACCGGCTCGTCGCGCAGGTCGCGGGGGACCTCAGGGAAACGGGCGAAGAACTCCTCGACGGTTATCGGGCCCGGAGCCACGCGTACCCGGTCTTCGAGGTCGCGCGAGAGACGGATCTGCATGCCGTCCACCTCCAGGCGCGATTATACGTTCCGGATCTCGTCGGCGGCAATGTCGACGTGATCGTCGTGCCCGGACGCTGTTCAGAAGCCACCACGGAGCTATACTGACCATCACCGTGGCCTACAACGCGTGGTTCCAGTGCATCAACGGCTGCCCCGGCCAGTTCGACCTCCGCGAGGTCATCTACCGGTGCCCGACGTGCGGAGACCTCCTCGAGGTCCAGCACGACATGGACGCGCTGCGCTCGCGATCAGCCGCCGCGTGGATGCAGCTCTTCAAGGACCGCACCCACGGCAACGTCTATCCGTACGGGTCAGGCGTCTGGAGCAAGAAGGAATGGGTCGTGCCCTTCATCGACAACGAGAACATCGTCTCGATGTACGAGGGCAACTCCAATCTCCTGTGGGCCGACCGTTACGGCAAGCAACTCCACGTCGAGGACCTGTGGATCAAGCAGTGCGGCAACTCGCACACCGGATCGTTCAAGGATCTCGGCATGACGGTCCTCGTGTCGATCGTGAAGCAGATGATGGCGAGTGGCGTGCCGATCGACGCCGTGGCGTGCGCGTCGACGGGTGACACGTCGGCGGCCCTCGGCGCCTATTGCGCGGCGGCCGGCATTCCAGCCGTCGTGCTGCTGCCGAAGGACAAGGTCTCGATCGCGCAGCTCGTGCAGCCGCTCGCCAACGGTGCGCTCGTGCTCTCGCTCGACACGGACTTCGACGGCTGCATGGCCGTCGTCCAGGAGATCACGAAGGAAAAGCGGATCTATCTGGCCAACTCGATGAACAGTCTTCGGATCGAGGGCCAGAAAACCGTCGCCATCGAGATCGTGCAGCAATTCGACTGGGAAGTGCCGGACTGGATCGTGATCCCCGGCGGCAACCTCGGCAACGTGCACGCGCTCGGACAGGGCTTCGTGATGATGCACGAGCTCGGGTTGATCAACAAGCTCCCTCGGATATGCCTCGGGCAGGCCGAGCGGGCCAATCC
>Ga0066677_10000869_pt1 | contig 10315 bp, 6 predicted proteins | sample GraSoiAngelo_126_FD_62299 | JGI IMG/M metagenome (GOLD analysis project Ga0066677, IMG submission 62299) | Grasslands soil microbial communities from the Angelo Coastal Reserve, California, USA - 14_0927_09_20cm | ecosystem: Environmental > Terrestrial > Soil > Grasslands | place: USA... | reverse complement strand
CTGAGCGATATCTGTCGCGACAAGAACGCGAATCTTTCCCGCCTTGAAATCGTCCAGCGCGCGTGTTCGTTCGCCCTGCGATTTGTCGGCGTGCATCGCAGTTGCCGCAATTCCTTCATCGTCTAGGTGATGAACCACGCGATCAGCGCCGTGCTTTGTTCGCGTGAAGACGAGCACCGAATCCATCTCCGGCTTCTTCAACAGCTCGACGAGCAAGGTGTTCTTCCTTTCACGAGGCACCGGATAGACGGCGTGCGTAACGGTGCTGGCGGCTTCGGACCGACGCCCAACCTGAACCACCACCGGCTTACGGAGATATTTTCTCGCCAGCGCTTCCACCTCTGGTGGCATCGTCGCGCTGAACAACAGCGTTTGCCGGTAGCGGGGGATCTCATTCACGATGCGATTGAGCTGCGGCGCAAACCCCATGTCCAGCATTCGGTCGGCCTCGTCGAGGACCAGCACTTCGAGGTCATCGAAACCGACATTGCCGCGCTCCATGTGATCGAGGAGTCGCCCTGGTGTAGCGACCACGACATCGACCCCGCGGCGCAATGCCTTTGACTGTGGCTCGATTCCGACTCCGCCGTAAATTGGAACGACTCGCAGCGGAGTATGCTTGCCGTATTTGCGGAAGCTTGCCTCCACCTGCACAGCGAGCTCGCGCGTCGGTGCCAGAATCAGCACCCTCGGCCGATGAAGCGGCTCACCGTTGACACTGACAAGTGGCGTAGCGATCAGGTTGTGAACGATGGGCAGTGTGAAACCGGCAGTCTTGCCGGTTCCGGTCTGAGCAAGACCAATCAGGTCCCGGCCGGCGAGCGCGAGTGGGATCGCCTGCTGCTGTATCGGCGTGGGATGGGTGTAACCTGCGTCGTGGACCGCGTGCAGGACCTCTGGAGCCAGCTCGAGCTCCGCGAAGGAGACTGGTGGCCCGGTTTTCTCCTCATTCATTTACCCGAAATATACCCGCCGCAGGAGTGCCAATAGCGCTTCATTCACCTCGCCAGGAGCTTCCTCCGCGACGACGTGACCCGCATCAGGAATTTCACGCAGGACGATCTGCGGGACGAGATGCCGATAAATCTCCACTGCCTCCTTCGGCATCATGTGGTCACGACTGCCCCAGACTCCGGCCGCGGGCAAATCCACTGTCGGTAGTACCCTATGATCTGCTGCGTTCCAGTCGTAGGAATGAAGTGCGTGGCGAACGGCGGGTCCGTAATCCGGAAACTGCGTCGGCGCGAAATACTCCTCGACATCCCGAGCCGTGAAATGCCCTCGGGTCCCATAAACTCGCCGCAGGGCGGCTTTGACAATCGCGCGCGATCTCAGGCGTCGAAATAGCGGAACGAGCAGTGCGGGCGTGAGGAAACGATATGCTCGCATTCGCGGCACGCCGGTAAGGCCCGCCGGCGAAATGAGGCCGAGGCATCGAACGCGCTCGGGATATTTGCAGGCAAAATGATAGGCAAGAGATCCGCCCAACGAATGACCAACCAGGGCGGGGCGCTCGAGATTCAGAGCATCAAACGCTTCGCGCAGGTGATCGACGAGCGCATCGATCGTGTACTCCTCGGGGCGCTGCGGCTTGTCAGAGAGCCCGTGTCCCTTGAGATCGATGGAGATGACGCGAAATCCAGCAGCCGCGAGGGCCGGCATGGTGAACCGGAATACGTACGCACTGCAGCCCCACCCGTGCACCAACAGGACCGCCGGTGAATCCGGATCGCCGCGTTCCACCGCCCGAATTCTGATTCCCGACCGCAGCCGCGGAAAACTGACGCGGTACGCCGGATCTCCGGCCGGAAACATCTCGCCGGGACCGAGGATGTCGCGGCGACCAAACCAGGGCATCAGATCAATTCGATTTCTCTGCCGAGAAGTTTGCCGATGAGTCCGATGCGGAAGGTTACGTCGGTCCATTTTGACTCCGCTCCGGTTCCGTCGTCGAGCGGGAACATCGACCATGCCCATGGATGCGAAGTCGTCGGTCGCTCCATCCCTTTGTGCGGATGCCAGACGCCGTTGCGATCGCGATCGTCGACGAACCGCTCGAAGAGCTTCATCCAGCCGTCGTTGCGGCGCAGGAAGTTGAGACGCGCCATCGTCTCGAGCCAGGTCAGTGCGAACGGCACGTCTGCCTCCACTGCGTTTCGGTGCGGGAGAACATCGCCCATGATGAGATGCGGCTGGGACACCATCTTCTTCCCGAACAACTGAACCACCTCCTGTCGCGGCAGCGGCTGGGTGATCCAGTCATAGATCCGCTCGACTTCGCTGAAGTGCTCGTGACGAAAGATCGGTATGTAAGCGAGCATCGTCAGCGTGTAGATCGACGGCGGTGCGGATTCGGGCGGCAGCACGTGCGAGTTACCCACGCGCATCCAAGGTTTCTCGCCCAGCGAAGAATTCAGATATGAAATCGTGCGCTCGAGAATCCGGCGCGCCGCACCACGAAGACGCGGATCGTTCTCATAACCCATCTGTGCCAGCGTAGCCGCTGCTGCTTCGCGAAAGATTCCACGCGTGCGACGAACGAGGTCGTCGTCCCGCGTCTTCGTCCCGAGCTCGAAGGTGAACGCTGGATCGTTGTCCTCGGCGAGGAGCCTGAAGAGCAGTCGGCGAGCGAGGATGAGCGGCGGTGAATCGGTAGCCCACCCATATTCGGCGAGTCGACGAACCGCTGGTATGGTTCCAATGTTGGTGAACTCGGCACCATGTCGGCCGGGTATGGCGAGAACGGACTGATTCCACATCCCGTCGCGGGACTGGGTGACCGCTAGTCTGATCGCCGGGCGGTGTGAGTACGGAAGCCAGTTCACCTGCGAGGAGGAACGGTCCGTTGTCTGCGCTATTTCGGTGAGCGCCCGATACTTGATTGGCCCCGAGGCGTGCTCCAGAAGCCAGCTCAGCGGGAAAGAGAGCGACTCCGGTAGAGTTACTGATGTCTGTGGGACCAGTTCGGGACTGGTGCTCGGTGCAGTCACTAGCGGCGCTCGGCGCGGAAGGAGCCAGGCTTTTTCAGTGACCGGCAGGCGCATGAGCCGGCCGTCAGGCCGGGAAGAATAGCAGGTTTTGGGCAAGGCGCTAGTGAGGGACCATAAATCTATGCCCTGCAAAGGCTTACGCTGGATTAGCCCGCCAGATCGAGAACGCGATGGAGTAATGATTGCTTTTCGAGTCGAAGCGATCGCAAATCGATCAACCTTTCCCCGGGCAACGGCGTATAATGACCACGGGTGTCATTCCGACATCCGCAACAATTCAGGAGAGAAGGATGAAGGCTATTCGCATCGCCACGCTGGCTGCTGCACTCTGCGTTGGCATGACATCGGTTGCTGCAGCCCAAGGCACCGAGCCGCCTCAACAGGGTCAGGGCGAAGCACGCCGTGGCGGCGGAATGGGCGGAATGCTGCTCAAGGACATTACTTTGACGGATGCGCAGAAGGCGCAGGTCAAGACGATTCGTGAGAAGTACCTGCCACAGCAGATGGAGTTGCGCAAGCAGGTTCAAGCTGTCGGCGGTCCGCCGGACGAAGCGACTCGCGCCAAAATGATGGATCTGCAGACAAAGCAGGCTGGGGAGATCCGCGCGATCCTCACCGCCGATCAGCAGTCGGTCTTCGACAAGAATCTCGGTGAGATGAAGGACCGAATGGCCGCTCGCAAGAACGGCGGTAGCTAAGCTCCGCTACGTTCGCGGCTCGAGGGCCGCGACGGTGTAGTTGCTCTTCGGGTTCCAGAGGATCCAGCTCTGGAACCCGTTGTCGTATCCGGCCTTTTTCTGCGCACGAACCTGCGCTGCGTAATAGTGCGGCGCGCCGAGGGTGAAGTCCTGGTACCAGGGAATGATCTTCGCCGCATTCGCCACCGGTTTCGTCCGGGCGATCGCATCCTTGAGCGCGTTATCAATGGTTTTATAGGGATGCGCGTTGGGATTGCGGAGCCGGTACGTACCGCGGGCGAAGTGTGACGGATAGACCATCGGTAGGACGACGTCCACCTGATCGACGAACATCTCCCAACGCTGTCCGATCCCCATGTCCGTGGTGTCGGTTGCGGTCAGTCCAAAGACATCTGCGGTGACCCGAATCCCTTGTGGCTTTAGGGTCCGGCGCATGTAGCCAAGCTGGTCGCGGATCACCTGCGCTCGCGGGCGGCCATTCGAGAGCGGATACACAGTCTCCGCAGCCAACCGCCTCTCGTCGGGAAAGCGCACGTAGTCGAACTGGACTTCGCTGAAGCCAAGGTCGTATGCCTCTCGCGCGAGGTCGGCCGCGTATTGCCAAACCGCTCGCTGATGCGGATCGAGCCACGGGTTTCCGTTTTTGTCGAGCCATGGCTTGAGATCCGATTTGCGCTTGATCGCGAGCTCGAGCCGCTTGCGCGCAAGGAGAGGATCCTTTGCTACAACAATTCGCGCGATCGGGTAAATGCCGTTGGCGATCATTGTGTCAAGAACTGCGCGCAGCTTCGACGCCGACATCCAATGTCCGTCAGCGGTGTCGGCGCCTATCTCCCGGGCCAGCGGGACATTCGAGCGATAGAGAACGAAGCCGCGGTCGTCTTTGACGTCAATTACCAGCGCATTGACTTCGGTTTTTTTGGCGACTTCGATCAGCCGCTTGAGCTTGCTGCCAAGCGCTGCCCAGCGATTGACGTAGAGTCCGCGCAGCGTGTCAGGCGCTGGAACATGAACGACCTGCGGTGCAGCAGCACTCGTTTGAGCGTTGGCCTTGCCGCGATCCTCGCAGGCGATGACCAACAAGGCGAGCAGCACAATCGCGCCGATTCGTGTCGTTTGCATCGAGATGGATTTCGCGCCGCTCGACGCGCGGTGATCTGATCTCAGAGCGCGTTCAGCTCGGCGTTGGCGTCAGAGAGGTAGCCCATCTCCCGCACCACTGACTGCGCCTGCTGCGTCACCATGGTGAGGCCCGTCGGTTGCGCATTAAGTCCACCGGTGCGGAAGCGAACGAGCTCGAGCCGCATCGACCTGAGGATCTGCCGACAGTGATCAAGCTTTTCCTGAGCCTCCTTCCTCTTGCGCGCAAGATCAGCGACTGCGCGCCGCTGACGTCGGAGCATGGCGAGACGACGGACGCGTTCTTCGCTGGCGCGATAATCCAACGGATTTGCCTGCGACTCGAGAGTATCGATCTCCTTCTCCACGCTTTCTGCGCTCTCTTTTCCGGCACTTCGGTCCATGTCCGACAGCGACAGCGCGAGCTGCTGCACTTTGCGGAAAACCTGGTCGGCGGAAGTACCAACTTCGGGGATCTGCTCTCTGTCATCCGGCGGCATGTTGAGCAGCTGACGATGTATCTCGCGATGATCGCCCTCGGCTTCGCGAATCGCAGACCCATACCGTGAGTCAGCGAATGGCGCTGGTGCGCCCGTCGGAATGGGACTCAGACTCGTAGTCGGACCTCCAGCTCGCGGATACGGCTGGAAAGGCCGCATCGTCGGCACCGGAGAAATGGGCGAGAACATTCCCTGTCCCCGCGACCGTGCCCTGCGGCGGACCTCCTCCCTCTTCTTCTCATCAAACAGTGCGCGAGCGTCGTCGATCGTCTCGGCGGCGACATCGAAGAACAGACGGTCGCGCCGCTGACGAAACACATCGCGCCAGTCGTAACCTGCCGCCCAGAGCTTCGAGTACCTGAATGCGAGAAACACCGTCCACATCACTGTCAGCGCTATAAAGTCGTGGTTCGAGAAGAGTGATATTGGGACGAGGATTGCATTTACCGCGAGATAAGGCGCCAGCTTGCGCCGGAACGACACCACCTGCGGCGCGTTCCACCTGCTCCACTCGTCGGCAGTCGGCTCGGTTCGATCGTACGGCGCCTCTGCTGGCGGATACGGCGCGGTACGCGAGCGATCGCGCGTCGCACCTGTAAGACCGTGGATCTCACGACGCGATTCCGGCGCGACAGCTGAAGTCGAGGCCCGCGTGGCGAGAGTTGGCATCGCCTCGCCACTAAGCGCCGCCGCGAACGCTGCCGCGTTCGGGAAGCGGTCGGCAGGATCCTTCTCGAGGCACATCATCACGGCACGCGAGAGATCGGGCGGCAGATCGGGCCAGCGCTCATCGACCGGAATCGGCTGCTCCGAGAGATGCTTCACCAACATCGAAGGAGTGTTGCTGGCAACGAAAGGCGTCTGCCCGCAGAGCATCTGGTAGCCGACGACGCCGAGCGAGTAAAGATCGCTGCGACCATCGATGGAGCGATCGCCTGCCGATTGTTCGGGTGACATATACGCCGGCGTTCCGATCGCCATGCCAGTCGCGGTGAGACGCGAGTCGCCGCTGTCGGTTAGCGCCCGAGCGATGCCGAAGTCCGTCACCATCGCGCGGCCTGTCTCTTCATCGATGATGATGTTGTCCGGCTTGATGTCGCGGTGAATGACGTTGCGGTGATGGGCGTAAGCCAGTGCCTCAGCTACTTCGCGCAAAACGCGACGCACTTCGACCGGCGGCATCGGACCGTGTTGCTGCAGTCGCTGCCCGAGGTTGTCACCCTTGATGTACGCCATGACGAAATAGACGAGATTGTCTCGCTCTTCGACGGTGTAGATGGGAACGATGTTCGAGTGATTCAGCTGCGCCGCTGTTTCAGCTTCGCGCAGGAATCGCTGACGAATGTCGGCGCGGAAGCTCAGCTCCGGCGGCAGGACTTTGATCGCGATCTCGCGTTTGAGTCTTTTGTCTCGCGCGCAATACACGATCCCCATGCCGCCACGACCGACTTCGTTCTCTAGCTCATAGTTTGCAGAGAGAACCTGAGCCACATGGGTACCTAGCTCGTCTTCAGGTCTAATTGGCATGGCGCCGCGTCGAATCAGCAGTTCTGATGTTGCACTTCATGCCTGGCTGGCGTAAATCCACGAGAGCAAAAGATGCAGTAAGGGAGGGCTGTAAAGTAATATCTAAATAAGGATCTTGGCTTCGGAAGAACAATGGCACAACGTCAAACACTACCTGTTCTCCCCTTACGGGGAACAGTGATTTTTCCGGGCCTTACCCAGCCGATTGCGGCGGGAAGGCCTTCAACACTTCGGGCAATCGAGGCAGCCCTCAAGGGCGACCGCCTCGTTTTCGCGGTTGCGCAGCGGGACAACACCGAGGAGCCGACAGCGGACATTCTGTATTCGATGGGCGTCATTGCGCGCATCGGTCAGATCCAGCGCGGTCTCGGTGGCGTGCAGCTTCTGTTGCAGGGTGAGCAGCGCGCAACCGCTCTTCAATACTCGACAGCAGATGGATATCTGAGCGCGGTGATCGTTCCAGCGGAGGAGATGACTCCACAAACTGAAAACGATCCTGCGTTCACGGCGTTACAGAAAGAGACGCGCGAGAGGGCGGCTGAGCTCGGCGAACGTCGTGGACTTCCCGAGGAAGTAGTCCATCAGGTTCTCGATTCAGTGACGGATCCAGGGCGTTTCGCCGATCTCGTCGCTGGTTACATCGAGCTTCCGGTTCCCGAGAAACAGGGATTGCTGGAGACTTTGAGCGTCGAAGAGAGACTTCGCCGCATCCTCGTGCACGTGCAGCGGCAAGTTGGATTGCTCGAGGCCCAGGAAGACATCAAGTCGCAGGTCCAGGAGGAGTTGGGCGAGCGTCAGCGAGAGATGTATCTGCGCGAGCAGCTCAAGGCGATCCAAAAGGAGCTCGGCGACGATGATTCGAGCAAGGAGATAACAGAGCTTCGCGACAAGCTCGCCAAGCTGGAGCTACCCAAAGAAGCGCGTCAGGAAGTCGAGCGCGAGCTCGGCAGACTCGAGCGCGCCGGTCGCGAATCGATGGAAGCGCAAGTGATCCGCACCTACCTCGAGTGGGTCGCAGAGCTGCCCTGGAACAAGAGGTCGGACGACCAGCTCGATCTGAAGCGCGCCGAAACGATTCTCGAGGAAGATCATTATGGACTCAAGGACGTAAAGGATCGCGTCCTGGAGTTCCTCGCAGTTCGACAACTGCGCGCGTCACAGCTGGCAGACGAAGTGGAGAAGACGGGAGAGGTTCCAGCCGGAAAGCTCTTCGACGACCGGCACGACGCGACACCTTCACTCGCCATTGGCGAGCATGCCGACAAGCCAATCACCGACAAGGCAGAGGCGAAATCCCGCGCCATGGCGAAGGGGCCGATCCTTCTTTTCATCGGACCGCCGGGCGTAGGTAAGACATCGATTGCGAAGTCGATCGCCAGATCGTTGGGACGCGAGTACGTCCGCGTCGCTTTGGGTGGCGCTCGTGACGAAGCTGATATTCGCGGACATCGTCGCACCTACGTCGGCGCGATGCCGGGCAGAATCGTGCAGGGTCTCAAGCAGGCAGGCACAAAGAATCCCGTATTCCTCCTCGACGAGGTCGACAAGCTCGGAACTTCGTTCCAGGGCGATCCCGCCAGCGCACTGCTGGAGGTGCTTGACCCGGCACAGAACGACACGTTCACTGATCACTACCTCGGCATTCCGTTCGACCTGAGCGAAGTGCTGTTCATCGCGACAGCCAACTTCGTGCAGAACATTCCGGGTCCATTGCTCGATCGTATGGAAGTGGTCGACTTCGCCGGCTACACGGAGAAGGAGAAGGCGGAGATCGCGAAGAAGTATCTGCTGCCGCGTCAGCTCGAGGAATCGGGACTGAGCGACAAGGAGATCACGTTCACCGACGACGCGATCATGTCAGTGGTGTCGAACTACACCCGCGAGAGCGGGGTGAGACAGCTCGAGCGGCAGATCGGTGCGGTGGCACGGAAAGTTGCGCGCAAAATCGCGGCGAGCGAAGAAGTGAAGCATACGGTAGATGCCGAGACCGTGCGTGATCTGCTTGGCCGGCCGCGCGTCCATCCCGAGCATGCGCTCGATGAGAGTGAGGTCGGCATCGCCACCGGGATGTACTACACGCCCATGGGCGGCGACATCATGTTCGTCGAGGCCTCGATTCGCCGCTACTACGGTAATCGCGAAGGTGACGCCGCGAATCAGGTGGGTCCTGGTGGAGCTGTTTCCCTCATCCTCACCGGACAGCTTGGTGACGTGATGAAGGAATCGGCTCGCGCCGCGTTCACTTATGCAACAAACAACGCCGCCAGTCTCGGCATTCCGCGCGACAGGTTGGGCGCAATCGAAGCACACATTCACGTGCCTGCCGGCTCGATACCGAAGGACGGACCATCGGCTGGAATCGCCATTGCCACAGCGTTGGTGTCTGAGATGTCGGACAGGCCGGTGAAGCGCGACGTAGCGATGACCGGCGAGATCACGTTGCGCGGACGTGTGTTGCCGATTGGTGGTCTGAAGGAGAAGGTGCTCGGTGCACATCGCGCGGGTATCAAGACCATCATCATTCCCAAGGCGAACGAACCGGACATCGAAGACGTCCCGGATGAAGTGCGGAACGTGCTGGAGTTCCATCCGGTGGAAACTCTGAATGAGGTGCTGAAGTTTGCACTCGTCCCGGCGGAGCCGGGTGAGCAGGCGCGCCCACTCGAAATTAAGGGCGCTGCGTAAGTATGAGAAGACAAAACAGGGAGCCAGAAGGCTCCCCGTTTTCGTATGTCAGAACTGCTCGATTACTGTGACGGAAGGATAAGGGAGACCACCTAGAAAATGATTGGCCCCCAGCCAAACAATTTCCACGGGTCCGCTTTGAGCGGCGCCGGCTCTGTCCCCTCGACGAAGTATTCGGTGTAGCGGCGGTCGGGCGGCGTTTGATCGTTCGCGAGCTCGCCAGTCGACCGATCGACATCGCCGTAGATCACACCGATCGGCGGAGTCCACGGATCCGTCGAACGCGACGTGAGAATCTCAGGCCGCGAGGCGTAATAGCGCGCCAGCATCTTGCCCCACACCGGAGCGGCGAGCGATCCACCGGCGGCGCCAGGGGCGATCGGCGTTGGCTTGTCGAAGCCAAGCCACACTCCCGCTACCAGGTCTGGCGTCAGTCCCACAAACCAGACGTCGGAGTTGTCGTTGGTCGTTCCGGTTTTGCCGGCAACCGGAATTGAGGCAGGCAGATACCGACGAATGCTCGATGCGGTGCCACGCTCTACCACATCGCGCATCATGTCGCGCACGACATAGGTCACCCGCGGATCCAATGCGGGCGCCAACGCCTTCACCTCGCGGGTAAGAACCGTTTTCCGGTTCCTGTCTTCTATACGGTATATGAAACGCGGCTCGACCGGCGTGCCGAGGTTGGCGAAGGTGGTGTAGGTAGCGACGAGATTGAGCGGCTGAACGACGGAGGCGCCGATAGCGCTCGATGGGACTGGTGCGATCTTCGAGCTGAGCCCCATGCGGCGCG
>Ga0066677_10000866_pt1 | contig 10330 bp, 6 predicted proteins | sample GraSoiAngelo_126_FD_62299 | JGI IMG/M metagenome (GOLD analysis project Ga0066677, IMG submission 62299) | Grasslands soil microbial communities from the Angelo Coastal Reserve, California, USA - 14_0927_09_20cm | ecosystem: Environmental > Terrestrial > Soil > Grasslands | place: USA... | reverse complement strand
ACCGACCGGAGGATACGTCGGCGTCGCGAATGTCGGGCTCAGCACAAACTGGCTGGCCAACCACCTTGCTATGGCCAACTTGTACGGGTTCGGACGGCTGGCCTGGAACCCGGATCTCAGTTCGCAAGCGATTGCCGAGGAGTGGACGCAGCTCACGTTTGGCGATGATCCGCATGTCGTGCGGAAGGTACCCGAGATCCAGCTGGCATCGTGGCATGCCTATGAAAGCTACACCGGTGTGCTCGGGTTGCAGACGCTGACCAATATTACCGGTCCGCATTATGGTCCGGCGCCCGAGTCGCAGGAACACAATGGCTGGGGACAGTGGATTCGCGCAGACCCTGACGCGGTTGGCATGGACCGCACCATCGCAACAGGAACGGGGTTCGTCGGACAGTATTCGCCGATGGTTGAGAGAATCTATGAGCCGCTGGCCAACACCCCGGATGAGCTCGTCCTGTTTTTCCATCATGTGCCCTACACGTATAAGTTGCACTCGGGGACGACGGTTATCCAGACCATCTATGACTCACATTATCAGGGCGCGTCGAAAGCGCACGATTTTGTGACCACGTGGAGGTCGCTGCAGGGTCACGTCGATGATGAGCGCTTTAAGGAGGTTCTGGCGCAGCTGGAGTATCAATCGGGCCACGCGATTGTGTGGCGCGACGCAATCGACGAGTGGTTCCATCGGATTTCCGGAATAGCCGACGAAAAGGGAAGAGTGGGACATCATCCGAATCGGGTAGAGGCGGAGGCGATGGAATTGAAGGGTTACCAGATCTTCGAACCGGCCTCTTGGGAGGGGGCTTCGGGCGGCAAGGGTGTGCTGTGTCCGGAATCATCACCATCATGCTCGGCACAAACGACATTTCGAGGTACTGCTGGCCGCTACCAGGTAGAGGTCGAATACTTTGATCTCAGCCATGGCGTCTCGCAATTCAGGGTGTTCATCGGAGATCGGGTCGTCGGTCAATGGCGCGCGGATGACGTGTTGCCAGGCCCAGCGCCTAGCGCGGATTCATCGGTACGACGGAAGATCAAGGGACTTGAGTTGCGTCCGGGTGAGGTGATCCGGATCGAGGGGATTCCCGATCAGGAGGAGCGAGCGCCCTTGGACTACATTGAAGTGATACCGGTAGTGCCGCGGTGATGGGCCGCTTCGGCCTCAAATTTTCCCCTCAAATTTTACCCCTCAAATTTTCCCCTTGACACCTTGCGGCCTAGGTATATAGTTCGCGACGCGAATTTAATGCTCCCTTAAGAACTGACGTTTGCGATTCCGGGCCGGCCCATGCGGCACGATTGCCGCATTAACTGAAAAATCGGTACTCGGCAATATCGAATGAGACGGCTCAACTTTACCAACACGCAGGTTGCTTCAAGCGAAACCGCTCGAGATATCAACCGCGGAGTTGTTCTCAACCTGATCCGGCGCCGCCAGCCGATTTCGCGCGCCGATCTGGCGCGAGTCTCAGGTCTGCAGAGAAGCACCGTGTCGCTTATCACCGAACAATTGATTCGTGAGAAGTGGGTGGTGAACGGACCTTTGGGACGATTGCCGCGCGGACGCCGGCCTACCTTTCTGCGCCTGAATGAACGGCGCGCGATCGTGGTGGCGGACCTGCGCCCCAAGCAGAGTACGGTGGCTGTGGCCGATGTGAACGGGCGGTTTCTGTCCCAGGAATCGATGCCAACCTGCAACCATCCCGCGAAAACAGCGGCGAAGCTGGCGGCGTCCATCCAGCACCAGATGCAGTCGCATCCGGAGTTGGTCTTCGAAGGGGTGGGTATCAGTTTGCCCGGCCGAGTGGAAGAAGGCACAGGACGAATCATTTTTGCGCCGAACTTGAAATGGCCGGCATTCGATCTCAAGAAGCCAATTGAGGAAGCCACGGGAATGCAGGTGGAGATGGAGAACGCCGCCAATGCCTGTGTTCTTGCCGAGGTGTGGTTTGGCGGCGGGGAGATCGTGCGCGACATGGTAGTGGTGACGGTGTCGGAGGGCATCGGCACTGGCTTGTTCGTGAATCATCAGCTGGCGAAAGGACTACATGGCGTGGCCGGCGAGTTCGGACACGTGCCGCTCGATGCCGATGGCCCGCAGTGCTCTTGTGGGGGCCGGGGTTGCTGGGAGATTCTTGGATCGAATCGGGCCGCCGTACGCTATTACTCTGAGTCCGCTGCAGATTCCGGGAGCATCACTTTCGAGGATCTGATGATGCTGGCGGAAACGGGTGACCCGCTCGCCCTCAAGGCGCTGGAAAAGATGGCGCATGCTATCGGCCGGGGTATGCGATCTATAGTGGCCGGGCTGGCGCCGGAAGAGATTGTGGTGGTCGGTGAGTTCACCCGTTTATGGCCGCGTGTGGGTCCAACTATCGAGGCGGAAGTGGCGGCGGCGGTCCTGGCTGGCAAACCCCCGCGGGTCCGTCCCGCAGCAGATCCCGGCATGGCGCGTTTGCGCGGAACGGTTGCGCTGGTGTTGCAGAAGCACTTTGGCGCTTCGTCTCCCTGACACCGTCCATCCAAGAACCCGGGGGGCTGGACTTCAACCAGCTAACAACACCTTCGGCGTTATCACCAGTACGCTTGGTGGGCGGCGGCAAGGCACGGACCTGGACGGCACCCGCCAGATCGTGAAGCCTTCCCGCAGCCGCTCTCACGCGAAGGACGCAGGCCGGGTTTCCGGCATACTAACTACTCGGTTGCTTCCTCGAGAATTCAACGCCTGCCGAGGAGAGAACCTGGATCGATGGGATATCCAGCACTGGACCTCAATTCGAAAACGGCCGTGGTCGTCGGCGGCACTTCAGGCATCGGACTGACCCTGGCGAAGGGGCTGGCGCGGGCAGGCGCGGATGTAATACCGACGGGACGTCGCAAGAAGTTAGTGCAGGATGCGGTTTGCGAGATAGCCAAGATGGGCCGCAAATCTGTGGCGATAGAGTGCGACGTCAGTGATCGTTCGTCCGTGGAAGGCTTGTGCAAGCGCGTGCACGACGAATTCGGAAAGGTGGATATCTTGGTGAATTGTGCCGGTATCACGCAGCGAACGCCGACGCTGGACCAGGACGAAGCTGAATGGAACCGGATTCTGGACACGAATTTGACTGGAACGCTGCGATCTTGCCAGATTTTTGGAAAGAAGATGGTTGAGCGGCAGTATGGGAGGATCATTAATATTGCTTCGCTTACGTCCCAGGTGGCCTTCTACGAGGTCGCGGCTTACGCTGCCAGCAAGGCTGCGGTTGCCTCGCTCACGAAGTCGCTCGCCGTGGAGTGGGCGCGACACGGCGTGTGCGTCAACGCGCTGGTTCCGGGCGTCTTCCGCACCGCCCTCAACGCAGAAATTCTCGATGGCACGGGACGCGGGCGGGAGTGCTTGATGCGAACGCCCACGGGTCGCTTCGGGGACGTGGAAGAATTAGTGGGCGCAGCGGCGTTCCTCGCCTCAGATGCTGCGAGCTTTGTAACCGGACATTTGCTGGTTGTTGATGGCGGGTTCCTGGCCAGTGGAACGAACCAGTGATCACCTTACCGGTTCGACTTTCGGTCATCACGGTTCGGTGCTTGCGTCATTTGCGCTTCAACTTGCTTTCCGAGTAGAGGGTGCAGCCTTTTCCGGGCCCGGCGAGTTCGAACTTTTCGTTTACCTGTCGCTTTACCACGATGGACGCCGCGCCGGACTTCTCGGAGTTTTCAGAAAAGACCCTCCATTTCGGCGCCGGTTTGCAACCTGCGAACGAATCCTCAAGGGCCCGCATAATTGCTGCACGTGCCAGCCCTCATTCGTCGGGAGCACCGCCCATGCCGAGGCCCACCTGGGTTGCGAGGGCGACGAATGCGAAGCGAGAGACCTTGAGGTCCGTGTTTTTGAGCTGGCGATATTCCACTGGCAGAAGACTCGTGTTGAAACTGCACCTGCAGCCCGGGCAGCAGCGTTATGGGCCAACCCAAAGCAAGGCGCTGGTGTGCCAATGGGAGGACGGAGCTATGGAGGTGTACTACCGCGGCGCATGAATGGCCTTTACCGAGTTGCAGCAGCCCATAGCGAAGACATCTCGGCCTGGCGACAGGGTGCTTACGCTTCGCCCTAACTTCAGGGCTTCGCTTCAGTGCGCATGCCAACGACAACATCAACAGCAAAAAAGGGGACATTTCTCTAATCAATTTTGACCACTGGCAGCACTGGCAGAGGGTGACACTGGCAGAGGGTGACTTGACAAGAGCAGAAATGCTGGATAAATTATCCGCCCTTGCCCGAAAACTTTTCTCGTCCTTCTGCTCCGGAGGCGATTTATGAGTACTTCGCGTCTCGCTTGCCTAGCTTGGCACCCGTCGGACTGGATTCGCGCCGCCGTTCTGGCCGTGTTTTGCCTGCCCGCTCTATTGTCGGCACAAGTATCCACAACCGGAAAAATTACGGGTGTAGTCACTGATGCTTCCGGGGCCGTCGTGCCCAACGCGACCGTAGAGGTGAACAGCCCGGCCCTGATGGTTCCGCGAACCAGCCGCACCCACGCCGACGGCAGCTTCCTCTTTGACCTGCTGCCCCTCGGCGCTTATGAGCTGGGGGTGACCGCCAGCGGTTTCCAGACAGTTAAGCGCACCAACATCGTTCTGTCGGCAGGGTTCACGGCGACAGTAAACCCTCAGCTCACCGTCGGCGAGCTGAAACAGACGATTGAAGTGCAGAGCGAGCCCGTCATCGACGTGCAAACCGTCCAAACGCAAACCACTTTCGACCAGCGCTTGCTCCAGGAAATCCCCAGCGGCCGCGACCCCTGGTCCACGGTCGCGCAAATGCCGGGCGCCACGTTAGACAGGTTCGACGTTGGCGGCAACCAAAGCATGCAGCAGTCCACCATGCAGGTGCATGGTAGTACCCCAGGCGAGCAAGTATTCAGCTTCAATGGCCTTGACTTGAACTGGCCTGGCGCTAATGGTGGCTACACGCAGTTTTACACCAACCATGATTCTTTCCAGGAATTCCAGGTCGTGTCGGACAGCACGCCAAGTTCTGTTTCTATCAGCGGAATCTACATGAACATGGTGACCAGGTCCGGCTCAAACACGTTGCACGGAAATCTGGGGGCCTACTACGGCACTATGGCCCTTGAGGCCGGCACGAAATTCCCAACTTTCAAAGGTGCGGACGTCCCTGCAGGGTCGCCCACCGTCATGCTTCGCGATACAACCGCGAGCCTGGGCGGGCCGATTATTAAAGATCGGTGGTGGCTGTTCGGGTCGTATCGAAGGTACGACCTGCGCTCGATTTTTCTTGCCGTTACAGATAAGAACGGTAACCCGATCGCAGATCCCAACCACCAGACCAACACCGACTTGCGCAGTGATTGGCAGCTGAATTCCAAGAACAAGTTGAGCTTGATCTGGCTCTACAACGAGCAGAACCGGTTCTTCCGTCGGGATTCGGCATTGGTGAGCCCGGAGGCCTCCTGGCGGCAGATCGAGCCCGCCTACATTCTGCAGGCGCTGTGGACCAGTCAAGTCACGAACAACCTGCTGCTCGATGTTCGCGCCGGATACAACAAGGAAGTATTTCCTCTTGGTCCACAGCCCGAAGTCAAAGCCACCGACTTCAACCACACAGACCGCGTTACGGAAACCCAGACGGGGGCTGCGCAGAGCTATTTCTCAAATCCTGCGTGGCTGTTCAAAATTGCCGCGGGCGCTTCTTGGTACAAGGGCTCCCTGGCCGGCACGCACAACCTCAAGTTCGGCTTCGAATGGGGCGACAACTACAACCCGTACATCCAGACGGTGAACCAGGGAATCAACGCAATCTACGATCACGGCAATCCGGTAGAAGTGATAGCGTTTAACACTCCCTTCACCGCAAAGTCCTACTTCCATGACACCAGCGCCTACCTGCAGGACGCGTGGACTGTTCGCCGGAGGTTTACGCTGAACTTGGGTCTGCGCTTCGACCGTTTCATCAGCTTCTACCCCAGGGAAACCAGCGATCCCAATCTGACTTTCCCGGATCTGTTCCCTCCCAAAACTTACCCGGCATCGGGCAATTTGGTCACCTGGAACAACCTTGCTCCCCGCCTTGGCCTGGCCGTAGACATAACCGGTCGCGGTACTTCCGTTTTGCGCGTCAGTTACGGCCGCTTCTATAAGATGGAAGGCACCGGCCTGGTCGAGAGCGTAAACCCGGTAGGATTTAGCAGCAAGACCTTCACTTGGAACGATGCCAATGGTGACAAAATACCGCAGGTAAACGAGTGGAAGGTCGGCAATCCGATTTTGCAATCCGGTGGCGCGGTTGGTACCCACATCGATCGCGGTCTAACCCGGCCCTACTCGGATTCCGTCACTGTGAACTACGAACAACAGGTCTGGCAAGATCTGCGGCTCGGTGGAAGCTACTACTTCCGCAAGAAGAAGAATCTATTCGGAACCACGAACCTAGCCGCTCTCCCGTCTGACTACACGGCTGTGACACAGTACAATGATGGCACACCGATCGTTAATCCTCTCACTAACGCCCCGCTGACGCTTTTCAACCTCAAGCCGATCCTGGTCGGAGCATCCAACTTCGTGGTGACCAACATTCCCGCTCTGGACGACAACGCCTATCATGGATTGGAATTCACCGCGGTCAAACGCCTCTCACATCATTGGCAGGTCTTGGCTGGGTTTACTGTCCAGCGCCAAAAGGGCGCCTTCGGCCGTGGCTATTCCGATGATGCCTACTTCGACAACTTTAATGACCCCAATAACGACATCAATCGCCGCGATAACTACCTGAATTTTGATTCCACTTATGTGTTTAAGGTCGACAGCACCTATGAACTTCCATGGGGGCTCAGCACCAGCGTGAACTTTCAGCACGTCACGGGGTACCCCCTTCAGCCGGTTGCCTATCTAGGTGGTGGCACATTGCTCAACCAGGGGTCCGAGCAGATCATTCTCCGCCCCGCCGGTGGAGTGAGGCTGCCGGGCGTAAATCTGCTGAACTTGCGCCTGGCGCGCGATTTCAAGGTACGTGACCGTCTCACAGTTAAGCCGCTGATTGATTTGTTCAACCTGACCAACCAACAAACCCTAATAAACGTGAATGCGACTTTGCCCTCGACGTTCGGCGACCCGAGTTCGACTTATCTGAAGCCAATCAACACCATTAATCCGTTTATTGCACGAATTGGGTTGAGGGTTGACTTCTAGCGAGTCCCGCTGTTCCCGGCTCTAAGAATGTAGGGCGGATGTAGATGGCATCCGCCTTATCCGTGGGAGGGTCCATGTTCGGATTGAAGCTTCCAATCCTGTTGGCAGTCGTCAGTGTGGCGTGGATCGGGGCGGCTTCCGCACAAAACAACCCTGCTTCCCGACTCTCTATCGATCAGCTAGTCGACATCAAACATCCGTCGAATCCGGTCTGGTCGCCGGACGGTTCGCATATCGCATTCATTTGGAGCCGTGCAGGGGTTAGCAACGTATCCCTTGCTGCGACCAATGGGGTAGGCGCGCCGGTTCCGCTCACATCGTTTACGGAAGGGCGAGTTTCCCATGTGTTCTGGAATCGTAGCGGCGATAGACTCTATTTCGCGCGTAAGGGCAATTTGTGGGAGGTCGGGTTGGCTGGCGGACAGCCGCGCCCAGTGTGGAAGTCCCCAACGACGGAAGCCGACTTCGTGCCTTCGCCGGAGGGCACGCGTGTGGCTTTCGTGCGCGCGGGCGGCGGTGGAGCGGGTCAGGAGCAGGGAAGCGATTTAGTCGTGCGGTCTGTTGGCGACGGAACGGAGCTGAAACTAGCTCACGACGATTTCAGCATCCAACAACTCCTTTGGTCGCCCGACGGAACTCATCTCGCCTACGTTGCCGGCGCGAAGATCGTCCACCATGACGAGTCTCCGGCGTACTCGGGCGCAAAATTAATTTACTCGATTGAAGAGGAGCAGCCCGGTCAGCTTTCTGTCATTCCATCCAGCGGGGGGACCGCGACCCCTGTAGCCACGAAGGGCTGGCACGAAGCGCTATCCTGGGGAGATGCCGGGCATTTCGTTTTCGCGCGTCTGTCCAACGAGTATAAGAAGCGCACCATTTACGTCGCCGACGCTCGCGATGGCTCTCAGCGCGCCATCCGTGAGGATGCCGAAGATAAATTTTGGAGTCTACCCGATTGGGAAGCCGGGCCCGACCCGCTGCCATCCCCGGATGGTCGCTGGGTCGCATTCCTCAGCGACCAGGATGGCTGGGATCATCTGTATGTCATTCCCCTGACTGGCGGCGCCGCGGTTCAAATTACAAAAGGCAAATTTGAGGCCTGGCGTCCTGCCTGGTCGCACGGCAGCACCCGCATTGCCTTCGATGCCAACGAGCCGGACCACCCGGGTGATCGGCGCATCGGCATCGCCGCCATTGGCACGGATCCCCGACATGCACGAGTGGAATACATAACCTCCGGCCAGGGCACAAATGTCGAACCCCAATGGTCGCTGGACGATCGTCGGCTCGTTTACCAGCACACCGATACGCGCAACTCCGCGGACCTTTTTGTCACTGACGCGAAAGCTGGCGGGAAGCCGGTGCGTCTCTCGGATTCCATGCCGTCCACCCTGGATCGTGAATCCTTCGTTGCACCGGAGTTTGTCCATTATCCGGGGCGGGACGGCCTCTCCGTACCGGGCTGGCTGTTCCTTCCCAAGGGCCTCGATCGCAGCAAAAAACATCCTGCTATCGTTTGGGTTCACGGAGATGGCATAAATCAGAACTACGACGGCTGGCACGTACAGCGGAACTACGCCGTGTACTACAGCTTCCACCAGCGCCTACTCCAGGAAGGCTATGTTGTATTCGCCCCCGACTATCGGGGCAGCATCGGTTACGGCCGGGAGTGGCGCAACGGCGTCTACATGGACGTGGGCGGCAATGACGCGAAAGACGCATGGATGGCGGCGAACTACCTGAAGACCCTGCCTTATGTGGATAGCGACCGGATCGGCATTTGGGGATTGAGCTATGGCGGGTTCTTTACGTTGATTGCGATGACCGACCAGCCCAAGCTGTTTCGTGCCGGCGTCGACGTTGCGGGCGTAGTCGATTATGTCATGTATTACGGCGATCCTTTCCACAATGACTGGACGGTAGGACGCATTGGCACTCCTGAGGAGAATCCTAAGGTGTACGCGAACGCCTCCCCGATCTCGCATATCGACCGGCTTGCACGCCCGTTGCTGGTCCTGCATGGTACTGCTGACGTAAACGTGCCCTTTGTCGAATCAGTCTGGCTCATGGACGAGGTCCTTAAGAAAGGAAAGGGCAATCTGGTCTCCTTCATGATCTACCCCGGGGAGTTTCATTACTTCGAACGCGAGCACGTTTTGCGCGATGCCTGGCAGCGGGTAGACGACTTCTTTGCCACGTACCTGCGGGGCGGCGGTTCACCGGCATCTTCAGTTACATTGCCGCCCCAGGGTGCGACGTCGCCATAAAGAGGATCGCTCGCAGGATACTACTTGGCCCACCAAAGTAGTGTTTCAACGTCGACGAACAGGACAGGCAGAACTCCCTTCGGCTGCGCGTGACGAAATTGAGTGTCGCTATCAGTACCTGGTCCGCAAGTGGGGGCAGCGAATTACGCCGGAGGAGCAAAAGCGCCGCCTGCGAAGGATTCTGACGGAAAACGAGCGGATGCTCGAGCCTATTCGCACGCTTCAGCTCGCCAATGGCGATCCACCAGCACCCGTGCTGCGCTTCGCTAGTGACGAGGTCAACGAAGAGCGGTCGACTTCCAATAAGGCACTGATGCTCGCCGATAACGTCTTGTATCTTTCCATTCGCGAACTGGGCGAGCGCATTCGACGCCAGGAAATTTCGCCTGTCGAACTGACAGAAAGTTATCTCCGTCGCAGTGGGCGGCTTGGCCCAAGGTTCCAAGCCTACGTCAGCATCACGCGTGAGCTGGCGTTGGAGCAGGCGCGGGCCGCAGAGAAACAGATAGCGTCAGGCCACCGCCACGGCCCGCTGCACGGCATACCGTATGCCGCAAAAGATCTAGTTGCAGTCAAAGGTACCCGACCACCTGGGGCGCTCGTCCGTTCCAGCAACAACGGCTCGATTACAACGCCACAATCATAGAGAGGCTGAACAACGCTGGCTCGGTCCTGATCGGCAAAACGGTCATGATTGAATTGGCCGGAGATCTGGGATACTCCAACGCGCGGTTCGATCCTTTATCCGGCGGCGCATTGCGGCATCTGTGGTTTGCGGCCTAGCTTTGGCCGGGTCAGCCGCTTGGGTGCAATGGCAATCGCGTGGACTATGGATAAGCTTGGACCCATGTGCCGGACGGCGGACGATT
>Ga0066677_10000860_pt1 | contig 10395 bp, 9 predicted proteins | sample GraSoiAngelo_126_FD_62299 | JGI IMG/M metagenome (GOLD analysis project Ga0066677, IMG submission 62299) | Grasslands soil microbial communities from the Angelo Coastal Reserve, California, USA - 14_0927_09_20cm | ecosystem: Environmental > Terrestrial > Soil > Grasslands | place: USA... | reverse complement strand
GCATCACCCTGTCCTTATTGACGTTTGTATTTAGGAACCTTGATACGGCCTTCCCACAGGCTCTTGTTATTTTCCTCACACGAGTACTCCATGATCTCCCAATCGGGGCGCAGCGTGAACGTCCGCGTGTTGTTCCACTGCTTGGTGAACGTCTTGGGATCGTCCACGATCATTTCGTACGAGATGTGCCCGAGGTCCGGGCGCGTGAAACGCTGAATGAGGTGCAGCTGATCGCTGTGCGGGTGGCCGATCGTGTCGAGCCGCGTCTTGTCGTTGAAGTTGACCGTGTCGATGACGAGCGTGTCGCCTTCCCAATGGCCGACCGAATCGCCGAACCACGTCGGGATGCCGTGTCCGTGCGGACGGCCGTCGATCGGAATCACCGAGAACCACGAGTTCTGCTCGAAGAGGAACGCGAAGTACTTGTCGCTTTGCATGATCTGCATCGGCTCGGGCGTATTGACCGACCGCGTCATGCCGAATGGCAGGCAGGCGCCGGTGTAATCGCCTTCGGCCGCGTCGTACGATTTCCATTCGGCTTCGCCCCACGCGGTGAATGGAAGCTGCGCGTAGCCTTTCTGATCCTTGCCGTCCTTCGTCATGTCCGGCGTGTACGGCTTCTGCCACACACCGCTGAAATCGATTTTGCCGGACGCGGTTCGCGGCGCCGGGCCGGCGGGCGGCTGATACTCGCGGCCGGTGCCGGCGGGCTGCCCCGCCGCGGAGGGCGGGCACACCCCCGTGAGCGCGAGCGCGGCGACGAGCGCCGCGGCGGAATGTATCTTCATATGATGGCGCCTCTTATGGCTGTCGCTGCTGCGTCTCACCTGACGAGCCGGCGAACACGCTGCGGCCGTCGGGCAGCTTCACCAGCCGCGCATTGCACGTCTTCGATCCATCCTTCGCCAGCACGCCGTCGATCGTCACCTGATCGCCGACCTTCAGCGAGTCCTTCGTCCATCCGTTGCGCGTCAGCGTGTTGGGGGGTCCGCCTTCGCACTGCCACGGTTGTACGCCCTCGTCGTTCTTCACGTCGAGGTACACCCAGATGTGAGGGTTGGCCCATTCGATTCGCGTGACGGTGCCCTTCAGGTTGATCGGTTTGTTCGCGTCGAATTCAGCGGCAAAGGAGTGATGGGCGGCGACCGGCTGCAGCGCCGCGAGCGCGAACCCGGCGACGATCGCGATGATGACGCGCCTCGTGTGCGTGTGGGCGGCGATGTCCATTTAACGCTCCCGTTATGCGATTCGTTTTTACACCCAGTCCCCGCCTCGCGCAAGGCGGTCTTTTTCCCTGGCACGCCGGCTCGGTCCTTACGATGCCGCAGCGATCATCGTTTCGAACGTCATCGGCGGCGGCATTCTGTTCTCGCCGCCGCAGGTCGCGGCCAACGTGCCTCATCCATGGCTCTTTCTGGCGACGTGGCTGGGCGGCGGGGCGCTCGCGTTCGCAGGAGCGATGGCGTACGCCGAGCTCGCGACGCTGCGGCCGCGATCCGGCGGCGAGTACGTCTATCTCGACGCGGCGTTCGGCCGTCTCGCCGCGTTCCTGACCGGCTGGACCTCGCGCGGCGCCGATCGCGAACCAGCAGTTCTTCTAGGACGACAGACCGAACGCGATCCCGTTAAGGATGGTTTAAACGAATGCGCCGACGCATTACGCCCGCGAGCGCGACGAGTCCAGAACCGACCAAGAACATCGAAGCGGGCTCGGGAGTCGGTGCGGCTTGGAGATCGAACGTAAAGTCATATGAACTGCTCAAGCGTGTCGGTGCTGAGAAGGGATTAGCAGAGACGCCGGTCGCCACTTCGAAAAAGTACGTTCCGCTCGGTAAGCGACGACTGTTCTCAAAGACACCTGGGCGCTCATTAAAGATCTGGGTGAAAAACCTGCCGCCGAGGCCGAAACTCGGGTCAAAAAAAGAAAGAGACGCGGAGCCGGACCCGCCGCTGGCTGCAGTCCAGCTCCCACGGAATCTGTAATCATGGGGAGCATCTAGCGTGAAGGCGGCGACGAAGCTTGCCCCCGCTCCAGCGAAAAAGTCAGCGGCGGCAACGGATTCGACTGATGTAAGACCGGTGCCGGTCAAATGATGTAAGTCGCTAATGGTGCTGATGGCAGTCGCCGTCGCGGACACGCCTGAGGACGCTGCCGTGACAGTGAGGAAGTCCTCAGCGCGTCGTTCCAGCAGACCCACTGGGCCGGCAGATGCCGCAACTCGACGCGCGTCGAGAATGAGCGTGATCGGATCAGCAGAGACGATAGCCGGCCAAGAGACCAGCAGTGACATAGCAATGCCGAGGAGCAGCTTGTGATGCCGGCCGCAGAGCACTCGATCACGCGAGTCACGAAGCCGCGAGCTGCCAGCGTTCCGGCCTAGCCGCCGCAGGTGTGGGATCAATGCGATAGGAAGACCTGTGTTAGGGAAAAACTGAGAATCTTTTGCCATCATTGCCCCCATCCAGACCCGTGCTCGGTCAGACAAGCAATTCGAGGGCCGCGACAGGGCTCTGCGTCGAAACTCGGGTCGCGACACGCCCAATCGGCAGCGGTGGTTCGTGACGCGGGCGTTGATCGACGTGGTTGTATCCGGGATCCTCGTCGGAATCATCGCTGTCGTGTTGACTGTTAATGCGCCGTCGTTGAATGCTGCGGCTGCGGTGCGGTAACGAACGGGTTCACGGGTTATGCTGCGGACCTCGCGCAGCACCGATCGCGAACTGGAAATCCTTCAGCAGCTGCGCGCGCGTCCGCATGACGGGAAATCCCCAACTGAGCAGGCCGTTCGGCGTCTCGTTCCACGCGGCGTTGCGATCGAACAGGAGGTAGCTGTCCCAGAGCGCGTCGACGCGCTGCGGGAACACGCCGTCGCCGCCGCGCGACGGCCGCAGCGCGTTGAGGTTCGTCATGAACCACCGCCCGGCCGTCTTCGGTTCGTCCCACCGGTGCTCGACGCGGCGATCGGTCAGCAGCTCACGCGGCCATTTCGATTCCGCATCGCCGGGGTACATCCGAAACCAGATCACGAACACGCGAACGTTGGCGTTCGCGTTCTTTCCGAGCAGCTCGTTCTGCGCCCACCGGGCGCCGGCGACGCACGTCGGTCATGTCGGCGACAGCAGCAGAATCAGGCGCGGCTGCCCCTTGTATGCGTTGAACCACCCCTTGATCTCGTCGATGCCGCGCAGCTGCGACAGCCCCGACGCGGCTGGAAGCGCCCGCGGCATCGCCAACAGCGCGAACGCGATGACGACGGCGGCGGCGGTACGAATCGACCTCACCATGCTGCCTTCCGATTGCAGTCGAGGCACGCTAACGCCCGATCCCGATCAACGGCCAGTATAGCGGCACCAGCAGCAGGAGGATGATGGCGGCGACGATCGACAGCAGTGCGCCGACTTTCAGCAAATCCCTGTTGTCGAAGTAGCCGTACGAGTAGCCGACGACGAGCACGGCCGATTCGTACATGAAGAGCTTCGGCCCTGCGCCGAACGTCCAGATCATGCCGAGGGTCAGCGGATCGATCGCGTGCTGCTTGGCGTAGATCATCAGCGGCGGAATCGACGTCGCCAGCATCGAAATCTCGTTGCCGATGACGATGTGATAGACGAACGCCGACCAGTACAACACCATCGTCGACAACCAGCTGGTGCCGATGAACGGCTGGATCGAGTCGAACAGAATCGTGGTCAGCACGTCGAGCGCCTTGGTCTGCGCGAGCACGTTGCTGAGGCTGACCGCGGCGGCAACGAAGAAGATCGGGAGGTAGTTGATTTTCCGCACGTCGTCGGTGTCGAGCACGCCCACGCGCGGCATGATCGCGGCCAGTCCGACGCCGAGGCCGATCATCGGCGCCGGAATGTGGTGGAGGAAGTCGGTGACCCACAAGCCGACCGCGAGCGCCATCAACACGCCGGCGCGGATCTCGGTCGTCGACGGCGGACCCATCGCGCGGATCTCGCGCTGCAGGTACTCGGACCCGCCGGGGAGCGCCGCCATCTCCGGCGGATAGAGCCAGAGCGCGAGCCGCCAGGCGATGATCATGACGATGATGTCGCACGGCAGGTACGCGAGCGCCCACTGGCTCCAGAGAACGTTCACGCCGGCGAACCGTTCGATCGCGCCGCGCGCGGTGATCGACGCCGCGCCGGCGATGACCATCTTGTCGAAGATCGTCGCCTGATATACGAGGATGATGAACATCCCCCGCGCGATGTTGCTCTCCTTGGCAACGCCGAAGGCGTCGACGAGGCCCATGGCGATCGCCGCCATGATCACCACGCGCGCGATGCCCGAGGGAACGATCGGAGTGAGCAGGAAGTTGGAGATGATGAGACCGAGGAGCAGACGCGGATAGCTGTGGCCGACGGCGCGCATCACGGCGAACGCGAGACGGCGCGCCAGACCCGATCGGCCGACCATCAGCCCGAAGCAGACGGCGCCGAACAGAAACCACGCCGACGAATCGGCGAAGCCCGAGAACGCCGTCTCGAACCTCGCGATGCCGAGCATCCAGAACAGGAAGCAGCCGAGGATGCCGGTGACGCCGTGGTCGAGGACCTGCGTCATCCACGCGGCGATCATGAACAGGCCGACGGCGAGCGCCTTGTGTGCTTCCGGCGCGATGCCGAGCGGCAGGAACCAGAAGCCGACGGCGCCGGCCGCGAGCGCGGCGAGCAGCGCGGCCGTACGCAGATCTGACGCGCCCGCGGTCGGCGCCGCGGGCGCGGTGCGATCCGGCGCGTCGATGGTCCGCAATGGTCTCGCCACGCGACCTCTCACGCCGCCGGCGGGGCGTCCACGAAGCGGCCGTCGCGCATTGCGTGCACGGTCGGAAACACTTCCACGGTCTTCGCGTCGTGGCTCACCATGATGACCGTCTTCCCGTGATCGAGCGCGAGCGATGCGAGCAGCTTCGCGATGGCGGCGGCGTTGGTCGAGTCGAGGTTGCCGGTCGGCTCGTCGGCGAGGATGAGCGCGGGATCGTTGGCGAGAGCGAGCGCGACGGCGACGCGCTGCTGCTCGCCCCCGCTCAGTTCCTCCGGCCGCTTCCGCCCTTTGGCCTCGAGGCCCACCAGATCGAGCAGCGCCTTCGCGCGTGCATGGCACTCGGTTTCGGGGACGCCCGCCATGACCATCGGCAGCTCGAGGTTCTCGAGCGCGGTGATGCTCGGAATGAGATTGAAGAACTGAAACACGAAGCCGACGCGCAGCAGGCGATGCTTTTCGAGCGCGCGCTCGTTCATCTGCGTGAGATCCTGTCCATCGATGACGATCTTTCCCGTCGTCGGCCGATCGACTCCGCCGAGCAGGTTGAGCAGCGTCGTCTTGCCGCAGCCGCTCGGACCCATGATCGCGACCGCTTCGCCGCGACGAACTTCCCACGAGCTCTCGCGCAACGCGTGGACCTCCTCCGCCGCCATCTGATACCGCTTGCTCACGCCCTCGACGCGAACGTCAACGCCTTTATGTTCGAACATTACTCAATCCTCGCGGGGCCCCACCCCCGCTCGGCTGACGCGCTCGCGGCGTAAACCGCTCGCGCGTATTCAGAACAGAACGTCGCCGACCGCAGCACCCAGCACCAGCAACCAACAGATCGCTATGCGTTGCCACGAAAGTCACGAAAATACGAAACTACGAAATAACTTCGAGGCTTTCGTGGTCTTCGTGATTTCGTGTCTTTCGTGGTCAATTCCTCGCTCATAGTGAGTCGGACACGCCGCATCAGTCTCTTATCCCTGCGTGTGCCGTATCCCTGTACACCCACCAGCTGAAGCCCGACGCGATGCCGACGAGCATCACGACGAGGAGCAGCGCGATCCACGCCGTCAGCGGCGCGACGACCAGGCGCGTCGGCAGCAGCTGCACGACCGTACGAATTTCGCGCAGACGCCACACGTAGTTGGCAAGGCCGAAGCCGGCAAGCACCGCCGATCCGGCGCCGAGCCCCAGGCCGACGAGCGCCGGCGACAGCAGCGTCGCGACGACGAAGCGCCACATCGACGCGGGCGAGGCGCCGCGAATCCGCAGCAAGGCGAGCGTCCGGCGGTCTTCACTGTAATTAGCCATGGCGACCGCGAGAATCGCGATCAGCGCGAGCACCAGACCGCCGATCAGATAGATCCGCATGTTCGCGAGCGCGAGCGAGATGTACATGTCACTGCCCACCTTGCCGACTTCCTGCGCGAGGCTGTGGATCTCGAGCGGCGGGAACGGCGCCGCCTTCGCGATCGCGCGCTGGAACGACGCCGGATCCACGATGCCCTTGGTGCGCAGCAGGACGATGATTCGAGGGATCAGAATCGGCAGCGATCCGATCTGTGCGTTGTCGGCGCTGGTCGCGAGATAGGCGTTGCTGCTGAACAGGTAGTTCAGGTAGTCGACCCGCGCCTGCACGTAGCCCTGGCGATCGCTGACGCTCTTCGGCGGCAGTCCCGGCAGGAACGCGAGAATGCCAGCCGCCTTCGACGCGACGGCGCGCCGCTCGGGATCGAGCCCGAGCAGCATCTGCGATCCAGGCTCGAGCCGCCAGAAATCGGCAATCGGCGGCGATACCGCAATCCGATCCTTCACGGCCGCCACGACGGTCCGAAACTCCGCGCTGAGGCCGACGCTCGGTTCCGAGTACACGCGATCGCGATACTCGTCGGTGTTGCCGAACAGATACATCGGCACGCCGCGCAGGCCGTAGCCGGGCAGGTAGAAGCTCGGAAGCACCGCCTCGATCATGTACGTCGCATCCTTCACGCCGCTGATGCCGCGCAGCGACGCGACGAGCTTCAGGATTTCAGGCTTCAGCGCCGCGAGCTGCGACGAAGCGGTGCCGCTCAGGCGATCGACGTCGACGAGGTCGGGGCCGTTGAACAGAACCTGCCAGTCGGTCCCGAGCTGTACCTGGGCGCCGCGAATCGCCTTGTCCTCGAACGATCGACTCGTGATCGCCGGATAGAGGCTGACGCTCGACATGAGCGCGACAATCAGCAGGAAGGCGACCATGCGATGCGGCTTCACCGAAATGTGGCGCAGCGCGAACTTGCCGAGCACGCCGCCAATCGGCTCGATCACCGGCGCCATCACGCGCTGAATCCGCTCCCGCTTCGATGCCATCAGCGTCGCGATGCCGTACAGGAAGAGCGGCAGGCCCAGGAAATCGAACAGCCGATCGACGAGGCGGAACCACGCGAACGTATGGGACACCGCGAAGTCGAAGATCCATCCGAACAGCACATATCCGCCGACGAGCAGCGCCAGTTGCTGCACCGGACCGAACGTCATCGACGCTTCCACCGCTTCGGATCCTGCGACGCGGCGCGAGGCTTCGAGCGGCGAGATCGTCATCGCATACTTCACCAGCCGCCGGCTGACGATCAGCGCGAGCGCGACCGAGATCAGGAGGAACGCCGCGAACATGCCGAGCTGCCGCGGCTCGGTCAGCACGCCGGGCGGCAGGTGGCCTCGCTCGTACGCCAGCAGCGGCAACACCGATCCGGCGGCGAGACCGAGCAGTCCACCGGCCAGGCCGCCCCCGACGATGCTCACGAGCAGCGCGCGCGCCATCAGATCGCCGGCAATGCCGCGAAGGCGCATCAACCCGAGCGTGCGCCGCTCGTTCAGCATCAGCAGGCCGGCGAGGTTCCCGGCGAGCACCCACGCCATCCACAGCAGCGGCAGCGCAACGAGCAGCGACACGAGGCCGATCAGCCGCGCGATCCCCTGCATCCGTTCGAGCAGTACTTCCGTCGTGCTGTCGACGACGAAGCTCACGCTGCCGCTGAATTTCGAATCGTCTTCCGGCGGTTCACCGGCTTCGTGGCTGTGGCCGGGCACAGGCTCCTGCAGCGCGCCTTTTGGAACCGGCGCGTTCTCCTCCGCGCTGCTGTGAAGCCGGCGATTGAGCGCCTGCACGTTGGCGAGCGATCCGGGAATGTCCCAGCCGGACACGAGGCTGGCGCGATCGATGCGGGCGAGGTACACGACCTCGGGCGCGTACTCCGCCATCTGAATGTGCCCCGCGTCCTGATCGGCGACGCCGACAATGTCCGAAGGGACGAACCCGGTGGCGACCTGATCGAACTTCGTCAGGACGTCCCATTCGTACGGCATCAGCAGAATCGCGCCGATGTATGGGACGTAGCTGACCGATCCGGTTTGATCCATCAGCCAGCGATTCAGCTCGTCGCGATCGAGCCGGACGACTTTGTTCACGGGCGTGTTGAAGAGGAACCGCGGCTGATCCTGGACGTGGACCTGCAGCGTGAAGTCACGCGCGCCCTGCAGCGCGAGGAACGCCTTGCCCATCGCGTACTCGGGACCGATGAGCGACAGGACGGCGCCACGCCGGGCTGGCGGCTTCTGGTCGCTGTCGTAGGGCGAGCCTTCTAGGCGAGCCGAACGCTCGGCTGAAAGCCTCGCGCTACCGTCGTCGTGCTCCAGCGCGAGGCTCAATTCCGGCGGCAGGATCGACGGATCGGACGCGGCGAGCAGACAGAGCCACGGCGTGGTGAACGGCTTGCGATCGACCTGCGCCTCGACCTCGCCGCCTTCCGGAAAGCGCGCGCGCAGGAAGGCCATGCTTTCCACGCGCGTCACGCCTCTCGTCTTCGCGATGTGCCTCGACAAGCTGCGGTCGTTGCCGACGGCGCCCTGCTGATAAATCGCGAGATCCCACGGAATGCGCCGGAGCTGATCCTCGACGTACAGCTTCAGCGCGTACCGCGATGTGATGTTGACCGTCGCGAGCAGCGCCCCGACGAGAAAGGTGACGAGGCCGAAGGTGAGGATCGCGCGGCGGCCGAGAATGCCCAGGAGACGCCGGATCATTGCGCTGAAGGCTCCCTAAAGAGCTCTGGTTTCAGGAACGTGAACAGGCCGTTCCATATCGCGTCGGGCGCGATCACTTCGCCGTCGCGCGCGTTGAAGGTGACGCCGGCCGGATGCACGATGCCGGTCGACCGCCCCTTGATCAGCGATCGCGGCGGCGCGTCGCCATCGTCGGCGACGTCGTCCCACACGCCGATGAATCCTTCGGTGCCGGTGTTCCACGGCGACGGCAGCTCGACGTTCGGGTCGAGACCGGCGCGCGGCGTGTCGATGTTGTAGGGCGGCAGGTACTCATTATTAATAGCCGCGACGTAGATCTTGCCGGTCTCGGGGTCGAGCGCGATTTGACGCAAGCGCGTGATGCCGGACTTCGGGCCCGCGATGACGCGCTTCGGCGCGACGTCACCGTTGTCGGTGCGGCCGAACATCAGGAGGCCGGTGACGCCGCCCGGCAGGCGCGAATAGGTCGACACGACGAGCACGTCGCGAACCGGATCGACGGCGACGCCGACAATCTGCAGCAGCTTCGTCTTCGGTCCCTGGATCGTGCGAATGGGCGCCGCGTCGCCGTCCGCCGTTCTGCGATAGACCAGCACGCGCCGATCGCCCGGATCGCCGACGACGATCTCGTTGTTCTTCTCGTCGACCGCGACGGTTTCGGGCCGCGACAAACCGGTGCGCGCGCCCTGAATCGTCCGAACGGGCGCTTCCTCGCCGGACGCAGCGCCGCGGAAGATCACGATAGCCGCGGCCAGCGGATTGGGCGCGATGATCTCGTCGTTGGTCGTGTCGTATGCGATCCCGTGCGTCGTGCGGCTCAAGCGCGTCAGCTGTCCCTGAATCACCCTCGCCGGCGCCACGTTCCCGTTTGCCAGCCTGGCAAACGCCGCAATGCGCGGCTGGCTGACTCAATTGGGGACGAGGATCTCGCGCCGCTTCGTGTCGAACGCGACGGAGTACGGATTGCCGAAGCCGCTCGTCTCGCGCCCCGCGGGGGCGTTGCGAATGATGCGGCGCGGCCGCACGTTGCCCGCGGCGACGCGCGGAAACACGAGCGCCGTGTGATCGCCGAAGTTGGCGACGTAGATTTCGTCGTTGGCGATCGCCACGCCCATCGGTCCCTTGATGCCGGTCAGTGGCCCGCGAATGACGCGGCGGGGCGGCACGTCGCCATCGGCGGTCCGCGGGAACACGAGCACCGAGTTGTCACCGTTGTTGGCGACGACGATCTCGCTGTTCGCCTCGTCTACGGCGACGCCCATCGGCCAGTCGATCTGGCTCAGCGGTCCCTGGATGACGCGCCTGGGCGCGACGTCGCCGTTCGCGTCGCCGTCGTAGACGGTCACCGACGAAGGAAGGAACCGGCCGCGCGCGTTCTCGTCGATCTTGTCTCCGCCGCTCCGCTCCTGACGCGATTCGCGCGCGTCGTACGCGGTGTAGGAGGTGATCAGCTCGCCCGGCCGGAAGTTGCCGTGGTTCGCGACGACGACTTCGTTGTGCGTCTCGTCGAAGTAGATGCCGTGCGGATCGGCCATCTGCGTTTTCGGACCGCGGACCGATCGGACCGGCGC
>Ga0066677_10000858_pt1 | contig 10405 bp, 10 predicted proteins | sample GraSoiAngelo_126_FD_62299 | JGI IMG/M metagenome (GOLD analysis project Ga0066677, IMG submission 62299) | Grasslands soil microbial communities from the Angelo Coastal Reserve, California, USA - 14_0927_09_20cm | ecosystem: Environmental > Terrestrial > Soil > Grasslands | place: USA... | reverse complement strand
TTGAAACAACAGCAGGAAGCGCTGATCGAGAGCTGCCGCAGCTATGTCCGCGACCGTCCGCTGGCCGCCGTCGGGTTGGCGCTTGCCGCCGGCTATCTGGTCGGGCGCTTGACCCGGTAGAGCTGAGGCAGTGGATCGGCAAGAGGCCGAGGCTGCGATTCGACCGTTGTCTCCCGATCAAAGCGTGTTCGAGATCTTAGGCAGCGTGCGCGCGCTCGTCGCCGACGAGGCGGACCTGCTCGCCGCCGAGGCAAATGTAGCGGTACGCACGCTTGTCGCATGCGTCATCATCGCCGTCGCAGCGGCCGCCCTTGGCGTGCTCGGTATCGCGGCCTTGTTAGCGATAATCGCGATGCAAATCGTCGAAAGCGGTTACTCGTGGCCAGTCGCCCTGGGGTGCGTTTTTCTGACCTGTGCCCTGGGCAGCGCGGCCTTAGTCTTCATGTTGCGTGGGCTTACTTTGCATGAGCTGTTCGTGGCGTCGCGCGGCGAGCTGCGTGGCAAAGCTTAATGGCGAGATCACGTCGATGATCGACCGGCGCACTGTGCAGGCTGCACAACAGTCGGTCGCCGCGCGAAAAGCGACGCTCGCAGCGCAATGGTTGGCGCTGCAGGCGCGGATCCGCGATGTAGCGACTCAGCCTGCGACGCTGGGCGCGGTGGCGCTTGCCGGCGGGATCGTCGGCTGGCACTCGGCCGCTCCAGAGAAGGTCGTCGAGGTGGAATGCAGATGCCCGGAGAAGCCGCGCCCGTCGCTCTTGGGCGCTGGAATGCGCACGCTCGCGATCGCTACCTTGCAGGCGGCGGCTTCCATTGCGTCAGAGGAGTTCCTGCGCAGCACGTTGGCGCAGGCCGCCCGCGACGGCGGTGCCGATCATACGCAGTACGCGCCGTAGCGCGCATGCTTGCAGTCAGTACTGGCATGCGGCTTGCTCGATTTGGTGAGGGTGGATCGAATCACCCCAATTCGACAAATTGAGGGAACTGCCATGTTCAAGAGGCTCATATTTTGCTTTGCGGCACTTGCCGCGATTTCGCTGACCGCGTGCAACACGATCCAGGGCGCAGGCAAGGACGTAGAGCGAGGCGGCCAGAAGATTCAAGAAGAAGCCAAGGAAGTGAAGCAGAAGCTTTAAGCAGCGGGCCTGGCATGTCGCCGCCTTCACTCTCCCGCAAGGCGGTGACATATCGACTGAGTCATACCGCGGATCGCTCTCATGGTGATCCGAAAATGCTTTTCGGAATCATCCTCATAGACTTCGATGCGGAACGATTTACAGCGTTGCCCCACGCCGCGGAAGGATTTACCACGCACCTGCCTCGGTATCCGCGCGCTTATACGGTAAGTCCCTGTAACAACAAAACAATTTGCGTTTGGCATGACGGTTGCTCAAACCATGATGCACCGGCCTCAAATGCGGTGAATCCGGTTCGGGCCGGAAACTTTTTTAAACAGCCTAGGAGTGCACATGAATTGGGATCGTGTCGAAGGCAACTGGAAGCAGGTGAGCGGGAAGGTCAAGCAGCAGTGGGGCAAGCTTACCGACGATACGCTGGCGCAGATCAACGGCAAGCGCGATCAACTCGTCGGCAAGATTCAGGAGGCGTATGGCATCAACCGTGACGAGGCCGATCGGCAAGTCAGGGATTGGGAATCATTGAATCAATGAGCACACTTCAGTGACAGCGGATGTTGCCGTCACCCCAATTTTTCCATAACGAGAAGAGGTAGGACTATGAAATTTTCGATCAGAGAATTGCTCTTGGCATCGACGCTGTGCGCGTTTGCCAGCGGCGTTCAAGCCGCCGATCCCGATAAAGCGCAACGCGAAGCCGCGTACAAGGAGACCGTCGCGCATGCTGACGCCGACTACAAGGCTGCCAAGGAGGCCTGCAAGACCCGCCAGGGCAACGACAAGGATGTCTGCATGAAGGAAGCCAAGGCAGCGCATGTCAAGGCAACCGCAGACGCCAAGGCGAAACGCAAGTCCGCGGCAGCGATGGCCGATGCACGCGAAGACAAGATGGACGCCAACTACAAGGTCGCCAAGGAGAAGTGCGATACGATGTCCGGGGATGCGAAAGACAGCTGCATCCGAGACGCGAAAATGAAGTATCACCAATAGAAGATATGGCGCCGTCACTTTGCGTGACGGCGTTGGAGCTTGCCATGGAGCAATGCATTTATACCGTCCAGCAACGCGACGACACGCGATGGCATGTCTACGAGACGGGGATCGCGCGGTCGCTGGCGAGTTTTGGATTGAAAGAGGACGCCGTCGAGTATGCGCGCGACCTGGCACGTTCGAGGTCGCCAGCGGAAGCCGATCTCGAGGTCGTTGAAATGAAGAGGCGTCGCGAACGCGCCAGCGCGTAGCGAGTTACAATCCGGGGCAGGTCGTGCACCGCGTGCCCCGGACCGTGCATCAACGAGGCCTGGGCTCATCTGCGTGCAGCGATCGCTTTAACGCAGCGTGAGCTCATGTTCGCACGCAATACCGACGCGCGCCCTACCTTTTTCGAACTGCCGCGAAGCGCCGCCGCCGCTCGGACGCGGTCCTACAAGCGAATCCGACGCGCGCTGATAAACAGGCGCTACGGGCTTCGCTACAGTCGCGGTGTTAACCGTCAGCTAAGGGACGCGATGCTCTTGACGAAAGTCGAGGGAGCAGCGGATCCCGCAAGCAGAGCGCCTATTGCGATATCGACGGTGAACGGGACTAGGGTACTGCGATGTCGCTCCATTGGGCACACAAGCACGCGATGTCTGCGAACGAATTGTCCGCGAAGTAGGAAGCGATGCAAATTCAGCGACAATCGCACGGTGTGGGTTCCGCAACGACCATGGGGGTTCGATTGGCGGGACGACCTAGCCTTCGCCGATTTCAGCTCGGATTTCGACCCGCCGCGGCCGGCGGCGCCGTGGCGACGTGGATGTCTGCGCCCGCGCGACGCGCGCCGCAGCCTTCGGTAGCATCCATGGGGCGCTTGCGCTCGATCCGGCTTTCGTTGCGCTTTATCGCGCCCCTGGCGATTACCTTGGCGTTGCTCGCTTATGGCCTGGTCCCACTGGTCGACCGCCTAACGCTGCGTTGGTGGGTCAATGACCTCGATACGCGCTCGCAGCTGATTGCCAACACGATGCACGATCAGCTTGCCGATCTGGTGGCTCAAGGGGCAGGACCGAAGATCAATAGCCTTTTCATGCGCGCGATACAGGACGAGCGTCTGTACGCGCTTGCCTACTGTGACGAAACCGGCAAGGTGCGCTACGAGACACCGACCTATCCTTCCTCGCTCGGGTGCCGCCCGCCCGATCCGACGGGCGAGGGCCATTCGGTCGTTCGCTTGCGGCAAGGGCCGCTGCACGTCGTTCAGCATCCGGTGTTTCAAGGCACGGAACGACTTGGATCGCTGATTCTCGTCCACGACATGAGCTTCGTCGAACGACGCAGCGCCGACACGCGCCGCTACCTGATCGGGATGTTCGTCGTACTCGGTATTGTGATTTCGCTGGTCACCGTTTTCATCGCGCATCTTTCATGGCGTGGCTGGGTCAGTGGGGTGAGGGCGTTGTTGCGCGGAGAAGGCATCGTCCAACCATTCGGCCCGGCATCGTCATCAGAGGACGTCCATCCACTGGCCAGCGACCTCCGCGCTCTATTGCGCGATCTGGACATGACTCGTCGCAGCCGCGATCAAACCGCTAACTGGAGCCCTGAGATGCTGCGCGGCGTCCTGCGCGAGCAGCTCCTCGGCGACGAGGTACTGGTTGTGTCGAACCGGGAGCCGTTCATCCATGTGCGCGCAGACAAGGAAATCGAGCTCCTCCGACCCGCGAGCGGACTGGTCACGGCATTGGAGCCGGTCATGCGCGCCTGTTCCGGAACCTGGATTGCGCATGGCAGCGGCAGCGCGGACCACTCGACCGTCGACCGTCATGACCGCCTTCGCGTGCCGCCTGAGAAGCCGACCTACACGCTGCGGCGGGTCTGGCTCTCGCCGGAGGAAGAGAAGGGCTACTACGCAGGTTTTGCCAACGAAGGGCTGTGGCCGCTGTGCCACATCGCCCACGTCCGTCCGATATTTCGCACCGCGGACTGGGAACAATACGTGCGTGTCAATCGGCGATTTGCCGATGTCGTATGTGAAGAAGCGCGAACCGAAGACCCGGTGGTTCTGGTCCAGGACTATCACTTCGCGCTGTTGCCGCGGATGATACGCGAGCGCTTGCCGGGGGCGACGATCATCACCTTCTGGCACATTCCATGGCCGAATCCGGAATCATTCGGCATCTGCCCGTGGAGAGAAGAGCTCATCGCGGGACTGCTGGGGAGTACGATCCTCGGCTTTCATACGCGATTTCATTGCCAGAATTTTGTCGAGACGGTCGATCGATTCCTGGAGGCCAGGATCGAACGTGAATCATCCACGATTTCCTATGGCGGCGATTTGACTCGCGTCGAGCCTTATCCCATTTCGATTCAGTGGCCGTCGGAATGGGCGAACGATCAGTTGCCGGTTGCGCTTTGCCGCGCCAAGGTGCTGCGCGTCGAGCAGTTGCAAGACGACGTGCTCCTGGGAGTCGGTGTCGACCGCCTGGATTACACCAAGGGCATTGTCGAGCGTTTCCTTGCCGTCGAGCGTTTGCTCGAACTGCATCCCGAGTACGTCGGCCGCTTCGTCTTCGTGCAGATTGCGGCGCCATCACGTTCGTCGCTCGAGGAATATCAGCACTTCGAATCGCGGGTGCGTACGCTCGCGGCTCGCATCAACGCTCGATTCGGCCGTGACGGTTATCAGCCGATACACCTGAAGGTCGAGCACCATCCACCGCAGATCGTTAACGAGTACTATCGCGCCGCCAATGTGTGCGTGGTGACGAGCCTACATGACGGGATGAATCTGGTCGCCAAGGAATTTATCGCGTCCCGTGACGACGAGCAGGGCGTGCTGGTACTCTCGCAATTCACCGGCGCAGCACGCGAGCTGCACGATGCGTTACTCGTGAATCCTTATCATGGCGAACAATGTGCCGAGGCGCTTTATCGCGCGCTTATCATGCCTGCGGACGAGCAACGCGTGCGCATGCGCAGCATGCGTCGGCTGGTTCAGGAATTTAACGTCTATCGTTGGGCCGGGGCGATGTTGCTCGATGCAGCGCGCCTGCGGAATCGCCGGCGCGTCTCGCAGCGGATTGTCGAGCACCAGCGCGAAGCGACGCCGCTCCCGGGGTGAATCCCGCGCTTTCTACGTCCGGTCTGGCACGTATTCGCGAATTCGTCGGCGGGCGCTCGCTTCTCGCATTCGACATCGACGGAACGCTGGCCCCGATCGTGGCGCGGCCATGGGACGCGCACATTCCGGACGAGCTGCAGGTCCGGCTGGCGGCGTTGACCGCAACACGTACGGTGGCGATCATCACCGGACGCGCCATTGCCGATGCGAAGCCGATGCTGGGGTTTTCTCCGCGCTACCTGATTGGCAATCACGGCGCCGAAGGAGTTCCTGGCTTCGAATCCGCATCCGCCACCTACGCGCGTGACTGCAGCAAATGGCTCGAAGAGCTCCGTGGAGACAACGAGGCGTGGCGCGCGACTCCCGGCATCACGCTCGAGGACAAAGCCTATTCCATCGCATTTCACTATCGGCAGGCACAGCCGCGCGAGGCCGCGCTTCGGCTGGTGGAGGAACGCGCGACGCGACTTGTTCCTTTGCCTCGGCTGATCCACGGCAACTGCGTGCTCAACCTAGTACCGCGCGAAGCGCCACACAAGGGCGATGCCTTGCGCGCGCTGCTTGCTCATTCCGGATGCGAGCGCTCTTTCTATGTCGGCGACGATGTCACCGACGAGGATGTCTTCCGGCTCAAGCTGCCGGCGATGCTGTCGGTGGGCATCGATCCCGAGCCAGGGAGCGCCGCCGATCTTTTCCTGCCGGACCAGGGCGAGGTGATCAGGCTCCTCGATGAAGTCACGAAGATGATCGGGCGCCGAACGTGAGGTAAACCGTGCGCGGCGTCGTTTCTCGCCGCGCAGGGTGTCGGTGGACCGCGCCTTTCCGGCGATGCTCGCGTTCGGATGCAGCGTATTCGCTCAGCCTTTTCGCTCAGCGCCCGGTGGATCATGACGCCCGAGCTGACGAATGAGAACGTCGATCGAGTCTTCCCCGTCCGGAGACTTCAGGCGATGGTCGCGCAGAGTCTGCACGAGTTTGGGTTTGCCGATCGTCTGGTAGTCGGAGCGGATCAGTATCCCCGCAATGGCCCGCTGCACATTGACCGACTTGGCAAGTGGAAACAAACGCGTCAGTTCTTCCAGGCTTTCGCGATCCGAGAGCCGATAATGGGCGAGCGTGTCGAGCGCTCGAACCTGCGCGTCCGACCCGTTCATTCGGGCGATCGCCGCCGCGACGCCGCGAAGCTCGGTTGCATCGGCGATCGGCCGATGGTGCAGGTAAACCTGCGCGATCTGAACTTCATCATCGCTGGAGCTCGACAAGGCGCGAAGGACCCGGGCATGAGCCTCGGTACTTCCCAGGCAGGCGAGCACCGCAGCGTTCGCGACCTTGCGGGTTTGAGCCGGCGGCAGTTGGAGCCGATGAAGTTCCTGGTCCAATCCATGGTCCTTGTTCAGCGCGCACACCAGGTCCACATCGGCCGAGCCCCCGGTGTTTGCCGCCAGCCGGTCGTCGATCATGCGCATGAGCTCAGCACGTTGATCGGCGGCTGAAAGCCAGCCCAGGCTCCGCGCAAGCTCGACCATGCGCGCGCGAACCGCGGGCAGATCGGCATCGCGCGCAAATTCGAGGTACCGCGTACGTGCGACCTCATCGTGCGAGATCTCGTCGAACGCGCGGGAAACCATCGGGACCTGGCGCTCGGTCTCGCTCAACGACGCCGAATATTTTTCGATGTGGTCGAGGAACATGCGCACTTCCGCCATGTCGCGACCCATGAGCTCATGGACGAAGCCGAGCTTTTGTGTCACCGACAATCGGTCATCGGAAAAATGGCAGACGTCGCGCCGAAAGCCGGCGTCCGGGTCCGAGTCGCTCAAGCCTGTGGCGCGCGTCATGGAGCTCGTCGTAAACAGGCCGAGCAGCTTTGAGCTTGTGCGGCCGCTGCCGATCTCGCCGGCGGAACCCGACTGAAAATAACGATCCAGCGTAGACGCCGCCATCGGGCCGAGGGGCGCCTTCGACGAAAACCCGTAGATCAATGGCACATCCTTGAAGATGTGCCGCATGCGATCACGGTTGCTTTCGCCGTGCCGCTCCCCCAGCGCGCGCGAGAGCTGATCCGCATCTACCTGAGAGTGGCCGGAACGAACGAGACTTCGCGCGATCTCGCCGGACGCACTTCTCATCGCTTCCGCATTCAGCGTGTTGCAGCCGAAGAGATAGACCTCCTTCAGCTGGCTGAACAATCCAGGGCACGAATCGCTGCACGAGACGCGCTCCATCTCATCGACCGGCAGAAACTCACGCGCATCCAGCCGATCCGAGTAGAACTCGGTTCCGCCGTCAAAATGGCCGGAGATGAGAAGAACATCGCAGCGAACATTCTTGCGGCAGGCCGATTCAAGCCAGTCGGGACGACCGCGCTCCACCAGCTCGACAAACTGAAAATCGTCCCGGGACAGATTCCGGCGGAATATTTCCTTCTCGTCGGGCGAGTTGACCGTGATCGTGCACACGGTCTTCTTGTCGGCGCGTACGTCATGCGAGCCTATGGCGACCAGCAACGCCGCCAGCAGAGCAAATTTCGTGGAGACAGACATTGAAAAAGGGCAATCGGACAAAACGGGCGCTAGTATTGCACGGTACCCCGCCTCGGAAAAGGGCTTTGGGGTAGGGTCGCCTGGGTCCTTGCGCCGAATGCCCGATCTCCGGGGTGCTCTCACAGGCCTTCCGGCCGAGGAAGCGCAATCGGATTGCTTGCCGCGGATACCAGTTCCAACCAGAGGGACTTTGGAGAAACGAAGAAACTACTGAGCTTGGAGGCGGTGGATAAGAACGTCGATCAGGTCCTGCCCGTTGGAAGAAGGCAGGCGGTGCCGCTGCAGTGTTTGCACGAGCTCGGGTTTGGCGATCGACTTATAGTCCGAGCGGATCAGAACGCCGGCGATCGCCGTCTGGACACCGGCGGACCCGGCGAGCGGGAACAAACGCGCGAGTTCCTCCAGACTGTCGGGATCGGACAGTTGCTGGAGTGCGAGAGTGTTCAGCGCGCGCACCTGCGCGTTGGATCCATTCATGCGCGCGATCCCCGACGTAACTATCCGGACCTCGTTGACGTCTGCGATGGGGTGATGGCGCAAATAAACCTGTGCGAGTTGAACTTCTTCGTCGTTCGGACTCGTCAGCGCGAGCAAAACCTGTGCGCGAGCCTCTGCGCTGTCCAAGCACGCGAGCACCGCGGCAGTGGAAACCTTGCTGGCTTGTGTGGGCGATAGTCGCAGTCGGTCAAGCTCCTGGCTCAGCCCATGGGCCTTGTTCAGCGAACAAACCAGGTCGACTTCCGCCGGAGTCACGGCGCCTTTGGCAATCTGATCGTTGATCATTTGCATAATCTCGGCCCGTTTCTCCGCCGGCGAAAGCCAGCCTAGACGCGCCGCCAACTCGAGCATCCGCGCGCGAACTGCAGGCTGATCGACGTCGCGCGTGAAGTCGAAGTATCTCGCCCGTGACGCATTGTCGCGTGCGATGTTCTCGAGCGCTCGCGAAACCGCGGGCACTTGCCGGTCGGCCTCGGTAAGCGACGCAGAATATTGCTCGATGCGGTCGAGGAACATGCGCACTTCCGCCATCTCGCGGCCGAGGAGCTGGTGGACAAAAGCGAGCTTCTGCTGTGGCGATAACCGATCGTCCGAAAAATGACAAACATCCTGCCGGTACGCCATCCGTGGATCCGGGGCGCTCAACCCGTTGGCGACAACCAATGAGTGACCGGAAAACTGATTGAGCAGTTTGGCGCTTGCACGGCCGCTGCCGACTTCGCCAGTTCCGGCAGTTTGGAAGTAGCGACCCAGAAAGGAGGCGGCCGTCGGTCCGAGCGGCGCAACCGACGAAAAGCCATAGATCACCGGGACGTCCTTGAAGATGAGGCGCATGCGATCTCGGCTGCTTTCGCCGTGTCGCGCGCTCAAGGCGCGGGACAGGCGCTCGGCGTCAGCCCGCGAATATCCGGAGCGGACCAGACTGCGCCCGACCTCGGCGGAAGCGCTCTTGAGCGCCTCCGGATTCATCGTGTTGCAGCCGAAAAGGTAAACCTCCTTCAGTTGCGAAAACAATCCAGGACACGAGTCGCTGCACGAGACTCGTTCCATTTCCGCGACCGGCAAATACTCACGAACCTCCAGTTGATCTGAGAAGAACTCGTTGCCACCATCGTAGTGCCCGGAGATAACGAGAACATCGCATCGAATACCCTGACGGCATGCCGATTCCAGCCAGTCGGACCGGCCGCGCTCCACCAGCTCGACAAACTGATATTTGTTCGGAGGCAAACTCCGGCGAAACGCTTCCTTTTCGTCGGCTGAATTGACAGTGATGCTGCAGACGGTCTTCTTGTCCGCATCTGCATCGTGCGCGCAGACGCCAGCCAACAACGCGGTCAGGAGGAAGACCTTGATGAAATTCGACATCGAATTACAGAAAAACTAATCGACGCCGGAGAAAGCGGGCCGGCGAATGATGCGGGCTCGCAGCGCAGATCAATGAGACGTCTGTGGCGTGCCCTGTCGGCGCGCAATCGCGTATGCTTGTTGTGGGCTTGTGTCGCATACGACGACCGGCTTTCCAGATTCTGGCCTTGTCGTGCTAGTCGATGCTGCGATTCTATGGATTTCATGGTCCGCAGTCCGTCAGTCATGTTCTTAATTTGCTGTACGTGGGCCGCCTCTCGAAGGTAGGACACTTCCTTACGCGAGGCATGAGTACCGGTGAGCCGCTTGGATTTCTCGGACCGTTTTGACGATTAGTTTTTGGCGTTCTGAGCGCCCGAATTGCGGGCGTATTCCTCTGGTGCCACGTCTTTGAGAGCCATGTGAGGCCGAGTCTCATTGTAATCACGCCGCCAAGCCTCGATGATCGCTTTGGCGTCTTCGATCGTTTCGAACCAGTGAACGTTCAAGCACTCGTCTCGTAAAGAACCGTTGAAGGTTTCGACGTAGCAGTTGTCCGTCGGCTTGCCCGGCCGACTGAAGTCGATTCGAGCCTTCCAATGGTACGCCCACAGGTCCAGCAGCCGACCCGAGAATTCACTGCCGTTATCGACGAACAAATATTTGGGCGCTTGGCGCTGCGCGGCAAGTCGATTCAGTACCGCTACCACATGTTCGCCGCCGAGGCGTTGACCGACTTCGATGGCCAATGCTTCGCGACTGAAGATGTCCACCACGGT
>Ga0066677_10000854_pt1 | contig 10425 bp, 8 predicted proteins | sample GraSoiAngelo_126_FD_62299 | JGI IMG/M metagenome (GOLD analysis project Ga0066677, IMG submission 62299) | Grasslands soil microbial communities from the Angelo Coastal Reserve, California, USA - 14_0927_09_20cm | ecosystem: Environmental > Terrestrial > Soil > Grasslands | place: USA... | reverse complement strand
AAGATGTCGTCATTGGCAATCGACAGAACGCGCAGGGACAAACCTACGCGGTCGATTATATCCGGCAGAAGGTGATCGAGGCGGTAGGATGGGATCGCGCGATGAACGAAGGGTTCCGCATTCACACCACCATCGATTCCGATTTGCAGAAAGCGGCCGAGGAATCACTGCGATCGCATCTCGATCAGGTAGAAAAGCATCCGGATTACCGGCATCAAACTTACGCAGAATACACCGCGAACTTTCGCAAGTCGCGGCCCGGAGCAAGTCCACCGCCGGCACCCGATTATTTGCAGGGGGCAGTGATTGTGTTGGACAACGCGAATGGCGGCATGCTTGCGCTGGTGGGAGGTCGCGATTTTGAGCACAACCAATACGATCGCGCACTACAGGCGCGCCGGCCGGCCGGAACCGCGATGACGCCCTTCGTTTTCGCAACCGCATTTGAGAAGGGAATGTTTCCCGGCTCCGTGGTGGAGGATTCCGCGCTCGATAATCGCGCAGTCATGATCGGCGGCACGACGGGAATTCTCGGCGAATGGGGACCCGAAACGGCGGAGAATCGCTACGAAGGGTCGATCACCGCGCGCGAGGCACTTTCGAAATCGAAAAACGGCGCCACCATTCGGCTCGGGATGAATCCGGGCGTTGAGAGCGTGATCGATCTCTGCCGCAAAGCCGGAGTCAAATCTCCGCTGCGACCGTATCCGGCGACATTTCTCGGGAGCAGTGAAATTACTTTGTCCGAGCTGGCCCTGGCCTACACCATCTTCCCAAATGGCGGTTGGCGACCAAAGTTGCCGCACGTTTTGGAGCGGATCGAAGAAAAGGACGGCACGGTCTGGCACGCGCAACGCGATTACGGCAAACAGAACGTGATAAGACCTGAAACTGCCTACGAGGTGCATTCGTGCCTGGTCGATGCACTCGAACGCGGCACCGGCAGGGATGCGCGCGCCAACTTTGGTTTGCAGAAAATGGAAGCGGCCGGAAAAACTGGGACCGCTTACGATTTCACGGATGTCCTTTTCGCCGGATACGACAGTGCGATTACCTGCGCAGTTTGGGCTGGGTTCGATAAGCCGCAGCAGATTTTTCGCGGCGCGTTCGGACGCGACATCGCGTTGCCGGTCTGGGTGGATGTGATGAACGCATCGGCCACGCACTATCCAACGAAGGAAATTGCGCAGCCGCGCGGATTGGAGCGAGTGAACATTTGCGCGAAATCCGGTTTGCTCGCCACCGATAAATGCATCGAGAAAATCAAAATGGCCGACGGCGAGATGGACGAGAAAACAACTTACCTCGAGCTTGCGACATCCGCGCAAAGACCAACCGAAACATGCAACGTTCATGGAGAAATGCATGCTTCGCTGACACGCGACTTGCCGGTATCGGAATTTCCACGAGCGGCCCTCGCGGTAGACACCAGCGCCATGAAACCGATTATCCCAAAAGAACCGACCCTGCTGGCGGCACGCGACCCATACAATTCAGTGCACGCGCTGGTGAATCCGAAACCCACGCCTTCTCCCTCTCCGGAAGCGGAAAAAGAGGCGACGTCCGAGGAAATGCCCGATCCGACAAAACCGGTATTGAAAGCGATACCGGTGCAACCGGGCGAAGGAGAGACGGGCGAACCGATTCCTTCGCCGGCTCCGTCAGAGACAGTAATAAAAGCGATTAAACCGACGGGGTCGCCCGTGGAAATTCGCCGCGCTATTCCCGTTGTTCGACCGACTCCACAAACATCGCAGCCCGAAGTTCGCCGAGCCGAGCCAGTGGAGGAAGACGAGAGCAATTAGTGTTAGGTCAGTCACAGGGCTCGAACCGAATAGGGCGGATCGGCCACTCCGTCGGGCGATACTAAAGGTTTGCGGCTTCGCCGCCAAATATTAACATCGAGTAAGGGACTGCTCGATCCACCTTTCAGCTTCGCAAGTTACCGCATCTTTGTGATTATCGTGGGTTTACTCCCTACAAAGTCAGTCACGAGAGAAAATAGTAGATGACCTCAGTAGACGCGCAGAACTTTCGCCTCGCAGTTTTGAACCCCGGCGGACGCGATCACGAGCAGCATTTTGCTGAAAATCGTTCGCCGCAGGCCAATGAACATCCGCCGGTCAACTTTCACGCGTATTCGGCGTGTACCAACGGAGCAGTCTTCCGTGACATCAAGCGCGCAATCGCGAGCAACTGGCCGGTGTTGCTGCTTTTGCGCGGTGATTTCCGCGCGAGTGAGCGAGCGCTCGCAGAATTGAAAAAATCAAAGCGGAAAACTGCCGTCGCACTGAAAGAAACCGGGGCACACCAGATTGCACAGCAGTTGAGCGATCCGTCGCGTTTCGCTCGGTTCATTGGAATTGTCTGCCAAGCGGATGGCTGCATCGCGAGCACACCGGAAGCTGCCGAATTGTTTCGTTCATTCCGCGCTGACGGCGTTGACTTCATTCCCACGCCCTATCCGATTGAGGACGAGAATTGGAACTGGGCGATGGAGCATCGTTCCGGAATATTCGTCGGCACGCGTGAGCTTACCGTTCCCACTCGGAATCACTTTGCGGCGCTCCTTGCCGTAAAAAATTTGAGCGATGAAACGAAAGAGCCGGTCACAGTTTTTAATTCCGACCGCCGCCACGGAGCCAAACTCATTGCTGAAATCGGCTTCCGTAAAATTCGCGTTCACGAAAAGCGCATGGGATATCGCGCCTATCTGGGCGAGATGGCGCGTCACAAAATTGTCTTCCAGCTCGATCGCAGCCGCGTCCCGGGACAGGTGGCCGGCGATGCTCTTTTGTGTCGTTCTGTCTGCGTCGGTGGCGATGGCGCGATCGAGCGGATCGCGTTCCCGAATACCTGCGGCGAAAAAAGGAGTGACGACGAGTTAATCGAGATCGCACAGCGACTGCTAACGAATGAAGGTCAGCGACAAGAAGTTGCTGATGGGGCGACGAAGATTGCCAAGGAAAAACTCTCCTTTCGCGGAGGTAAAGAACATCTCGCGCGCTTTTTCGCAGATTTGTAGAGGTCGCTGTCCCAGCGGCAGGATCGACCTTTGCCGCCGAGGACCGCGACCCCTACAGATTACGGAATCTCACGCAAATAAATTTCCTCCAACCGACGGGTTTGTTCCGTTTGACTGAAATTATTGGCGATGCTTTCCGATGCAGCGCGACCCATCGCGGTCAAGCGAGCAGAATCCTTCGTGCAATCAATCAGCGCATCAGCTAACGATTCGTAGTCCCGCTCTTCGACGAGAATACCGCCTATGTTGTGTTCAACGGCTTCCGGAATTCCGCCGTGTCGCGTCGCGAAAACCGGCAGTCCGGTCGACATCGCTTCCAACATCGAATTCGGCACGCCCTCCTGGTTTCCATCGAGACCGGTCTCGCTCGGATGCAGAAAAAGATGCGAAGAATAGAAAAGCTCCCGCAATTTTTCCTGCGAAACGAAACCGGCGAAATCGACTGACGACGCGATCTGCAGCGCGCGGGCGAGCGATTGCAATTCGCCAAGTTGCGGTCCTTCACCCGCGATGGTGAGTTTCGCGGACGGAAATTCCTTTCGAAATTTCGCAAACCCTCGCAGCGCTGTCTTCAACCCCTTCTTCTCGATTAGCCGGCCCGCTTGCAGCAATCGCCACTCACCGTTGTCGGGCACGCTCCGCTCCCGAAATGGAAATTGATTCAACGGAATTCCAGTGCGTTGAATTTCGATTTTCTCTGGCGCACAACCCAGATCGACTATCGCCTGGCGCAAGGATTCCGATCGAACTAGAACCCGTCGCACCAGGGATAACATTTCCTCGGTGCCGCGCCGATACGCACGCTTTTGCATGTCGACCAAGACATCTGCGCCATGAAACGAAACTACTGTCCGCTTTGGCCAATGACGAATTAACGGCCGCAGGAGAACAGCGATGTGTCCAAAATAGATGTGCAATAATTGCGCGTCGCTTTCAGTAAGCGCGCGCTCAATTTCACGAACTTCAGCGGCAGAAATTTGCCATGGTCGATCAACAATTTGCTTGAACCAGATGCGCCGCAGGAAATGCCATGCCGGCTTTTTTACCACTCGAATATCTTGGAACGGAAAACACTCTTCGCTTTCCCGTTTCTGCGCAACTACCACTGGCCGGACCCGCCTGAGCGACGTGATCTGCCGGTAGATGTGCAGCATCTCCGGCTTGAGAAACGTCGCGCAATACGACGCAACGACCGGGACGTCGGAAATCCGGCTCAAAAATAAAACTCGAACAGCTTAATGCCGTTCCATTTTCCCGGATCTTCCGGCTTGCCGTTCCTTTTCCCCGGCTCTTCCGGTTTGAGCGTCACACTTTGTTGCGCCGTCCCATAACGCGCGGGCGCGGCCGGGTTCAACATTTGCAGCGGATTGCCGCCTCGAACGGCACGCGGAACGACTCCGCCGGGCGCGATCGCAGGTAACGGCGGCGGCGGTTTCGGCGGGCCCGGCACTCTGCGCGTAATAACCGGCGCGTTGTAGGTCTGAGCGAAGGCGGCGCTGGAAATCAACGTCGTCATCACAATTGCGAATAACTTTTTCATATTTCCCTCCTAATGGAACTGTCTTGCTCGGTTTGGTGCTCCGGTTCAATTATATTTCGATGGACTATCTTGAAAAGGCCGCACGTGTGCTGGAAATCGAAATTTTTGAGCTACAGCGTTTGCGCCAGCGCTTGGGTAAGAGTTTTGCCGACGCCATTGAACTCCTCAAGGCGACGGTCGACGCGCGCGGGAAAATTGTCGTGCTCGGTGTAGGAAAATCCGGTCATATTGGCAGCAAAATCGCTGCGACCCTTACCAGCACCGGTTCGCTCGCGGTCGTACTTGATTCGCTCAACGCGTTGCACGGCGACCTCGGAATGGTGGCGGATGGCGACGCCGTTCTGGCGCTAAGCGCGAGCGGCGAGACGGAAGAGCTACTGCGGATTTTGCCGGCGATCGCGCGATTTCAGGTGAAGATCATCGCGATTTGCGGCGACGCCGATTCGACGCTGGCAAAAAACGCACACGTTTTTCTCGACGTGAACATCGAACAGGAGGCGTGTCCGCTGAACCTTGCGCCCACTTCAAGCACGACGGTAATGTTGGCGCTGGGCGACGCGCTCGCGATGGTGTTGCTCGAGGCGCGCGGATTTCAAAAAGAGGATTTTGCCAAATTTCATCCGGCCGGAATGATCGGCCGCAGTTTGCTGATGCGCGTGCATCAAATCATGCGCCCGCGCCAGGCGTTGGCGCTGGTAGTGTCCGATACTAGAATTCGCGACGTCTTGAAAACTATGACCGCAGTGCGCGCCGGCGCCGCCGTGATCGCCGATACTGATGGGAAATTGCTCGGCATTTTTACCCACGGCGATTTCGCCCGGCATTTTCAAAAGGATCCGAAAGTGGGCGAGCGTCTGGTGGCAGATCTAATGACATTGAACCCGGTGAGCGTGCACAAAGACAAACTTGCGGTCGAGGTTCTCAACCTTCTCGAGAGTCATCGCATCGACGATCTGGTCGTGGTTGACGACAACAACGCTCCCGTCGGCATTGTTGATTCGCAGGATCTGACGCGATTGAAATTGCTTTAATAGCTCGTCATCCCGAGCGTAGTCGAGGGATCCTGTTGCGAAAGCTTTAAGATAACATATCGGGATCCCTCGAATCCGAGCCGGACCGGCGTTTTCGCTCGAGATGACCGTGTTGGGGCCGGTCACCTCCAGGTTGATTTGCAGCGCAACTAGCGTAACGTCCGCGCTCCGCATAACGGTTAAACGCTTCAACTCTTCAACTTTTCAACGAACCCAATGGCTGCGGCAAACGATCTCCGAAAAGGAATGGCAATTAAATATAACGGCAATACTGCCATTGTCTTGGAAGTGCACCATCGTACCCCGGGAAATTTGCGCGCCTTTGTCCAGGCCATCATTCGCTACATCAATACCGGCAAGAGCGCCGATGTCCGTTTCGGTTCCACCGACAAGGTCGAGTTGGTTGATATTAACCGCTCCACGCTCGAATTCAGCTACAAGGACCACAACGGCTATCATTTCATGGACCCAGAGACGTACGAGACCGTGACGTTGCAGCAAAACCTGCTTGGTGATGCCAGGGATTTCCTTGTGGAAAATTTACCGGTGCAAGTTCTCTATGCCGAAGGCAAAGCCGTGCAGGTGGAACTTCCGGCCTCGGTCAGTTTGAAAGTGGTTGAGTCAGCCGAGGGCGTCCGCGGTGATACCGCCAGCAATGTGACAAAACCGGCAAAACTCGAGACCGGCAAGACGATCAACGTCCCTCTCTTCATCAAGGAAGGCGAAACCATCAAGATCGACACCCGCACCGGCGCCTACATGGGCCGCGCGTAAGTTTCTTCTCTGTCATTCCGAGCAAAGCCGAGGAATGTCTCGCTATTTCTTCAGAAATATCTAGACATGTCTCGGTCCGCGCCGGACTGGGATATTCGCTGACATGACAAAATAATTTCATGCCGCGTCGCAGGTCCATTTCTCAGCGCCACCCTAAAAAGCCCTCACGCGTAAGGATCGTGCGCAATGTCGCGCCGATGGCGAGGCGCGTCCCGCTCCACCCGATGCCACTGACCGTGCCAACGCGCTGGGTCAAAAACATCATCGCAGTTTTTCTGTTGCCATGGTGCGCGATTCTGACCCAGACATTTTTCACCGCCTTCGCCCGGGCTACAATTCATCAGCACTTGTGGGCGGGCGCGGAATTTTGGTTCTTCTCGCTCGGTGTCGTCCTTTGGCTGATCGCGTTCGTTGGTTTGCCGCGGCCGGTCATCCTCTACGTCTTTGGCCACGAGGTGACGCATGTCCTGTGGGTTTGGCTAATGGGCGGACGTGTCAGTAAGTTTCGAGTCAGCGGCGACGGCGGCCATATCATCACCAACCGGACAAATTTCCTGATCGCGCTCGCTCCGTATTTTTTTCCGCTCTATAGCCTGCTCGCGATTCTGGTCTATGGGATCGCCAGCTTGTTCGTGAACGTCGCGCCGTACGGCCAGCTTCTCTACGCCATTCTCGGTATTACCTGGGCGTTCCATCTTACCTTCACCTGCTGGATGATTCCAAAAAACCAGACTGATCTGAGCGATCACGGAACGTTTTTTTCGCTCGTTTTCATTTATCTGATGAATCTTGTGCTTTTGAGCGGCTTGCTTGTGATGGCATCGCCGCAAATCACCTTTGCCAATTTCGGTGAAGATTTGGTGCAGAATCTCCGAAGTTTTTCGCAATGGATCAGTGCATTGCTGAATGCGTATACGCGCGGCCATCAAGCGCCGGTGCAGTAATTGTTGGGTAATCTTCCGGCGGTCATAGACCGCCGCTACAGAAGACCGCGAACGGCAGTTGCGCCATCGCATCGGACAATTTCAGCTGCGAGTTCTCTGGCCGGAGTTCACGATTGGTGAAAACATCGCGAAGAGCAGGTAAACCAGATGGCAGAATAGCATGCGTATCCTGCCAGCGTTCGCCGACTGGCGGAAACCCAACGCGCGATGATAACCGTGGCACAATTACGACGGTTGCACGCTCTTGGTGGCGCCTGACAAAGCCGATCGCGCAGTCGGCGAATGCGCCGCCAAAATTGACCGCCTCATAATTTCCCCCGCGGAACAGCTCCGCATTGTCGCGCCGCAAATGCAAGAGCCGCTGGGTTAGATGTAACTTAATTCGACCATCGGCCCAGCATCGCATCAGATCGCCCGCGGGCACATGCTCGACCTCTTTCAACATCTCGCGCCGTCGTGCGTAATCGACCGGGCGCCGATTATCCGGATCGACCAGACTGTCATCCCAAAGTTCGGCGCCCTGATAAACATCCGGCACACCGGGCGCGGTAAATTTGATCGTGATCTGCGCCAGCGAATTGATTGCGCCGAGCCGCGCGATTTCTTCTGCCACCGGCAAAAACAAGGGCAGGAATTTATTGCGCGGGCTCGTCTCCAAAATCCTGGCGACGAAATCCACCATGGCGTTATCCCAGTTGTCGTTAGGCTGAATCCAGCTCGTATTCAGTTTTGCTTCCTTCAACGCCTTCGCCATGTAAGCCTGGATGCGGCTAACAAATTCTGGGCTGACCGATGGCGCCGGCATTCCATCAACATCGACTGGCCAGGCCCCGAGCAGAGTCTGATACAACAAGTATTCCTCTCCAGCATCAGGCGCCTCTGCGTCGTCGATTTGCTTTTTGAAGCGGCGATTGGCCGTGCGCCACTTTTGTAGCGACCGCCCCCACAGCTGCGGAATCTCCGAAATCGCGAGCATACGCGCGCGCACGTCTTCGCTGCGTTTGGTGTCGTGCGTCGAAGTTGCGAGCACACTGTCCGGCCAATCGCGGTGCCGCTGCTGGTTACGTTTATGAAATGCCTCCACGCTCAGCCCAAAGAAATTTGGCTCGCCCCCTACTTCGTTTAACGCGGCTAGCCGGTTGTAAATGTAAAAGGCCGTGTCCTCGAGTCCCTTGGCCATGATCGGGCCGGTGAATTGTTGAAACTTGAGCACGAATTGCGCGTGCGCAGCGCGTTGTTCTTCGTCGAGGTTTTCCGGAAAACGAAAGAGCAAAAGATCACGCAGAAAGTTGAATACCGATTCCTCGATCGCGGGATTGCGCCGTTTTGCCGCCGCCACCGCACGCTCGATCACCGCGCCATCCTCCGGACTCACCGGCTTTCCCGGCTCCAGATAAGTGCGATAAACGGGAAAACAGGCAATTGTCTCGCGCACCGCCCGGGCCAGCGCTTCCAAAGTGTAATCGCGAAACCAGCGATTCTGTTCCGACAACCGATCGACCATGCTGCCAAGGACGTTGACTTCGTTGGCCAGCGAAATCCGCATGACCAGCCGCTTTTTTGCATAAACCAAATGGCCGAAGTGCAGGGAATGGCCAATAAAGCGCTTGAAGATTTTCGTGATCGCGCCTTCGGCGTCGTGATCGACCAGCACGCCCGCGACTTGATTGGCAAAATCGTAGCCGGTGGTACCGTGGACCGGCCAGTTTTTCGGCAACTGTTCGTCGCCACTCAAAATTTTCTCGACGACGAGATAAATCGCGCGCCCGTCTTTCGGCAGCGGAATGCGCAAAGCCTTGGCGCAGCGCAGTTGCAGTTTCTCGAAATATTCGAGCGGCCGATAAAGTCCGTCAGGATGATCGATCCGCAGCCCGGCGATGGCCCCGCTGGCGACCAGTTCAAAAAGAAGTTTGTGCGCAGCGTCGAAAACCTCCGGCAGTTCAACGCGGATGGCTGCGAGATCGTTGACATCAAAAAAGCGGCGGTAATTGATTTCTTCCGCCGCCACCCGCCAAAACGCGAGCCGATAAGATTGCGCGTTCAATAATTCGTCGAGCCGATCGAAACTGCGCGGGTTGCCGACGTGGCCGTTAATCGTCTCAACTGCCTTTTCAATCGCGCGCAGCACCGGTGGCGCTTCTGCACAACGACGTTCCAGGCGTTTCTTGATAATCTCCTTCTCCCGCGCCCGCTCCTTGATGCGTTCGGGATCGGTCTCGGTCCGACGCGGCAAATATTCGAGCGCGGTAAGGATGCTCTGGAATTCCGCGTAGAAATCTTCGTCGCGGGACTCGGCCAGATTTTCCAGCGCAAGCTCCAAAATGTAGCGGTAGGTCCCCGGCGCGATTGGAAAAACGTGATCGAAATAATTCAGGGAGAATGACCCGGCATCGAAATGTATACGCAACTCGCCACGTTCGAGGACGTGACCGTATTGATCGCCGAGAATCGGAAGCAGGACTTTGTCGTGCAGATCGGTCTTGAGCGGGCGCCAATCAATATCGAAATAGGGCGCGTAGAGTGAGCTCGGACCATTTTCGAGCACATCCTGCCACCAGACATTATTTTGATCGTTAATCCCCATGTGGTTTGGGACAAAATCGACAATCTGCCCCATCCCGTGGGAACGGAGTTTCGCGATCCAGGCGTCATAATCTTTGCGCGACCCGATTGCGGCGTTGAGCTGGTTGTGATCGGTGATGTCGTATCCGTGCAGGCTCTCGGCGCCGGCCTGGAAATAGGGCGATGCGTAAGCATGACTGATCCCAAGCTGATCAAGATAAGGCACAATTTCGCGCGCCTGCCGGAAGGTGAAGTTCTTGTTGAACTGCAAGCGGTAGGTCGCGATTGGAATTTTTGGATGCTCGGCTTTCACAATGCTCTCCTCATCCTGAACGGCAGCGAAGGATCTTCCGCCGCTCGATCAGGGAATCGCGAGACTATTTTCGCTCGCCTAACATCACGTCGTTTGCAATCGCGCGCTTTTTTGTTCGCGCACGAATTGTAGGGCAGGCGTGTCGCCTGCCGATTTGCGAGATGGCAACCGAAGTGGTTGCCCTAAAAGGAATCACGCGGTCACGACGAAGGGCAAAGCGACGTCTAATGAACCAA
>Ga0066677_10000852_pt1 | contig 10428 bp, 7 predicted proteins | sample GraSoiAngelo_126_FD_62299 | JGI IMG/M metagenome (GOLD analysis project Ga0066677, IMG submission 62299) | Grasslands soil microbial communities from the Angelo Coastal Reserve, California, USA - 14_0927_09_20cm | ecosystem: Environmental > Terrestrial > Soil > Grasslands | place: USA... | reverse complement strand
TAGTCGTTGTCGAGCATGAAGGTGTTGATGACGATGTGCTCCCGGGTGCAGCGCTGCACCTCGAGCAGCGTCTTGTGGAACGTCTCGGGTAGGGGCGGGTAGAAGAAGACGGCCTGCTGGCCTTCCATGTGCGCGGTCGGCTCGCCATCGGTGACGATGATGACTTGCTTGTTCCCGGTCTTGTGCCGATTGAGGAACTGGCGCGCCAGCATCAGGCCGTGCTGGATGTTGGTGCCGTAGATCGATTCGTTGTAGGTGAGCTCGGCCAGCTGATGAGGCCTGACCGGGCGCGCGTAGTCGCTGAAGGCGATCACCTGGAGAAAGTCGCGCGGGAACTGGCTGCGGATCAGCGCATCGAGGGCCAGCGCCACCTTCTTCGCCGCATAGAAGTAGCCGCGCAGCGGCATTGACCGGCTCATGTCGATCATCAGCACGGTCGCCGACTGGGCACTGAACTCCGACCGGTAGACCTCGAAGTCGTCGGTCTTGAGCTGGATCGGCCGCCGCGGGCCGTCGCGCCGCAGGGCGTTCATCAGCGTCTGCTCGACCTGCAGGTTGAAGGCGTCGCCGAACTCGTAGACCTTTGTCTCATCAGACCGCTCCGAGCCCAACCCCCGGACAGTGATCGGGTGGTCGCCGAAGCGGTCGCGTTTCAGCCGGGTGTAGAGATCCCGGAGCGCCTTCTGGCCGATCCGGCGCATCCCGCGTGGGGTGAGCTCCATCCCGCGGCGGCCGCGCTGCACGTACCCCTTCTTTTCCAGCTGCGATGCCAGTTCGCTCATCTGGTCGGCCGCCTGGCGCGCGTCGGGCCCCAACAACTGCTGGAGCTGCGCCGATTGTTCCGGGGTTAGCTGGCGCCCCTGGTATCCCTCGCGCAGGGCGGCCTCGAGGTCTTCAATGCCCTGTAAGCGCTCCATCAGCCCCATGGCTTCCTGCAGCGGTAGCGACTCCGAACCGTAGAAGGCATAACGACTGCCCAGTCCCGGGCGCGGCGACAGCAACTCCAGGTGCGCCGCCAGCTCCGCCATCTGGTCTTGCAGCTCGGGATCATTGAGCGTCGAGGCGAGCAGATCCTGCATCTGCTGGCGCATTTCGGGCGAGAGCGACTGCATCAGCGACTCCATCTGCGCCATCTGCCGCTCCAGTTGTTGGACCAGCTCGTCGAGATTCTTGGGCGGGTTGGGGCCGAAGAAATGGCCGAAGCGCTGCATGAACTGCTCGAATTTCGGCGGTCTCCCCTCCAGCCGGTCGCGCAGCATCTGGTTGAGGGCCCGGAGCATCTCCTTGATCTCGCTCAGATGCTCGGGCTTCAGCTGCTGCATGGTGCGCGTCATGTTCTTGAAGTAGGTCTGCGAGACCTGTTGCTTGAGCTCCTCCAACAGCTGCTGGAAGGCCTGTGCGGCTCCTTCATCCATGAACTCGTAGTCGTTGAGCTTGCGCATCGTGCCGCCCACGTCCTCCGGCAGGCTATCGAGCTCCTGCAGCTTCTTCTTGGCGATCCGTTGCAACACCCGCCTGGCGCTGTCCGGCGCCTGGTCGAGCCGCTCGTTGATCCCCTGTCGCTCACGGCGAAGGATGTCGTTCAACCGCTCGCGGATGTTGCTGAAGACGTCGTTGAGGTTGTACCGCTTCAGCTGCTGAAGGCGTTTCTGGCGGAGGCGTTCCAGCATCTCCTCGAAGCCAGGCAGACGCCTGCCCTGCCGGTCGCGCCAGCCGCGACTCATCAACCGATGCAGGGCGTAGTCGAAGTCCCCGCCCTGGAAGAGGTCCTCGGCCAGGCGGTCGAACAGGTCCTCCGCGTCGCGGCCGAAGGGCTCCTGCGATCCGTCCCAGCGCTCGTACCGGTTTGATCGCGCGATCATTCAGCCGGCGTAGATCGCCGCCCCATCGAGCTCGGTCTTGTTGATCCGCTTGCTCAGGTGGAGGCCTTCCAGCACGAACTCGACGCCCGAAGCGGCCAGCGCCGGACGTTTCTCCAGTCCCAGGCTTTTCAACGCTTTGTCCATTCCGGGCAGCTCGCGCAGGATGGCGGCATAGCGGTCGGCCGGCTGGCCTTCAGAAACCTCGAAGGTCAATCCCCCGTCGAAACGCTGGACGAGCTCGTTGAACTGGCTGATCTCGAAGTGCCGCCGAAAGACGTTCAGTACCGCGGTTTTGATGATCTTCTCCAGCACCGTCTGGTCGTCACCTTCTTCCCAGGTCTCCATCTCCAGCTTTCCGGCGCTGGATGGGATGATGGAGGGCAGGTCGGTGATGCGGGGGACCGCCTCCGTTTCGCCGGTGCGCAGGGCGCGCCGCGAGGCGTTGGAGGCGAGATTCTCGTAGTTCGTGATCGAGATCCGGACGCTGACGCCAGACCGCTGGTTGATTTTCGGGCTGCGGCGGGCCAGCTGCGTCACCTCGGCGACGATCTCTTTCATGAAGTCGGGCATCACCACCGACAGCTCGTGGTCCTGGAAATCGGTGCGCTCCTGCTCCACGATCCGGATTTCATCGTCGACGTTTCGCGGATAGTGGGTGCGGATCTGCGCCCCGAAGCGGTCCTTGAGGGGCGTGATGATGCGCCCGCGGTTCGTGTAATCCTCCGGATTCGCGCTCGCGACCACGTAGACGTCGATCGGCAGGCGAAGCTTGAAGCCGCGAATCTGGACGTCCCGCTCCTCGATGAGATTCAGCAGGCCCACCTGGATCCGTTCCGCGAGATCGGGGAGCTCGTTGATGGCGAAGATGCCGCGGTTGGTGCGCGGCACCAGGCCGTAATGGATGGTCAGCTCGTCCGCCAGATACTTGCCCTCGGCGACCCGGATCGGGTCGACCTCGCCAATCAAGTCGGCGATCGAGGTGTCGGGGGTGGCCAGCTTCTCGCTGTAGCGCTCCTCCGGCGTGATCCAGCGCACATTGACCCGGTCCCCCTGGGCCGCCACGCGGTCGCGGCAGGCGCGGCAGATCGGCGCATACGGATTGTCGTTGATCTCGCAACCGTCGATCACCGGGACCTCCGCGTCCAGCAGGCTCACCAGCGATCGGATCAGCCGGCTCTTGGCCTGGCCGCGCTCGCCCAGGAAGACGAGGTCCTGGCCCGACAGCACGGCGTTCTCGATCTGGGGAATGACGGATCCGTCGAAGCCGATGATGCCGGGGAAGAGCTCCTCCGCCGCCTTGATCTTGCGGATCAGGTTCTTGCGCATCTCTTGCTTGACGGGAAGGACACGGTACTCACTCTGTCGGAGTTGGGCGAGGGTGGTGGGTTGCTCCAATGGATACCTCTTGTGGAATGTGGTGACGCCGTTCCGATTCTACGGGGCGGCCCGACGTTCAGCCGATTTCAAATCCGCTTCGCCCAATTGGCCGTCGATGGCCGGCGCGAGCTCGGGCAGCCGAACCGCCAGCGCTCGCAGCAGACCAAAGCAGCCGGTCAGCATCATGTCGCCGTGCGGAACGGCGAGGTGCGGTCGAAGACGCGAGTTATCGAGCAGACCGCGGCGGGGTCCGGTCAGCGCGAGCGGTGCGGCTGGCCCCGCGGTCGGCCCCAGCTCGAGCGCACCGTGGCCCATGTCATCGAAGACCTGCTGGTTGGAGAGGCTGCCCGCCGCGAGCGCGTCGAGGTAGGCCTCCAGCTTTTCCCGACTCAGCTCGCCAGTGTGATGCTCGAAGAGGCCGGCGATCCGCCGTCCCTCCAGGAGCGCGGCAATCGTGTGAAAGTTGCCGAGGTTCGCGACCATCACTTGGTTCAGCTCTCCGACCCGGGGATCGTCGAGCGCGCCCAGGATCGCCGCCGGTCCGGTATCCATCAAGAAGAGTGGATCGGATCCGGTCCAGGTCCGGGCGACCGCATGCATCCGCGTCATTCGCGCGGGGATCTCCGCGGCGAGAAAGCCGAAACCCGTAAGCCCGGTGCCGCGCTCAACCTGTTCACGCAAATAGTCGAACCGAAAGCGCCGGTCGCTGACGCCCGGCGGCGCGGCGCCATGGTCGAACACGGCCACCGCCACCGCATCGAAGGTCGTGCTGACGTGAAAGCTCCGGAGCGCGTCCATCAGCTCGGAGAAGTAGAAGTCGCGCATCTCCAGCCGCCGCGCGCCGGCAGTCCTGTTAGGCCCGTCGACAACTCGCACACCCATCGCTTCCACCCGGGTCAGGTCGTCATCGAAGGTTCGCGCGGCGTCCGGAGTCGCAGAGACCTTGAGCCCCTTCCGCAGGTGCGCCTCGACCGCCCAGTGATCCGGTCCGCCGCCCATCGTCACGCCGGTGAGGAACAGGTCCGCTCCGTCGGCGGTCGCTTGCGCGACCTGTTCGGCCAGCAGCGCGGTCGGCGACGGCATGATCAACTGAACCGCGTTTTCGATCAGCGTGCCGGCCTCGAACACCAGGATGTCCTGGGTGCCGGTGCCAACGTCGATCGTCAGGACACGAGGGTGGGCCACCGTGAACTAGCGTACTGCCGGCATGGCGGTCGGCCCGGCAAGGCCGGTCGCCCGCGGGCGTTGCGCTGTCGATGGTCGCCCGCCTCCAGTCCCCTCCTTCTCCACCCTTCCCAGTACGGATGGAGGGAGGTTTCGTCTCCTTGCCGGCGAGAGTTGCCCTGGCGGTCGGCGCCCTCGCCGGTTATGTCGCACTGGCCGGCCTGCTGTTCGCCGGAGCCTGGACGCATCCGTTTACCCGGGTGATTGGCGATGGCGGCGACTCGATCAACTTTGCCTGGTTTCTTGGCTGGTCGCACTTCGCCCTCACCCATCACCTGAGCCCGCTGCTGAGCAGCTACATCGATCTGCCGGCGGGGGCGAACCTGACCTGGAGCACCGACATCCCGCTGCCGGCTGCCATGCTGTCGCCGCTGACCGGCCTGTTGGGGCCGGTCTTTACCTACAACCTGCTGGTCACGCTCGGAGTCGGCGCCTCGGCCTGGACGGCCTTCATGGCGATCCGCCGCTATGCGCGCCGGCTGCCCGCCGCGGCTGCCGGGGGATTGCTATACGGATTCTCGCCGACCATGATGGCCCACGCCCTCGGCCACCCCCATGTGGTCGTCGCCCCGATTCCGCCACTCATCCTCATTGCCCTCGACGATCTGCTCATCCGTCACCGGCAGCCACGCTGGCTGATGGGGACGGCGCTCGGCGTGCTGGCCGCCGCGCAGCTGGTCACCGGCGAGGAAGTGCTGGCCAGCACCGCCCTGCTCGCCCTCATCGGTCTGGGACTGCTGGCCGCGATCCACCGCCGGGACCGCGCCGCCCTCTGGGAGGCTACCCGACACGCCGTGCCCGCCCTCGCCCTGGCCGCCGCCATCTTCCTGGCGCTCGGCGCGTACCCGCTGTGGACCCAGTTCCTCGGTCCGCAGCGACCCGATCGAGTCCTCGAGCCGCGCAACGAATACGTCAGCGACCTCTTCAGTTTCCTGGCCCCCACCCGGATCCAGTGGCTCGCACCGTCCTGGCTTGTCGGTTGGACTCAGCGGTTTCACGGCAATCTCGGGGAATGGGGGAGTTACCTGGGCGCGCCGCTGATCGCGTTACTGGCCTGGACGGCGTACCGTAACTGGCGCTCCGAAACCGTCCGGCTGGTGACCTGCCTTCTTCTCGTGTGTGCCGCGCTCTCGCTCGGCTTCACGCTCCACATCGCCGGTCGCACCACGCTGGTGCCGGCGGCGCTCCTGGCCCTGCTGCTGATTCCCCTTCGGCGCACGATTCCCGCGGGCTTCTTGCTGGCGACCGCCGGCCTCGGCTCGCTCGCGCTCCTCTTGATGCCGGTTATCGACAACATTCTGCCCGCCCGCCTGATGCTGCAGGGGTTCCTGTTCGCCGCCATCCTGGTCGCGGTCTTCGTCGACAGTGTCCTCGACCATCGCGCGCCGCGGACGGTGTCGCTGGCGCTGTCCGCGCTGGCGATCCTCGCCCTCATCCCGGTGCTGCCCTATCCGAGCACGGCGCCGCCGCTGCCGGCGTATTTCACCGGCGCCGTCAAGCAGCTGCCCGAGGGGAGCGTCGCCCTGGTCGCCCCCTACGCCCGCGCCAGTCACGGCGAGGCCATGCTCTGGCAGGCGCTCTCCGGAATGTGGTTTCGGATGCCCGAGGGCTACATGTTCGTGCCGCACCCGGCCGTGAACTCGGCTGATCCACCCGCGTCGGCGACCCAGACGACGCTGGCGGCGCTGGAGCAAGGCGATCGACTGAACCTTGATGCCGCAGGGCGCCAGGCTCTCCTCGCCGACCTCGACCGCTGGCACGTCGCGGCCGTCATCGTCGGTCCGATGAGCCACCGGGATGCGGTGATCGCGCTCTACACCGGCCTGCTCGGCCAGCCACCCGAATTGACCGGCGGCGTCGCCCTCTGGCACCGCCAGGCCGAAGCAAGCTCGGATCTCGGATTCCGTTCATCCCCGTAGTCGATGCACAGCCTCGAGGGCCTGGTCTGCCCCAAATGCCACGAGCCGCTGACGACCAATGAGGCTGGACGCGAGCTGCGCTGTGCCCGCCACGGAAGCCGCTATCCGCTGATCGATGGCATCCCCTCATTCATGACCAGCGGCGGCGATGCTGTCGCCTTACCCGGCTGCGCGCTCAGCCTCGTGATCCCGGCCCTGAACGAAGCCACGAACCTTGAACGGATCCTGCCGGTGCTCGGAAGCGCGCTCGCGGCTCTGGGGCCGACCCACGAGATCATCGTGGTCGACGGCGGCTCGACCGACGGCACCCAGGAGGTCGTCCGCAAGCACGACGCGCGGCTGGTCAGCCAGAAGCTGCCCGGTTTCGGCGGCGCATACCGGGCCGGCTTCGAGCAGGCGCGCGGTGAGTACGTGCTGACCCTCGATGCGGACGGGTCGCATGACCCGGCATTCCTTGGCGACCTCTGGGCGGCCCGACTCCAGGGCGACGTGGTGATCGCCTCGCGCTATGTGCCCGGGGGCACGGCGGACATGCCCGCGTGGCGGCGGCTGCTGAGCCGCATCCTGAACATCACGTTTCGGCGCGGGCTCTCCCTGCCGGTCAACGATCTCTCGAGTGGGTTCCGGCTCTACCGCCGGACCGTCTTGCGCGAGCTCAAGCTCACCGCCACCGACTTCGACGTTCTGGAGGAAATCCTGATTCGCGCGCTTGCTGCCGGGTACCGGGTGGTCGAGGTGCCATTCCGCTACCGGGCCCGAGTTGCCGGTCGCAGTCATGCCCGGCTCGTCAAGTTCGCTCTCTCCTATCTGCGGACCTTCACGGCGATGTGGCGACTGCGCAACTCGATTGCCTCGTCGGACTACGATGCGCGCGCCTACGACAGCATCATCCCGCTGCAGCGCTACTGGCAACGCCGCCGCTACGCCACCATCACCCGGCTGGCGGCCGGCTTCACGCGCGTGCTCGATGTCGGTTGCGGTTCGAGCCGGATCCTGCCCGCGGTACCGGGCATGGTGGGGCTCGACATCCAGCTGCACAAGCTGCGCTATGCGCGCCGCTACGGCAATCCGCTGGTCCATGGCTCGATCTTTGAGCTGCCCTTCGTCGACGGCGCCTTCGACTGTGTCGTCTGCTCGGAAGTGATCGAGCACATCCCGGCCCAGGAAAAACCCTTCGATGAGCTGACCCGGGTGCTGAAAACCGGCGGCCGGCTGATCCTCGGAACGCCCGACTACGACCGCTGGCGTTGGCGCGCGCTCGAGTGGCTCTATGGCCGGCTGTCGCCCGGTGGCTACGCCGACGAGCACATCACCCGCTACGGGCGCGCAAACCTGTCCGCCTATCTACGGGGCAAGGGCTATGCGATCGAGAGCATCGAGTACGTCGGGGGGTCGGAAATGATCTTCAGCCTGCGCAAGCTCGCGCCGATGGTCTCGCCGGTTGCCGTCCGCTCCGTGCGGACCGCGCTGCGCGGCGAACGGTCGGTGCACGCCGCCTGAGTCACGGCTGCTCGAGATGGGCCTCGAACAGATGAAGGATCTCCTGGGGGCTGGCGGTCATCTGGTCGACGAAATAGCCGCCGTCAAAATCGAGTCCCTTGGCCCGCAGAAACCCGGCACCGGGATGGCGCTTCATGACGGCCACGCCCGGTTTCAATCGGTACGCGAGCACGGTTCGACCGCCGGCTTTGACCAGCCCGACCGCGGCGATCTCGTCCCAGGGAAGCAGCGGGCTCTTGCCGGAGCGACGGAAGATCACACCCTCGTCCATGAACTCGAACCGCGGGCGTACCGGTCCGCGCATGGCGAGGAAACCGATCGCCGGAGCCAGCACGGCGGCCCAGCCGATGCCCCGGCCGGCGAGAAGGAGAAGGACGCCGCCAGCCTCCGTGATCGAGGCCAACGGCAGGAAGAGCACCCAGGGGAAGCGCGCGTTGACGACGGTCACGCGACGACGCGGACTCCGCCGGGCACGATCTCCGCGCGCAGCACGTTGCCGCGGTAGACGTCTCCGTCCACCTCGTGCCATTGCACGTCGGGCGCCTTGATCTCAACAGACCGCGCCTTCCGCTGCAGCATGCTGCTTCCGTCGGCTCGCTGGCGGAGAATTCTCCACAGCACGCCGGCCCTCTCGCGCGTCGTGCGCGGCCGGTAGACGCAGACGTCCAGCCAGCCGTCGTCGATCGCGATGTTGGGACCAAACCGAAAGGGCGCCGCCCCCAGCATGCCGGCGTTGACCACCAACACGACCACAGCGGTCAGCTGGGTTTCGACGCCATCGGCGCGGATGGTGCACTCGAACATCGGGGCGCGCGGCAGCCACCAGGCTCCGGCCAGCAAGTAGGCGGCACGCCCCAGCCAGACTTTGAGCATCCGAGGCGTGTAGCGCATCACGGTCGCGTCAAAACCGATGCCCGCGGCCAGGGCCGAATAGCCGTCGTTCACCCGCACCAGGTCGACCGGCCGGGTTGAGGGAAAGCGCTCCAATGCCCGTCGCGTCGCCGTCCGCCACCCAGCCGGCAGCTTGAGCTCCCGGGCCACGATGTTGGCGGTCCCCAGCGGCACGATGCCCATCGGAAGCCCACGTTGATGCGCCGCGGCCATGACCTCGGCCACGGTGCCATCGCCGCCCGCGGCCAGCACCAGCTGGAAATCCCGTCGGGCCAGGGCGGCGCCAATCGCCTCGACGTTGAGGCCGGCGGCTGTCTCCAGGACCATGGCCTCCCAACCCAGCTCGCCGGCGAGCTCCAGCAGACGGCGGCCGAAATCGCGACCCGTTCGGGGGAGCGCCGGGTTGACGACGAAGAGCGCGCGGCGCCGCTCCGCGCCACTCAAGCCCGCCGCGTGAGCGGGCCCATCAACCGGCGGCTCGGCGTGTCATCCGATCGTGGGCGTCGTCGATATGCGGATGGCCCTCGGGCTGGACGCAGAACACGTCGCCCGGCCGGCAAACCAGGCTCTCGAACTGGATGGTGGTGTGCTCGATCTCGAACTCGTGGGCCAGCACTTCCCGAACCTCCGCGAGGATGTCCTGCGCCTGCGCCACCCGCTGGTCATCGATGAGCAGGTGAGCACTCATCGCTCGGCTCTGGGCGCCCAGGGACCAGATGTGCAGGTCGTGCAGGTCGCGGACTCCCGGAACGCGTTTCACCGCCGTGACCACGGCATCGGTGCGGAGGTCCGACGGTGTCGACTCGAGCAGGATGTCGATGGCCGCGGCCAGCACCCGCCACGCACTCCAGGCGATCAGGGCCGCAATGCCGAGGCTGAGCCAGGGGTCGATGGCGAGCCAGCCGGTGAGCGCGATCAGCACCCCGGCCACGATGATGCCCGCCGACGCCCAGGCGTCGCCCCAGATGTGCATCAGCGCGCTTCGCACCGTCAGATCCCGCTCCATCGGTTGGAGCGAACGAGCGATCAGCAGCGAGATGCCCAGGCCCAGCACGGCCGCCGCCGCCATCACTCCGCCGCGGACGGCCGACGGATGCTGCAACCGGTGCACGGCTTCGACAACGATCCCGACCACGATGGCGCCGAGCAGCACCGCGTTGAGCAAAGCCACCAGGATGCCGACGCGCTGATAGCCGAAGCTCCGCCGCGGGCTCGCCGGCCGCTGCACCTGGCCAAGGGCGAAGGTCGAGAGCGCGAGCACCAGCAGGTCGGTCACCACGTGGCCGGCATCGCTGAGGAGCGCGAGGCTGTGCGCCCAGAGTCCGCCGACCACCTCGACCACCAGCACGATCGCCGTCAGAATGAACGCCAGCCGCAACCGGGCGGTGGCGTCCACATTCACCCTGGCGAGCTGCATGGCTCCATCTTATTGCCCATCTCGAATCAACCTGGCGACCTTGCGTTCGCTAGGCCAGCGCCGCCGCGATCGGCTGATACAGCTGGCGGTATCGAAGGTATGGCTCGCGATAGGCTTCCGCATCCCGACCGGGGGTCGCGACCAGCTGCGCTGGGGCTGCCATCGCGGCCACCCGCTGCGCGTCCGGCCAGGCGCCAAAGCCCACGCCGGCGAGGAGCGCGGCCCCGAGCGCGGACGC
>Ga0066677_10000848_pt1 | contig 10451 bp, 9 predicted proteins | sample GraSoiAngelo_126_FD_62299 | JGI IMG/M metagenome (GOLD analysis project Ga0066677, IMG submission 62299) | Grasslands soil microbial communities from the Angelo Coastal Reserve, California, USA - 14_0927_09_20cm | ecosystem: Environmental > Terrestrial > Soil > Grasslands | place: USA... | reverse complement strand
TCACCTCGTAGCGGTTGGCGAACAGCGAGCCCGGGCGCAGCCCGCTTCCCGTCGCGGCCCCGATGGACGGTCGGGTGCTCTTGAGCTGCTCCGTGGGCGCGGCTCCCGACGTGGCCATCATGTACTCGACGAGCTTCGCCTTCTCCTTCAGGTCCGCCACCAGACTCTGGAACGCCTGCGACAGCATGCCGATCTCGTCGCCGGAGGGGACGCCGATTTCCACGCTGTAGTCCCCGTCCTGCACCCGGCGCGTCGCGAGCGCCAGCCGGCGGATCGGGCCCGCGATCTGGCGGGCGAGCACGTACGCCGAGGCCAACGCGAGCAGCAGTCCAAGCGCGAGGGAGAACCCGATCGTGTGCTGCAGCGCCCGGAACGCGCCGAGCTCGCGCTCGTGCGAGCGGAAGGCGACAAACCCGCCGAACGCGTCGCCCCCCGCGGAGCGGATGGGACTCGCCAGCCCGATGAGCCGCTCGCCGTCCACGTCGGCGACCAGCTCCGTGCCCGCCGTGTCGCGCGTCAGGGCAGCCATCGCCCCCGTGTCGGCCACGAGCGCCGGCTCGACCGCCTCGCGCGGCAGGGTGGAGCCGACGATATAGGGCCGGTTGAGCGTGTCGAGCGCAAAGAACACCACGTCGGTGGTGGTCGCCTGCCTGATCTGGTGCGCGAGCGTATCATCGATCGCGTAGGCGGCAATGAGGGAGCCCTGAGGCGCCGCCTGTGGTGACGCGCGCAGCGGCACCGCCACCGCCATGAACAGCTTGCGCCGGCGCTCGTCCACCCAGGCGCCGCTCGTCTCGTCGCCCGAGAGGGCGCCGGCGATCAGCGCGCCACGCGAGAGGTCGATGTCGGACTCCGTGGGGTAGTCCGTCCGGGCGACCAGTACGCCGTGCTCGTCGGTGATCAGCACCCACGCCGCGCCCAGCAACCGGCGGTGCTCCTCGGCTTGATCGAGCACGTTGCTCCGCTCGGCAGCCTTGAGCAGCCGCTCCCGGAACTGCGGCACCTCGGCGCTCACGGCGCTCATCCCCGCAAACGTCGCGGTCCGACCAGCGAGGAACGCCTGCACGCCCCGCCGCACGCCCGCGAGCGCCCGGCGGATCGATTCGTCGGCCGTGCGGTTCGCCTGCAGCGAGGTGAGCCCGAGCGTCACACCCAGCACGCCCGCGACCGACAACGTGGCGGCGATGAAAATCTTGGCCCCGAGGCCGATTCGCGCGATCCTAGTAGCGCTCGCGTCCGGCATTCGTCGGGTAATCTTTGCCGTACTTGTTCTTATGGGGCGTCCAGCGGAACCCGCGAGCGTCGAGCGCCAGCTCGATTCCCGAGGCGCCGGCCGTCGTCACGCTCACCGTCTGCGTGATTTCCGGACTCCGCTCGTGCCAGGCGTGCAACACCCATGTGCCCGGCGGCACGGGGGTGATTTCGAAGCTGCCGTCCGCCGCGGGTTGCGTGAAGTGGCGACCCGCCATCACCTGCACGAATGCCACCATTCGGGGGTGGATGTTGCAGAAGACGCGCACCAGGCCGGGACTCGTGAACGTCCAGGTCTTGGCCTCGCCGCGGCCGTATTGCCCGAGGTCGAACGGATCGGGCCCGGAGGCGGAGAACACGTTGTGGTCGAAGGGGTCGTGATTCGGAAAGCGGACCGTTGAACCGAGAGGAACGACCACGACGCGGGGCACGAACTCCTTATCGTTGATCGCGATGTCGACGGTCACCGGGCGGGCGGCATCGTCCGCGGTCCCGCCCTCGAGGTACACGACCGCGGCCGCCAGGTCGGGAGACGACTTCCCGCTCTTCTCGAGCAGCGTCACCCGGCCCGCGACGCGCCCCTGGGCGATCCCGCGCTGCACTGCCGTGATACAACCCACGCCTACCAGCAGCGCGATCCATCGCATCGCCTGTTCCCGGTTGCGCTCGAGGCGTTGCAGCTTACTGTAGTCATATCGAAACCGCCAGGAGCCCGAGATGCGGGCCACGTTGTTCGTCTCGCTCGTCGCCGTCGCCCTTCCGCTCGCGGCGCAGACGCCACCATCGCCCCCCGCCCCTGCCAAGCGCACCGTCGAGCTGACCGGTCTCGTGCTCGTGAATGGCTTCTTCACGAACGCTCGCGTCAACAACAGCGACCTGCCGCAGTTCGCCGACTCGCTGCCGTCGGCGAGCGCGATCGGGGGCACCATTCGCCAGACGCGCCTCGGCGTGCTCGTGACCGATCCCGATGTGCTGCGCGGCAGCTTCTCCGGCGAGGTGGATGTCGACTTCTACGGCGGCCAGCAGCCGTCCTCCGGCGGGCGCACCTTCCCGCTGCTCCGGCTGCGGCGCGCCGTCGGGATCGTCTCGTGGCCGCACGCGCAACTCCTGTTCGGCCAGGAGTCGCCGCTCGTCGCGGAGCGGAGCCCGCGCTCCCTCGCCTCCGTGGGCACCCCCGACTTCGCCACCGCCGGCAACCTGTGGCTGTGGCTGCCGCAGTTTCGCGCGACCCTGGAGCAGGGATACACCCTGCGCCTCGCGGAGCAGGTGGCCGTGCTGGCCCCGACGTCCGGAACGGCGCAGGGGCTCTTCAACACCCAGCCCGACTCGGCGGAGCGAAGCGGTCGCCCCTACCTGCAGGCGCGGGTGCGGCTCGCCTGGGGTCCCAATGACGATCCGAGCGAGATCGCCATCGGCGGCCACCTGGGATGGCTCGCCTCGGCCGACACGCTGTTCCAGTCGCGCGCCGTCACGGCGGACGCGCGCGTCAAGGCCGGCCCGGTCGAGCTCCTGGCGGAGGCGTTCAGCGGGAAGGCCCTGGCGGGACTGGGCGGCGGCGGGATCGGCCAGAGCCTGGGGCCGACCGGCAAGGAGGTCCGCACCAAAGGCGGCTGGGGTCAGCTCAACGTCCGGCCCAGACGGGAGGTGATGGTCGGCGGCGGTTGTGGCATCGACGATCCCGACGACGGCGATCTGTCGGACGCGCTCGGCAGCCCGCGGGGCCGGCTCAAGAACTTCGTGTGCGAGGGGCACGTGGATCTCCGCCCCCGCGGGCCGCTGGTGTTCGGGATCGAGTTCCGGCGGCTCGAGACCACGTACCCGAGCGGCAAGTTCACGGCCAATCATTTCAACCTGGCCGCGGGATACCGGTTCTAGGCGGGCAATCGTCCCTTTAGGTCCTGAAGCTTGAACGGGCCGGGCTCGGCGATGAGCGCCCGCGCGTGGTCCACCTGGCCCCACGTGTTCCACAACAGGACGCCGCGTACGCGGCCGTCGTTCAAGTAGTAGACGACCCCTTCACGGAACTTCTCCTTCCAGTCGGCGACCGTCTCGAGACGGGCGTCGACGTCACCCACCGCTTCGTAGCCCAACTCGAACAGGTCGGAGTAGAAAAACGGCAGGTGATGATAGGGCGTCGCCCGGCCCGCCATGTTCAGACCGGCGGTGCGCCCCATCGTGTTGGCGTTGTCCTCGTGCTCCACACGCAACCGCGCGCGCAACGCGGGATTCGTGAAGTTCGCGACGTCGCCCGCGGCATAGATGTCGATCTGGCTGGTACGGCAGGCCTCATCCACCACGATCCCGTTGTCCACGCGCAATCCCGCCTGCTCCGCGAGCTCCACGCCCGGCACGATACCGAGCCCGGCGACCAGCACCTCGGCCACGAGCTCGCCGCCCAGGGTGGTGCGCACGACGCATGAGCCGGCGCGCCGGTCGAGCCCCGCCATCCCCTCGCCCATCCGCATGGTGACGCCCTTCTCGCGGTAGTAGCTCACGAGGAACGCCGCCAGGTCCGCCGGGAACACGCGCGCGCCGAGTCCCGCCTCCGGGACGAGCATCGTGACGTCGCGCTGCTGCATCCGCAGCGCGGCGGCGACCTCGCTGCCGATGAACCCGCCGCCGATCACCGCGAAGCGCACGCTCTGGCTCGCGAGCGCGCGCAGCCGGCGGTAATCGTCCAGGGTGCGGAAATAGATGATCTGGTCGGTCTTGAGCGGCAGGCGCCGCGGGACGCCGCCGGTGGCGAGGAGCAGCTTCTGATACCGATACACCGTGCCCCGGTCGTCCGTCACACTGCGCGCCCGTGGATCGAGCGCCGTGATCCGCCGGCCCAGGTGCAGCGCCGCGCCCGTGGCGGCCGTCTTCCGCCAGATCTTCTCTTCCGGCTCGCCCTTCCAGAGGGCCTTCGAGAGCGGAGGCCGGTCGTAGGGAGGATGCGGCTCGGCGCTGATCAGGCCGATCGAGCCCGCGGGGTCGGCCTCGTGAAGGGCCTGCGCCGCGGCGTCGGCGGTCATGCCACCGCCGACAATGACGTAAGCGTAGTCGGGCATCGGGCTTGGGCGCTCCTGTATGCGCAATATACGCTGCCGTTAGAGCGATTGGATCGCGGCTGCGCGCGGTGTAGATTTTTGACGTGCCAGGCACCGATCTCGAGAGCCAGATCGCCGTCATCTCGTTGCTCGACGAACCGATCAGGAGGGGTCTTTATCTCTACGTCGCCGAGCGGCGATGCGAGGTAGGGCGCGACGAGGCGGCCCGCGCGCTCCGCATCTCGCGAGCGCTCGCCGCGTTCCACCTCGATAAGCTGGTCCAGCAGGGGCTGCTCGACGCGAGCTACCGCCGGCTCACGGCCCGCCGCGGGCCGGGTGCAGGCCGGCCCGCCAAGCTGTACCACCGTTCCACCCGCCAGCTCGACCTCACGCTCCCGGAGCGCCGGTACGAGCTCGCCGGCCGCGTCTTCGCTCGTGCCTTGACGGCGGTCGCGCCCGCGGCTCGGGGCGCGCTCCAGCGCGCGGCCCGCGCCGAAGGCCGGAGGCTCGGCGCCGACGCGCGCCGCAGCACCAACGGGAATGCGGGCAGCGATCGCCTGCTCGCCAACGCCATCGCTGTGCTCGATGAATGCGGGTACGACCCCGCCCGCGTCAACGGTGAGGTGCGGCTCCGGAATTGCCCGTTCGACGCCCTCGCCAACGAGTGCCGGCCCCTGGTGTGCGGGATGAACCTCGCCCTGCTGCGCGGCCTGCTCGCGGCTGCCGGCGCCCGCGGCACCCGGGCCGAGCTGCGGGCTCCGGAGGCCGGATCATGTTGCGTGGTCCTGAAGACCCCCGCCCGCACGAAGCGTTGAATCCCGTCCCAGAACTTTAGTCGTCGTCCGCCATCCGGCCCGGATGCTTCTCCCGTCGCCGATAGTGCTTCACGGACTTGTGCACCTTGTGCGGTGGCGTCTTGAGGCGCCCCTTCACCGGCGCCTTCGGGTTGGGGACGCGCACGGTGAGCTTGCGCTTGTCCTTGTCGCTCACGACGCGAGGAGCGCGCGAATTTGCTTCGCATGATGCGCGCAGTGGCGCACATGGAACCGCAGCCACTCTGGCAGGGTGAGATCGCCGAACGCGGGATGCTTCACGAACAGATCGTCCCGGCGAGCCGGCAAGAGCTCGTGCGCCAGCGCGACAAAGCGCGCCACGCCGTCCCGCAGCTGCCGCTCCACCGCGCCCGGATCGGGACGCTGGGCAGGCTCCGTGGCCGCCGGGGCACGACGGCCCGAGGGAATCCACCCGACATCGAGATACACGAATTGGCGGAGCCGTTGTCGCAGTGGCCTCGGCCGGCGTCGCATGGGGGGCTTGGCGCGCCGGTCCTCGAACACCCGACCGCTCCCGTCGATCGAGATGGCGAGGTGGTGGACGATTTGAGCCGCGGTCCACTTCCCGGGCGGAGCGCGGTGCCAGTCCGCCTCGGGCCGGCCCGCCAGGGGCCCGAGCACCACGTCGGGAATCGCGGCGAACCCTTTGGCGGTCACGGCAACACCGCGTCCGCCATCTGTCTGGCCTGCGCGGCCGCGGGCGACCCCGCCCGCACCCGGCTCACCAGCGTCCCCGCGCTGTCCGCGATCGCGAGGTCGGCGTCGGCCAGGGCCGCGCTGTCGGTGCGGATCGAGAGGGCCCATTGGTGCTGGGCGGCGATCGTTTGGAGGCGGCCGGCGATTCGGTCGGCCGCCTTGGGTGGAACGTAGACCGTCACCATCGTGCCCGCGTCCGCCGGCCGGGGGTTCGCGCGCCGCGCCTCTCGGCAGGCGAGCGCCGCGGCGGCGAGGCAGCATGCGAGCAGGCGTGCGACTGTAGCGTCCCGCACTCTCATACCCAAGATTGTACGAGTGAATCTGCTGCGTCGCCACCCGATCGCCTTCACGCTCATCGCGCTGGTCCTCCTCTCGGCCCTCTCGCCCTTGCCGGGCCTGGTGGACGCGGTGAGCGGCGCGCCTCCCGCCGACGTGGATCTCGTGCGTCCGACGCTGTATACCCTGCTCGCACCCGTCTCGAACGTGCTCGACGCGCTCACGTTCCTGAGCGGGGAGCGGGCAATAGCGTTCCTGGTCACATGGGTCGCGGCGTTCGTGCTGTGGGGGCTGCTGCGGCGCGGCCCGCTGTGGCGGCGGCTCGCGGCGGCCATCCTGGCGCCGCTCGCGGTGATCCTGCTGGGCGTCGCGGCGGTCCTGCTGCCGCGCCCCGTTCCCAGGCTCGTGGCGGCCGACTCGACGCTCACCGTCATCGACTACCACGCGCATACCGCGTTGTCACACGACGGCCGACGCGGCTGGACCGCCCAGGACCTCGCCGCCTGGCATGCGGCCCAGGGATTCGGGGCGTCGTACGTCACCGATCACAACGTGGTGTTCAACGGCGGCGTCGACGACCCGATCCGCCTGTTGCCGGGCGTCGAGTGGAGCGTGTACGACCAGCACGTCGTCGCCCTCGGCGCCGTTGCGCCGCTCGAACGCGGAGTCTACGGGCGCGACACCCGCGCCATGCTCAGCCTGTTCGGCGCGCTGCACCGCCAGGGTGCGATCGGTATCGCGTCGCTCCCCGAGTACTGGCGGAACCACTGGGCCGAGCTGGACGACTTCGTGGCGGCCGGGGCCGACGGCTTCGAGATCGTGAACTGCGCGCCCAAGGCGATCGGCTTCCCTGCGGCGGCACGCGCGCGGGTCCTCCAGCTCGCCGAGTCGCACGACCTGCTGGTCGTGGGCGCGAGCGACAATCACGGCTGGGGCCAGGTGACGTGCGTGTGGAACCTCTCGAGCCCGAGCGCGCACGGCTACCGGTCGAATCGCGTGATTGCCCGCCCCATCGCGCTCGCCCAGGGCGAGTGGCGGCCGTGGACCGCCGCCTACACGCAGCCGTGGCTGATGCTCGCGGGACTCTCGTGGAGCGAGCGGTCCAGCTGGATCACCTGGATCCTCGTGATCCTGATCTATCGCGCCGTGCCGCGGCGGGCGGGAGACCCGGCCGGGATCGGGATCCTGGCCCGCAGCCTGTCGCTCAAGATCCTCCGGCTGCGGCGTCCTCCGCCGCCTCCTCCCTCGACCGACTGAGCGGTGCCCGAGCTCCGCCTGCTCCGCCCCGGCGACGAGGCCGCTCTCGACGCGTTTCTCGCGCGCCACGCCGACACGTCCATGTTTCTCCGGTCCAACGCGCGCTCGGCGGGGCTCACCGACCGAGGCCAGCCGATGCAGGCCACGTACGTCGCTGCGCTCGAGGGCGGGCGCATCGCGGGCGTCGCGGCGCACTGCTGGAACGGCATGGTGCTGGTGCAGGCGCCGGAGGGGGGCCACGCCGCCGCAGCGACGCTCGAGGCGGTGCGGCGCTCCGGCCGCACGGTGACCGGCTTTTCCGGGCCATGGGATCAGGTGGTCGCCGCGCGTGCGGCGCTCGGGCTCGCTGCGGCGCCGGCCGCCAAGGACAGCCGCGACGAGCTGTACGTCCTCGACCTCGCCCGGCTGGTCGTGCCGCCGGAGCTCGCGAGCGGCGCCCTGCGCTGCCGGCATCCCGCGGCGACCGAGCTCGAGCTGCTGGTGGACTGGCGCGTGAGGTTCGCCGTCGAGGCCCTCGGCGCCACCGACGGCCCCGACCTCCGCCAGGCGAGCGCGGATGACGTGCGGCTGCAGCACGAGCGAGGAACGGACTGGCTGCTCCTCGCCGGCGCGACCCCGGTGTCCTACTCCGTGTTCAATGCCATGCTCGCCGACATCGTCCAGATCGGCGGTGTGTGGACGCCACCCGAGCGGCGGGGGCGCGGCTACGCCCGCTCGGTAGTCGCCGGCTCACTGCTCGCGGCGCGCAAGCAGGGGATCGCTCGCGCCGTGTTGTTCGCCGATCCAGCGAACGAGGCCGCCCGGCGCGCGTACCTGTTTCTGGGATTCCGGATCGTAGGCGACTACGGCCTGGTGCTGTTGGCGCCCTAGCCCGGAATTTCGGGAAACCCCATGCGCCGGTAGACGCCCTCCATCCGCGGATCGTTCTGGAGCAGTCTGAAAAAGGGATATCGCTTCGAGTAGACGAGGATGCCGTCGTGCTCGTCGCACGCCCGGTCCAGGAACTCGAACGCCACATCCATGCGTCCGAGGCTCGCCGCGACGATGGCGAGTGTGGACGACTGCACATACTCCCGCCGTGCCCGGGCGACGAGCTCGTCGCTGATCGCGTCCACCTCGGACAGCTTCCCGAGCGCGCTGTAGCACACGGCGAGCGCCGAGAGGGTCCAGGGGTGGCGTCCCGACGCGGTCACGGCCACTTCCAACGGCGCGATTGCCTCTTCGCTCCTCCCTAGGTGGTTGTACAGCAGCCCCAGGTGGATGGTGGGGAGGAACATCGTGGGCGCGAGGTCCGCCGCCCGCTTCAGGGGTGCGGCCGCCTCTTCATACCGCCCTGCCCCCATCAGCGTCATGCCGAGCTGCATGACCAGCAGCGGCGCCAGCGGGTCGAGCTCCACGGCGCGCTGGGCGTGCGCGACCCCCTCCTCCAACCGGCCTTCGATGAACACCAGATAATAGGACAGCCATTGCCGCGCGGCGACGTAGCGCGGATTCAGCTCGACCGCGCGCCGCAAGTCTCGCGCCGCCCGAGGCCAGTCCCAGTCGCAGATGAAGCCCAGCGCTCCCGAGGCGCAGTAGACCTCCGCGAGGTCGGGCGCCAAATCGAGGGCTTTCTGAACGGCCGCGCGTGCCCTGGGTCGGAGCACATTGGGCGGCGCGAGCCCGTACTGCGCGAGCACCGTGCAGGCATCCGCGAGGCCCGCGTAAGCCAGCGCGTACTGCGGATCGAGCGCCAGCGCCTGATCGAAGCACTCGAGCGCCTTCTTGAGCCCGAGCCCGCGCTGCGCCAGGTAATACCGCCCTTTCAGATAGAGATGATAGGCGTCGAGATTCCCGGTGGCCGGAGTGACCAGCGGCGTCCCCTCGACACCCAAGGTGACCTGAAGTCGGTTGGCGATCGCCTTCGAGATCTCGTCCTGGATCGCGAAGACGTCCGGCATTTCGCGGTCGTAGCGCTCCGACCAGAGATGGTAGCCGTCGCCGACCTTCACGAGCTGGGCACCGATCCGCAGCCGATTTCCCGCCTTGCGCACGCTTCCCTCCAGCACCGTCGCGACCTTGAGCTTCGCGCCGACCTCGGTGAGGTCGATCGCCGGGCCGCGGAACGCGAATGACGACGTACGCGCGGCCACGTGCAGGCCGGGCAGCTGGGTGAGGGCGTTGATGATCTCTTCGGCGATGCCCTCACTGAAATACTCGAACTCGGGATCGCCGCTCAGGTTTGCGAATGGCAAAACCGCGATCGACTCGCCTCCCTCGCCCTCGGTGGTGGGTTCCTCGCGCGCCGTCAGGGCCGCGGCGAACTGGGCGGCCGTCGCGAACCGATCCGCCGGCGCCTTGGCGAGCGCGGTCAACACGGCGCGCTCCAGCGCGTCCGTCACGGTCGGCCGGACGCTGCGGATCGGGGGCGCGATGTCGACCGAGTGGCGCGCCATCACCGCCTGCGCCGTGACACCCGTAAAGGGCACCGACCCGGTGAGCATCTCGTACACCACGCATGCGAGGCTGTAAATGTCGGACCGGCCGTCGAGCTGCCCGCTGCCCGTCGCCTGCTCCGGGCTCATATAGGCGGGCGTCCCGACGATGGCGCCGGCGGCCGTCAGGGGCTCGAGCGTCGCGGCGGTCACTGCGCGGGCGATCCCGAAATCGGCCACGAGGGCGCGGCCCGCCGAGAACATGATGTTTTCCGGCTTGATGTCGCGATGCACGACGCCGCGGCTGTGGGCGTACCCGAGGGCCTCGGCGATCTCGCTCGTGATGCGGATCGTGTCCGCGATGGACAGTTGCCCCTCGCGCTGCAGACGGCCACGCAGCGTCTCGCCTTCGATGTACGGCATCACGTAGTAGAGCAGGTCCTCGGCCTGACCCGAATCGTACAGCGCGAGGATGTGCGGGTGGTTCAGTCCGGCCGCGGTGGTGATCTCACGCAGGAAGCGCTCGACGCCGAGGCTCGTGGCGAGCTCGGGATGAAGCACCTTGATCGCAACCGATCGTTGGTGCTTCAAGTCGACCGCCAGAAAAACCGTCGCCATTCCGCCGCGGCCGACCGCGCTGTCGATGGCGTAGCGATCCGCGAGGCCGGCTTTCAGACGAGCGAGGAGGGCGGTCA
>Ga0066677_10000847_pt1 | contig 10456 bp, 14 predicted proteins | sample GraSoiAngelo_126_FD_62299 | JGI IMG/M metagenome (GOLD analysis project Ga0066677, IMG submission 62299) | Grasslands soil microbial communities from the Angelo Coastal Reserve, California, USA - 14_0927_09_20cm | ecosystem: Environmental > Terrestrial > Soil > Grasslands | place: USA... | reverse complement strand
TGGACGTAGATGAACTGTCGTTTGCGGACATAAAAGTAAAGCCTCCAGCATTTGGGAGTGCATTTGAGGAGGTAGATGTGCTCGTCCTTTTTGACAATCCGTCTTTTCCCTTTCCGCTTGCCGATCTTTAGTTGCATGGCTTTAGGCCATCCCATTTCATCAACCATGCTCATCCTGTTCAACGCTGCGAGCTGGTCGCTCCCGTTCGCCAAGGTGTCAGAGAACGGCGTCACGGTGTAATCGCCGCTGGCATCCCTGTAGACCAGCTCCCATGCGGCCCACCCTGACGACAGGTCATTCCGAGTTCTCATTATACCGTATCGAGTATATAATAACCGGCTCGGCGCAGAAAAGTTGGCGACCACCACATCTTGTGGCGTCTATTATACCGTATAAGGGTTGACATACCCAGATAGTTCAAGCATAATGGTCCGTATGAATAGGTTGAGCACGGCGAAGCGAGTTGCGGTCGTTTCGGGGCTGGTCGAAGGGTGCTCTATCCGTTCGACTGTCCGCATGACTGGTGTTTCAAAAAACGCTATCTCCCGGTTGCTGCTTGAACTCGGATCAGCCTGCACAAAGTATCAGGACGGTACGCTGCGGGACCTGCCCTGCAAGCGGCTCCAATGTGACGAAATTTGGAGCTTCGTCGCGGGGAAGGACAATAACCTAAGCGCAGAGAAACGCGAACAAGGGCTCGGCTCAGTGTGGACGTGGGCAGCTATCGATGCAGATACCAAGCTGATTGCTTCGTGGCTGGTCGGCTCGCGCGATGCGGAGTCCGCGCACGAGTTCATGCAGGATGTGGCAGGTCGGTTGCGCGGACGCGTACAACTCACCACCGATGGCCATAGGCCGTACTTGGAAGCGGTCGAAGCGGCGTTCGGCGCGGACATCGACTATGCCACGCTTCAGAAGATTTACGGGAACGAGCCGAACCCGGAGAAGCGTTACAGCCCAGCGATCTGCCTTGGCTGCAAGGTGGAGACGATTGCTGGCGACCCGAACCCGAAGCACATTTCGAGGTCGTACGTCGAACGCCAGAACCTTACGATGCGCATGTCCATGCGCCGGTTCACGCGGTTGACGAATGCCTTCTCAAAAAAGGTCGAAAACCACGCCGCAGCCGTGGCACTCTACTTCATGTATTACAACTTCGGTCGCGTGCATCAAACCCTGCGTGTGACGCCAGCGATGGAAGCTGGCGTCGCCAATCACGTTTGGTCCATTGCCGAGATAGTCGGGCTGCTAAATTGAAATGGACCCACTACCGGAACTCCGGTTATCGACTGATCGAGCCCTGGGACGTGGTACGCGGCTGCAATGTCAGTCCAGAGTGCTCCCACCGCTGCTCCCACACCTGCGAGTCGAGGCGAAATTTCCTCAGCTTTTTTAGAGACTTCGAGAGACCGTTCGGGCGGGGGCCCAAACGCAGATTTCTCAAAAAAACCGGGCCTGAACTGCGATTTCTCAGAATCTTCGATCTCATTTCTGCGGATAGTCAGCGCAACGTTCATGCGCATGAACTCGTGATGCTCCCACCATGTGCTCCCACCACGCGTCGGTGATAAAGCGGTGGCACCCACCTGTATTCGCACGCTATTCGCACGGTGTGCCTGAGTTATGAACACCCTGCATTCATAACATTCAGTAGCGACTGTGCACCCTTGGACCTGAACTGTTGTGGTGCCGGGTTCAATAGACTGGACGGCCGATCTTTAACCGACATGCATGACTGGACAAGCATTACGGCACGATGATTGCTAAGGCGCCAAGGGCGTATTCGTTCGGCAGGCCACAGATATAGTGGACTAATCCATCAAACGAATCGCGGTCTGCCCAGCGAGTCCGGGTCAATTGGTGAGATATTGCATCACACCATTGGTGGATTTGGACCGATGTGCAGCGACTATCACCGCCTTATAGCCCCCCTTCACCGCGGGCCCTGTGTTCCGCCGACCGAACTTGTACGTGACGCAGTATTTCGGTTTACTCGACAGTGCCAGATAGTCGCCGGAGCAGTCATTCCGCCGATAAACGCGACCGAAGTAGTCGCGACAGCGTGCGCTTCCGTCCGGGCCTTTCCAGTTCCACTCCCGGAAGACCTTACTCCTTGTTGCGTGGCGCTTCTCGCGGCCGTAGGCCGGCGCATCGAGAAGTGCCGAACGGTGTCCAGTGCAATAACTGAACAAAGCCTTGGCGGAACGGACGCTGAATTGCGTCGCGCCTTTGGTATTTTGCTTCTGCATTACTCCGACGCGGCGATCTCACTATCCAAGATCTCACTAGTCTTCGGAATTTCCGAAGCACGTCTGAGTACTTGGTACCGAACAGCCGGATACCGATTCAGCGAATATTTATCTGCGCTTCGGGTTCTCACAGCAGCGGCGAAGCTCACCGAAACATCCGCTGCGATTTCGCATGTTGCCATCACCGCTGGCTACCACCACGGGGGCGAGTTAGATCGGGATTTCGCTAAACTGCTTCACATTTCGCCGCGTCGGTTTCGAGCCGCACATGCAATGATCATTAGTAACAGCGACTTTACTCCAAAGTGGCCTTTTCACTCGACACCGATAATGCAGGTGCCGTGTTCCGCGTGAGCAGCACAGCGGCAGAACGTGCAAATACACAACTGGCGGCGTTCGTGTTGGGCGTGAACGTCTGTATCGACCGACATCGGTACTGAGTAATAGATTCGTGCAGCCCTGCAAACATTTAATGCGCAGTTTTTGATAATTCGCCGCACTCGCAGAAGGAACGCAGCCTGTCCGCGCCGAAGTCGCGACCTGCGAGTTCTTCTTGTACGATCGCAGATAATCACGCTGTAGACGCGTCCCCACACCTGGCTCAAGTCACAAAGAATGACATGGATCACAATGCCACTCTCCAGGCTCGAGTTACGCTGATCATCGGCCTATTCTGTCGAAGCGCATTCAACCCATATTGTCGCTCGTTTACTCACAACAACAGACTGCACACAAAGGCTCCATTTGTTTTGTGCGTGAGAACACGAGTCGGCAGCGCTTGTTGTCCTAATCGTTCCTGTTGTATTGCGGCACGTACGGTTTGAACGTCGCTGCGATTGGTACGAAGACTGCTTTTGCCCCTCCGATCGGTTGGCGCATTGACGGCATCTTGAGGCTCGAGCGATGCCAGTTTACTGTGGTGCGCGCACATTTTGCGAAGAGGAATCCGCGTTGCACGCCGCAGCCGTTCGCAGCGGCCTGTTCGGCGCAGACGCCCCGCGCGTCGTTAGTTTAGATCCTTGCCCTTATGGCGAGTCTTGCAACATTTCGGGTGTGTCTACGTTGTCCTGCAGAGCCCTGATACGCGGACCTCAGCAATCGATCCTTCTTGATAGCTGATCATGAACGATTCACTCACTGCTGAGAAATGCGCGACGTTATATGCCGCGGCCGCTGGAGGTGTTATATGAAAGTGCTCGTGGTCGCTCTATGCTTGAGTATCTCTGCTGTCTCTTTACCGGCGAGTGCGCAGGACTTCGACTCTGAACTCTATCTCTTGAATGGCGATCCCGTAGCTAACTCAATACCTACGCTGCCGATCTCCCTCAATGGAAGAATGACGAATCGAAGCTCATTCCCGATTTCGATGTCCATCTACTTGGAACTCTACGCGCCAGACGGCTCACTTTACAATACTGCGCAGGGCGGCTGCTTCTGCTGGACCGCTACGGCAACAGCGAATGGTACGGTCGGGCCTGGCCCTACGAATACTGGGCAATGGCACGGCCACGGTGTGTTCTCCTCAGCTGGGACTGTCGAACAGGATGCCCTCCAAAGCTATGACTATTTTGAGAGCAGGTACCATTATCTGGGGATCGACCCAGGAACAAACAGGCACACTTACGGACTAGATGAGTGCTCCCACCAATGCGCATCTCCACCAACAATTGATTTCTTAGGATATGTTGGACCCTATCTGGCCGATCGTGGCTACAGAATTTTGGGGCCTCCGCTGGAATGTCGGCACAACCTCGAGGGACAGGACACACGTGGTTTGTGCTTCACGACATGGTGATCGTTTACGCTTGTGAAAGGTGGCCTGTATGAAGTGGATAGCTTTTCCTGCGATCACATTAGCATTAGCCGGTCTCGCGCTTGCTTCGGTCACAAGTAGCGACAGAGCAAGTGTTCGACCCTTGACACGTTCGGCAGTTGCCCTTTCAGTTCCGGCAGCGACGCTTACAGCGTCGGACACGCTTTTCGCGATCGCGCAAATAGCCGACGAGAGCGGCACACTTATCGGTTTCGAGGGCGTAGCCGTACCTTGGCAGAGGCCACACCTCGGAGGTCAACGACTCAATGTCTCAGCTGGTTCTGCAGCCGACGCACTAACCCGCTTGACGAGCCTGGATCCTCGATACGAGTGGCTTGCAGATGCGCCCGTTGTGCATCTGAGGCCTCGTGGCGCAGTTGCTGTTGAAGACTTCCTGAATACGAGCGTTCCGGTGTTCAGTGTCAAAGACGCAACCGCCGAGGATGTGCTCGTGCAGATTCACCGAATATTCGACCCGAAATATCCGCTACGCCACGGCGGCGTGGGCTTCTCAGTTCCACATGGCGTCACTACCGTAATCCAGAACCGTCCCGCACCCGCAGCGGCAGACCGACGCGTCTCGATCACACTTCGGAATCGCACGGTTGTCCAAATCTTGGACGCTCTGCTCGAGGCGCACGGAGGATTAAACGTGTGGAGCGTCATGTACCGGACGCGCCCTGCCACCTATGAGAATAGCATGATTGCCGTTCGAAGTTCTGATGGTTGGTCTACGTCACTGGCTGCGCGGTTGACAAAATAGCAACTGTTTCTCGCAGTCGCGCGAGATGCAGGCGAGCAGGCAAGGGGATATAACCTACGTTCTAGTCTCACGATGCAGACAATCAACGTGTTGGTCGTGAGCTAAAGCACTTGAATGTTGAGAGGGTGCAGCGCGAGTACTTTGATCGTGCTCTGACAGAACCTATATTGCCGACGCCTCCCCAGTTGGAAAGGTCGCCTGCGCCCAGCACGACTGTGGATGCCGCGGTGTAACGCGCAGAGATCGCTCCGGATCCACGAAAGCCGGTTGTAATATCGAGCGTGCCAGAAATTTAGGATGTGGGCATATACCAATGAGATGTATGCGCCCGCAACCGAAGTCCCTGCCACGTGACCGATCGCGGTGTTCCACAGCGCCGACACCCATCATTGCTTTTCGTTGGAAAGACGACGACCGAAACAACGAAATGTAGGAGGTAAACCCGTCTTCAGACACAAACTCCTGAAACTCACTGTAAATCCGTACCCCACGCGCGCTCGCGCTGTGCGACAATGAATCTGTGAGCTGTTCCTTCTGCGGCCTTGAGAACGTGGAATCGCTCGTGGAGGGAGGCCGAGACGGCCTCGCAGTCTGCAGCAGTTGTATTGCAGAAGCCACGCCTTCAGAGGCCGCCTCCCTCGAGGAGTGTTGTTGGTGCGGAATCCGATTCGGCCAGCGTCGCCCTGAAGTAATTCATACAGTCGTCCACTGTAATCGCGTCTGGCGAGTTGCGGAGGGAACTCCTGCCAGACCGTTAGAGATCCGTGGCAGGCTTCTTTGCCACGATTGCCTCGACGGAATTCGTCGAGCGGTGAGAAAGCATTGATTGGTCGTTTGCGGCTGTTGCTCCTTACGTGACCACCTCATGATTCACCGTTGAGCATTGTTTTTAGGCAATTAGTCGAGCGAGTGGCGTTGTGTCCCCTTTAGCGATCATCGCATCACGCCAGCTCATACAGACCTCCACGAGGTCCTCGTGTGACCGCACAACCTGCGACTGGCGCAGTTCAGCGCCAGCGGTCAGCCGCAATTCCAGCCGAACTGATGTGACCAGACGGCACACTTGGCGGCCTTCCCGCCCTTATGGAGCGTCCAGCCACGCGAGAGCTGCTGCGGTTCCTCGAACTCCGACCGGTGCGAAGTCCGCTTAACTGAGAGGATAACACTTCGTCTCAACGTGCGGGTTGAGGCGCACACACTGTGCGGTTACGGCGCAGCCTTAGCACCTACGTACCATACGCGAATTTTCACACTAGACCTACGGCTCAGTTATGAGTAGCATCGTTTCACTCCCCACAATCAAACCCCTGGGAGACCCACGATGAAGATACTGGGAATAATCGCGGCTGCGTTCGTTTTGTCTGTTACGTCGCTCGGGGCGCAGCAGGAGCTGCCGACGCTGTTTATCCCTCCATCTGGCGATGGCTTCGAGGTCTATCTCGCAGCGGCAATGGTGAAAAAGGGCGTGCCAGTCGCGGTGTTGGATCACGAAGATGGTGCGACGTACACCCTGAAAGCAGCACAGGTCGAAACGAAGAAAGTGGGTGGAGGAACCAAACTCGTTAATTGTCTGTTCGCTTACTGCGCGGGCAACGAGGACAAAGGCAATACCTCCGTACAGTTGGTGCAGGGCGGCGTCATCAAGTGGTCCTATTCAGTTAACAAAGGGCGCGGCGAGAAGAATCGCCAGTCGATGGCGGAAGCGGTAGCCAAGCACCTCAAAAAGGAATTCTTTCACCGTTGAATTACGCCTGACGTTCGCGAAGGACGCTCATAGGCGCGGGTGATCTGGTCGCGGCCAAGATATCGAACCAAGGGGGAGTTCGGATGAGAAGACTCGCAGTCGTCGTTGCGTTGATGGGTGTGGTGTCGTGCGGGGGTAGCGGCTCACCGACAGGACCGTCATCCAAGATACCAAACGTAGCTGGAAGCTATTCCGGCACCGCCACGTTCGGTTTTCCGGAGCTACAACAAACATTCACGTGTCCGGCCTCGACGGTAGTCACCCAGTCTGGCGCCACAGTGAGCCTGGCACCACTCGTTCTGAATGGACAGTGCCAGGGTATGAGTATTCCCGTCGGACAGGTGACAATCGATAACACAGGTGCAATTCAATCGGAAAATGGGAGCTATACCGACTCCAGTTGCGGAGGAGTCTACGATTACAGTGCCAGCGGGGGCTTCTTTGGTCGTGAGTGTCGCTTCTCTATAAACGCCACGTCTAGGACGTGCTACAACATCAATGTTACTGCCGTGCTGAACAAATCATAATAATCAAAGTGCGCACAGCGCCGCTGAACCGGTGATAGGAAGGTCTGCACGGCCAGGTGCTGCTAGGTGCGGTTGGTACAGGGCGGGTCATCAAGTGGTCGCACTCGGTGAATAAGGGCGCGGTGAAAAGAATCGACAGTCGACTGGCGGAAGCGGTAGCCAAGCACGGAAGTGCGAGTTCTTCCATCGCTAAAACCGGAGGATGCGGTGATTGGGACAGGCGATATATGCATCCGATCATCGCATTCAGCCACCGGCGCTTCCCACCTTTTAGCGACATCTCATAACACGGGGCTTTCGCACCATGTTTCTCGTTCGCGCCGCGGTTCGGGAAGCTGAAGCGGGATGCGACTCTCGCTAAGGATCGAACTCGTGTGTTCTAACCGCACACGTTGACAGCCTGCGAACTCGCAGGCACGATTGTCTCCACAAAACGTGTTGACGTCGCTTGAAGGAGGAGAAGCCTTGAAGCGTAACTTGACTGATTTCTTTCGCGGCTCACAAGATGTTCGACGCACGTTGCGAAAGGTGTTGAAGGGCGGAGCTATTGCGAGTCTGGGCGCGACCACCGCTACCGCAGCACCCAAGCCCGACACGTCTCTCAAGCAAGCTGCGCAGTCGCCAACGACTGAGCTGGTTCTTGCCAACCGCTCGCAGAAATCGAAGAAGCTGATCCTGAGGATGCCCGACGGCGTGAGCTATAAGATGCTTCAGCATCGGTCCCACGGCTCGCACCGTTCACACGCCTCACATTACTCAGGCAGCAGCGGCACAGCAGCGCCGCGACCGGTGGCTCCGCCGGTGACTTCTACGTCAGAGCCCGTGACAGGCGCGCCAACCGCTGAGGCCGTTCCTCCGACGCCTGAGACACCAGCCCTTCCGTGGTTCACCGGCGTCATTGAGCGCATCGATAAGGAGGCCAGGACCGTCACCGTAAAGCAGACGATTTCGGAATCACGTTTCATCGTTGCGTATCGTGATGACACGCAGGTGTTCGGATCATCAGGCCTAAAGATGCGTCTTGACGAGGCGATGGAGCAGAACAACAACGCCCTCCCGTTTGCGGTTAGTCAGAAGGTGCAGATCCAGTGGAAGCAGTCGCCGGACGCCAAGAAGACAATCGCGGTGAGCATCAAGAAGGTCCCATGATTCCGGGAATCTCTCCAGACCAGGGTGCGCCGTCGCTGTGGGAATCGGACGGGACGGTCGTGCTTGCCGTTGAGAAGGCCTTGTTTCCATCGGACGCGGTTCTCGCGGCCGGCTACAGATTCACGGATCGCTATTTCGTGTGGCTCGAGACCGCCCCTGAGGATCCGAATCGCTACCGGGTCTTCGTGCGCCCGAAGAGTTCAGGGGTGGACCTCTCAACGGTAGCTGGGGAGTTCACGAACGAACTGATCGATCAACGGCTCCGGCAGCGCCTGAATGAGCGATTTGGAGATGTCAGGGCGATCATTGCCGCCCAAGCATTTGCCGAAGGCAACTTGCTGCATCCGTCCAGTGGCGCTGATCCCCGACTCGATCCTGACGGAGCCGCTCGGCGCCGCTAGAAGATGGATGAAAGTTCTCTTCCAACAGGCCGAGTTCTACCAGCCGCAGACTCCGAGCGGCTATCAGATTCTTCCGTTCCGCTTCGCGCGTTGGCCCGATGGAGAGATCCTCCTGACGAATGAGGTAGGGGAGTTCCTTTTCCTCGATGAAAGGGCCTTCGACCAATTCGTCGAAGGCACCATCCCCCCTTCCGCTACTGCGTACCGCTCGCTCCAAGCCGCACAATTTCTAACCGACTGTTCGTCAACGCTGCCGCTCGAACTGCTCGCAACGAAGTACCGGACCAAACGCGATTTCCTCGACGGGTTCACGAAGCTGCACATGTTCGTGGTCACGCTTCGGTGCGATCACTCCTGCCCGTATTGCCAAGTGTCTCGAGTGACGCAGGACAAGACGCGATTTGATATGAGTCGGGAGACGGCCGCGAAGGCGATTGATCTCCTGTTCGGCTCGCCGGCGCCAGCCTTGAAGGTGGAATTCCAAGGCGGCGAGTCCCTTCTCAATTTTGATCTGATTCGCTGGTGCGTCGAACGCATCGACGAACGGAACCAGGCAGAAGGGCGAGATATCGAGTTCGTGATCGCTACGAATCTCTCGCCACTTTCAGACGAAATCCTCGAATTCTGTGCGGCGCACGCGATCTGCCTCTCCACATCGCTGGATGGGCCCGCGTTCATTCATAACGCCAATCGGCCCCGACCGGGAGGCGACAGTTACGAAGTCACGATCAGGAACCTCGAACGAGCCAGAGCAGTGCTCGGACACGATCGCGTCTCAGCATTGATGACGACCACGCCCCTGAGTCTTCAGCACCCACGAGAGATCGTGGGCGAATACGTGCGGCAAGGGTTTGATGCGATTTTCTTGCGTTCGATTAGCCCTTACGGCTTTGCCGTGAAGGGCCGGCGAGTCCTTGCGTATGAGACAGACCAGTTCCTTTCGTTTTACCGCGCGGCTCTCGATCACATCATCGAGCTGAATCGTCAGGGAACGCCGTTCGTGGAGGTCTACTCCCAGATCCTGCTTCAGAAGATTCTCACTCCCTTCGCAACTGGTTATGTCGATCTGCAAAGCCCCGCCGGAGCGGCCATCGGCGCGGTGGCGTACAACTACGATGGCGATGTGTATGCCTCCGATGAGGCGCGGATGCTGGCAGAAATGGGCGACACTTCGTTCCGGCTGGGAAACGTCCGCACCGATTCCTATGAGGCGATGTTCGGCGGTGCCGTCGCCCGCACGATTGTGGACACCTCCTGCATCGAAACGATTCCTGGGTGTGCGGATTGTGTGTATGCACCGTATTGCGGGTCGGATCCAGTCTTCAACTGGGCCACGCAAGGCGATCCGATTGGCCACCGTCCGACGAGCGCGTTTTGTCGAAAGCACATGGGGATCTTTGAGCATCTGTTCGGGTTGCTGAAGAACGGCGACACCTTCACAAAATCATTGTTCGTTTCTTGGGCAACAGGACAGCCGATAGTGCAGGCATGAAGCTGTCCACGAGGGGCACGGCGCGTGGAGACTGGGGTGAGCCCATCATTGGGCGCATCACGACGGAAGGCGTGCCGTTGCTGGAGCGCGGCGATCACGTTCTGTTGGTGCGGTCTGCGAGGGACATCGGGGACGCAGCCGGGTATCCGGCCGTGCTGTGCGCCGAACCGGCAGACGAACGGGATGTGGATGTACCGACAGTCGTTGCGGTAGATGTGGACCATCTCGAAGATGGCGATGTGGTCCGCATTGAGCCGAAGGGCTATGTCCGTACGCTCTATCGGAAGAACAGCCCGCATAACGCCCTATTCGCCACCG
>Ga0066677_10000846_pt1 | contig 10458 bp, 7 predicted proteins | sample GraSoiAngelo_126_FD_62299 | JGI IMG/M metagenome (GOLD analysis project Ga0066677, IMG submission 62299) | Grasslands soil microbial communities from the Angelo Coastal Reserve, California, USA - 14_0927_09_20cm | ecosystem: Environmental > Terrestrial > Soil > Grasslands | place: USA... | reverse complement strand
CCACAACCGGTTGACAATGCGGATGAGGACGGCGCCGCTGACGACGAAGATCGCCGTGAGCGCCAGAGCATAGCCCCATCGCCCATACAAATAGTTACCGACCGCAAACAGTGCCGACCAGATCGCCATGCACCCCGTGACCCAGCCGAGGAGCGCCATGGGAATGTTATCGCCCGCCGCGACCTCATCGACGACGATTCCCGCTTCCCGCCGGATTGCCGCCCATCCCGGTCCGAACGGCCTCACTTTCCGGTAGAACTCCAGCAGCACCGCGTGATCCGTTTGTGGCGCGGCGTATGCCGTCACGATCCAGCACACCGTTGTCACGATGACGGTGGTGACGAGCGCGGCGTGCGTGCTGAAGGCCATCCCGCTCCGCGCCAGCATCAGCAGCACGAGCGACGTGAGGAACGAGCTGATCATCGCGACGATCTCGCACCACGCGTTCACGCGCCACCAGAACCAGCGCACGAGGTACAGCAGTCCGGTTCCAGCGCCGATCTGCAGGATGATGTCGAACGCGTTCTTCGCGGTATCGAGCAGGTAGACGAGCCCCGACGAGCAGAAGAACAGGATGATCGTCGCCACACGCCCGGCGCGGACGTAGTGACGCTCGTCGGCATCCCTGCGAATGAATCGTCGATAGAAATCGTGGACGAGATACGACGCGCCCCAATTGAGGTGCGTCAGGATCGTCGACGAGTTCGCCGCGATCAGTCCACCGACCATCAGGCCTATGAACCCGACGGGCAGGAACTTCAGCATCGCCGGGTACGCGATGTCGTGTCCGACCAATCGCGGATCGAGATTCGGGAACGCCTTCTGGATGTCGCCGAGTTGCGGATATACGAGAAGCGACGCGAGGGCGACGAGAATCCACGGCCACGGGCGGAGCACGTAGTGTGCGACGTTGAAGAACAGCACCGCGCCCAGCGCGTCGCGCTCCGATTTCGACGCAAGCATCCGCTGCGCCACGTAGCTTCCGCCGCCAGGCTCCGCGCCGGGATACCAGACCGCCCACCACTGCACCGCGATCGGCATGATGAACACCGCGACGGCGACGTCCCAGTTGTTCGAGAAGTCCGGCAGGATGCTGAGATAATTCAATCCTCCGGGACCAGGTGTCGCCGACAGCTTCTCGATGAGCGCGTGGAGGCCGCCGACCTGTGGCGCGGTGACGGCGAAGTAGGCCGCGGCCGTCACGGCCGTCATCTTGACGAAGAACTGGATCATGTCGATGACGAGCACGCCCCAGAGTCCCGAGTGCGCCGCGAAGACCACGTTCAGCGCGCCAACCAGTGACAGCGTCTGCCATCGCTCCAGGCCGAACAGCACCGCGGCAATCTTGCACGCGGCAAGATTCACCGTCGCCATGATCATGCAGTTGAACAGCAGGCCGAGGTATATCGCGCGAAACCCGCGCACGGCCTTCGCCGGCGTGCCGGAGTACCGGATCTCGTAGAACTCGAGGTCTGTCATCACGCCGGAACGTCGCCAGAGCCGCGCGTAGAAGAAGACGGTCGACACGCCGGTCAGCACGAACGCCCACCACACCCAATTCCCCGCGACGCCGTTCCGGCGGACGATGTCGGTGACGAGATTCGGCGTGTCGCTGCTGAACGTGGTGGCCACCATCGAGAGGCCGGCCAGCCACCACGGCACCGCGCGCCCCGAGACGAAAAACTCGGAGGTGTTCCGCCCGGCCCGCCGCCCCATGAACAACGCGGGCGCAAAGCAGATGACGAGGATGACGGCGACAATGATCCAGTCGATGATTTGAAGATGCATGAGTGTGATCGCCTGCTATCCGAGTCCGACCACTGTCAACCGTCAACCGCGACCTGTGAACCCGTGAACCCGTGAACCCGTGAACCCGTGAACCGTGAACCGTGAACCGTGAACCGTGAACCGTGAACCGTGAACCGTGAACCCATTTAGACGTCGCAGAGCGCGATCGCCTTCTCGAGCTCCTTGATCGGATCATGGCCCTGGCTCGGAGAATACTCGTGCGACACGAATCCGGTGAACCCGAGGTCCGCGATCGCCTGCATGACGAACCGGTAGTTCAGCTCCTGCGTCTCGTCGATCTCGTGACGGCCCGGGTTCCCACCCGTATGGAAGTGGCCGATCCACTGGAAATGATCGCGGATGTTCCGGACGATGTCGCCGTCCATGATCTGGGCGTGATAAATGTCGTAAAGGATCTTCACGCGCGGCGAATTCACGCGCTTGATCACGTCGACGCCCCACGCGATGTGATCGAACATATAGTCCTTGTGGTTCACCTTGCTGTTCAAGTACTCTATGCAGATCGTGATCTGCTTGTCTTCCGCGTGCGCCTTGATGGCGTCCAGAAATGCCACGCAGTTCTCGGCGCCTTCCGCGTCTGCCATGCCGTTGCGATTGCCGGAGAACGTGATGATGTTGGGCACGCCGTTCGCCGCGGCTTCATCGATCGCGGCATCGAGCAGCGTTCGCAGCTTCACGTGATTCTCCTTCCGGTTCAGGGCGTCCGCAATCGTGCCCCCCGGGCCCGGATACATCGACGGCACGAGGCCGTTCTTCTTCAGCGTCGGCCAGTCGGCCGGTCCAATCAAGTCGAAACCCTTGATCCCCAGCCGCGCTGCGTCGCGGCAGCTGTCTTCCAGCGTCGCGCCGCGCCCGAACACCCCGCGCGTCACCCCCTGCTTGATCCGCCCCTTGCGCGTGGGAGGGGCCGGAGGCTGTTGTCCGGATGTGCGGCTGACGATCAGCGGTGCGGTGACGGCCCCGAAAAACTCTCTTCGGCGCATCTTCCCCTCCTGGCCAACTCGTGTCGCGCAGAAGGTTATCTCAAATCGGGAAATCACGAACCCGTGATCAGCAGATCAGATTTGTCACGTCGCGCGGCGCTGTTTGCGCGTCATCGCTCGGGCAATCCGGGAATCCTGCGGGCACACCGATTGCGGAATCCCCTCGGCGATGCGACGTGTAGCTATCACTGGAATCCTTCTGGCGTGTGGCTTGTTCGTGACCGCGACGTTTGCGGCCGCTCCCGCGCCGCCGTTGCCGAAGCCGCCCGCGCGGCCTTCCAGGCCAGTGCCCGCGCACCAGCCGACGTCGGTGCTCGACAAACACCTGCTGGTCACCTGGTATGGAAGCCCGTGGACCGGTCGAATGGGCGTCCTCGGACGTCTGCACGGGCGGGAACTCGCCGACGGCTTGAAGAAGCAGGCCGATGCCTACGCGAAGGTATCCAGCAAGCAGGTCCTCCCGGCGTACGAGCTGATCGCCACCGTCGCGCAGCCGCAGCCAGGACGTGACGGCCGGTATCGACGCCGCGAGAGCCGTGAGGTGATCGATCGAATGCTGCGCGAGGCACGCGCCGCCGGCGTCAAGCTGATTCTCGACGTCCAGACCGGCCGGTCCACCGTGATGGACGAGATCCTCTACCTGCTGCCGTATCTCGAACAGCCCGACGTCTACCTCGCGCTGGATCCAGAGTTTTCCATGGGCGCCGACGGTGTGCCCGGCCGGCGCATCGGGACGATGCGCGCGAGCGAAGTGAACGATGCGATCGCTGTGCTGGAGTTCCTTGTCCTCAGCCGGCGGCTGCCGTCAAAAGTGCTGATCGTGCACCAGTTCACGACTGCCATGCTGCCCGACAAGGAGCAGATCCTCAGCAGCCCCCTTCTCGACGTCGTCCTCTCCGTAGACGGTTTCGGCGGACAGGCGTTGAAGCGCAGCACGTATCGGGCCTGCATGCGCCAGGGCATGCTCCCGTTCAGCGGGTTCAAGCTGTTTTATCTGCAGGACACCAATCTGCTGGAACCCGCGCAGGTGCTCGCGCTGACGCCGTCGCCCGCCCTCGTCATTTATCAGTAGTGAGGGGCTTCGCCCCTCACACTCCCCTACACGCTCACCCGCCGGGTCCTCCGCCCGGCTCCGTTCGCGTGGCTCACTCGCTGCGCTCGTTCGCTGAATCTATTTAATGCCGCGGCCTGCGGGCGGCTTCTGGATGGCGGCCTTTTTCACGTAATCCAGTCGCGGAAACTGCTTCGTCAGGTACGCGTTCCCCTGGCGCTGAATCACGTCCTGATCCGGCTGCTCCTTGTACTCGGCGTTGATCTTGTCGACCGCCTCCATACCGGACACGACCTCCCCGAACGGCGCAAAGCCCTGCCTGTCGAGGCCCGCGTTGTCCTTGAAGTTGATGAACAGTTGCGTCGTCCGCGTGTTCGGTCCCGCGGTGGCGAATGTGATCGTCCCACGCCTGTTGCTCTGCGTGACGGGATCATCCTGAAGGTTCGCATTCCTCCACGGCGCCTGGATTGTCGGGTCGCCGTTGATGCCGAACTGCACCATGAAGTTGGGCAGGACGCGGAAAAAGCGGCAATTGTCGAAGAACCCGTACTTCACCAGGTTGTAGAACCGATCGGCCCCCTTCGGCGACCAGCTGCGATGGACGAGGACGACGAACGGCCCGGCGCTCGTGTCGAACGCGGCACGGAATTCGGCCGGCGCCACGTCCTTGAGCGCAGTCGGGTTCTTCAGCTTTGCCTTCGCCGCGGGGCTCAGGGTTGCGGCAGGCGCTGTACCGCGTCCACGTCCGCTCGGAGCGGCTGGCCTGGCTGGCTTCTTCTGCTGCGCAGAGACGAGCGCCATCTGCGTCGCAAGCATGGCGGCTAGGGCAATCATCGTGATCGAACGCACCTGTGACATATGTGACCGACTCCTGTTCCCTGCTCTTGTGGCTTCCGCGTGAATTGTAGGCCGGGTCTTCAGACCCGGCGTGCAGCGCCCACCAGGCGGGTCTCAAGACCCGCCCTACAGACCTTGAGAATGCATGTTGCACTGCATTTTAGATCGGTGTTACCAGGCCACGCTTCGTGGCCTCGCTATTGCGCACGAGTACCAGCAGCGCCACCATAGCGGCCAGGGGCACCAGGCTGGCGCCGATTAGCAGCGGCTCGAATGAATAGTGGTCCGTCACATAGCCCGTCGTGTACGTCGCGATGATCGTCCCGATGCCGGCGCCCGTCCCCGACATCCCGCTGACGGATGCCACGGATCGCGCGGGGTAGATATCGGCCGGCAGATTGAGGATCATCGTCGACAGCGCCGCGTACGAAAATGTCGCAGCGGCGAAGCACGCCGCCAGCGCGGCCAGCGACGACACGTAGATCGCGGGAATCAGGAACAGCATGCCCAGCGCACCCAGCACGATTACGAGCTTGCGCGCCGCTCCCACGTGCCAGCCGCGCGTGATCAGCAGGCTCGAAAGACCGCCGCCCGCGAAATTCCCGAGATCTGCCGCGACGAATGGAACCCAGAACGCGAGGAGGCTGTCCTCGAGCTTGAACCCCCGGCTGACGATGAAAATGGCAAACCAGTCGGTGATGAAGAACCACACGGGATCCGTGAGCGCCTTTCCGATGATGATGCCCCACGTTTGCGGCAGCGACAGCAGCGTGCCGTAGCTGAGCGGACCGGGAGATGCTTCGCCGTCGGCCGCCGCGGCCGACGCCCGGTTGGCAAGGATGTCCGCGCGTTCGTCGGGTGAGAGTCGTGGATGATCTTCGGGCGAGCGATAGAGCGAGCGGAACAGCGGAATCCAGAGGAAACCGAGCAGTCCAGTCACGATGAATGCAGGACGCCAGCTGCCGACGAGCCGGTAGACCGACAGGACGATGAATGGCGCGAGGGCCGCGCCGATCGATGATCCGCTGTCGAACAGCGCGACCGCCCAGCCGCTCTCCCGCCTCGGAAACCATTCGGCCACCGCCTTCGTCGCACCGGGCCAGTTCGCTGACTCGCCCAGGCCGAGCAGGAAACGGAACATCGCGAAGCTGCGGAGTCCCGCCGCGAGCGACGACAACATCGCCGACACGGAATAGAACGCGACCGCAACGCTCAATCCCGTGCGCGTGCCGATGCGGTCGAGCCATCGCCCGCTGACCGTCTGCCCCACCGAATACGCCACGCGAAATGCGATCACGATCAGCGCGTAGTCGCTGTTCGTCCAGCGGAATTGATCCTTGAGGATGGGCGCGAGCACGCTGAGCGTCTGCCGGTCGATGTAGTTGATGACCGTGGACAGGAACAGCAGCGCCCCGATGTACCACCGCAGCCGGCGAATATGACCGTTCATTCGTCCGCGGATTCGAGCAGCGATGCGGACTGTTCGTCGAGATAGATCGCGACGTCCGGATGCGTGCGGAGGATCGACGCGGGAGTCATGGGCCCGATCGCGCCTTCGAGGGTCGCACGCACCGCCTCCGCCTTGCGGGCGTCCGGGACGATGCAGACGATCGCGCGGGCGCGCAGGATCTGGCGCACGCTCATTGAAATGGCGGTCTCCGGCACGTCCGCCACGCTCGCAAACCAGCCCTCGCCCACTTGCTGCTGACGGCAACGCTCGTCGAGCCGGACGATGATGTACGGCGCGTCGGTTTCGAAGTCCGCGGGTGGATCGTTGAACGCCAGGTGGCCGTTTTCGCCAATGCCGACAAGTGCCACGTCGACGGGCGCCTTGGTCAGCATCGCGCCAACCTCACGGCAGACGGCTTGCGGATCGCGTTCGCCGTCGAGGAAATGATAGTTCGTGATCCCCGCCGGACGAATCAGTCGCTCGAGGAGGTACTTTCGAAAGCTTGCCGGATGATCCTTCGGGAGTCCGACGTACTCATCGAGGTGGAACATCTCCACCTTGCGCCAGTCGATGTCCGGCTCGAGGACGAGCCGGCCAAGAAACGCGATCTGCGACGCGCCGGTCGCCGCGATGATCCGCGCACCTCCGCGCGCACCGATTGCATCGCGGATCCGTTTGGCAGCGTCAGCCGCCGCGGCGGCCGCAAGAGCACTGGAGTCTGGGAGGACCTTCACGATCATGTCGTCACGCTCGATTAAATGGCTTCGGGCTTCAGGCTTCGGGCTTCAGGCTTGAGGCTTCGGCCCCGGGCTTCCGGCTTCGGGCCGGGCCGATCGAAGATCGCGCGCTGCGCCCGCAGTCGCTCGCGCAGTGCGCTGACCTCGACATCCTGCACGGCCACACGGCCGGTCAGCGCCATTTTCGCCGCGACACCAGCGGCGTGCCCGATGATCATGTACTGCGGCTCCATACGAAGTGTCGAGTACGCGACGTGCGTTGCGGAGAAGCACACGGGCACCAGAAGGTTCGTGGCCTGCGTGCGCTTCGGCAGCATCATGCGATACGGAATCTGGTATGGCGTGACGGGCACCTGCATGTCGCCTTCGTTTTCGACAGCGGTACCGTCGGGCGTCGGACGCCGCTGCACGTTGTGCGAATCACTGTTGTACGACCCCATGCCGATCGCGTCCGGCTTTGTGAGCTCCGCCTGGATATCCTTCTGCGACATCACGTATTCGCCGATCATGCGCCGCGCCTCGCGCACGTACAACTGGTACGGCCAGTGATCGGTATCGGTAAACTCGTCACGGCACAGACCCCAGGCCTTCATTTCGGCGGACAACGATGCGGGAACACGCGCGTCGGTCGCGAGAAAGTATAGAAAACCCTGGATGTATTCGACGTGCGCCTGCCCGATGCGCGCACGCGTCGCATAATCGCCGTCGGGATATTCGTAGCTGCCGCCGATGTAGTCCGTCGAGAAAGCGCCATTGTTGTTCGTATCAGTCTTGCCGTGCTGCAGGATATCCGCTTTCATCACGTCGTTGATCGTCAACGGCCGCTGGAGTGTAGCTTCGAGTGCCGGCAGATACCGCGCCAGCAGCTCGTAGCGTGACGGCTCGTATCTGGACGGCCGGGGCCATGCCGCGCGGTTCTCGGGCGTCCTCGTCATGCAGAGGCGGAAATTGTACGCCTGCACGCGCTTGTCGGCCGCGCCAACCTTGTCTGCCGACCGCGGCATGATCTCCGGCAGCAAGCGTCCGGCGGCGTCGAGTGGCGACACCGCCGCGCTGAACTGGTGATACGGCGTGTGGCCTCGGACACCCGCCAGCGACTCGCCGTATTCGGACGATCCTTCGCGTCCCCACGTGTACGACACGCCCGCCTGGGCCATGAGATCTCCCTCGTACGTCGCGTCGACAAACATCCGGCCCACGAAGGCATCGCCGTTCTCGACGACGATCTGTGTGAGAGCGCCGCCGGACTTGCGGACTCCGCTCTTCTCACGCAGCCGGAGCTTCGGGAAGAGCCGCACGCCCGATTCCTTCACCAGCTCGTTGAACACTTCTTCGGCTACGTGCGGCTCGAAGTGCCACTCAATCGGACGTCCGTACTTCTTGCCCACGCGCTCGAAGAACTCCAGCGAGTAGCCGCCGACGACCTCCTTCTTGCCGTAATCCGTCCAGCCAAGTCCGCCCGATACCATGCCGCCGAGATGTCGGTCGGGCGTGACGACAGCGACGCTCAACCCTTCCCGGGCAGCGGCCACAGCGGCGATTACACCGGCTGCCGTTCCGCCATACACGACCACGTCGAACGCGTGCCTGGCTTCAGCGCCTGGGCGCGCACCTGACCATCCAACGGAAGCGACCGATAGCACGAATACAACGACGATGGATCTATGATTCAGCATGCGAGGTTCCCGATGAGACGCGTGTACATCGCGCTGGCCGCCGCCGTCGCCTCCTTCTCCCTTCAGCCGATTGCCACGGGACAGTCGGCCGCGCAATCGCGGCCGCTGAGGATTATCGCTTTCGGCGCGCATCCTGACGACGCCGAATTGAAGGCGAGCGGCGTGGCGGCGATGTGGGCATCGCAGGGATACAAGGTCAAGTTCGTCGCGATGACCAATGGCGATATCGGCCACTTCGCCCAGGCCGGCGGTCCACTCGCGAAACGCCGCAAAGCGGAGGTCGCCGAGTGCGCGAAGATTCTCGGCATCGAAAACGAAGTGCTCGACATCCATGACGGCGAATTGGTGCCCTCGCTCGAGAACCGCAAGAAGATGGCGCGGCTCATTCGCGAATGGCAAGCCGACGTTGTCCTTGGCCACCGTCCCTACGACTATCATCCAGATCACCGCTACACGGGCGTGCTGATGGACGATTCGGCGATCGTCGTGGTGGCGCCGTTCTTCGTCCCCGATACGCCGCCGACGGCGCGAAATCCCGTCTTCATGTATTACTCGGATGCATTCAAGCAGCCTTACCCGTTCGATCCGACGATCGTGGTGCCGATCGACGCCGGGGCGGATCAAAAATGGCGGTGCGTATCGGCGATGCCGTCGCAATTCGGCGACGAGGACTCGTGGCAGGGGCGGACGCAGCCGAACGTGCCTCAGGGCGATCAGGAACGGAAGGCGTACCTGCTCGACGTGGTCAAGCGGCGCAGCGCCGCCGTGGCGGATCAATATCGCGAACGGCTGGTTGCCCTCTATGGCAAGGAGCGAGCGGACAGGGTGCATTACGCCGAAGCGTTTCAGCTGGGACAATACGGCCGGCAGGCGTCGGTTGACGAGTTGAAGCAGATGTTCCCCCGCATTCAGTAGGCCGCCATGCGAAGAAGACTTCTCCGTCTCTGTGTTGCGTATGCCTTCATTGCCGCCGCGACCCTCGTCATATCGGCGCAACAGGACCAGGCCGTTACGAATGTGCTCCTCGTCACGATGGATGGAATGCGCTGGCAGGAAGTGTTCGGCGGCCTGCAGTCGGCGCTTCTGACCAAGGAAGACGGCGGCATTGCGGAGGCCGGTATCGCGCCGTTGAAGGAACGGTTCGACGCATCAACGGCGGAACAGCGTCGTGAGAAGCTGATGCCGTTCCTGTGGGGGACGATCGCACAGCAGGGGCAGATCTTCGGCGACGCGTCTCGCGGCAGCGTGGCGCGCCTCACGAACGGCCTGCGCTTCTCCTACCCCGGCTACAACGAGATGCTGACGGGCTCTCCCGATCCGCGAGTCGACAGCAACGACAGGATCTGGAACCCGAACGTCACCGTGCTCGAGTGGCTGCAGACACGGCCCGGGTTCTCGGGGCGCGTCGCGGCGTTCGCGTCGTGGGAACTGCTGCCGTGGATCCTGAACGAGCCGCGGAGCGGAGTGCCGTCGAACGGCGGAGGCGGCCCTTTTGCGCAGCCGAAGACGGAGCGCGAGCGGCTGATCAACCAGTACTCCGCCGATCTGCCGCGGTATTGGAGCGAATCGCGCTTCGACGCGGCGACCGGCATGGGTGCTCTGGAGTATCTGCGCACGCGGCTTCCGCGCGTGCTGTACGTGATGCTCGGCGAAACCGACGAATGGGCGCATGACCGCCGCTACGATCTCTACCTTGACGCAGCGCAGCGCAACGATCGGTTCATCCGCAACCTATGGGAGGCGGCGCAGGCGATACCGCAATACGCGAATCACACCGCGTTGCTGGTGACGACTGATCACGGCCGCGGCGACACCGGGAAGGACTGGACCGATCACGGCCGCAAGGTGCCGGCCGCGGAACGGATCTGGATGGCCGCGATGGGGCCGCCGATTGCCGCGCTGGGACCACGAAGCA
>Ga0066677_10000839_pt1 | contig 10478 bp, 8 predicted proteins | sample GraSoiAngelo_126_FD_62299 | JGI IMG/M metagenome (GOLD analysis project Ga0066677, IMG submission 62299) | Grasslands soil microbial communities from the Angelo Coastal Reserve, California, USA - 14_0927_09_20cm | ecosystem: Environmental > Terrestrial > Soil > Grasslands | place: USA... | reverse complement strand
TCAGTATCAGTATCAGCGATGGCCGCCGTGGGTATCCATCGGCTGCGTAACTATGCTCACGTTGCTGATGCCCGACTGTTTGATTGCGTCCATCACGGTGGCGAAGGCGCCAAACGGGACATCTTCATCGGAGCGCAAATAGATCGACTGGTGTTGCGGATCGCGAATCTTCTGCCGCAGCTTGGCCGCAATTTCGTTGATGTTGACAGGATCATTGCCCAGGAAGACGCGCTGCGACTTATCAATCGTAATCACCATCCGCTCTTCGGTGATCTCCTTGACCGTGCGCGTCTTGGGCACCGCAACTTCAATGCCAGATTGCAGCACCGGCGCCGTCACCATGAAAATAATCAAAAGCACCAGCACCACGTCCACCAGGGGAGTGATGTTGATGTCGGAAAGCGAGGTTTGAGTACGCCCGTTCGAAGTCGTGAAGGCCATCACCGCCGGACCTCTTCCGGTACGCGTGCCGCTTGCGGTTGCTGGCGCTCAACTGCATTCAATACCTCCAAGGCGAAGTCATCGGTGCGCGCCGCAAAGTCACGGATGGAGTGGGTAATCAGGTTATAGGCGATCACGGCGGGAATGGCGGTCACCAGGCCGGCTGCGGTCGTGATCAGCGCCTCGGAGATGCCGGGTGCGACGGCACGCAGGGTAGCCGCACCCTGAATGCCTAGGCCATGGAAGGCATCAATGATGCCCCACACGGTCCCAAATAGACCGACAAACGGCGTCACCGCGCCCGTCGTCGCGAGCCAGGGCAAATTGCGCTCCAAGCGCGAGATCTCTTCGGAAGCAGCGATCTGCATCGCCCGTTGAACCGCCACCAGGTTGCGCACTGCTCCGGTCGCGCCCATCTGTCGCTTGTGCTCGTCGAGGGCGCCCGCGAACACGCCGACCAGCGGGCTGGGACGGAATTGCTCCGCCACCGCTGCCACGTCCTGCATACGCTGCGCTTTCCGGAAGGCGCGGATAAAGCGCCCGCTCTGGATTCGGGCGCGCTTCAGTTTCCCCCACTTGGACAGAATCAGCGCCCAGGAAAGCACGCTGAAGACGAGGAGAACGAGAAGAACCATTTTGGCGACGGCACCGCTTTGCGCAACGAGGTCAACGATTTCGCCGCCGACGAATACTGCCAGCAAGGGAAAAAGATGCATTGGTTTTTGGAGAGTACCTTAAGTTCGATTATAGACCAAGGCTGCGGGTCCGAAGACGATGCGCATCCCAGGCATTAACAGGATTTTTCCACTCCCAAACCTTCTCCGACCAATGCCAACCCGGCCTCTGCCATTGCATCCAAGAAAAAGTCCGCATGAACGGCTCGAGGGCGAGCACAAACCCAGTGATCAGGAGGCAGCAATGACCCACTTCGGCAGCTTACGCGATTATCGTTTTTCTGATACCGACCGGGTCAAGGACGACATCCGGGGCGCAAAAGTCTACGGGCCCAAAGACGAAAGGCTGGGCAGGATTGACGACGTGATCTTTGACCACCTAAGCGGAGCCATCCGCTACGTAGTGGTCGATACTGGCGGCTGGTTGCATAGCCAGAAATTCATCGTTCCTCCCCACCGGCTGCGGGCGTCGACCCAGCACCAAGACGACTTTCGCGTCGACTTGAGCAAGCAACAGATTGAAGACTTCCCGGCTTTCAATGAGAAGGATCTTGAGTCTGAGAAAAACTGGGGTGATTATGAGCGCCGATACCGCTCGAAATGGGAACAGCACCCCGTTATGCATCGGGTTGAAACGGACCGGAACGTGACACCCACGACTTCCCAGATGACTGAAGGCACAGGAGCTACCGGTCCGATGCGGGGCGCTCGGCCTGTCGAACAGCCGCCCGCCGGCATGAATGTTGTCCCCAGCGAGCAACGGAGCGTGACCCCGATGCGATCTGAGACTGAGCTCCAGATCGAACCACACGGGCCTGCTCGGCGTTGGACGAGTTTCCAAGAAAGGCTACGCCAGCGCCGTAGCCAGCTGGTTGCGGGTTGCCGCTACTGTGGAACGCAGCCCTCCGGCGAGCCATTGTCCGAGAGAGAACGCAAGGCGGGCTAGGGCAACTGGGGATTCTCAAGTGTCCCAGTTGCCAGTTCCTAGTCCGCGGTTTTCCGGAATCAAGCAGCGCCAGACGGGGAACTGAGAACTGATGCAACTGATGCAAAACTGATGCAGAACCGATAACTATAGCTAATTTTCGTGCTATGCTTCCGACAACCTCGTCATCCCAGGGAAGCCGGTGCTGCTCGAACTGCGTCTCGAGAACTACGCGGTCATCGACAATGTCGCGGTGGAGTTTGCCTCCGGTTTGAACCTGCTGACCGGCGAAACCGGCGCCGGCAAATCCATTCTGATCGACGCCCTGTCTTTGCTGCTCGGGGATAAGGCTTCCAGTGAGGTCATCCGCTCGGGCGCGGAGCGTGCGGTCATCTCGGCCGTTTTTGAACTGGACGAGACGAAAGTCGCACCCATCCTGGAGCAAAACGGCATTGATGGGGAGGAGGGGTCGCTCGTTTTGCGCCGCGAAATTGCTGCCGGAGGTAAAGGGCGCGTCTTCGTCAATAACCAGCCGGCCACCGTCTCTGTACTTAAGGCACTGTCCGCGCACCTGGCGACCGTCCACGCGCAAAACGAATCCATCCTGGCGTTCGACGCGGCGGTCCGCTTAGCTCTGCTGGATGCATTTTCGGGTACGGACCTTGAAGCTGTATGCAACGCATTTGCTGCCTGGAACGGCATCCAGCGCCGGATGCTGGAACTGGAGAGCGACGAGCAGGACCGGCTGCGCCTGGTGGATCTGTGGACGTTTCAGAGGCGCGACATCGAGGAGGCCAAACCTCAGCCAGGCGAAGACCAGCGGCTTGAAGCAGAGAAGCGAGTCCTGGCTAACGCCGAGAAAATTTACAACCTCGCCCTGAACGCCTTCGATCTGCTCTATGAGGGCGAACGCTCGACGTCATCTTCGCTTCGTGCGGCACAGAAAAATCTTGAGGAACTCGCCCGGTATGAGCCCAAGTTCCGCGAAGCCTTGACCGCGCTCGAGACAGCGCGCATCAGCGTGGAGGACGTTGGCGCGACCTTGCGCGATTATGCCGGAGGCATTCAGGCCTCGCCCGAGCACCTGGCCGCAGTCGAAGACCGGCTCGCGTTGCTCGATCGCCTCAAGCGCAAGTATGGGCCGACTCTCGAAGACGTAATCAATCTCGGTGCCCAAGTTGCTCGCAAACTTTCGGAAATAGAAAACAAGGACGAAGTCTTGCGAAGTCTTCGTCAAGATCTTGCCAGAGCCGCGGCCAAATATTTGGAAGCTGCCCGCGCTTTGTCGAAGAAACGTCGCGAGGGCGCCCGCCAGCTGGAAAAATTAGTAGAAGCGGAAATCAATGATTTGGCTATGAACGCTTCTTTCCGTATCGAAGTCAGCGGTTCGGAGGAAGAAAGCAACTGGACAAGCTCGGGCTTCGATAGGGTTGTCTACTTTATCTCACCCAATCCCGGCGAACCGCTGCGGCCTGTCGAGCAGATTGCGTCAGGAGGGGAACTCTCCCGGGTCCTGCTGGCCTTGAAGGCGACCGTAGAGACCGGGGCTCGTCGGGGCCGGAAGCGAGACTCCGGGACCGAGCGCACGTTGGTGTTCGATGAGATCGACACCGGAATTGGCGGTCGGGCGGCCGAAGCGGTGGGGAAAAAGTTGAAGGCACTGTCGCGCGCCAACCAGGTGCTCTGCGTCACTCACTTGCCGCAGATTGCCACCTTCGCCGACCACCATTACCTGATCGAAAAGAAGGAATTTGGCAGCCGCACCCGAACCTCAGTTCGACTTATCATCGGCGAGGAACGAACTGAGGAGATCGCCCGCATGCTCTCCGGGGCGAAACTTACCGAAGCCTCCCGCAAACACGCTGAGCAGATGCTAAGAAGCAACGCTTAGTGCTATTTGGCAGGCCTGATCTTGGCTAATGGAAGTCCTGCTCGATGCGCACGCGCTGGTTTGGTGGCCCAGCGATCCCACAAAGTTGTCCCAGCGAGCCTCCGGCGTTACCGCCAGCTCGACCAACACCGTCATGGTCTCGGCCCTTACGGCTCTGGGAGCTGAATCAAAGTCAAACTAGCGGGAGTTTCCTAGGGCTAGGAAAGCTCGATGCTCTTGTCTTCGTGGTCGATCCAGCCCGCCATATCGAGGACGAGGGTTTTACAAAGCTGCCTATCAGCATCGGAAGCAACTAGGGCAGGATTGCTGCCGCTCGACCACCGTGACCCGTTCGACCGCTCGCTGGTTGCCCAAGCCCAGGCTGTGCCTACGCCCATCTTGAGTGCCGGTATGATTTTGGATCGTTACGACATAAAGGGTTGGTAGCGCTCCGACAGCCCCGCCTAGGGCGGGCGACCATTCGCTGTTAAAAACCCACCACCCGCTGCTAATCCTTGGTGTTTCTAGCGTTTACTTTGACCAACCCGGTTCCAGGCAGGTACTTTTTGTGGATACAAACAGTGGGGAACGTGTAACCTAATAAAGAGCAGGGAAGAGGAATTCGTGTCAAGCGAAAGTAAGACGCTACTTTTACTGAAACCCCGTGGCTTCTGTGCCGGTGTGGTGCGGGCCATCGACATCGTCCGTATCGCTCTGGAAGCCTTCGGCCCGCCCATTTATGTACGCAAAGAAATTGTCCACAATCGGTTTGTGGTCGAAGAACTGCAGGGCAAAGGCGCCATATTCGTCGACAGCGTCGACGAGGTCCCAAACGGCGAGCGGGTAATTTACAGCGCCCACGGAGTCTCGCCCGAGGTCCGCGACGCCAGCCGGCAACGCGGTTTGCGGGTAATCGATGCCACCTGTCCGCTGGTCACAAAGGTGCATGTGGAGGCGGTTAAGTTTGCCAAGGAGGGTTATTCGCTTATCCTCATTGGCCATCGCGACCATGACGAGGTAATTGGCACTCTCGGCGAGGCACCACTCGTGACCCAAGTTGTAGGCAGCCCTCTAGAAGTGGGAGCGCTGACCGTGCCCGATCCGAACCGGGTTGCTTATCTCACTCAGACTACCTTGAGCCTGGACGAGACCAAGGACATCATCGAAGCCTTGCGCCAGCGATTCCCCAACATTAAAGGCCCGGCCGCGCAGGATATCTGCTACGCCACCGAAAACCGGCAGGTGGCTGTCAAGCATGTAGCTTCTGAAGCTGATCTGCTGCTGGTAGTGGGCTCGGACAACAGTTCCAACTCCAAACGTCTCGTGGAGGTGGCCCGCAGTCTCGGAACCAGCGCGCACTTGATCGACAGTTACAAGAACATCGAGGCGAATTGGCTGGGGGGCGTCAAAACGATCGCTTTGACGGCCGGAGCTTCGGCTCCCGAGTGCCTAGTGGAAGAAGTGGTGGAATTCCTCGCCGGGAAGGGCTTCGGGAACGTACAGGAAGTTGAGGTCATGCCCGAGAACGTACGCTTCGGCTTGCCGCCGGAGATCGTGGAAGCAATCGCCAGCGCGCCTGCCGGTGCGGCGGTGGAGTAGGTAGGCCCCATGGAAGACAACTCCCCCTCCAGGCCGGCTGCCCCGCAGCTGCGCTTCGGTAAGATCGATGACTTAGTGAGCCGAGTAGCCGTCGGAATTGACGCGGCTCGCAAGTATCTTTTTTCCCACCAGTACGAGCAGGGTTACTGGTCCGGCGAACTAGTCGCCGACACCACCCTGGAATCCGATTACATCCTGCTGCACACGCTTCTGGGTACTGGAAATAAGGAGCGTTTTCACAAATGTGCCAACTACATTCTCCGGCACCAGAACGAGGATGGCGGCTGGCCCATCTACATCAAGGGTCCTTCCAACATCAGCGCGTCGGTGAAAGCCTATTTCGGACTAAAGCTTGCCGGATATAAAGCCGACCATCCGGCGCTGGTGCGTGCGCGCAAGAAGATTCTGGAAATGGGCGGCGCGACCGAGGTCAACACCTTCACTAAGATTTATCTCTGTTTCTTGGGCCAGTATGACTACGACGCCGTTCCGGCGGTCCCACCCGAGATCGTTCTTTTTCCCAATTGGTTCTGGTTCAACATCTACGAGATTTCTTCCTGGTCGCGGGCCATCCTGGTGCCGCTGTCGATTTGCTATGCCAAGAAACCGCTGAAGAAGATTCCCGACGAAATGGGCGTGGCAGAGCTGTTCGTAGGGGGACGCGATAAGTCGCGCATGCACCTGCGCTGGAGCAATCAGCTCCTCTCCTGGCGCAACTTCTTCCTCGTGCTCGATCGGATGGTTCATTGGTTCGAGCGCGTGCATATTCGTCCGCTGCGCTGGCTCGCGCTCCTGCGCGCCGAGAGGTGGATGCTGGAGCGCTTCGAAATGAGTGATGGACTGGGTGCGATCTACCCGTCCATGATGAACGCCATCATCGCACTGCGCTGCCTAGGTTACTCGCTCGATGATCCGCAAGTGATCCGCGCCATGGACGAATTTGAAAAGCTCGGCATCGAGGAAGGCGACACTTTCCGCATGCAGCCCTGTATGTCGCCGGTGTGGGACACTGCCTACGCGCTGTTTGCCTTGGCCGAAGCCGGCGTCCCCGCCAATGACAAACGGATGATCAAGTGCGCCGACTGGCTCTTGCAGAAACAGGTACGCAATGCCGGCGACTGGAAAGTAAAAAACACCCGGGGCCAGCCTGGCGGCTGGTATTTCGAATTCAACAACGAGTTTTATCCCGACGTAGACGACAGCGCCATGGTGTGCCTGGCCCTGAGCCGCGTGGAACATCCTAACGGACGCTACCAGCGCGAATCGGTGCAGCGCGCAATCGACTGGATCTTCTCCATGCAGTGCAAGAACGGCGGCTGGGCCTCGTTCGACAAAGACAATGACCGCATGGTGTTCCAGCACATTCCCTTCGCCGATCACAACGCCATGCTCGACCCGCCCACCGTAGACATCACCGGCCGCATTCTGGAGATGCTTGCCACCTATGGCTATGACAAAAATGACAAGCGCGTGAAGCGCGCCATCAACTTCATTCGAAAAGAGCAGGAACCCGATGGCTCCTGGTTCGGCCGCTGGGGTGTGAACTACATCTACGGAACGATGCTGGTGCTGCGCGGTTTGGAAGCCATGGGCGTGGACCATCACGAGCCCTATGTCCAACAGGGCGCGGAATGGTTGCGCATGGTGCAGAACCCCGATGGGGGTTGGGGTGAGACCGCGGACTCCTACCACCATCCCAGCCAGCGTGGCGTCGGTCCCAGCACTCCGTCCCAGACGGCCTGGGCGATCATGGGTCTGCTCGCTGCCAACGACACGCGCAGCGACTCGGTCGCGCGCGGCATTGCTTATCTGCTGCGCACGCAAAAGAAAGACGGCTCATGGGACGAGCCGGCCACCACCGGCACCGGCTTCCCGCGTGTCTTCTACCTGGTCTATACGCTCTACCGCGAGTACTTCCCGCTGATCGCGCTGACCAATTACGCCAAGGTCATGGCCGGCGGCGAGACAAGCACTCTGAATCGCAGCGCGTAACCAAGTTCTCCTTTGCCAGTTCGCGGTTCTCGGACCTGAATCGGGTTAAGCTGAGAGCCGGGAACTGGGAACTACCGTCAAGTTCTCAGTTCCCGGTTCTCAATCTGCTTGGCGGTGAAACTGAGAACTGGGGACTGAGAAGCGAAAACTAAGTTGAAGGCTTTTGTCACAGGGGCGACGGGATTCGTCGGCAGCCACGTGGCTCGGGTGTTGGCCGATCAGGGTGCCGACCTGCGCCTTCTGGTTCGTTCCACCAGCAATCCCAAGAACATAGAAGGTGTTCGGGCGGACCGTGTCGTTGGTGACTTGCGCGATGCCGCCTCCTTGGAAAAAGCTATCTCAGGATGCGACACGGTCTTCCACGTGGCCGCGGACTATCGTCTTTGGATACACGATCCGGACCAGATGTACCGATCGAATGTGGAAGGCACGCTAGCAGTTCTCGAAGCAGCGCGCAAGGACGGCGTTCGTCGCGTGGTCTACACCTCAAGCGTGGCCACCGTGGGCTTCACTGGAACCGGCCCGCCCGCTGACGAGAACTCGCCCGTGTCGCTCGACCACATGATCGGCCACTACAAGCGTTCTAAATTCATGGCCGAACAGGTCGCGATTGAGGCTGGCAAGAGCGGCATGGACGTCGTGATTGTGAATCCCACGACCCCAGTTGGAGAAAGGGACATCAAACCGACTCCTACGGGTCGCATCATTGTTGATTTTCTGAAGCGAAGGTTTCCGGCTTACGTGGATACCGGACTTAACTTGGTCGACGTCACCGAATGCGCTCATGGGCACGTAGCCGCCTTGGAAAAGGGCCGGAGCGGCGAACGTTACATCCTGGGAGGCGAGAATCTGACATTGAAACAGATTCTCGACAAGCTGGCGGCAATCACGGGACTGCCGTCGCCGCATGTCCGGGTGCCCTATATAGTCGCGCTGGCCACGGGAGTTGTCGACGAAGTCGTGACCGGCCGTATTCTCCGCCGCGAACCTCGTGCCACGATTGACGCGGTGCGCATGGGGCGGAAGAAAATGTGGGTCTCGTCGGCAAAAGCCGAGCGCGAACTGGGCTGGAAAGTAGTGCTGGTAGAAGGGGCTCTCCGTCGAGCCGTGGACTGGTTCCGCGCCCACGGTTACGCCTGACAGAATATGGAGGGACGGGCGTCCTCGCCGTCCGGCCGAGGCAGGCTCGGCAGGTTTTCGACGCAACCACACAATCATGTCTAACCAAATTGCCATCGTCGCCGCCCTAGAGTACGAAGTGAAAGCGGGTGTCAAGAACTGGCGCGTGAACGAGCGCGAACACGCCGGCCGGGTTTTCAAGTTTTATGAAAGCGAACGCGCGGTGCTGGTCTGCGGCGGAATTGGAGCGGAACCTGCTCGCCGCGCCGCCGAGGCTGTCATTTCTTTGTACAAACCGATGCTGGTGGTTTCAATTGGTTTAGCCGGCGGCCTGGATCCGGAATTGAAGGTCGGCAATCTGTTCACTCCTCGTACGGTCATCGATGCTGGCGATGGCAGCAGCGTGGGTACGGGGGTCGGGAACGGTGTGCTGGTGAGCTTTGCCGAAGTGGCCAGCGCGGACCAGAAGAGCAACTTGGCGAAGGCCTTTAACGCGCAGGCAGTCGACATGGAAGCAGCCGCCGTGGCGCGGGGGGCCAAGGCACGCGGCGTTCGCTTCGGAGCCGTAAAAGCCATTTCAGATGAGAGAGACTTCGTGATGCCTCCGCTCGAGCGCTTTATCCAAGACGGTCAACTACAATATGGAAAGTTCGCATTGTTCGCCGCTGCCCAGCCCTGGCTCTGGCCAACGGTAATACTCCTAGCTTTGAACACTTGGCGTGCCTCCAAGACCCTCTGCGCATGGCTGGATCAGTACAATAGCCAACCTGAGTCTCTGGAGAGAAAGCCTGCTGAGATGCATCCTATAAGCAAGGACAAAATCTGAGACATGGCAGTCGCAGGGCAGGCGGTAATCCGGAAGCGGGATAACCCTATCCCGACCACCATGCTGGCCGCCGTGTACCGCGGCGTAAACGACGTGCGCATGGAAACTGTGCCCGTGCCTGAAATCGGCCCGGGCGAACTCCTCGTGCGCGTGCATACCTGTGGGATCTGCGGCACGGATTTAAAAAAGATCGCCACCGGCTCCCATTCGGCGCCTCGCATCTTCGGCCATGAGACCTCCGGTTTGGTAGCTCGCGTGGGCAAGGGCGTCAAGAATTTCCAGCCCGGCGACCGGGTGATGGTCTTCCATCACATCCCGTGCGGTGAGTGCTACTACTGCCGCCACAAGGCGTTTGCTCAATGTCCAACTTATAGAAGGGTCGGTTGTACCGCAGGATTCGAGCCGTCTGGCGGGGGGTTTGCCCAGTACGTGCGCGTGATGGATTGGATTGCCGAGCGCGGCGTGATTCCGGTTCCGGACGATGTTTCTTTCGAGCAAGCCTGCTTTGTCGAGCCGGTCAATACCTGCATGAAGGGGATTGATTCGCTCCATCTGGAGAAGGGCGAGACCGTCTTGGTAATCGGCCAAGGCCCCATTGGCATCATCCTGGGCGTACTGGCCCAACGGACGGGCGCTAGCGTTATCACTTCCGACTTGCGTCCGGAAAGGCTTAAAATAAGTCAAACCTTTGGCTTAGGCCTGACAATTGATGCATCGTGTGCCGACACGGTGAGGTCGATACGCGAGCGAACCGAGGGTCGGGGTGCGGATGCCACCCTCCTTGCTGTGGGTGGCAACAACCTGATCCGAACCGCTATGGATGCGACGCGTCCTGGAGGCCGGGTTTTGTTGTTTGCGCAAACCGTGCACGGGGAAGCTACGATTGATCCGGCCGCCGTTTGCGTGGACGAGAAGACGCTTTTGGGTTCCTATAGTGCGTCTGTCGATTTGCAAGAGGAGTCAGCGCGTTTTGTGATGAGCCACGACATGGATTGGGCCCGCCTGATCTCCCATCGTTTTCCGCTGGCCGAG
>Ga0066677_10000836_pt1 | contig 10513 bp, 6 predicted proteins | sample GraSoiAngelo_126_FD_62299 | JGI IMG/M metagenome (GOLD analysis project Ga0066677, IMG submission 62299) | Grasslands soil microbial communities from the Angelo Coastal Reserve, California, USA - 14_0927_09_20cm | ecosystem: Environmental > Terrestrial > Soil > Grasslands | place: USA... | reverse complement strand
CGCCGCAGATGCCAACGACGGTCATCCAGGGGTCCTTGCCGATCCGGAGGCGGTGCCCCACCGGGTCCTCACCCGGCCAGTACTTCTTCGCCATCGACTCGCTGATGATGGCAACGGGTGCCGCGCCTTCGCGATCAGCAATGCTGAATGCGCGTCCGCGCTGAATCGGGATTCGCATCGTCGTGAAGTAGTCCGGCGTCGCGACACGATTGTCGACCACGGGGGGATTCTTCGGATCGACGGCGGGATGGCCGTCGATCTCGATCGCGCGCGAGGAATTGGATCCGGCTGCAGGAAGGTTGTTGACGGCGGCGGCATGCTCGACTCCCGGCACCGAAACAAGCGTCTCCATCGCCCGTTCGACGAATCGCCGCCGCGCCGAATCGTCCGCGTACGTGCGCTCGGGAAGGACCAGCTTCATCGTCAGCAGACCATCCGGGTCGTATCCCTGCGGGCCGTTCAGGAACCTGTGCGTGCCGAGCACGCCGAGGCCCGCGGCGACGAGCAGCGGCAGCGCGATCGACATTTCCGCGACGACGATCACTCTGCGGAGCAACTGACGTCCCGTGGTGCGGCCGCCATCCTTCAACGCTTCGGATACGCGCGACTTCGCCGCCTGCAGCGCTGGCAGCACGCCGAAGACCAGCGCCGTGATCAACGCGAGGCCGATGGTGAAAGCCAGCAGGCGCGGATCGGGGCCGAGCCGTTCGACGCCGGGCACGAAGCGGAGAATTCGCGCCGGCATGCTGATGCGCATCATGTGCAGCGCGACCCACGCGAACGCAATCGCGGGAGGAACTGCTATCAACGCGAGCAGCGTGCTCTCCGTGAGCAGTTCCCGGACAACGCGTCCGCGGCTCGCACCGAGCGCGAGGCGAACGGCGGTCTCGCGACGCCGCTCCGTTGTTCGGGCGAGCATGAGATTCGCGATGTTCGCGCACGCGATCAGGAGCACCACGAGCGCGGACGCCTGCCAGAGCGAAAGGAGTGGTCCGGTGCCTTGATCCATGATTCCGCGGGTCAGCGTCAACACGCGGACACCGTGATCACGGTTGGCATCCGGGTACTCGCGCGCGAGGCGGTCGGCGATGACAGACATCTGGTTCTGCACGTCATCGACGGTCCTGGCCGGTTGCACGCGGCCGATCACCGTGAGGTATCGGATGTCGCGGCGCGGGGCCTGTTTCGGGTCGAACGCGAGCGGCGCCCAGAGTTCCGAGCCGTCGGGGAACGCGAAGCGCGGCGGTCCGATGCCGACGACCTGGTACGGATCCCCGTCGATCGTGATGCTGCGCCCGATCAGTGCCGGGTCGCCGCCAAAGCGTCGCTTCCAGAGAGCGTCGCTCACGATCGCCACGTGATGGCGTCCGAAGGTTTCGTCGTCGCGGACGAAGCCGCGGCCAAGCGCCGGACGCATGCCGAGCGCGTCAAGGAATCCCCACGAGACCTGAGTGCCCTGCACCCGCTCCGGATTATTTCGCTCGACCAGGTTGGCGTCCCACCACAGCAGGGCCGACAAGTGCGTCACCGTGTCGGCGGTGTTTCGCCAGTCGATGAAGTTGGCCGGCGACACCGTTTCCTTGTTGCCGTAGTCCAGACGCGGGCCGGTCTCCGAGATGAGGACCGTGCGGTCCGGATCGGCGAGCGGAAACGGACGGAACACAAGGCGATCGATCAGGTTGAAGATCGCCGCGTTCGCGCCGAGTCCGAAGGCCAGCGTTGTCGCCACCGTCACCGTCAGCAGCGGCCGCTTCAGCAGCGAGCGCCACGCGTATTTGACGTCCTTCAGGAATATCCGCATGAAGAAATCTCCCGATCGGTGAGGTGTGCTGTCGGCCGGGATGCGGCGTGCGAGCGCGTGCGCCGCAATCGAGATTGCCTGCCGCCAGTACCAGCGATCCGCGCCCTGCCGCATCGAATGCCCGACGTATTCCTCGTGCAGATCGCCGAGGACCATGTCACGTTCGTGGACGCGGCGGAATGAAAGCGCGATCAGCCATTCCGCCGCGCGCGGTGGACCAGGGGCATGCATGTCAGCGCTCGAGCAGCGATTCGAGTCCACGCCAGAGGCGCAGCAACGACGCGCGCGAGTGTTTCAACGCGTGCAGCGCGGCAGGGGTCACCGTGAAATATCGACGCGCGCGTCCGCCCCGTTCGGGCAGTGGTTCACCGACGCGCGATCGCAAGCATCCCTTCGCCTCGAGGCGATCGAGCGCCGTATATAACGCGCCGCGCGCGATCTTCCGTCCCGTCTGCGTTTCGATCTGGTCGAGGATCGGGATGGCGTATGCCTCGTCCTTCAACCGCAACACCGCCAGGAGGACGATTTGTTCGAGCTCTCCCAGATAAATGTGGTCCGTCATGACTGCAATGTAGGACATATACGCGGGTTCACGGTTCACGGTTGTGAGTGTTGAACTTTTTGAACCCTGAACCGTGAAACCGTGAACCCGCGTATATCGATTTTGCTAGGATCCACCGTATGGCCCGTTATGTCCTGCGCGTGAACGGCCGGGATCGGGAGATCGACGCGGAGCCCGGCGATAACCTGCTCTCCATTCTGCGGTACGACTTAGGCCTCACGGGCAGCCGCTTCGGTTGTGGGGAAGGGCAGTGCGGCGCGTGCACGGTGTTGCTCGATGGTGCGGCCGCGAGGTCCTGCGTCACGCGCGTCGCGAGCGTCGGAACGAAGGCAATCACGACGATCGAATCGCTCGCCGCCGGCGGGGATTTGCATCCCGTGCAGCAGGCGTTTCTGGATGCTGAAGCGTTCCAGTGCGGGTACTGCACGTCGGGCATGGTGATGGCAACCGTCGGCCTGCTCCGCACGAACCCGCATCCGTCCGAACAGGACGTCGCGCGTTTGTTGGACGGTAGCGTCTGCCGCTGCGGCACGTATCCACGGATCGTAAAGGCGGTCCGGCTCGCGGCCGAGCGCATGCGGACGGCCACCAGCACCGGAGCACGGCGATGAGCGTCGAATACGTCGACCGCTACGACAGCGAACCGGAACGATACGAATGGTCGGAGTCCCGACGCTACCGCTTTGAAGTCGATCGACGTGACTTCATCCGCCTGTTCGGCGGCGGCCTGCTCGTCGTGGTCGCCGTCTCCGACGTTCTCGCGCAGGAATCCGGACCGGGTGGCAGCGCGCAGTCGCGCCGCGCCACGCCCGAACTGGCCGCGTGGCTGCACATCGACGAAGCCGGACACGTGACGGCGTGCACCGGCAAGGTCGAGCTCGGCCAGAACATCCGCACGTCGCTGTCGCAGGTCGTTGCCGATGAATTGCGAGTGCCGCTGTCGTCGGTCACGCTCCTGATGGGAGATACGGACAAGACGCCGTTCGACATGGGAACGTTCGGCTCACGGACGATCCCGACGATGGCGCCCCAGATGGCGCGCGCGGCGTCAGTGGCGCGCGAGATGCTCATCGATCAGGCCGCAGAACGATGGCAGCTCGGACGCCAGGTGCTGACCGCGCGCGACGGTCACATCGAAACGACAGACGGACGTTCGATGTCATTCGGTGAACTGACTAAGGGACGTGCGCTCACCGGCACCATTGCGCCCGACGGCCCGATCGATGGTCACGACCGCTGGAAGGTCCGGGGCACAGCAGCGAAGAAAGTTGACGGTCCGGCGTTCGTCACCGGCCGACATCAGTACACGCCGGACGTCGTTCGTCCCGACATGATGTTCGGTCGCATCATTCGCCCCGACGCGTACGGCGCATCGCTCGCCACGGTCGACGATGCACGCGCGCGCGCGATCGCGGGTGTCACGGTAGTGCGCGACGGTGATTTCCTCGGTGTCGTGGCGCCCACCGAACGCGTCGCGGCTCGCGCGGCCTCGGCCCTCAAGGCGACATGGCTTGCGCCCGAAGGTCAGCCTTCGTCCGAGACGCTCTTCGATTACTTGAAAGAGCATCCTGACGGGCATGATGCGGCACCAGCCGTCGCGACGCCAATGCCCCCCGCCGTCACGCGCACGTTCGAGGCGACCTACCGCATTCCATACATCGCGCACGTGCCGCTCGAGCCGCGCGCGGCGGTTGCCGAATGGCGCGACGGCAAGCTGACGGTGTGGACCGGCACGCAGCGTCCATGGGGAGTGCGCGGTGAGCTTGCCCAGGCGTTCCGGGTTCCCGAAGACGGCGTGCGGGTGATCGTCCCAGACACCGGTTCCGCCTACGGCGGGAAGCACACGGGTGAAGTAGCAATCGAAGCCGCGCGCCTTGCGCGCGCCGTCAATCGTCCGGTGAAGCTCGTCTGGACGCGCGCGGAAGAGTTCACGTGGGCGTATTTCCGCCCTGCGGGAGTGATCGACGTCAAGAGCGGCATCGATGCCCACGGCCGGATCGTTGCGTGGTTGTTCGACAACTGGAACTCCGGCGGCGCGGGCCTCCAGTCGCCGTATGACGTCGCGGTGCGGAATGTGGTGTTCCACCCGGTCACCTCGCCCTTGAGGCAGGGTTCGTATCGAGCGCTCGCCTCGACCGCGAACCACTATGCGCGCGAGATGCACATGGACACCATGGCGCGCGCAGTGGGCATTGACGCGGTCGAATTCCGCATGCGGCATCTCAGGGACGAGCGGATCCGCGCAGTGTTGCAGGCGGCTGCGAATAAGATTGGATGGCCGAAACCATCCGCGGCGGGTCGGGCGCTCGGGATTGCCTGTGGGACGGAAAAGGGGGGCTACGTCGCGACCGCGGCGGAAGTCTCCAAGAACGCCGACGGCTTCAAAGTGGAACGTATCGCGATTGCATTCGAGTGCGGCGCGATCGTCAATCCTGACGGCCTGCACAACCAGGTCGAGGGATCGGTTGTGCAGGGACTCGGCGGCGCGCTGTTCGAAGCCATCGAGTTCGCCAACGGCCGCCTGCGGAACGCGACGATGGCCCTCTATCGCGTGCCGCGGTTCAGCGACGTTCCGCCGATCGACGTTGTACTTCTCGATCGTCCCGACCTGCCGTCGGCGGGGGCCGGCGAAGCGTCACTGGTGTGCGTCGCACCCGCGATCGGCAGCGCCGTGCGCGCTTTCGGGACGGTCGATACAGCCCTGCCGATCCGGCTGCGACACGCGTAGTCCGGGGCTTCAGAACCGGCGGGTCCAAAGAGCCGCCCTACCGATATCTAAAGGGCCCCCTATCGATGTAGGCCGGGTCTTCAGACCCGGCATAAGCCGATCGCCCATTCGCGGCGTCTTAGGGTTGTACAATCAACCGGCGCCTGCGGAGCCCTCGTGTTCGAGTCGCTGTTCCAGTTCCTCTTCGAGTACCGTCCCATCGTCTTCCGGCAGGGAGACTTCCGGTTCTCTCCGCCGGCAGGGGCGTCGCTTGCCGCGGCGATCGTGATTGCGGGCGTCGCCATCGCGTTCGTCAGCTACCGTGTGCTCCAGACGCGCGTGCGGTGGCGTGAGCGCGCCGTGCTTGCGGCGCTGCGGCTGAGCGCGCTCGCGTTGCTCCTCTTCTGCATTTTCAGACCGGTCCTCGTCGTCAAGGCGGCGGTGTCGCAACAGAACGTGCTCGGGATCCTGATTGACGACTCGCGCAGCATGCAGATCGCGGATGCGAACGGCACCCGCGGCGAGTTCGCACGGCAGACGTTCGCCAATCCCGACAGCCCCTTGATGCGCAATCTGTCGGAGCGGTTCCTGATCCGCACGTTTCGCTTCTCGGCGGCGAGCGCACGCATGGCGTCGGCTGGCGATCTCACGTTCGGCGGCACGCAGACGCGGCTGGCGGGCGCGATCGACAGCGCGCGGCAGGAGCTTGCAGGCCTTCCAGTGTCGGGCCTGGTGCTCGTGACGGATGGCGCAGACACGACCGACGCGTCGGTCGCCGACGCGTTGCTGGCGTCGAAGGCCGATGCATTGCCGGTGTTCACGGTTGGTGTCGGACAGGAAACGCTGTCGCACGATATTCAGATCGGCCGCGTGTCCACGCCGCGCACGGCGCTGAAGGGCACGTCGCTGCTCGTGGATGCGATCGTCACACAGACAGGCTATGCCGGGCAGACCGTCACGCTCGACGTGGAAGATGGCGGCCGCATCGTCGGATCCCAGCCAATCCGCTTGCCCGCGGACGGAGACCCCGCGTCTGTTCGCGTGCGCTTCACTGCGACGGAAGCCGGCCCGCGCGTGTTCACGTTGAAGATCCCGCCGCAGCCCGGCGAGGTTGTCACGCAGAACAACCAGCGCGACGTGCAGATCGACGTGCGCGATCGCCGTGAGCGGATCCTCTATTTCGAGGGAGAGCCGCGCTTCGAAATGAAGTTCATGCGGCTCGCGATTGCAGAGGATCCGAACCTGCAGCTCGTCACGCTGCAGCGCACGGCGGAGAACAAGTATTACCGGTTCGATGTCGATCCGAGCGGCGTCGAGCTCGCCGCCGGCTTTCCAAAGACTCGCGAAGAGCTGTTCGCGTATCGCGCCATTGTGCTCGGCAGCGTCGAGGCGAGCGCGTTCACCGGCGATCAGCTGAGGATGCTCTCGGACTTTGTCGACGTTCGTGGCGGCGGCCTGCTGTTTCTGGGGGGGCCGCACGCGTTTGCCGAAGGCGGATATGCGGGCACGCCGGTCGCCGAGGTGATGCCCGTCATCCTCGAGCGTGCGAATTCACCGGCGACCGCGTCGCACCTGAAAGTGCGGCCGACACGGGCCGGGGAGGCGCATGCGGTCACACAACTCGGCAACACGGAGGAAGAGTCGGCGGATCGATGGAAGTCGATGCCACCCCTGACGGCTTTGAACGTGCTCCAGGCCATCAAGCCAGGCGCGACCGTGCTGCTCTCCGGCACTGATGAACGCCGGCGCGATCGTGTCGTGCTCGCGTTTCAGCGGTATGGCCGCGGCAAGTCGATCGCGTTCCCTGTCCACGACTCGTGGCAGTGGCAGATGCACGCGTCGATGCGGGTCGACGATCAGACGCACGAGAACTTCTGGCGCCAGTTGCTGCGATGGCTCGTCGACAGCGTGCCGGACGCCGTGGAATCGCGCACGCTGACGGATCGCGTCGAGCCCGGCCAGCCCGTCACCCTCACGGCCGACGTCGTCGATCCGCGCTTCGTCGAGTTGAACGACGCGCAGGTCATCGCGCGCGTGTCGTCACCCTCGGGAAAGACCGCGGATGTGCCGCTGCAGTGGACCGGCGAACGCAGCGGCCAGTATCGCGCGACGTTCGACACCACCGAGCCGGGCTGGTATCAGGCGAAGCTCGAGGCCTCGCGCGGCGGAAAGGCCGTGGGCACGTCGACGACACACGTGCGCGCCGTGCCGGATGATGCGGAGTACTTCGATGCGGCCATGCACGCGCCCCTGCTGAAGCGGATCGCGGAAGAGACCGGCGGCCGGTTCTACACGAGCGACGACCTGCAGGCGCTGCCGGAAGACTTGAAGTACTCGGGAAAGGGCGTCACCGCGGTTGAGGAGCGCGAACTGTGGCACATGCCGATCCTGCTGCTCGCGCTGCTGACGGTGATCTGCACGGAGTGGGGACTGCGGCGCCACTGGCGGTTGGCATGATGACAGACAGACACACCACTCGACGTATGGTGCGGAGCGGAGAAGACGATCTCACGCAGAGAAATACGAGAGGCGCAGAGAGCGCCGAGGAGGCTGCGCGGTGCGCTCCGTCGACGCCGGCCTGCGGCCGGCGGCATGAGGTCACGCGATCCGCGAATACAAACAGCCCTCTGTCGCTGCTGCTGCTTGTATTCGCGGATCGCGTAACCTCCAGCCCGCGCGAGGCGCGGGCTCGACGGAGCGGTGCGCAGCCGATTCCTCAATTGTCTTCTCCGCGCATTTGTGCGGGATCCGTAAAATCCGTGCGACCCGCGGTTTGGCTCTGCGCCTCCGCGCCTCCGCGTGAGTTCGTACGTGACAGATGGAAACCGTTGCCGTCACTGCTGAATCCTGAATGCTGAAACGGATTGTCGTTTTCATCGTTGTGACGATCGCACTGGTGCCGGCCGCGGCGGCGGCGCAGTCGACGCATCTTTTGATCGTCGTCGGCCTCTCCGGCGATCCGGAGCACGGGGAGCTGTTTCAGAAATGGGGAACGACGCTCGCCGATACGGCCACCGACAAGCTCGGCGTGGCGAAGGAAAACGTGACGCTCCTGTCCGGGGATCGCGCGACACGCGATGAGGTCACGAAAGCGTTCGGCGCGTTGGCGACCTCGGCCGGAGAGGACGATACGGTGATGATTGTGCTGTTCGGCCACGGCACGTTCGCGAATAAAGTGGCGAAGTTCAACCTGAAGGGGCCCGATATGACGCCCGACGATTTCGCCACGCTGGTGAAGCGCGTGCGATCGAAGCGCGTCGTGTTCGTCGACACGGCCAGCGCCAGCGGACCGTTCGTGGAGTCGCTCTCGGGCGCCGGTCGCGTGATCGTCACCGCGACGCGCACCGGGGCGGAGCAGTACGCGACGTTGTTCGGCGGACCGTTTGTCGAGGCGTTCACAACAGAGGCGGCCGACGCCGATCGGAATGGGCGCGTCAGCGTGCTCGAGGCGTTCGAGTACGCGCGCCGGCAGGTCGAGGCGGCATACCAGCGTGAAGGGCTCATGCAGACCGAGCACGCGCTGCTCGACGACAATGGCGATCGCGAAGGCAGCATGAACCCGGGGCCGCAGGCGAAAGACGGCCAGTCTGCGGCGGTGCTCAGCCTCGGGTCAACACGTCACGAGGCTGCGCCTGCGAACGAAAAGCTGCGCGCGCTCCACGCCGAGCGCCAGGCGCTCGAACGGCGCATCGAATCGCTGAAGCTGCTGAAGAGCGGCATGGATCCGGACAAGTACGCCGCGGAGCTCGAAAAGCTCGCCACGGAGCTGGCGGTCACGAGCCGCCAAATTCGTGAAGCGGAGGGGGGCAAGTGAGATCCAGTGTGGTGATCGCATTCGCATTGCTGATTGCCGGCGGAGGCGCGAGCGCCGCTCGCCTCACCGCGCCCGGCGCCGCGCAACAGTTTCAAGGTGGCGGCCGTGGTCCTCAACGCCCGTCACTGGGCCTGCAGGCGGAGGGTAACACTCCGTACGACGGGCGATTCGTGTTCATTCGACTCAGGTACCCGACGCGCTGGGACGGCTTCCGGCACCTGGGCAACGGCGGCATCCCGTGGTCGCACGACTACCCGGATGGGGAAATGCACTTCATGAAGATCATCGAGGACATTACGCTCCTCAAGCCGCGCACGACCGGCTCGAACATCCTCGATCTCGACGATCCGGAGTTGTTCAACTATCCGGTGGCCTACATGGCCGAGCCCGGCTTCTGGGCCGTCACGGACCGCCAGGCGGAATCATTCCGGGCGTACCTGCAGAAGGGCGGGTTCGTGATCTTCGACGATTTTCGGGGCTACGACTGGGAGAACCTGCAGGAGCAGATGCGCCGCGTGCTGCCCAACTGTCACTGGGTGCAGCTCGATAGCACGCACCCGATCTTCCACGCCTTTTTCGAAATCAACGATCCGCTGTCGTTCCCGCCGCCATACGGCGGCCTGCCGCCCTCCTATTGGGGCATCTTCGAGAACAACGATCCCAAGAAGCGCCTGGTCGCGATCGCAAACGTGAACAACGACATCAGTGAGTACTGGGAATGGTCCGGCACCGGCTACGCACCGGTCGATCTGGATAATGAAGCGTACAAGTTCGGCGTCAATTACGTCATTTATGGGATGACACATTGAGTCGGGGCGCGGGGGGCGGGGCGCGGGACGCGAAATCCGAGGTTTTCCGCAGCTGGGATTCCGCACCCCGCATCCCGCATCCCGCACCCGACAGCGGAGGCTCGATTGAACCCGACCGTCACCGGCACCATCGATCTCGATTCCCCCGACGATGTCGCGCTTGCGGACCGCATGAAGAGCGGCCGCGACCAGATCATCGTCGAGCTGCGTAAAGCCATCGTCGGGCAGGAGGAGGTGGTGTCGCAGGTGCTGCTGACGCTGTTCGTCGGTGGCAACAGCCTGATTGTCGGCGTACCTGGCCTCGCCAAGACCCTCCTGGTGCACACGCTCGCGCGCGTGCTCGAATTGAAGTTCGCGCGCATCCAGTTCACGCCGGACCTGATGCCGTCGGATATCACGGGCACCGATATCATCCAGGAAGATTCTGCGACCGGGCGGCGGCAGATGGTGTTCGCGCCGGGACCGATTTTCGCCAACATCCTGCTCGCGGACGAGATTAACCGCACGCCGCCGAAAACGCAGTCGGCGCTGCTCGAGGCGATGCAGGAGCACCGCGTCACGATCCAGGGGCGCACGTATCAGCTCGACGAGCCGTTCTATGTGTTCGCCACACAGAACCCGATCGAGCTCGAAGGGACGTATCCGCTCCCAGAGGCGCAGCTCGATCGCTTCATGTTCCACATCGTCATCGATCATCCGCCCGTCGAGGAGGAGTACGAGGTCGTGCGATCGACCACCTCCTTGCATGATGTCGTGTTCGATCGCCCGGTGACGGGCGCCGACCTGATCGCGTTTCAGCGGCTCGTGCGGCGCGTGCCGG
>Ga0066677_10000835_pt1 | contig 10519 bp, 6 predicted proteins | sample GraSoiAngelo_126_FD_62299 | JGI IMG/M metagenome (GOLD analysis project Ga0066677, IMG submission 62299) | Grasslands soil microbial communities from the Angelo Coastal Reserve, California, USA - 14_0927_09_20cm | ecosystem: Environmental > Terrestrial > Soil > Grasslands | place: USA... | reverse complement strand
TCACCCGACATGCGAATCGCGCGAAAGCCTTCGTCGGGGGTGACCTGGATCAGGAGCATGGGCAACGCGACACCAAACAGGAGCGCGAGGCCGAGGGTGACGCCGACCTTCACCATCCACTGCTGCCATGCCGGTGTGGGCTGGAGCAACTGCCAGTGGAGGGTGCCATGCTGTCGTTCCTCGGCGTTTGCGATCGCTCCAATGGCAATCGCCAGGCCCATGCAGTAGAGCAGCATCACCAATTCCCACGGGAATGTCGGCAGCGACCGAATGTAGCGCTCCACCAGCAAGAAGGTGGCCCATCCGACGATGTAGAGACCAGCCAAAACGAACGTCAACTGCTGCAGGTGAACTTCCTTGGCCGCGAGAGCGCTCAACGGATGATGGCGCCGGGCGCCTTGCGCGCTTCGCAACCATTGCGGCAAATGGAGCGCCGGCGAAGCGAGTTCGACCGCCTCGAGCGCGGTGAACCGCCGCCAGCCGAGAACGCCGACCAGAGGGCACGCCCTGGCAGCGGAACATCCTTGCGATAGGAAGTGACGTAATGGCACACCGCGTGGAAACAGCGTTCCTGTTCGATCTGGATGGCACGCTCATCGACAGCGTCTACCAGCACGTCCTGGCGTGGCAGGAAGCGTTGGATGCCGAAGGCGTGGAGCTGTCGGTGTGGCGGATTCATCGAAAGATTGGTATGAGTGGCGGACTGTTCACGAACATGCTGCTCCGCGAAACGGGCTTGGAGTTCGACATACAACGGATTGAGCGATTGCAGCGCAGGCACGCCGAGGCGTACCGGCGCAATATGAGGAATGTTCGACCCTTACCCGGCTCGCGCGAGCTCTTGCGCGCATTGCGCGATGCCGAAATCCCGTTCGCGATCGCGACGAGCGGGCGAATGGAAACTGCGGGACCGGCGCTCGAGACGCTCGGATTCGATTTTTCTGAAACGCCGATCGTCACACGCGACCAGGTGAAGTTCGCGAAACCTGAGCCCGACTTGTTCCTGGCCGCGGCCGAGCGCCTCCACGTCGGCGCGGATCGCGCATCGGTCGTCGGCGACAGCGTCTGGGACATGCTGGCAGCAACACGCGCCAGATTCCTTGGTATCGGGCTGTTGTCCGGAGGATACGGACTGGAGGAGTTGGAGCGTTCAGGCGCGTATCGGGTGTTCGAGGATCCCGCCGACCTGCTCAAGCACCTGGATGAAGTCGGAGGGCGTCGGTGAGAAACGCCGCCAGGTGTGCAGTCTCGTTGTGTATCGTGTGCGCGGCGAGCTTGCCGCTGTTATCGCAGCAGCACATTCGCGGCGATGACACGGTACTGGCTCGAGCGTCAAGCATCGTATAGACGGTCCGGGAGACGTCAAGTTCAGTCACGCCGTCGCGGCGCCAATGTTCGAAGTCGCGCGATCGTGCGAGGGCAGCGGCAGTTCATCGAACACCGGGCGCCTGGGATCCACGACTGTCCAGCAGAACGCGCCCACGAGGAACAACACGCCCATGAGATACAGCGGCAGGTTCCAGTTCCCGAACCACTGCACGGAGTACGCGACGATGAGCGGATTGAGCATCGCGGCAAGGTTCCCAATTGAGTTCATCGTCGCGCCGACAACTCCGACGTGGTTGCGTCCGATCTCGATCACCGTGCCCCAGGCGGCACCGAGCGTGAACATGGTCAACCCGGTCGCCACGGCAATGAGTGAAGCGGCCATCACTGGCGTTGAAGAGGCGGCTGCGGCCAGCAGCGCGAGGCCGGCAACCACGTACGCCACAGCACCCAACCCGCAGCGTCCGAGGCGCAGCCCGTAGCGTGACGCGAGCCGGTCGGTGACCAGTCCGCCCAACAGATCCCCGGGCATGCTGACGATCAGCGGCAGTCCCGCGAAAATCCCAAGGCTCGTCGCATCGAACCCATGCCGCTGTCTGAGATAGGTCGGCAGCCACGTGATGCAGAAATAGAAGATCATGCAGTTGGGGATGTACATGACGCAGAGTGCCATCATGTTTCTGTTGGCGATCAGCGTGCGCCAGTAGGTCAGCCCGGCCGAATGGCCGCAGTCTGCCGGACGTTCCGACACGATCGTCTGCAGTTCTGCGGCATTCACCGCGGGATGCTCCGCCGGATCGTTGCGGAACCAGGTGAGCCACATCGCCAACCACAGGAAACCGAGGGCGCCAAAGCTGACGAAAATCTCTCGCCACGACAGGAAGCGAAGCAACCAGAGCACCAGCGCCGGCGTCAGGCCGCCGACCAAGTGCGCGCCCGCGAAGAAGACGCCTTGGACTCTCCCACGCTCGCGCGCGGGAATCCAGCGGGAAAACGTGCGCGCGACGCAGGGCCATGCGCCCGCTTCACCCACCCCGAACAGAAAGCGCACGACGAGCAGGACGGGATAACTGAACGCTCCACCTGTCGCAGCCGTCAGGCACGACCACCAGAGCACAATCCGCGACAGCACCAACCGGGTGCCCTTGCGATCGGCCCACCACGCCGTCGGAATCTCGAACAGCGCATACGCCAGCTGAAAGACCGTGAAGACGTACCCCATCTGCACGGTCGTCAGTCCGAGATCGTGGACGATGCCAGGCGTCAGCGTCGCGATGCACGCTCGATCCAGGTACGTGATCATCCCGAGCCCCGTGGCCAGGGCAACGACGCGATAGCGCGCGTGAGTGGGCGCAGCCATAGGGGCGGACTATACGTGAACTCCTTTGGCGAGCGTGAATGCCGACGGACCTGCGCTATATCGACAAGACGCGGCGCGTCATCCGGCCGTGGAAATAGAGGTCACGCGGCGATGCACACAGGTGCAAGTACTGGCGATTGCGGTCGTCCGCAAGAAAATTCAGCTCGAGTGGAGACACGTAGAACACACGCGGTCAAGCCGAATGGCCGCCAGGAGAGGGCGACGAAGGACGGACGGATACTGGGACGCGTGACTCTCGTGAAGTCGCGTACGGCTGACCGATAATCGGCGACTCCGGGCAGGCTACCCGCGCGGATCGGCCGATCGATGACGCCAGGATCGCAAGGTGCGCCGCTCGCAGACGCGAATGCGGCTTACTCTGGTTTCACGTTTTCCGCTCGCGGACCTTTCGGGCCTTGACCAACGGTGAATGACACGCGCTGTCCTTCACGCAAATCATCAAACCGGATCCCGACGCAGCCGGACTGATGAAAAAAGTACTCCGTTCCGTCAGCCGCAGCGATGAATCCGAAGCCCTTGTCGGTCTTGCGCTTGATCGTGCCGGTCGTCGACGCCATAAGTGATGCTCTCTCCAATCGATACGTGTTCAGGGCCCGCACCGCCGAGTATCACACGTCTTGGGTGCGCCGCGCACATTTGGCTCATCAGCCCCGAAAACGGACGGAATTCCGCGGATTACGCCGTCCAGGATCCATGAGCCACGACCCCTGCGTCACACCCACGAGCTCTTGGCTGCGCCAGGACGCCGAGCGATTCATCGGTGTGCGCGCAGCTTCCTTTATACCCCGGCTGACGTTGTAAACGGATAGCTTCACCTACCCACCCCAACGGCTCGCGGCCGTTTCATGCCATGCTGGTCGTGACGTGGACCGCGAGCTCGTGGCCTGGCTCGTACGATTCGGTGCCCCGCTGCTTTTCTTTGCGCAGGTGTTCGGCATTTTTGGCCTGCCGATCCCCGACGAGTTGTTGCTGACGGTTGCGGGCGCTCTCGCGGCGAGCGGCCGGCTGAGTCTGTCCAGCACGGTCGCCGCTGCCGTCAGCGGATGTCTGACCGGCATCACCTTAAGTTATGCGGTCGGCCGATGGGTTGGTCTGCCTCTGTTGCGCGCACGATTCAGACGCCATCACGACGCGATCGAGCGCGCGCAGAACTGGTTTCAACGATTTGGCGGCTGGCTGCTCACGTTCGGCTACTTCATCCCAGGCGTGCGGCACGTCACGGCAATCGCAGCCGGATCGGGTTGTCTCAGCTACCGGATGTTCGTCGCGTATGCGTATCCCGGTGGCGTCCTCTGGTGTGCGGTGTTTCTCGGCCTTGGCTACTTCGCTGGCGACCGCTGGCCGCAGGTCGCACATGCGGCGCGTACACACTTCGCTCGCGCGGCCCTGATTGCCGTCGCCGTCGTTGCGGCATACGCCGCACTGCGAGTCGCGGCAGAGCGGCGGCGGTCATAATGAGGCGTGCTCCACGATTTTCCAGCATGTTCGCCGAGCACCCGCCTTAGAACCGCGGCAGCCGGCTGCGATACTCTGAGGCGTGCTCAAATCACTGTCGGTTGCGGCGTTCGCTTCATGGTCGCGGGGATCATTGGCATCTACTATTCGCACGCGTTGTTGGCGCGGCGTCTGGGGCAATTGTGCGGATGCTCAGCGAGGAGCGCCTGCTGATCGCGCGGTATCCGGAGTACCGCGACTACATCGCAGGCGTCAGTCGAATCGTGCCTTTCGTCTACTAGTCACCGCATGTGACGCGCTTTTGATGGCGACAGCGTCGCCATTCGCAGCAGGCTGAAGGGTCGGGATGGCGTGGAGGAAGGCCGCGCGAAGGGCAAACGCAGCTGCCGTGAACGTTACCGTACAAAACCTGATATGCTGCGCGCCGCAGTTACGGGCCCACGGAGTCGTCTGACAGTCCCAGCGATGACACCATGAGCACGACACTCGGTCGTCGTACCTTTCTTTCAGGGCTCGGGAAATCAGGCGCGCTGCTCGCCGCCGGGCCGTGGCTACACAGCATCGGATACGCGCAGGTCAGTCGCGGCCCCGCGCGGGCAGTAATCCTCCAATCGCGTACCCGGCCAGACTTCGATCGCCGCCTGTTCGGCGCGTTCCTGGAACATCTCGGCAGGGCGATCTACACGGGCGTGTACGACCCCGGTTCACCTCGCGCGGATGCCAACGGATTCCGTACGGACGTCATTGCCGAAGTGAAGGGAATGGGCGTGCCGGTGATGCGCTATCCGGGCGGCAACTTCGTGTCCGGCTACAACTGGCTCGATGGCGTCGGACCGAAGAAGCAGCGCCCGACCGTGCTGGAGCGCGCATGGAATTCGCTCGAGCCCAATCAGTTCGGCACGAACGAGTTCATCGACTGGTGCAAGCTGGTGAGCACCGAACCGCTTCTGGCATTCAATCTGGGCACCGGCACGCCGGAGATGGCCGTCGCCTACGTTGAATACTGCAACGTGGACAAAGGCACGAAATGGAGCGAGCTGCGCCGATCGCACGGGTACGACGCGCCACACAACATCCGCTATTGGTGCCTCGGAAACGAAATGGATGGCCCCTGGCAGATGGGCCACATGTCCGCGCGTGACTACGGCCAGAAGGCGCGCGACACGGCCCGCCAGATTCGCGTCATCGATCGCGGATTACAGCTCGTCGCCTGCGGATCGAGCAATCCGATCATGCCGACGTATCTCGTATGGGATCGCGAGGTGCTGGAAGAGTGCTACGACCAGGTGGACGGCATTTCCCTGCACAATTACTACGGAAACACGACGGAGCTGACCGGCAACAGCAGCGCGCGGTTTCTCGCGATGAACCTGGATATGGAACGGCAGATTCGCGAGATCGCCGCCGTCGCCGATTACGTGCAGGGACTGCGAAAGTCGCCCAAGCGGCTGTGGCTCTCGTTCGACGAATGGAACGTGTGGTATCGCGCGCGCAGCGGCCCCTTCACCGACGGCAGACGCGCCTTCGCGCCGAAGCTGCTCGAAGAGGTCTACAACCTCGAGGACGCGTTGCTCGTCGGGGGTTTTCTCAACACGCTCCTGCGCCAGTCCGATCGCGTCCGCGTCGCGTGCGTGGCCCAGATCCTCAACGTGATCGCTCCGCTGGTGACCAACGAGACGTCCGTCCTCCGGCAGAGCACCTTCTATCCGTACGCGTGGGCGCTGCAGTATGCGCGCGGCAGAGTGCTCGACCTCTTTGTCGAATCCGAAACGTATCCGATCATGGCAGCCGGCCTGCGGGCGGACGTCGCGCGCGATGATCAGGTGCCGTTCGTGGATGTGGCCGCGACGATCGATCCGCCGAGCGGGCGCGCCGCGGTGCTGATGCTCAACCGGGACCTCGAGTCGGAACGAGAGCTGGTGCTCGACTGGCGCGATCTGACGCCCACGCGCGTGCTCGCGTGCGAGACGCTGACCGGTCCGGATCTGAAGGCGTTCAACACGTTCGAGGAGCCGAAGCGGGTGGTGCCGCGGGCGCTCGAACCGCCGGCAGCGGGGGCGCGGATGACGTTCAAACTTCCCGCGCGCTCCTACACGGTCGCGCACGTCGCCACGAACCAGAGCACGCCGGCGACTCGCGGAGCGTAAGCCGCACCACCGGCCCACATTCCGCTTGACAGCGCTAACGCTTAAGCACTAGCGTGCGCTTGAGCGTCACCGTGAACGTTCACGGCGATCGCGCGATGTTGTTCATTGGCGTACGGGAGGGTTGTCATGACGAGGACCTGCCACGTAGGCCCCCGCGTCCTTATTACCACTCTGTGCTTGAGCGTTTGCTTGAGCTCCCCGCTATTCGCGCAGCGCGCCGACCGAGCCGTGATCAGTGGTGTTGTCACCGACGAACAGGGCGCGGCGGTCCCGGGTGCGACGGTCACTATTCACAACGAGGCGACCGGCGTCGACACCGTCACTGTCACGAACAGCGCCGGCGCCTACACCAGCCCGCCGCTGGTGCTCGGCCGCTACTCCGTGACCGTTGATGTGCAAGGCTTCAAGAAAGCTGTCACGACGGGCATTCTCCTGCAGGGCGGCGAGCAAGTCCGGCACGACGTCGGCATGCAGTTGGGCGGCCTCGAGGAGACCGTCCAGGTCGCGGGCCGCGGCGGCATCGACGTGACCACCCCAGACGTCGCGCACACGGTCAACGAGAAGTACTATCGTGAGCTTCCGATCGTGACCGCTGCGGATGTTCGCCTCGCGGAGGCGGTCCTGCAGATCCAGCCCGGCTATCTCCCCATGCGTCCGAATGGCGACCCGATGTTCCGCGGCAGCCAATTCAATTCACGCATCAACGGCGGGCAGACGATGGCGACGGAGAATTTCTTCGACGGCGCCGCGTTTGGCTATGCCGTCGGACATCAGCAGAGCCACGAGAGCACGCCGCCCGTGGAAGCGGTGCAGGAAGTGAAGGTCATCTCGACCTCGTATTCGGCCCAGTACGGGCACACCAGCGGCGGCTTCATCGAGTACACCGGTAAGTCCGGCACCAACTCGTTCCGCGGCAGCGTGTACGAGTACCTGGCCGACGACAAGTTCAACACGAACGGGTTCTTCGCGAAACGCGCCGGGATTGGGAAGACGCCACTCAGCAACAACAACTTCGGCGCGACGATCGGCGGACCGCTGCAGCTGCCGGGATACAACGGGCGCAACAAAACATTCTTCTTCGTCAATTACGACTACACGAGGCTGCGCTCCGGCGTGCTGCCGGGCTTCGGCAACACGACGCCAATCGACGCGTTCAAGAACGGCGATTTCAGCGCGCTGCTCACGACGAATCAGATCGCGACGGATGTGCTCGGGCGCCCGATTTTCGCGGGGCAGATCTTCAACCCTGCCACGACGCGCCTGGTCAATGGCATCCCGGTCCGCGATGCGTACCCGGGGAACGTCATTCCAGCGAACGACCCGACGCGAAGCCTGGTCGCGTCGCGAATCGTCCCCCTGATGGTTCACCCCGATCGCGCCGGCATCTCCAACAACGTTGCCGGAAATCCAGCCGGCGACCAGACGTGGGTGCTCGACGCGCGGAACATCATGTTCAGAGTCGACCACAATTTCACACGCAATTTCAGGGCGAGCCACAGCTTCTACTGGAATCACCGACCGTCGGTCCGGAACTGCGGCGAAGTCGCCGGATGCACGGTGCCAAACGATCCCGAGACGCAGTCGCAGAAGAACACCGACTACTACGGCAATGGGTTCTTCCAGCGGATTTCCACGGCCCACGCGCACCAGCAGTTCGACTGGATCATCCGCAACAACCTGCTGAACCACTCCACCGTCGCCTACGACCGGTGGTTCATGGGCGGGAATCACCTCGCGGCCGGCGCGAGCTGGCCGCAGCGGCTGTGGGAAGGTACGAGCGCCCCGACGGGCGGCATCCTCGATACCACGGCTGGTCCCCCTTGGATGACGTTTGGCGGCAACATCCCGTACAACTCCATCGGCGCGAACGGCTGGCCGGCGTTCGGCTTCCTGGTGAACAACCGCTGGCAGTTCTCGAACGATCTCACGTGGGTCAGGGGCCGGCACACGATCAAGAACGGCTTCGAGTTCCGATACCACGACTTCCCGTTCCGCGGGTGGGCGGCCGGATCGGTGGCGGGGCAGTTCAACTTCAATCGACTGGGTACCGCCGGGTTCGACGCCAACGGCAACAACCTTGGACCGACGGGCGATCCAGTCGCGTCGTTCCTGCTGGGGCAGGTTCAGGATGCGAATCAGACCATCCCGGTTCACCCTACTTTTCGAGAGACGTACACAGGAGCGTGGATCAACGACGAATTCAAGGTCTCGAACAAGCTGACGCTGACGCTCGGCCTCCGCTTCGACTACCAATCGGCCCGGACCGAGGTCAACGATCAGTACTCGACGTTCGATCCGAACACGCCGAATCCTGGCGCCGGCAATCATCCCGGCGCGATGATCTTCGCGGGTGAGGGGCCTGGGCGCGCCGGACGCCGGACGTTCGAGAACCCGGCGAAGGACGCGTGGGGGCCGCGCGCGGGCTTCGCGTATCGCGTCAACGACCGGAGCGCCATTCGCGGCGGCTACGGCATCTATTACGCGCACGTGGCGTTCGATCAGTTCGTCGGGCAACCCACCCTTGGATTCCAGTCGAACGCGCTGGCGCCGAACACCACGAACGGCATCTCGCCGGCGTTTCAGCTGGACCAGGGATTTCCCGCGTCCCGGATTCAGCAGCCGCCGTTCGTCGACCCGACGTTCGGTTTAGGCACAGCGCCGATTGCGGTGGCGCCCGATGGACTGACGTTGCCGCGCTTCCAGAACTGGTCCGTCACCTACGAGCGGCAGCTCACCAGCAACATGATGCTGGATGTGTCGTACATCGGAAACCACGGCAGCCGTCTCAACCACCATTGGCAGACGATGGGCCTCGACGCGAACATGAACTCTCCAGACGTGCTCGCGCTGGGGACCCCCGTGCTGCAGTCGAACATCAACTCGGACCTGGCGCGCGCGGCCGGCATTCAGTCGCCATACCCGGGTTTCAACGGCAACGTCGCGCAGGCGCTCAGAAAGTGGCCGCAATACCAGAACATCATCTGGCGCGGCGTCCCGACCGGCAGGAGCCAGTATCACGCGGCGGAGTTCGTGCTGGAGCGGCGCTTCTCCCGCGGGTTCCAAGCGCGTGTCGGATACACCTATTCGAAACTGAAGAACAATGGCGCTGAAAGCGCGCAGGGCGACAACGGCGCCAACGGAGGTGTGCAGGATCCGTCGAATCCTCTCGAATGGGGGCTGAGCGGCGACGACACGCCGCACGTGTTCCTGACCGGCTTCACGTGGGAAGTGCCGGGCCCGAAAGCCGGCCTGGCGCAGACGGTGCTCGCGGGCTGGCACGTCAGCGGAATCCTCAGATACGAGAGTGGACGACCGGTGAATATCTTCATGAGCAACGACCTCGGCGGCCTGCTCTTCAACGGTCAAAAGCGGCCGAACCGCGTGTCCGGCACCGATGGCGTCGCAGCCACCGGAGACTTCGATCCGGCCACGGACAGTTACTTCAACCGGAATGCGTGGGTGGATCCCGGACCGCTCCAATTCGGCAACGCGCCAAAAATCGACGGATCGGTCCGCAGCTTCCCCAACTACAGCGAGGACATGAACGTCTTCAAGGAATTCCGGCTTCGCGATCCCATGAAGCTCCGTTTCGAGATGGATATAGGTAATCTGTTCAACCGGGTGATATTCTGCGATCCAAACAACAACTGGAGCTCGCCCGCGTTTGGCACGGTCAGTACTCAGTGCAACCAGGCACGATCGGTTCAGTTCGCGGTGAGACTCGACTACTGACCGCGCGGATCCCGGCTCCGCCGCCGTCCGCGCGGCGGCGGTGGAGCCGATCGTTCACTCCCAGCGCACTGTTCTTGTGCGCGCTGTTCGTTACCACTATCCCGGCGAGCGCGGACGTGCGCCGCCAAAGCGCCGCGCCGGGTGTCGAGGGTCCCCCGGCGCTTCAGAGTGCCGCGCTTCTCGTTCAACAGGGACAGCTGGACGAAGCAGAACTGCAGGCGCGACGAGCGCTCGCCGATCCAGCCACGCGAGCCGCCGCATATTCCGTGCTCGGCACGATCAGCTTTCAGCAGAAGCGATTCGCCGATAGCATCATCCTCTTCAAGCAGGCCATCCGGCTGGACGATCATCTGGTGGGCGCACATCTGAGCCTCGCGGACGTTTACACGCTGCAGGGAAAGCCCGCGCTGGCGCGTCCGCTGTTCGAGCGCGTCCTGCAGCTGGATCCGTCGAATGTCGCCGCGAGACTTGCCCTCGC
>Ga0066677_10000834_pt1 | contig 10520 bp, 11 predicted proteins | sample GraSoiAngelo_126_FD_62299 | JGI IMG/M metagenome (GOLD analysis project Ga0066677, IMG submission 62299) | Grasslands soil microbial communities from the Angelo Coastal Reserve, California, USA - 14_0927_09_20cm | ecosystem: Environmental > Terrestrial > Soil > Grasslands | place: USA... | reverse complement strand
AGCGGCGGTTTGGACGGACCCAACGCGCTGGTCTTCGGGCCCAACGGCAACCTGTTCGTCGGCAACGGATTCGCGACCAGCAGCGTGCTGGAGTACAACGGGACAACGGGCGCTTTCATCACCGCCTTCGTGCCAGCAGGCAGCGGAGGGCTGTTTGTACCCGCTGGGCTGCTCTTCGAGACGGGCGGCAACTTACTCGTCGCAAGCGCCGGAACCGACAACGTGCTGGAGTACAACGGAACAACGGGGACCTTTGTCGGCGCCTTCGTGCCCGCGGGCAGCGGCGGACTGAATAACCCTCTTGGCCTCGTCTTCGGCCCCAACGGCAACCTATTCGTGGCCAGTGGCCGGAGCGACGCTGTGCTGGAGTACAACGGGACGACGGGGGCGTTTGTTACCGCCTTTGTGCCAGCGGGCAGCGGCGGGCTGAATCAACCCACGTTCATGACATTCGGTCCGAGTGCCGGCATCGTTCCAGAGCCCTCATCTCTCTTGTTGCTCGCCTGCGGCGTGGGAGGACTCGCGGGATGGCGGCGATGGAAACCTGGAACTCGAGTTGCCGCCTCCAATTCGGTTGTAACGCGGCCCTAGAACGGAATCAGGAAGACCCGCGTCCGCCGAACGCTGAGCGTCTCGGCCTCGGTGAGACTGGGCGCCGCGATCGAGATGCGAATTCCGTGACGGGCGGTGATGAGGACGGCGTCGGCGCGCCCATCCCGCACGAACCAGGCCCGCTGACCGGGACGCAGCGACCGGCTCGCCGTCAGGCCGACCCAGCCGCTCACGGGCCTCCAGTGAAGCCGCAGCGGCGGGAGAAAGACGCCGACGCCGAGCAGCGCAAGCGCAAGCAGCGCGAGCGGCCCGCGAGGCGTATCGGGCAGAAAATCCGCCACGACCGCGAAGAGCACGATCCACGCGGCGAGCGCATCGATCCAGCGCAGATATTGTGAGCGGGAGATCCAGCGCTCGATCGCGGTCGGCACGGGCGCCGTCGGGGTCGCCATCGTCCGAGCGTAGCACGCCCGCGCGCGGCGGCCGTCGGCGACGCTACGCGACGCGGCGCTGGCGCACCGCCGCGCGCCGGTCTTCTTCGTCCTCCACGCCGACGCGGTGCGCGTAGACGAGCTCGCCGCCGAGCCAGCCGGAGACCGCGACGCCGATCACGCCCACGATCGAGAGCACGAGCGGCCACGGCGAGTCGGCGCCGACGCGGGTGCGCACGAGCCAGTTGACGGCGAAGATCGCGACCGCGCCCAGGTTCAGGAGCATGTGATAGGTGCCGATGCGGGCCGCGCGGCCGGTGAGACCGAGCCAGTCCACGAAGCCCGGGATCGCGGCGAGGAGCGCGCCGATGACGCCGGCCCCGACGTTCCAGAAGGCCACCGTCCGCATCGTCGGCTGACCGGTGACCGCGTAGATGATGTCGAAGACGAGCGCAGCCACCCACAGGCCGAGCGGAAAGACGACGAGCATCGGGTGAATCGGATGCTTGGCGACGCGCGCGCTCATGAGGCCCATGGCGATCCTCCGTGGCGACAGCCTTCGCGGTGGCGGGCTGCATCCGATATGCCACCGAGCTGAATCGCCCGCACGCCGTCGCGAGTCGCGTCGGCGAGCGCCAGTCGTGCGCGAGGCGCGTCAGCGGCGCGGAGCGACGGGCGCGGCGACCGCAGGACGCAGCACGAGGCAGAGCGGAATCGTCGTCAGCACCACGAGCGCGACGAGGCTCAGCGTGAGCGACACCCCGCCGGCGTCGCCGACGAGCCCCCACACCGTCGGGGCGAGCGCCGAGGCGCCGACGCTGACCGTGTAGTAGAGGCCGTACGCACGCGAGCGCCGCTCGCTCGAGACGAGATCGGCCACGGTGCCGTAGAGCACCGACGACGTGCCGTTGAGCGCGATGCCGAGCGGGATCAGCACCGCGAGCGCGATGGGCAGTGGCGCGCCCACGACCGTGAGAATCAGCGCGGTCGTGGCCGCCTCGGTGATGACGACGGTGCGGATCACGCCCACGCGATCGGCGACGACACCGCACACGAATTTCCCGGTGGCGCCGCCGGCGAATACGAGCGCGAACGCCAGGCCCACGCCGCCCACGCCCAGGCCTTTGGCGATGAGGATGAACGGCATGAAGGTGAGAAAGCCGGTGCGCGTGGCGTTGTCGATCATGCCGATCGCGCACAGCGCCGAGAAGCCGCGGCCGTCGCGGATGCCCCAGCCGCTCGACGTGACGTGCTCGGCGAGATCACGGGGCTCCGCCGCCCCCGCGCCGAGCCGGCTGAGCATCGGAACGATGGCCAGCGCTGCGGCCACGCCGAGCACGCCGTACGTCGCGCCCGCCGCGCGCCAACCGACGACGCCGGCGAGCACGCCGATGGCCGCCGCCACGCCTGCCTTGCCGAGGTCGCCCGAGAAGTTATAGGTGCCGAGCGCGGTGCGTCGGTTGCCGTCCTCGTACGCCTTGCTGACGATCGACGACGACAACGGATGCTGCACACCGGAGCCGAGGCCGGCGGCCAGCAGCAGCGCGAGCAGCGAGATGAACCCGCCCGCCCAGCCCGCGGCGATGAAGCCGAGCGCTGTCACCGCCGTCCCCAGCGCCAGAATCCGACGCTCGCCGAACCGTTCCGCGAGGAAGCCCGCCGGAATCTGGAATGCAGACATGCCGCCCGTGTACGCCGTGCGGATGAGACCGACCTGCGAGAACGAGAGGCCGAACTCGCTCGCCCACAACGGCAGGAACACGTAGAGCGTCTCGGAGAAGCCGTCGTGCAGGAAGTGGATGGTAGAGGCGGCGAACAACACCGTGCGCGGTCGGCTCTTCACGGCCCGATCATCCCCGGCCGCGCCACGCGGTTCAAGTAGAATACCCGGCGGATCGAGGAGGCGCTGCGCATGCCGATCAGTATCACCCGTGTGTACACGCGGCTCGGGGACGGTGGCGAGACCGCGCTCGTCGGCGGGCGCCGCGTGCCCAAGGACTCACCGCGCATCGTCGCCTACGGCACGCTCGACGAGCTGAACGCCGCCGTCGGCCTCGCCCGCGTCTTCAACGCCGAGCGCATGACCGAGCGCGGCGCGGGCCGCGAGCGTCACCGCTGGCTCGACGGAATCTTAAAGAGAATCCAGAACCAGCTGTTCGATCTCGGCAGCGAGCTCGCGACGCCGCCCGACGCCGCCTACGAAGGGATGTTTCGCATGAGCCAGGCCGAGGTCGACGAGCTCGAGCGGCTGATGGACGCGTGCCAGAAAGATCTCAAGCCACTGAAGTCGTTCATCCTGCCCGGCGGCGGCCGCATCCAGGGGTTCCTGCACCAGGCGCGCACGGTGTGCCGGCGTGCGGAGCGCGAGATCCTGGCGCTGTCGCGGGTGGAGGCGATCGGCGAGTGGCCGCTGCGCTACGTCAATCGGCTGAGCGACGCGTTCTTCGTGCTCGGCCGGTGGGTGGGCAAGCACATGGACGAGCCGGAGTATTACTGGGAGCGCGGGCTCTCGGCCCACGCGCGGCCCCGGAGAGCCAAATGACGCCGCAGGCGCTGATCGCGGGCGTGCACGAGTTCCCCGAGCGCAAGACTACCAAGAGCGTGCTCGAGATCCAGGCGCTGTCGGCGCGTGCCGCGCTCGAAGACGCCGGGCTCTCGAAGAAGGACGTCGACGGCTACTTCACCGTCTCCGGCAATCCGGGCATCGGTCCGCTGCCGATCGTCGACTATCTGAACCTCAATCCCAAGTACATCGACGGCACGACCATCGGCGGCTCGTCGTTCGTCGCGCACGTCAATCACGCGGCGGCGGCGATCGCGCAGGGCCGCTGCCGCGTGGCGCTGATCACCTACGGCAGCACATCGCGCTCGTCCGGCATCGCCGTCGGCACGCGCGAGCGCATCGCCGGCGACTATCTCGACCAGTTCGAGGCGCTGTACGGCACGTCGACCGTCGGACTCTACGCGATGGTGGCGCGCCGGCACATGCACGAGTACGGCACGACGTCCGAACAGCTGGCCGAGATCGCGGTGGCCACGCGCACGCATGCGTCGCTCAATCCGCTCGCGCTCTATCGCGAGCCGATGACCGTCAAGGACGTGCTCGCGTCGCCGATGATCTCGGCGCCGCTGCACCTGCTGGACTGTTGCGTGATCACCGACGGTGGTGGCGCGCTCGTCGTCGTGCATCCCGACCTCGCGCGCGATCTCAGAACACCGCCGGTGCGGCTGCTCGGCAGCGCCGAGGCCATCGCGCACACCTCGGCTGGCCGCCGTGACTTCCTCGTCTCCGCGGCCGCGGAGTCCGGGCCGCGCGCCTTCGCCGAGGCCGGCCTCTCGCCTCGCGACGTGCAGATGGCGATGATCTACGATTCGTTCACGATCACCGTGCTCGTCACGCTCGAGGACCTCGGATTCTGCAAGAAAGGCCAGGGCGGGGGCTTCGTGTCGGGCGGGCGCATCGCGCTCGGCGGCGAGCTGCCGATCAATACCGACGGCGGCGGGCTCTCGTCGAACCACCCCGGCATGCGCGGCATTTTCCTCGTCGTCGAGGCGGTCAAGCAGCTGCGCGGCGAGTGCGGCGAGCGCCAGGTGCCCAACTGCCGCGTCGCGCTCGTGCACGGCACGGGCGGCGCGCTCGGCAACCGCCATTCGGGCGCGACGCTGATCCTCGGGAGGAGTTAGAAATGACGGGTGACCGCCCGAACGTCGAGCGCGGAAGCGCTCCGACGCCGAATCCAACGGACTATACGAAGCCGCTGCCGGAGATTAGCGCGGAGTCCAAGCCGTTCTGGGACGCCTGCGCACGGCACGAGCTGCTCGTGCAGACGTGCCGCGCGTGCGGGAGCGTGCAGTACTACCCGCGCGGGGTGTGCGCGACCTGCTGGAGCCCCGACGTCGCGTGGACGCCGAGCTCGGGGCGCGGGCGCGTCTACACGTTCACGGTCACGCACCGCACGCAAGCGCGCGGCTTCCGCGACGACCTGCCCTACGTGCTCGCCTGGATCGAGCTGGAAGAGGGCGTGCAGGTGATGAGCAACATCGTCGGCGTCGATCCGGTGAAGGTCGCCATCGGCATGCCGGTGAAGGTGACGTTCGAGGACGTGAAGGACGGCCTCAGCATTCCGAAGTTCACGGGGAGATGATTCCATGAGACGGAGCACAGCACTCGTGGCCTCGCTCGTCGTGTCCGTGTCCGCGCTCGCCGCGTCGCTGCCGACGCTCCAGGCGCAGACGAGCGGCGAGCGGATCGGTCAGGTGAGCTTTCCGACGTCGTGCGCCGCGGCCGTGCAGAAGCCGTTCGAGCGTGCCGTCGCGCTGCTCCACTCCTTCTGGTACATCGAGGCGGCCAAGGCGTTCACGGCGGTGGCGCAGGCCGATCCGGACTGCGCGATCGCGTACTGGGGCCTCGCGATGAGCCAGTGGACGCAGATCTGGGCGCCGCCGCAGCCGGCGGCGCTCAAGCGCGGCCTCGACGCCGTCGAGAAGGCGAAGGCCGCGAGCGCGAAGACGGCGCGTGAGCGCGACTACATCGCCGCCGCCGAGGCGTTCTTCAAGGACGCCGACACCGTCGATCATCGGACGCGGGCGCAGGCCTACGCACGCGCGATGGAGCAGGTGTCCGCGCGATATTCTCAAGATCGCGAGGCGGCGATCTTCTATGCGCTGGCCCTGCAGGCGGTGGCCGATCCGCACGACAAGACGTATGCGAATCAGCGCAAGTCGGCGGCGATCGCTTCGAGCGTCTTCGCCGCCGAGCCCACACATCCGGGCGCCGCGCACTACATCATCCATGCGTACGACTATCCGCCGATCGCGCGTCAGGGGCTGGGCGCGGCCACGCGCTATGCGGACTTCGCGCCGTCGGTGCCGCACGCGCTGCACATGCCGTCGCACATCTACGTCCTGCTCGGCATGTGGCCGGAGACGATCCAGAGCAACGTGCTGGCGGCGACCGCGGAGAAAGACCGCGGCAACCCCGATGACCGGATGCACGCCCTCGATTACCTCGTCTATGGCTACCTGCAGCAGGCGCAGGACGGCGAGGCGAAGAAGATCGTCGACGAGGCGCGCGGGATCATAGCCGACCTCGCCGCGCGCAACTACAACTCGGGCCGCGCCACCGCGGCGTTCGCGATGGCCGCCATCGAGGCGCGGTGGGCGATGGAGCGCGCGCGCTGGTCCGAGGCGGCCGCCATCGAGCCGCGGCCGACGCGCTTTCCGCAGACGGACGCGATGATCCACTTCGCGCGCGCCGTCGGCGCCGCGCGCAGCGGCGACGCCACGCAGGCGCGCGTGGACACCGACAAGCTCGCGAACCTGCGCGAGACCCTGCAGCAGAACAAGGACACCTACTGGGCCGAGCAGGTCGAGATCCAGCGACGCGCCGCCGCGGCGTGGACGGCGCGTGCCGAGGGCCGGACCGACGAGGGGCTGTCGTTGATGCGCGCGGCGGCCGAGCTGGAGGCGGCGACCGAGAAGCACAACATCTCGCCGGGCCCGATCGCGCTCGCCCGCGAGCTGCTCGGCGACATGCTGCTCGACATGCGCGAGCCGGCCAAGGCGATCGCCGAGTACGAGACGGCGCTCACCGTCGCCCCGAATCGGTTCAGGGCCCTGCACGGCCTCGGCCGGGCCGCCGAGCTGGCCGGTGACCGGGACAAGGCGCGCACGGTCTACGGCAAGCTGCTCGCGATCGCGGCGTCGTCCGACGGCGCGCGCCCCGAGCTGGCGCAGGCCAGGGCCGTCGTCGGCAAGTAGCGGGCGCGGAGTGGCCCTGGTCGCGTCGGCCCGGATGTATTCGTGGTCGCCCGCGCTCGCCGCCGAGTGGCGGCGGCTGCTCTCGTCGATCGTCGCGCGCGCCGGCGTCGACGCCGCCGTGATGGACGAGCACGACCCGACGCCGCTGGACGAGCTGTGGCGCCGGGCCGACCTCGGCTGCGTCTTCATGTGCGGCTATCCGTGGGTGCTGCGCACCGACCGCCCGCGTCTGCTCGCGGCCCCGGTGCCGTCACCGCCGCGCTATGCCAACCGCCCCGTCTATGTGACCGACTTCATCGTCCGTGCCGACAGCGCGTACGCGCGTCTCGAGGACACGTTCGGCGGGACGATCGCGTACTCCACCGAGCACTCGCACTCCGGCTACAACGCACCCCGGTATCACCTGCTGGCCTATCGGACGCCGGAGCGCCAGACGCTGTACGGCTCGGTCCTGGGGCCGCTCGTGCGCCAGCGTCCCGTGCTCGACGCGGTCGCCGAGGGACGCGCCGACGTCGCGGCCATCGACGGCTGGGCGCTCGACCTCCTGCGACGCCATGCTCCCGAGGTTGCCGCGCGCGTGCGGGTCATCGAGTCGACGATTCCGGCGCCGAGCGCGCCGCTCGTCGCGTCGCCCGGAACGTCGGAGGCGACGTGCCGGGCCCTGACCGACGCGCTCGTCGAGGCCCACACCGTGCCGGAGCTGCGACCGACGCTCGATGCGCTGCTGCTGTCGCGCTTCGTGCGCGTCGCGCCGGGCGACTTCGACGTCTTCCTCGAACGCCAGCGCGCCGCCGAGGCCGCCGGGTATGCCAAGCTCGCCTGAGCTCACGCCGAAAGGATCGCGAATGAAGCGTTTCGCGCTCGTCTTCGCCCTCGTCACGCTGTACGTCGTCGCGGCCGGCGCGACCGCCGTCTTCGCCGAGGACCTGACCGTCGCCCTCTCGAGCCTCTCGACCGAGTCGCTCGACCCCGTGCTCGGCGGCCACGTCGTGAAGTTCTATCTCGATCAGATCTTCGAGTACCTGGTCGGCGTCACGCCGGACGGCCAGCTGTCGGCGGACGGCGGTCTCGCGACGCGGTGGGAGACGTCGCCGGACCACAAACGCTGGACGTTTCACCTGCGTCGCGGCGTCAAGTTCCACAACGGCGACGAGCTGACGTCGGAAGACGTGAAGTTCAGCTTGCAGCGCGCGATGGGCAAGCGCTCGACGACGGGCTACGCAGAGCCGCTGCGCGTGCTGATCAAGGACATCGAGACGCCGGCGCCGGACCGCGTGGTGATCCTGACCAAGGAGCCGACCTCGATCATTCCGCAGTACCTGTCCCGCGGCCTGGCGACGGAAGGCATGATCGTGCCGAAGAAGTATCTCGAGACCAAGGGCGACGACATCTTCGCGCGGGCGCCGGTGGGGACCGGCCCGTACCGGTTCGTCGAGCAGGTCATCGGCTCGCACATCAAGCTCGAGGCCGTGCCTTCACACTGGCGGGTCGGGACGCCGCGCTACCAGACGCTGACGTTTCGCATCGTGCCGGAGGAGACGACGCGGATCGCGCTGCTGCGCCGTGGCGAGGCGGACATCGTGGAGGTCAGTCGCGACCGCGTGAAAGAGCTGCAGGGCTCGGGCGTGTCGATCGTCACGCGCCGCCAGGACGCGCACGTCGATTTCTGGTGGCTCCTGCCGTGGACGAACTCGCCGATTCGCGACAAGCGCGTGCGCGAGGCCCTCAACATCGCCATCGATCGGGCCGAGCTGATCGACTCGGTGTTCGCGGGCATGGCCGAGCCCGGCGCGGTGCCGTTCGCGATGGCCACCGCGATGCGCGACGTGAAGTTCCGGATCACGTCGGAGCATCGCTACGCGTACGATCCCGCGCGGGCCAAGCGGCTGCTCGCGGACGCCGGCTACCCGAAGGGCTTTGCCATGGAGCTCTATGCCTACCAGCTTCCAGGTCTGCCCGAGGGCCGGGCGATGGCCGAAGCGCTGGCCGGCTACTGGCACAAGATCGGTGTGCAGACGACGCTCGTGCCCGTCGACTATCTCGCGTTTCGCAAGAAATGGTTCGATCGCTCCGCGCCGGGCGCGCTCGGCTACTACAACCAGTCCAATCGCGACTGGCTCGGCACGTTCGCGATGATCGACAAGTGGACGAACCCGACGCAGAAGTCGGCGTCGATCAGCGATCCCGAGCTCGATCGCCTCGTCGGTGGCGTGCTCGCGGAGACGGATCGCGAGAAGGTCAACAATCTGATGCGCGCGATCTTCCAGCGGCTGCGCAGCGAGCACCTCGGCATCCCGCTCGTGTATCTGCACAGCGCCTACGCGACGTCGAAGAACGCGGCGCGCTGGAATCCGGGCGCGGTGATGTACGACCTGAACATCGACGAGTTGACCCGCCAGCGGTAGCCCGCCGGCGGATCAGCCGCTGGCCTCCGGACCGGCCGCGCGGCCCGGCCTGGCGCTCAGTTGACGTGCGAGACGGCGACGGCGGTGTGGCGGCGAGCGCGACTACGCCGGCGCCAGCGGTGGATGGCGTAGGCGGCAGTCCGGCCGAAGGGTGAGTCGGCGGCAATGATGGCGCACCCGGCGCCCATGAACGTCGCGGCGACAATTCCTGCGAGCAGCATCGGCACGTTCCTCCCGCCGCCTCTCTATCGCAACGTAGGGGCCATGCCCGATGCGGCCCAAAAGCACTGACCGCGGACGTTGAAGGAAAGACAGCCGCGCCGGATCCGGGCGAAACGCCCGGCAGCCCCCAGATCTCCCGCCATGCCCTCCGCTGTTGAACCGGAACGGCGCATAGGCTAGTCTCGCCGCCTCGACCCTCTATCCCCCTGATGTGAAGTCGCGCCCTTCGGTCATGTGACGAGGAAGGAGACGGTCATGGCGGTATCGCTCTCGGTCAACGGTAAGTCGTACTCGGTGGACGTCCCGCCGCAGATGCCCCTGCTCTGGGTGCTGCGCGACGTGGTCGGACTCACCGGGACGAAGTTCGGCTGCGGCATGGCCCTGTGCGGGGCCTGCACCGTGCACGTCAACGGCGTCGCGCAACGGTCGTGCATCCTGCCGGTAAACGCGGTGAAAGGCCCGGTCACGACGATCGAGGGCCTCAGCGCGTCGGGCGATCATCCCGTGCAGAAGGCCTGGATCGCCAACAACGTCCCCCAGTGCGGCTACTGTCAGGCCGGGCAGATCATGCAGGCGGCCGCGCTGCTCGCGCGAACTCCCAGCCCGAGCGACGCGGACATCGATGCGGCGATGGGCGGCAACATTTGCCGCTGCGGGACCTACACGCGGATCCGCGCCGCCGTGAAGCAGGCGGCGAAGCAGGGAGGGACGCGATGAACCCGCCGGTCGATCGCACGACACATCGGGACGATCTCATCGTCGCCAACGTCAGCCGACGTCGCTTCCTTCAGGGCCTCTCGCTCGGCGGGCTCGTGCTCGCGGTGGGATATCCGTCGGCGGCACGGGCCGAGGAGAAGAAGTACGGCGCGGACGGGATGCCGAACGGCTGGGTCGACAGCCCGGTGGCGTTCGTCTCGATCGCCGACAACGGCACCGTGACGATCGTCTGTCATCGCTCCGAGATGGGCCAGGGCGTCCGGACGGGCATGCCCATGATCGTCGCGGACGGGCTCGAGGCCGATTGGAAGCGCGTGCGCGTGGCGCAGGCGCCCGGCGACGAGAAAAAGTTCGGCAATCAGGACACGGACGGCTCGCGGAGCACGCGCCACTTCTTCGAGCCGATGCGCCGCTGCGGCGCGGCCGCGCGCAC
>Ga0066677_10000829_pt1 | contig 10538 bp, 9 predicted proteins | sample GraSoiAngelo_126_FD_62299 | JGI IMG/M metagenome (GOLD analysis project Ga0066677, IMG submission 62299) | Grasslands soil microbial communities from the Angelo Coastal Reserve, California, USA - 14_0927_09_20cm | ecosystem: Environmental > Terrestrial > Soil > Grasslands | place: USA... | reverse complement strand
CGGATTTTGAAAATGGACAAAGAAGCCGCCGGCGAAACCTACGATCAGTTCCTGACTACGTTGAGCCCGAGCGGAATTCCGAGCCGCACGGGCATGGAAATTCTCGTCAAGGCAATCCAGTCCCAAGGTCGGTTCGTCGATCGCAAAGTCTCCTTCAGCGATATCGCCGACGATCGACTCGCAACTGAAGTGGCGAGAGAAATGGGATACAAGATTCAATGAGCTCTCATTGAGGGAAGCCTATGATTTGGAGAATTCAAAGACGATTGCCGGTCGCACAACTCGTCGTTGCTCTTGTACTTATCAGCACATTGAGCTTCAGCGCTGCCGCTCAGGAGCGCCGATCGAAAATTAGAATATCCAACGCCGGCCTTACGATCACGGCATTGCCACTCTTGGCAGCCCGTGATTGGGGAATTTTTAATGCTAGCGGCATGGACGTGGAAATTATCATCATGGCGGCTTCGCTTGCGCCGTCGGCTCTGTCTACGGGTGATATCGATTATATCGCCGGCGTCGGCCCGGCGTCGGTCAGCGCGACTCTGAGCGGGCTCCCTTCGAGGGCGATCTGGTTCTCATCGGACAGAATTTCCTACTGGTTGATGGCCCGCCCGCAGTTCAAAACATTGGAAGACTTGAAGGGTAAGAAAATCGCGGTTTCGGGAGGGGTGGGCGGCACGAATCATGTCGCCCTGCTGGTGGCGCTGGAAAAGTCCGGCGGCAATGCAAAGGACTATGTGATGGTAGCGATACCCGGACAACAGAACCAGCTACTCTACTCGCTCGAATCGGGATTTGTTGAAGGCGCGCTCGTCTCTCCACCCGTAACGTTTACCGCTTACAAGAAGGGCTTCAATAAACTGCTGGACGTTGGATCCATGGTGGAGATGCCGGGCGGCGGATTGACGGCGCTCGTGAAAACTATTCAGACCAAGTCTGCGGAAACAAAAAAAGTCATCCACTCCCTCCAGTCCGCCAAAGACGAGATAAGAAAATCGAAGGCAAAGACAGTCGATCTGATCGTCCGTCTTCTAAAAATGGATAGGGAAGCTGCCGCGGAAACATATGATACGTTTTTGACGACCTTAAGCCCGACGGGAATTCCCAATCGCGCGGGGATGGACAACCTGGTCCGATCTCTCCAATCGCAGGGCCGATTCACCGACCGGAAAATTTCTTTCACCGATCTTGCCGACGACCGATTGGCGACCGAGGTTGCGAAAGAAATGGGCTACAAGATTCCTTAGTATTGAGCGCCAAGATTCCCGTCACGGCCGCGGCCCTAGCCCGGGGCAAACGCGGCCAATTTTCAATCAGGACAGTAGAAACGAATTGCTACGCCTCGAAGTTTTTCTTTCGTTCCGTCGGCTAAAGATCAGTCCGTCCTATGCGAGGCGGTGGCGGAACATCCAGGACGCGATCGGCAGTGTGACAGCGGCGATGATCGCAAGCGGCAACAGTTCCGGTATCAACAAGCCGAGCCCCGCTCCCTCGAGATAGACCCGATGCGCGATGTCGATGGCGTAGCGCAATGGGTTGATGTACGTGAGATACTGAAGAATTGCCGGCATGCTGCTGATCGGCGTGGTGAGACCGGACAGAAGCGAGAACGGCATGATGAGCAAAAACGAGAAGAGCATCGCTTGCTGCATGGTCGCCGCTACTGACGACAACAAGAGCCCGATCCCAATCGCCGCCAAAACAAATAGGCTCAGTCCGGCGTAAAGGGTGAAGAACGATCCAGCGAACGGGATGCGAAACCAAAGCTGTGCCACCAGCAAGACCAAGGTCGCCTGCACAATACCGACGAGCATCGACGGCAGCGCCTTGCCGGCCATAATTTCAGCTGGGCGAAACGGCGTCACGAGCAACTGATCGAAGGTTCCCTGCTCGCGCTCGCGCGCTACCGACAGGCCCGTCAGTAAGAGCGTCTGCAACAAGGTCAAGGTGCCGATCAACGCCGGAATCATATGCCAGCGAGTTTCTAAATTCGGGTTGTACCAAGCGCGTGTAGAAAGCCGGATCGGCGGGTTTCCTTGACCGTGTCCAGTCCGCCAGTTGGCGTTGAATGCCTCGACAATGGCGTTGATGTAGCCCATGGCCGTGCCGGCAGTGTTGGAGTTCCGGCCGTCCGCGATCACCTGCACATTGACCTGACTGCCCGAAAGCAGTCGCCGCTCGAAATCCTGATCGATTTGAATGACGAGCAAGACGCGCTGCTCATTGATCATGTTTTTTATATCCGCCGCTCGCCCGAGGTTAGCGACACGGCGAAACACTCCGGAGCCGTCCAAGCCGGCGAGCAGCTCCTGTGAGGCAGCGCTGCGGTCCTGATCGAGCACCGCGTACGGAACGTCGTTCAAGTCGTAAGTCGCGACGTATCCGTAGATGAGACACTGCAGTATGGGGGGAATTAGAAGGCTGAAGCGGCTGCGCGGATCCTTGAGGATCGCCAGCAGCTCTTTGCGAGTGAGTGCGAGAATACGAAGGATCGCGTCAAACATAGCGCGCCTCAAGCCAGTTTCTTCTGAGTCACTCTTCGAGTCAGAATTAAAAACAGCACGGCCATCCCGGCCAGCACCGCTGCATTCGGGAGAATGACAGTCCAGATGTCGCCTGCCAGAAAGATGGTTTGAAGCAAAGTCACATAGTACCGGGCCGGCAAAGCGTAGGTAATGACGCGGACCACGGCCGGCATGCTGTGCAAATCGAAAAGAAATCCCGAGAGCATCACCGCGGGCAGAAATGTAACCAGAAGGGCAATCTGGCTGGCGACGAACTGGCTCTTGATCGCCGATGAGATCAAAAGCCCGATGGCCAGCGCCACCAACAGGTAAAGCATCGACGCGCCGCTCAGTACGATCACCGACCCGCGGAACGGGACGTGGAAAAGAAATTTGGCGGCGAGCAAGCACAACACGAGCCCGATCAGACCGAGCACGAAGTATGGGATGGTTTTGCCGAGCAAAATCTCGTCGGGCCGGACCGGCGTCACGAACAGAGCCTCCATGGTCCCGCGTTCCCACTCTCGCGCCACTACCAGCGATGTAAGAAACGCGCCGATGAGGGTCATGATTAAGACGATCAAGCCCGGAACCAGGAAATAGCGACTCTCGTTGGCCTCGTTGAACCAGAGGCGGCTTTGCACCGTCACCGGGCCGGTTAATATTTCCTTCCCCTCGGCGGAACGACGCGCAGCCCACTGTCCGACGGCTCCCTGAGCATAGCTCTGGATGATCCGCGCATGGTTGGCATCGGTTCCGTGGACGAGGATCTGTACTTCGGCGTCGCCGCGACTTAATTGCCGGCTAAAATCAGGACGGATGCGCACGATCGCATCGACTTTTCGGGCTAGCATGAGTTGCTGGGCGCGCGGCATCGACGTCAAAAGCTGCGCGTCGAAATACGGGGAGAGCTGGAAACTGGCAGCCAATTCCATCGCGTCCGGCGACGGATCTTCCAAGACTACCGCGACCGGCGCATTCGTCACGTCGAGGGACAGTCCGTAGCCGAACAGCAGAATCAATACCACGGGCAGCACGATGCCAATCGCGATGCTGCTCGGATCGCGCACCACCTGATGCGACTCTTTGCGCACGAGCGACCACACACGTCGCCTCTTGGCGGAAAACCGGCGGTGCTCTGGTTCGTACGCGTTGGTCACGCGGCTGCTCCTCCTTCCGCCGATCGGCTGGAATCTCTCTCGCGCGCCTCCTCGACGATCTTGATGAACGCGTCCTCCATGGTCGGCTCGCGCTCCCCCTCATGATAGGCGCGGCGGCGCACCTCAGCCGGCGTGCCTTGGGCCAATACCCGCCCCGCGTCCATGATCACCACTCGGTCGCAATACTCCGCCTCTTCCATAAAATGGGTGGTGACGATCACGGTCACGCCCTGCTCAGCCAGCGCGGTGATGCGCCGCCAAAACTCCCGCCGAGCGAGCGGATCGACGCCGCTGGTCGGCTCGTCAAGAAAAAGCGTCTCCGGCTCGTGCAGCAGCGCTGCCGCCATCGCCAGTCGTTGCTTGTACCCGCCGGGCAACTGCCCGCTAGCCAACTCGGCCAACGGGCCGAGCTCGAACTGTTGCACAGCCCAACTGATGCGCTCGCGTTTTCTTGCGCCGCGTAAATTATAGGCGCTGGCGAAGAAATCGAGATTCTCAGCAACCGACAACTGGCCGTAGAGCGAAAATTTTTGGGCCACGTAGCCGATTCGTTGTCGGGCCGACGCGCGCGCGTACCGGAGATCGACGCCCGCCACGCGCAGCGTTCCACTGGTGGCGGGGAGAAGACCGCAGAGCATGCGAAAGGTTGTGGTTTTACCCGCGCCATTGGGCCCGAGCAAGCCGAAGATTTCGCCCCGGCGAACTTCAAAGCTGACGTGATCGACCGCCGTGAAGTCGCCAAAACACCGCACCAGATCGCGAACCTGAACGACCGCGCCGTCGCCTTCCTTCTCGAGTGACCGTTCGAGCGTCATGGCTCCCGCGAGCTGCCGCTCCGATGTTGTTCGCTGCAACAAGACCATGAATCCGTCTTCAAATCGCGGCTCTACTGCATCGATGGCGCTACCATCGAGTGCATCTATGGCTGCAGCAGCCTTACCATCGGTATCGACAGCTCGTACGAACCGCACGCGGCCACCTTCCGGCAGCGCGTCCAGCACGCTCGCCTCGTCCAGCAATCGTGCCTGAAAGCCGCGGGCCTTTTGCCCTGCGGGTGGCGTGGCGACATACGTCCGTCCCTTGGCCAATCCGCTTACCTCTGCGGGTCGACCCTGCGCCAGCACCTTTCCCTGGTGCAAGACAACCGCGTGGCCACAGCGCTCAGCTTCATCTAAATAGGACGTGCTGAGAAGCACCGTCAGACCTTGATGGTTGACTAGTTGTAAAATGATCTCCCATAGCTCGCGACGCGAAAGCGGGTCGACACCTACCGTGGGTTCATCCAGCAGCAACAACTCCGGCGATCGAACCAAGGTGCAAGCGAGCCCCAGCTTCTGTTTCATCCCGCCCGATAAACGCCCGGCCAATCGGTCGGTGAACGGACCGAGCGCCGTCATCTCCATGAGCCGCGGATATCGCTGGCGCCGTTCGTTGTCCGTAACACCATGCAAATCAGCATAGAGATCGAGATTCTCCTGGACCGTCAGGTCTTCATACAAACCAAACTTCTGCGGCATGTATCCGATGCGATCTTGGACTTGCTGGGGATCAGCGGACACATCGATGCCCAAGATCTTCAACTCGCCGCCGTCGGCTGACATGAGTCCGGCGGCCAAACGGATCAACGTCGTCTTGCCGGCGCCGTCGGGCCCAACCAGTGCTGTCAGGGTGCCATGGGCTGCTTCCAGGGAGACACCGTCCAGCGCATGCACCACTTCCCCAGTCTCGCGACGGAAGGTCTTGCGGAGGTCGCGACCGAACAGGGCGGCTGTCTGATGTTTTGCAATACTCATCGCGACCTTTGCGCAGTGGGTGCTGTCTTCTCGGGTGCGCTAGACGCCGTGGGGACATGACTGTTTTTATCGAGCGACACGTATACCGTCGCTGGCATGCCGAGGCGCAACTCATCCGATGGATCTTTCACGAATACGCGGACCTCATAAACGAGGCTTGTCCTTAGCTCTTCCGTCTGTACGGATTTCGGCGTGAACTCGGCCACCGGCGAGATAAATCCGACCCAGCCGTCGAAGCGCCGATTGGGAAAACTGTCAACCATTACAGATGCAGCCATTCCCGAATGCACCCTCCCCAGATCCGGCTCAGAGACATAGGCCCTGACCCACTTGGGGTCGGTGATCGCGAGCGTAAAAATAGGTTTCTGCGGCGAGGCCATGTCTCCCGGTTCCAATACACGCGTGCGAACGACCGCATCGACGGGCGCAACCAGCTGGGCATCAGCCAGTTGCTGGCGCAGCAGCGCAAGCTGGGCCTCGTTAGCCTGTAGCCGCGCCTCCGCCTCAGCGACCTCTTCTTTACGCGGACCCGCCACCGCCAACTCAAGCGCCCGCTGATTGACCGAGAGTTTCGCCTCAGCCACCTCTAGCGCCGCCTTGGCATTATCAACATCCTGCTGTCTAACCGCGCGCCCTCCCGAAGCTTCCATGGCTGACTTGACGCGCTCATACTGCTGACGCGCATTTACGCTGTCGGCTTTGGCCGATTCCACGTTGGCGCGCGCCTGCGCGATCTCTTCGGGACGGCTGCCATTGCGGAGCCGGGTGACGACCTGTCGCTGGGCCGCAGTTTGGGCTTCGGCTTGCGCCGCCTGCGGTCCGAGGCGACTTGTGTCCAGCCGCGCCACCACCTGGCCCTGCCGCACACGGTCACCTTCTTGGACCAACACGGCGGCTATCCGCTCGCTGTTGTTAAACGACAACTGCACCTGCCGCAGATCCATGTTGCCGTGCAACATGAGTTCGCGGTCCCCCGTTTCTTCGTGATTCAACCACCACAGCCATCCGGCCGCTCCGGCGGCGACGAGCAGCAGCGTGATCAGCATCATCCGTTTCATAGGTCACCTGCTATCGGCCCGTTCAACGAGGGAATTGAGCACCGGATCGTTGAAAGCGGTCCACCAGCGTGTAAGCTCGGCCGACCCGGTAGCAAGTCCACCTTGCTGAGATTCCTGCCAATTTGCCGGCACGGCAAGATCGGGTCTCCGATAGTCAGGGCCAACGCTGCAACCGGCGCTCAAGACAACGAGAAAGAAAGTCAATGGCCCCTTGAGGCCGTAATGACTTACATGAGAAACCAGCTTTCGGAACGTAATCTCAAACCAAGTCATGCTTTCGACCTCCCGCGACCGGTGATCACGCCCTCAAGCACGACGGATATGATCGCTGCGTAACCCGTTTGCGGCGTGAGCCCGAGCTCCGAGATCTTTTGCGGATTCATTATTGCCTCGGTGGCGCCAAGTAGAATCTCGATGATCACCTGGGTCGGGATGTCCTTGCGAATAATTCCCGCCCGGCGACCTGCGCTGAAAAATTTTCCGAAATGGCGCTGAATCAGTTCCCGTCGCCGGACCTCCACCAACCTGAACATCTCCGGCGCCTCCCGGCGAATGTCTCGCACGAAAGGCGGTTGAATCTCTTCCGTGTGCCGCTGCATGCAGGCGAGCAGTTGCTGGAGCGCGGCAAGTGCGTCGGCCGGGAACTCGGACGTAATCCGCTCGAGGTCCGCTTCGACGCTCCGAAACTTATCCAGCAGAACCGCCCGTAGGAGGTCAGATTTACTCGGAAACGACACATAAAGGGTTTTTTTGCTCATGCCGAGTTCTTCGGCGAGATCGTCCATGGTGACGCTGCGAAAACCATGGGTAAAAAAATGACGGCGAGCCGCGGTGATGATCCGCTGAGCGGCGGGATTCTCCACCGGTGATGGTTTCGGCTCAAGCTTGTCGCGGCTTGGTGATTGAGTGGTCATATACCTTGGAAACTGAATTAGTATTATCGGTTTCCTACTGCGAGTCAAGAGGGGCGCTCGATTGTTGATTCAACGAATCGGGTGGCTTTTTTAAGGAGACGTTTTGCCGAACGAAAGATCGCTCACCACGTTCGGGATGACAGCCTGTTTGTCATTTCGGACGGAGCGAGAAATCTGTTGTTGAAGGTAGCGACGGAAGTCGCATGGGAGATCTGATACTACCGCTAGTTTAGGTGCTAGCCCGGAGTATGACTAGTGACAGCGATCGAGGGATGAGCCCTCCAGAGCGAAGTCGCCTGGCTGCGAACGACCCGTAGCTATGAATCTAATCGAGAGCCGCTAAGCTCCTTCCGTCTGTTCCCTGTACAGGCCTAACGCTTCCGTCGCCGGGCGATCGGTAATCGAAAAAAGAATCGCGTCTTCATCGGTCGTGTTCTCGTGGGAGTGCCACTGCCACGAGGGAACGACAAATATGTCGCTCGACTCCCAGGCAAGATCATTTGCCGATACCTTGGTCAGCCCGCTCCCGCGAAATGCATGGTAGACCGTCGCGCTGGTGTGACGATGGGATTGCGTTTTCTCGTGGGGGCGCAACAATTGGATCATACAGGAAAAGGTCGGCAAGGTTGGCCCTCCCGTGTGCGGGTTCGCATACTCCAGCAAGATTCCATCGAAGGGGTCGCCTGCGCTTTCTTTGAGCGCCTCGAGGCTGGCATTGGTTTCCTCCCACGGATAACGATACGGTGGTGCGGCAAAAGAATTCTTTATCCACCTCGGACGCGCGTGGCTGAAAACCTTGGACGAGTAATCATCGGGCTTTTCGACGGGCTGCTGATCTCTTTTGAAGTTTTCTTGAATCATCGCGCCGAAATGGGTGACAAGCCGCACGTCCAGACCGTCAAGCCACATCACGGGTTCATCCGATCCGTTGAAATGATCATGCCAGGTCCAATTAGGCGTAGTGATCAGGTCGCCTTCCCGCATGGGAAAACGCTCACCCTCGACAATCGTATAGGCATTGGGAGTTCCCTTGATGACAAAGCGAATCGCCGCCGCCGTGTGACGGTGCGCGGCAGCAATCTCCCCGGGCTTCACCAACTGGACCGAGAGATGGATCGTGTTGGTCATTCCCGCGGCGAGACCCGGATTTTTCAACTGAATGGTTCGCCTTCCCGCCTCCTCCGTCGTAATCAACTCCCCTGCTCGATTGAGACCTTCGAGAATATCTCTCCCCTTCCACAGATGCGGCCTAACCGTTTGCGACCACGGCTGGTGGTCCCAGTGTCCTTTCAAATTTCTTTCCGCCAACCACTGGTTAAGTCCTTGTAGATCCATAGAGCCCTCCGCAGATGACGATCCATCCATTTTGTGTACTGTTTAACAACCTGTCTCGGTGTTCAATACAAAGACAGACAAATGCTGTCAACAGCGAAGCTCGGTGATAAATGAGCATCGTAAGAATCTTGACTTGGCGCTGGTTTGCTCCTAAATAAATGGACTCGTCGTTGCAATAGAAAAACCGTCGTTCCTTTCCGCCTTGTCTTGGTAATATGGCCATAAATCGCTATCGTCGGTTATTTGTTTCGGCAGTCGGCGCTTTTATCTTGAGCTTTGGCGCCCCTGTCTGGGCACAGGGTTTCCCTGGAGGCCATCGTGATGCGCTGGGCCCGCTCTATGAGGCTGCTCCGAGGGCCATTCCATCACCGAAGGCTCACCCGCGCGCTAGGATGGATGCGGTCCATCACTGGAATGGGATTGCAATCGACGCCAGCGGACTCGATCACACACCTTTAGCGCCGGACGAAGCACGGATTTTCGGTGAACAGTATGGCCCCACCCGCGCGAGTCGAGCCATGGCGATCGTACACATTGCGATCTTCGAAGCGGTGAACGCGATTCGCGGCCATTACCGGAGTTACGCCGGCATTTCTCCAGTGCCCAACGATGCTTCCATCGATGCCGCCATCGCGCAGGCGGCTCACGACACGTTGGCTGCCCTCTTCCCATCGCAGGCATCAAGTTTCGACGCGCTGCTTGCTGAAGAGCTAGATTTGATTTCGAATGGGCACGTAAAACAAAACGGAATCGAGGTCGGACAACGGACCGCTGCCGCCATCCTCGCCCTGCGGGCCAATGACGGTTCAGAACATCCTGAACCGCAGGTCGGTATCGACTTCACTACGAGCGACGAACCTGGGAAATGGCGTCAAGATCCAGTCAGCGAAAATCCGCTCGCGCTGGGCGCCCATTGGGGAGAAGTCAAACCGTTTGTCATGGAATCGGCAGATCAGTTTCGAGTCCCGTTGCCTCCCTCATTGGATAGCGCGGAATATGTCGCGGCTTTCGATGAAGCAAAGCGCTTCGGCGGTGACGGCATCGTCACCCCCACAGAGCGCACTGGGGAGCAGACTGAGATCGGCATCTATTGGGCTTACGATGGCACTCCCAGCCTTTGTGCGCCGCCGCGGCTCTACAACCAAATCGCGGTACATATCGCCGACCAAATGCGATTGGACGTCCTGGAGCTTGCGCGGCTCTTAGCGCTAGTGAACATGGCGATGGCCGACGCCGGGATCGCCATCTGGGAGTCAAAATACTATTATCAGTTCTGGCGCCCGGTGACCGGCATTCGCGAGGCCGATGTAGGTTCCGGGCCGACCGGGCAAGGCGACGGCAATGCCGCGACTCTCGGAGATCCTACTTTTACTCCCCTCGGCGCTCCGGCGAGCAATCTAATCGGACCTAACTTCACGCCGCCTTTTTCGGCTTATCCTTCCGGTCACGCCGGTTTTGGCGGCGCGCTTTTTGAGACTCTGCGCAAGTTTTTTGGCAGAGACAATATCCCCTTTACCTTCGTATCGGACGAGTTCAACGGCGTGACGCGGGATCATGATGGAAATTTCCGTCCGCTCACCCCGCGAAGCTTCGCGTCGCTCTCAGAAGCGGAGGAAGAGAACGGCCAGAGCCGAATCTATCTCGGCATCCACTGGGCGTTCGACAAAACCGAAGGCATTTCTCAGGGCCGGAACGTGGCAGATTACGTGTTTGATCACGCCTTCACGCCGCTGCACCCATCACCGCGCCGTCCGCGCTGAGCGTCGCGATGAAT
>Ga0066677_10000823_pt1 | contig 10591 bp, 7 predicted proteins | sample GraSoiAngelo_126_FD_62299 | JGI IMG/M metagenome (GOLD analysis project Ga0066677, IMG submission 62299) | Grasslands soil microbial communities from the Angelo Coastal Reserve, California, USA - 14_0927_09_20cm | ecosystem: Environmental > Terrestrial > Soil > Grasslands | place: USA... | reverse complement strand
ATTCCACGCGTCAGGCTTCAACCTGAATCGCGCGCTGAAAGACAGCAGCGCAAGCTCCAGCGGGCGCGTGAATCGCGTTCGTTCGGTGTTGGTCGGAGCGGAAATCGCGCTCGCGCTCGTGCTCCTGGTCGGCGCGGGCCTGCTGGCGCGCACCTTTCTCGCGCTGCGGACCGTGGACCCGGGATTCGATCCTCACGGTGTGCTGACGCTGCGCATGTCGCTCGTGGATCCCGGTCGGACCGGAACCGCAGGAGTCGAGCAGCTCATTCGTAATGCGGTTCAACGTCTGAGTACCGTGCCGGGTGTGGCGGTTGCGAGCGCATCATGTTGCATGCCTCTGGAAAATGACATGCGTTTGCGCTTCGTTATCGTCGGCCGTCCGCTCGAAGGGGCTTACCACGGCATGGGCAGCTGGCGATCGGTGTCGTCCGGGTATTTCGACGCGCTGAGAATCCCGCTCGTTCGGGGCCGTCTCTTCACGGAGCAGGATCGACTCGGCGCTCCGGGCGTCGCGATCATCAACCAGACGATGGCGCGTCAATTCTGGCGGAAGGGAGATCCACTGAACGATCGGCTTCTTATCGGGAAAGGCCTCGGCCCCCGGTTCGCCGCTGAACCGATCCGCCGGATTGTGGGGATTGTCGGCGACGTTCGCGACGCGACGCTGGCGAGCGAGCCGCGTCCGACGACGTACGTCCCGATCGCACAGCTGCCCGACGGTGTCATGGAGCAGACGATGGGGATGATGCCCGTCACGTGGATCGTGCGGACGTCAGGGAAGTCGGCTGCGCTGAGTCAGACGATTCAAAATGCGTTGGAACGCGTGTGCAGCCTGCCAGTGGCGCGTGCCGAGTCGCTGTCAGAGATCATGCGCGGAGCGAGGTCTGACAGTGATTTCTATCTCACGATCATGAGCGTTCTCGGCTGTGCCGCGCTGATGCTTGCGGGGATCGGGTTGAACGGCGTCATGAGCCATGCGGTGCAGCAGCGCACGAAAGAGATTGGCGTGCGCATCGCCTTAGGCGCCGATTCGATCCAGATCACGAAGATGATCGTGTTGCAGGGGATGCGACTCACCTTCGTCGCCGTCATGATCGGCGTTGCCGGCGCATTCAGCCTGACACGCGTCATGACCGGATTCCTGTTTGGCGTCACGGAGCGCGATCCCTTGGTGTTCGTCGCTGTGCCGTCGGTCGTGATCGTGGCTTCTCTGTTCGCCGTGTGGCTGCCGGCGCGCGCGATTGCGAGAATCGATACGATTCGCGGCCTCCGATCTGAATGATATGTCCGGGCCGTCACGTCGCCCACACTCGAAGTCCGCAAGCCCGGACAGCACGATCGCGGCATGGTTGGCTTGTGGACGGGCAACAACAGCGATGGCGACTTCGCGAACCTCCGCATCACACCGATGAAGTGAGCGGTCCCGCTATTATTCTTGCCCTGCGAATGCGTCGCGGGCATGATGTCGCCCATGAAAATCCGGGCACTCGTCCTGGCCGGCGCCGCGCTCGCGTGTCTTGCGCCTTCCGCTTTCGCGCAAACGGTCCTTATCACCAACGCGATGGTCATCGATGGCACGGGCGCGCCCGCGCGCCAGGCTGAGGTGCGCATCGTCGATGGAAAGATCGACTCGATCGGATCAAGCGGATCGATTGATCCTCGAGATCATGTCATCGATGCGCGCGGCCTGACGCTCGCGCCGGGGTTTATCGATACCCATAGCCATCATGACCGCGGGATTTTCGACCATCGGGATGCGCTCGCCGCGGTGAGCCAGGGGGTGACCACGATCGTGGTCGGCCAGGACGGCGGGTCCGAGTTGCCGCTCGCTTCGTTCTTCGCGCGTCTCGATGCGCAACCCGCCGCGGTCAACATCGCCTCGTACGCCGGACACGGCACGCTGAGACGGCACGTCATGGGCGACGACTACAAGCGCGTCGCATCCGACAGCGAAGTCGCTCGCATGAAAGAGCTGTTGCGCGAGGAAATGGCCGCCGGCGCTCTTGGTCTCTCCACCGGTCTCGAGTACGACCCCGGCATCTTCTCCGCTAAGGAGGAAGTGCTGGATCTCGCGAAGGTTGCGGCTGCTGCCGGTGGCCGGTACATCAGCCACATGCGCAGCGAGGATCGCCAGTTCTGGCCCGCCCTCGACGAGCTGCTCACCATAGGCCGCACCACCCGGATGCCCGTGCAGGTCTCCCACATGAAGCTTGCCATGCGGGCACTCTGGGGTCAGGGCGACCAGCTCGTTGCGAAACTCGATGCAGCGCGTCAGGAAGGCATCGGCGTGACCGCCGACGTTTATCCCTGGACGATGTGGCAGTCGACGTTGACGGTGCTGTATCCCAAGCGCAACTTCACCGACCGCGCCGAGACAGAATTCATTCTGAAGGAAGTCGCGTCACCAGACGACCTCCTACTCGGCACGTTCACACCGAATCCTTCCTACGCCGGCAAAACCGTGCGACAGATTGCGGCGCTGCGCGGCGCCGACGCGGCCACGACACTCATGGCGCTGATCGCCGAAACGCGGGGTGCCGGCCGGAGCGAGAGTGTCGTCGCCACCGGGATGGACGAGCGCGACATCGTGCGCCTGCTGCGCTGGCCGTACACGAACATCTGCAGTGACGGTGAGTTGGACGGCGCACACCCGCGCGGGTTCGGTTCGTTCACCCGCGTCCTTGGCCATTACGTGCGTGAAGAACATGTCCTCACGCTCGAGGACGCCGTCAGAAAGATGACGGGTCTTTCCGCTGCGAACGTCGGAATCACGGACCGAGGGATCATCCGTCCCGGCATGTCGGCAGACCTCGTGCTCTTCGATCCCGCGACCGTCGCCGAACGCGCGACCAGCGTCGAGCCTCACGCCACGTCCGTCGGGATCAAGACCGTCTGGGTAAACGGGGAGATCGTGTACGACAAGGGCAGACCGACGGGCAATTTCCCCGGACGCGCGCTGCGCCGGACGAGAACAATTCCGGAGGACGCGGCGACGGCCGCTCCGCTCGATCAGCGCATCGACGAATTCGTGCGGGACGAGATGCGCCGTCAACGTATCCCTGGCGTGGCCATCGGCGTCGTCAACAAGGGAGACGTCATCGCGCGCGGTTACGGCTACGCCAACCTCGAGCAGCTCGTGCCGGTCACCGAAGAGACGATCTTCCAATCCGGCTCGCTCGGAAAGATGTTCACCGCCGCGGCCGTGATGCTGCTGGTCGAAGATGGGAAACTCGCCCTCGGCGATCCGCTCACAAAGTTCTTCCCGGACGCTCCGCTCTCCTGGAATACGATCACGGTGCGTCATCTGCTGACGCACACGTCCGGAATTCCCGATTACACGACGAGCACCTTCGATTACCGCAAGGACTACACGGAAGAGCAGCTCGCGCATCTTGCCTTCGAACAGAAGCTCGAATTCCCTGCCGGCTCGCGCTGGAATTACAGCAACACCGGCTACGCGCTGCTCGGGTTCATCGTGCACCGCGTGTCGGGACAGTTCTACGGCGACGTCCTGGCCGAGCGCATATTCAAGCCGCTCGAAATGACGACCGCTCGCATAATCAGCGAAGAGGATCTCGTCCGCAATCGGGCTGCCGGCTACCAGCTCCTGAAAGGCGAGATCAAGAATCAGCAGTGGGTGGCGCCGCAGTTGAACACGACGGCGGACGGCTCGCTCTACTGGTCGGTGCGCGATCTTCTCGCGTGGGACGCGGCGGTACGGCGCCGCGCGATTCTCAAGCCGGAGAGCTGGGAGCAAATCCTTACGCCCGTGCGCCTCAACAGCGGAAAGTCGTATCCGTACGGCTTCGGCTGGTCTCTGGACGAGCGCGACCACAAGCCTCTCCAGCAGCACGCTGGCTCGTGGCAGGGATTCAAGACGCAGCTCTCGCGTTTTCTCGGCGACGATCTCTCGATCGTTGTCCTTGCGAACCTTGCGCAGGCGGATCCCTCGCGCTTCGTCGATGGCATCGCTGCGATCGTCAATCCCGCTTTGACGGTGCCACAGCCCGCGCCGATCGACGAGGTGGAGCCGCAAGTGACCGACACGCTCCGCCATCTGCTCGACGCGGCGCGCGCAGGAAAGCTTTCGCGAGCGGAATTCGCGTACGTACGTGCCGGCTTTTTCCCGGACGCGGCCAACGCCTACAAACAGGAACTGGAAAAGCTCGGCCAACCGTCGCGCATGCAGCTCGTGGAACGGCGCGAGTTGGGCGACGATCGCATCTATCTGTATCAGCTCACCTTCACCGGCGGGACCCGCTACGCTCGGCTGGGCCTGGCGCCCGACGGCCGCGTCTCGGCATTCTCGCTGCGCGAACGTCCCTGATCGCGCAGCATCCACTCGCCGTTGAGAGGCGAATCGCCTGAAGCAGATCAGCCTTCGGTGTGCTCATACTTTGTCGTTCGACAGCAGCCTAGCGCGACCTGATTGTCGAATGTCAAGGTATGAGGGTCGCACGCGTGTCCTCCCGGGCTCATGCGGCGCACAAATCCTTGTTAGATAGCTTCTGCAACGGTGATGATGACCTTCCCGTGGATCTCGTCCTCAGTCATGTGCCGGAAAGCCTCGCGAGCCTCACTCAGATGGTACGTGCTGTCGATGATCGGTGTGACCTTCCCGGCTTCGAGGAGTTGCCTTAGGACGGCCATTGCTTCCTTCTTGGTGGGCATCGGAAGGCCGGGGCCTCGCAGTTGTCTCACGAAGCGTGCGAGGAAGATCAGTTTGAGGAAGTGCGGGATGAGGCCGAACACACGCTTGCCTGACGCTCCGAAATGCTCATGACCGATGAGTACGTATCGGCCGTCAGGTTTGAGCGCGCGCCTGCAAGCCGAGAATGGGTGATTTCCAGGAATGTCGAAGATGAGATCGTAGCGAACCCCAAGTTGAGTGAAGTCCTGTTGGGTGAAATCGATGACTTCGTCTGCCCCGAGTGAGCGCAGCATGCCGAGTTTGCGCGTGCTGTCCACGGCCGTCACGTGCGCGCCGTAGGCCTTCGCGAGCTGTAAGGTGAGGGCACCTACTCCGCCCCCGGCGCCATTGATCAGCACCGTCTGTCCCGGCCGTAGTTGGCTCGGGTCTCGAAGATTCTGCAGGGCGATGTAACCGGACGTAGGGACCGAGGCGGCCTGTTCGAACGTGATCTTGTCCGGCTTCGGCGCCAGCAGGTCTTGTGGGACGGACACATACTCGGCGAAGGCGCCGCCGTTGATCCATTGCTGGGTGGCGATGGTCTCGCCGAATACTGGGTCACCCGGCCGGAACCGGGTCACGCACTTGCCAACGGACTCGACGATCCCCGCCATGTCCGTACCGGGGATTGGGTTCTTAGGTCTGGAAAACCCAGCTCCCATCAAGCGAAGGACATAGGGCCGCCCACTTACGACGTGCCAGACATCCGGATGGACTGAGGCCGCGCGCACTCGAACCAAGACGTCATCATCGCCGACCACCGGCTTCTCGACGTCTCTGATCTCCAAGTCGTCAGGAGATCCATACCGCTCTTGGACGATCGCCTTCATTGCCTCTGCAAGTGCCTGACTCCGCTCGGCGGGTATCGGAAGAGATCTTAGCCGCTTGCTCCCCTCATCGTCATGGGGAGTGAGGTATTCGCCGTCACGTGAAATCAATGCACTCGGCGATTGCGCATCCGCGTGTCGTGCCTCATACATCGATCCTGCCCACCATCCCGACGCGCTGTGTCAGCTGGATCATTCGACACCGAAAAACCGCCGCGGGGACATGTTGTTGGGGCAAGAAACCGGGAGTGTCGTGGGAGCGAGTAAATTGGAACAGTGTCAGATCCACACTCAGGCCGACCGTGGCGGGTTGCCAAATCGTGCGGCGTTTACCGCGACTGAGGGCACTGGTTTCGGGGGCGCGCAGCGACTAATTGCAATTCGGGTGGGGCGCCCTGGCTGACACGAAGGATGAACGCAACGGCGAGATCGGCCTCTACCGCGCTCGTGCCGGTCGCGGAGAGCGGGCTGGCAGCATCCGGCCTTTCCGACGCGAGGCCGCATGCCAGTCCTGCGGGTAATCCCGAGGCGCTCATAACGCACCTCGCGAGTTCGACCGGAATCGTCTGGGACAACCGCGTCCGTGACGCTACGTTCAAATGAGCAGGTCAACGAGGCTGCACTTGGGCCGTACCGCTGCAAGAGACCACCTGAGCCATTGGTCCTCGCAATTCGCGTGAGGAATACAAACCATCTTGATACAAACGATTTTGACGGCCCGTTTGAGCCTATCATTCCCGACTCCGGTGCCTATTCCGTACTGGCGCACTCGGCTGGTTCGCAAACACGACGGGAGAGCTCCGCCGCGCTCCTGGATGCGGTAAGCCAGGATCTTCGAATATGCGCTTCGCACGTGCCGAACGAATCCGGGGTTCACCCTGGTAGCAGTCCTGACGCTCGCCGTAGGCATTGGCGCCAACACTGCGATCTTCTCACTCGTCAATACCGTATTGCTCACGCCACTCCCGTACCCGGATCCGTCTCGTCTGGTTGTATTCATGACGACGGCGCCTGAGGGGTGCGTACCACTTGCGTCCGAAGCAAAGTTCAACGCGTGGCGATCACTCACGTCAACCTTCGACCATATCGCGGCGTTTCGCTTCACACTGACGAACATCAACGCCGCAGATCACTTCGAGCGCATAACGGTCGGGGAGGTGAGTGCCGAATTGTTCGCGTTGTTCGGCGCGCGCACGCAAACCGGGCGCACGTTCTCTGCCGCTGATCACGTGTGGTATTGACTCCGGAGGACCTTCGCTTGTATGGTCCTGTCAGTAACTGAGAGGAACCGCGGATGAGCAAACCGACGGATCTCGTTCAGGGCACCCTCGACCTGCTGATTCTGCGGGTGGTGGCGCCCGAACCGCTGCACGGCTGGGCCATTGCCCAGCGGATCCGGCAGATGTCGAACGAGCAATTGCGCGTCGGTCAGAGCGCGTTGTACCCGGCCCTCCACAAACTCGAGCAGCAGGGCTGGATTGAGGCACGGTGGGCCCCGAGTGAGAACAATCGTCGCGCCAAGTACTACCGGCTCACGGCGGCCGGTCGCAGGGCCCTCAAGACCGAGACCGCCCAGTGGGAACGTCTGTCGGCCGCAATCTCGCTGATTGTGAAGCCCGCGTGAGGACGCGAGCGCCATGCGCTGGACCAGAAAGCTCCGTCTGCGTGTCCGTTCGCTGCTGCGAAGCGCCCAAGTCGAACGGGAACTCGACGAAGAGCTCCAATACCATCTGGAGCATCTCATTGAAGACCATGTCGCTCGCGGCATGTCTCCCGCCGATGCTCGACACACAGCGCTTCGGGAGATGGGTGCGATCGATCAGCGGAAGGAAGAGTGCCGCGATGCGCGCGGGCTCACACTGATCGACAGCCTTCGTCAGGACGCCACTTACGCACTCCGCTCGCTTCGGAGGACTCCCGCCTTCAGCATCGTCGCGACGGCCTCGCTCGCGATCGGCATTGGCGCAAACACCACCATCTTCACCGTCGTGAATGCCGTTCTGCTTCGATCCTTGCCATATCCAGGCTCGGATCGAGTCGTTGTTCTTCACGAGCACGCGCTCGATTCCGCCGAGCCGCTGAGCGTCCATCCTGTGAACTTCGCCGCGTGGCGCGCCAGAGCCCGTTCGTTCGAGTCACTCGTGCTCGTTCAGTTTCCCCCGTTGAATGTCATCGGGAGCAGCGGTCCGGAACAGATCGGCAGGCTCCTGACGACATCGGAGCTGTTTCGCGTATTCGGAGTCAGTCCGGTTCTGGGCCGCGGGTTCACGGACGAAGAAACGCGGCCCGGACCTCACGACGTGGTCATCCTCGGCCACGGATTCTGGCAGCGCTGGTTCGGGGGTGATCCTGGCGTCCTTGGACGGCAACTGGCTGTACAGGACGGGTCGCTCACAATCATCGGCGTTGCACCGCGTGGATTTCGCATCGGGTCGGCCGAGCCCGACGCGTTCACACCATTGACCATCGATCCCGCGGACCCGGCATCCAGCGGCTCACGAGCCTTCCAGTGCTACGGCCGCCTGGCCTCCGGCGTCAGCCTCGATGCGGCGAGGAGCGAAATGACGGTGATCGCGTCCGCGCTCCGGGGAGAGTACCGGCTCGATGACGGTATGGGCGTGTTCGTTTCCGGCCTCCATGAATATCTCGTCAGAGAGGCACGTCCAGGGCTGCGGCTGCTGATGGCGGTGGTGTCGACGGTGCTCGTGATCGCGTGCGTGAATCTTGCGGCCCTTTTGATGGCCCGCGGCATCAGCCGTCGTGGCGAGTTCGCGGTGCGTGCGGCGCTCGGCGCCAGTCGCGCACGACTCGTCCGTCAGCTAGTGATCGAAAGCATAGTGCTGTCGACATGTGGCGGCGCAGCCGGCCTCCTGGTCGCGTATTGGGCAATACACGCGCTGGTGGCGCTGACCGCTGGCGCGTTGATGCCAGCGACGTCCGAGCCGATTCGTCTGGATGCCGCCTGCTTGTTCTTCACGTTCGCGACGTCCGCGGTAACGGCGCTGGCGTTCGGATTGGTGCCGGCGCTGCAGGCGAGTCACGTCGATCCGCAGACCGCCCTGCGGGAACGAACATGGGGAGCCACCGGGGATCGCCGCCATCATCGGATCAGAAGCGTGCTGGTGGTCACGGAGGTTGCGCTCGCGGTCGTGCTCCTCGTCGGCGCGGGCTTACTCTTACGCACGCTCTCGAACCTCGTCCGCGTGAATCTGGGTTTTCAGCCGGCCGGCACCGTCACGATGGGATTGTTCCTGGGCGTGCGACCGCCCGAAGCTCGAATCGCCGTCATCGATCAGATTCTCGACCGCGTTGAAGGCCTTCCGGATGTGAAGGCAGCCGGAACGATTCAGTTCCTGCCGCTGAGGGGGATGACCTGCGGAACCGGCTTCTGGCTCGAAGAACACGCCGCGGGTCAGGATCCGGCGCACGCGCGGCCGACGGAGTGCGCGCTGGTCAGTCGTGGGTACTTCGCCGCAATGGGCATCCCCATTCTGGACGGGCGCCCGTTCGATCGCCGAGATCGCATCACCAGTCCTCGTGTGGTGATGGTGAACCAGTCCTTCGCGAAGCGGTACTTTCCCGATGGTCGTGCAATCGGACGCCGCGTGCTCGTGCAGGGATCGAATCAGGCGCTGGCGGAAATCGTCGGCGTTGTGGGCGACGTGCATCACGATGGACTGACATCCGAGCCAGCGCCGACGGTGTTCCTCCTGCACGCGCAGACACCTGGCTACATCACCAATCTCGTGGTCCGGACGAATGGGGAGCCGCTTGCGCATGCCGCGGCTATCCGTCGCGCCATTCACGAAGTGGACCCCATGCAGGCCGTGTCGAGCGTTCGAACGATCGCTCAGGACGTCGCCAATGTTCTCGCGAGGCCGCGACTCTACGCGCTCCTCGTGACGTGCTTCGCGGCGATTGCCGTCACGTTGGCGGCGATTGGCGTCTACGGTCTCATCGCCTATATCGTCACGCAGCGGACGCACGAGATCGGGATACGTGTGGCGCTCGGAGCGACGCGCGAGAAGGTCTTCTTCGAGATGCTCGGACAGGGCGCTCGGCTCGTGGCCGCCGGCCTCCTCGTCGGCCTGACCGTCGCAGTGGGGCTTCGCGAGGCGGCTTCAAACCTGGTCTTCGGGGTCACGACCGGCGACCCGCTGACCTATCTACTCGCCGCGCTCGCGTTCCTGGGCGTCGCACTCGCGGCGGTAATGATTCCGGCACACCGCGCATCTCAGGTGGAACCCACGACCGCTTTGCGGTGTGAGTGAGGGTCCCCTCAATCGCCCGACGGCGCCGAGCTGAATGCGTTCGCTGAAAGACCGTCGGCGTGTGCCGTGTGTGACTCGGCAGTCAACGGGCACAACGCGGCAGGTCCTACGCCGCTGATACTGCTTCGTGAACACTGCGGCGTTCGCCCACCTTCTGCTCCTCGCATTTCGAAAGGGTCCGAGGTGTCTGCGTTATCGGCGGCCGTTTCATTCGAAGCACAGTATTCGCCGTCGCATGGTGTTCAAGGCCATGCCGATACCGCATGGCTATTCGGCCCGAAGAGCGAAGGCCGGATCGGTCGATGCTGCACGAAATGCGGGATATGCGCACGCGAGCATGGCGACCGCAATCAGCACGATCGGCGCCGCAGCGAAGGCCATTCGGTCCAGCGGCGTAACTCCGAAGAGGGTCGCCCGCATGAATTGCGTCAACCGACTGGAGAGGAGGAGACCGATACCCACGCCGGTGACTGTGAGGCTCACGCCATCGCGCAACACCAGTCGGACAAGATCGAATCTGCTGGCGCCAATTGCGGCGCGAATGCCGAACTCACGCCGCCGCTGGACCACGGTGTGCGAGATAACACCGTAGAGTCCGACCGACGCCAGCGTCAGTGTTGAACGTGACGGTGTAATCGTAAGTCGCATACGCCCCGATGCCGTCGAGTGTTCGTGCGTGCGTGATCCACGCGAAATATGTGTGGTTGCTCAGCCGTCTGTTGCCGGCTGGTGACACACCACCCGGATGCTCTTCCCAGAGTCGAACCAGGCGATCGCCGGCAGGATAGGGCAGTGGGCGCAGC
>Ga0066677_10000822_pt1 | contig 10594 bp, 9 predicted proteins | sample GraSoiAngelo_126_FD_62299 | JGI IMG/M metagenome (GOLD analysis project Ga0066677, IMG submission 62299) | Grasslands soil microbial communities from the Angelo Coastal Reserve, California, USA - 14_0927_09_20cm | ecosystem: Environmental > Terrestrial > Soil > Grasslands | place: USA... | reverse complement strand
TGCGCGGACCGGTCTGAAGACGAAGCGTAAGCGCCACAAAAGATTTGACTTAGCGATGGCGGAGAGGGGGGGATTCGAACCCCCGGTAGAGGTTTTGGCCCCTACAACGGTTTAGCAAACGGGTGATTGCGCCCTGGCTCGCTGGTATGTAGTTGAAAACTAAAGGCACGGCTCGGCTCGCTCTGGACGGTTTGGGCACGTTTGGCAGCTTATTGGGATAAATTGGGATAAGGGCTTTTGCCACCCGCAGAGGGGACGGTCAGGCTGAAAGTGGCAGTTTGTTGCCAAACTTTCCTTGAACTATTCGCGAAAATTGCATTAGGGACCTCCGAGTTGCAGCCAAACGCTCTGTTCCAGTTCTACAGTTCAACAACATAGCGATTCATTTCATGACGAACCTTGCCGGTCTCTCACGCCTGAGCGCCTGCTTTGCAAGTAAGCGGGCTATGTCACATAAGTGCCACATCTGGTGTCGCTTACACGGGAACACGCGGTGCAACCAGCCTCTCGAGTTGGACCGAAGTTGCACTGAGGTTGGCAATGGCGCTCGTGCGCTCCTCGTCGGAATGTGCAGATGGCAGTCAAACTCCGACCCTTCGGTTAACAGCCGCAGGTAAAAATCACTAAGTCGTTGCTTTGGCGTCATTTACGAATTTCGGATCGCGTTTGAATTGGCCAATTGGCCAACCGTAGCTCAGAGAGATTTTCCTCCGCTGGAAGCCGACTCAATTTCCAGAAACCGCCTGTCTCGGAGGTGGCATCTCAGCCAGGGCGCGCACACGCTCGATATCCTCGTGCAACGCCCACGGCTCCAAGAAAATTTCATCCCATCCATCCTGCAGCTTGGGCCGTTTCATTTCTTCGAGCGGGTCAATGTGTTCCGACCGCTGACGACCATAGCCCACGCGGAATCGGTCAAAAATCCCTAAGCCATCGTCCTGGCGTCACTTACGGGATTTCTTTCTTGTTCCCGCTGGCATCGACAGGATTTTTCTCCAACAAATAGGTCAATCATCGCCCGCTACCGATACGCACCGACCTTCTGATATAACTGGCGACGGGGAGCGTCGATGACCAAGAAGCAAGAACACGGACTCACAGACGGTCCAACCGTTGACGCGGAAGCCGAACTACGCAAGAAGAAACTGGAGTTAGAAACAAAACTGCTTTCCCAGCAATTGCAGCCCAAGTATTGGAGGCTTGAGGTCGCGAAAGCTGTCGCTGGCTCGTTAGCGATATTTGGCGTCGTGGTGACGTTGTACTTGGGAGTTTCGCAACTTGGCGAAACACATCGGTCGAACGATGACGAACGCTTTGACAAAGCGGTCGCTCGTTTGGCGAGTTCGACCCCGACCGAGAGATTGGCGGGCGTCGTCGGATTGGGTTTGTACCTTGAACCACGGCAGAAGCCACGGCACCGAGCTACCTTGCGATTCTTGGTCAATGCCTTGGCGGCTGAGCAAGACCCAGTCGTTCGTGGTGAACTCCTCGACAGGCTGTCACAACTTACTCTCGGTCAAATATCGCAAGACGACCTGAATGACGCGCTCGAAAGGCTGCGTGACCGGAATATTAGTTTGTATGCGCGGCTACACGCTGCGTTCATGTACCAAGTTTTGCATGGCACCGCGCACCTAGCAGACAAAGGGAACGATGAGACCGAAGTCGGCGCAGCGTCCGAAGATGAGCTAGCCCCCCTGCGTGCGACAGCGAGCGCCCTCACTGCATTGATCAAAAACGGAGCGAGAGCAAAGAACCTGTCTGGAGTTTATTGCGTGAGGTGCGATTTTTCAGGAAAGATTTGGGACATGACCAATCCAGATTTCTCGAAAGTCGCTGACTTCGCCCACGCAGACCCCACAAAGACTCTCGACCTCTCTGGAGCCGACTTTCACGGAGCGATATTGAGGAATGCAAACTTCTTGGGCGTTAATTTGCGTGAAACCTCTTTTGATGGCGCGGACCTAACGAGTACAAATTTTGCTGGTGCCGATCTTTCCAACGCGAAATTAACGGACTTCGGTCGAAGCCATTACATCATCCAAGGCATGGAGACATCCGGTCACTTGTACGGAGGCATGTTTCCAGATTTTACCTGTGCAGACCTGTCGGGGGCGGATTTCTCGGGAAGTATATTGTTCGCGATTTACGGGAGTTCCCCACCAAATCCCGCGTACGCCATTCTTCATAACGCGAATCTAACGAATACAAAGCTGGGACAAATGGACGTTTTAACTGCCTCCCGTGTGCCGAACTACAATGCCACACCTCCAGAGCGAATGAGTACATTCCTTTTTGAGGGCTACCGCCAAGCTGGCGAATTTTCAGACATAAAGGACTGGGATGAACAATCCAACATCGTGGAAGTTTTTTGGGGATCGCCGCAGTTGAGAATCAAGGAACCTATTCCCGCGGATTATCGACTAGGTATTCAGTTGGTTTTCTCCAACCTTGCATCGGCTCGAAACCTTGATAAGTCTGAACTGCCACAAGGGATGAGGGATTTCATTTCGAGAAACGAAAAATCTCTTGCACAATCTCCGCACCCTACTCCATGCACACCGAAAAGCTAAGCGATTTGTTTCACGGACCGTCGCCGATTGATTGAATGCCGAGTGACTGGTTTTATTTTTGCGGGTGCCCGGTCCTTCGGTGTTTCGAAGGGCCGGGGTTTTTCGGTTCTTCTCCCTCCATTGACGACTGCGCAGATGGGCGTAGAAATTCTCCGTCTTGTTTTTGAGACCGAGGGAAAAGATTGGTCGGGGCGAATGGATTTGAACCATCGACCTCCTGGTCCCGAACCAGGGAATAAATCAACTTAAGTCGCTGTCCTGGCGTCACTTATTGGTTTTCGGGCCGCTCTCAGATAGACAAGTCGGACAAGTCAGTCGCCGCTGCAATGGGTTTGAAACCCAAAGTCCCAGTTAGGCAGAGGGATCCCTTGGCGGGTCTTCTGTCTCGCAATCGAAGGCGTTCGTGACCTGCTTAGCGAAACTTCAGTTTGACTCTGGGGTTGCACGACAACGAACTAACCTTCTGGTTCGCAGCCTTGAGACCACCTTAATCACAATTTGCCGGAGCCGAGACAAATCGACGGGAATCAGCAAGTTCTCCCGCGCGCTAACCATTCTCCGTGGTAAAGCTTTTCGGCCGGTGCACCCGCAACGAAGCCGCCGCCGTGAATCCAAACCAAAACAGGCAACTTCTCTCCGGCGCTCTTGGCAGGCGTCCAGACATTGAGGTACAGACAGTCCTCGCTCGGAGCCCGGAGATTTGCGATCGCCGCATTCGTCTGCATGCAGGCGCGACCGAACTGTTCTGCTGTGTGCACTCCCTCCCACTTCGGCGCGGGTTAGGGAGGCCGCCACCGAAGATCGCCAACCGGAGGGGCGGCATATGGAATGCCGCGATAGACTTGGAGCCCATCTTCGGCAGTCCCCTGAAGTAGGCCGCCTTCCACCTTTACTGTTTGGCCAGGACTTCCGAGTGGCATCAATAGAGATAGAAAAAGCAATTCACACGCGACAAAGTACTTCGAAAGTACTGGCATTCCTCTCTCCTTCTCATCATGCTTGCAAGGATCCGATGCATAGCAGCGAGACAGGGGTGATCCCCTTCGTCGTGGCCTCAGGGGAGCAGCCCGTCCAATTTCGGAATCAAGTACTCACGCGTAAATCGGTTGTGGTCGCGCAAGGATTCCACGATCTTGTTTATGTTCGCCTGCTTTACGGCTGCATCGATCTCATCCACGCCTTCCTTTGCCCATGCGGCTCTCTGTTCGGCAGTAAGGGCATGAACGGGTGCGCCTGATTCATCTTCAAATGCGAAGAAACCGACGGTGCCGTCCCTTGCTCCTCCGCTCACGTTGAGCGCTTGAAGCTTGCGAAGGCCTTGATCCAGGTCGTGCTTGGGAATCTCGGGAGTCAGATTCACCGGAATGTCATTCAGGCGGCCCACGATGGAGTAAGCTCCGAACAGAACTTTGTTGAGATCAGCGTTGACCTTCTGCAGTAAGACGTCCCCCTCCAGATAGAGCACGGCGGTTCTCGATTCGTAGAAGAATTCAAGAGCCAGGGGGCTGGCGGTTTCCGGCCGCGCTGCATTGCCGACCGTGACGTAGATCTGGCGCTTAAAGCCTTGCCTCAGCAGAGAACGCGCAATGGGCTTCAGATAGGCGATGGCCTGGGCGGAACTGACCTGCACCGTGCCGCGCCCGATCATTCCATCCCCGGGATAGGTGAATTGCAAATTGGGAAACACCAGGGCGTTGGTTTCTTGGGCCATTTTCAGAGCGAGTGCCTCCGCCGCGACGTACTCGCAATCAACCGGCAACACGCCATGCGCCTGGACATTTCCAATGGGGATGAAGATGAGATCGTTGTACTGGAGGTATTTCTCCACCTCGACGTTGCTCAAGCTCGTAAAATAATGGGTCCGCACCGGAGGCGGAGGCGTCGGCTCGGGCGCCAGCATGGGAGGCGTGATTGGCGGCGGAGCCAGAGGTGCAGCAGTCTGCGCGCTCACTCCTCCAGCAAGACTGAGCAACAAAAGCCCGGAGGCAATCCACGCCCTAGTGCTGATGAAGGTCTGCATTTGATTTCTCCCCTCCCGATTGATTCGGGAACATCCAGCCATATTCCGGAATGAGGTGTTCTTGCGTGAACTTGTCGTGGTCGCGCAGAGCCTGGAGGATGCTCTTGATATCAATACTCTTCACCGACTCCTCGATCATCGCGGCGCCTTCCTTTCCCCACTGCGTCCGTTGTTCGGCGGTAATGGCTTTGGCAGGCCCGATATGATCGGTGTAGTGGCTCATGTAAAAGCCGATGGCTCCGCTTTGCGGGCCGACAGGAAACAAGTGGTTGATACCGGGGTCGGCCGGATGCTCGGGCACTGGCTCGGACAAATCAACCGGAATGTCCTCAAGTCTGCCGGCAATGGCGTACGCGCCGTAGAGCATCTTGGCGAAATCCCCGAAATTCGGCGGTCTGCCAGTGGTGTTCGGTCGGCGAAACACGGACGACTCCAGATAAAGAATGGGGACGTGCGTTTCGTCGTAAAACTGCCTTACCAGCGGGCTGACGGTCTGCCACGATGGAGCATGGCCGCTGATATAGACCTGTCTGCGAAACCCCTGCCGCAGAAGTGAACGCGCAATCGTCAGCAGATAAGCGGTCCCTTCCGAAGGAGTAACATGTACAGCGCCTCTACCGACTACGGTTGCGTCGGGGAAAAAGTAGGACAATCCGGGTAGAACCAGTCCGTCTCCCTCTTCCGCCAGCTTCATGGCATAGGCCAGTGGGCCGACGTACTCGGCATCGATCGGCATCTCCGCATGCGGCTCAACCGTTCCCACAGGGACGAAGATCACGTCGTTGCGTTTTAGATACTGCTCGATCTCCGTGTTGGTCATGTGCGTCAGGACGCGCGTCCGCATTTTGGGAGGACCTTGTCCCCAGACCGCGGCGCTGAACAACAGAGCAAGCGATAGAATCATGATTTGGCGCATGCAAAACCCACCATCGTTTCCAAAAGGTTGATGTGCTGGACTACTTCACTGCGTGAGAGCGCAGAAATTCCGCCTGCCCCGCGCGCGGATGAGGTCTCATGCTGGGATTCTTGTCCAAAATCATGATGGGACTGTCGAATCCCTTGAACGCGTCCCAGACTGGCAGGCCTTTGTCATTCGGATCCAGGTTCTTAGTGAAGTTCGTCCAGTACTGCATGACAGTGTTCTGCAGTTGAAGATCCTGATCGGGGACGGGAGCTTTCCAGTGGTTCGTCAGGCCGAACACATAGGGAAGTTCGGCGCCGTGATCCGCTCCCAGGCGCAGGCCGAGAGTGGCAGGCTCGCTGTTATAACTCCCCTCATCTAGATAATCGAAATAATAAAGATAGACATTTGACCCGACACTGGTCATCGAGGCCGCCAGGTTTTGCTCCCCCAAAGTCATGCGATCGGCGAACATGCGTTGCTGAGAGGCCTTGGAAGCTTCCTCGGAATCGTTGGGATATAAGGTCAGGAATGTGTCTGCGTCTGCACCGTAAGTCTTGCGGGTCTGCTCAGCGTATTCGCTAGGCGGCAGTGGCGAACGGAAAAGATGTTGCCCTTCATCGGAGTTCGAGCCCACGATCATGGCAACTTTGTTCTGCTTCCCCTCTTTCAACAAGGTGACTGGGCTGGCCGGGAAAAACCGCCCATCCACGTTCGATTCCGCCGATCCGTCGAACAGCATCTTTTCGGCTGGGATTGCCCGCAACTCGGCCAGGGAATGGGCGCCGACAGATTCCGCAAACTTGACACCGGCTCTTTCCCCATTCTCCAGCGACAGCAGTTCGGTTCGCGCGAATCCGGCCCCAACTCCGCCGCTTTCGACGATCGCAGCGCGGAACAAGCCTTTCGACAGCGGACTCACCACCTGAGAGGTCACCGAGAAGGCACCCCCGGATTGCCCAAAGATAGTGACTTTGTTGGGATCGCCCCCAAACGCGGCAATGTTGCGATGCACCCACTGCAATGCTGTATTTTGATCGAGCAACCCGTAGTTGCCGGAAGTGTGGTAAGGAGATTCCTTGGTCAATTCCGGATGAGCGAAGAACCCCAAAATTCCCAGGCGATAGTTCAGCGTGACGACGACGATCCCTTTCTTGGCCAGTTCTTCACCGTCATAGAGAGCTTCCCGGGCAGAGCCGACACGTAGTCCGCCGCCATGGATATAGACCATCACGGGCAGCGCGGCCTTACCCTTCGCGGGAGTCCACACATTCAGGTAGAGGCAATCTTCACTCTTCGGGAAATCACCTTTTGGGAAGTTCTGCACACAACCGTCGCTGAAATGATCGGCTTTGCGCACACCTTCCCAATGACGCGGCGGGCGCGGCTCGGTCCAGCGCAGGTTCCCTACTGGAGATTCGGCGTAGGGAATCCCCTTGAAAACCTGTATGCTGGCGTCTCTGCCTGTAATACCGCTAAGCAAACCAGCTTCAGTCTTGACCGGCCCCTTTAGCTGCGAAAAGGACGGACTCAGCAACAAGATCACCGCAAAGATCGCCGAACAGATTTTCACAGTCTCATCTCCCATTTATCGCGCCGCAGCTCGCTGCGTCATGCTTCCTGCTTCCGAAAAAGACTTCAGCGAAGAGCGACACCATTCATAATGCTTTGCAGTTTGTCGGTACTGATGGGTGGCATGGCGCCTTTCTGAGTCGCTACCCATGAGGCAAAGCGATTCGCTGACTCACTGATTTCTTGAAAAGAATGCCCGCGCAGATAGTGATGAGCCAGACAGGCTGTGAACGCGTCTCCCGCTCCGACTGCGTCGGCAACCGTCACCCGGAATCCCTTGTGCGCAACAGCTTCCTCTTGAGTTACGAGCAGGCTCCCGCGTGATCCGCACGTTATGCACACCAAACGCAAGTCGCAACGGTGCAACAAACGTTGGGCAAGCATTTCTGGAGTTCCGATGCCTAACTTAAATAACTGGGAAACCTGGAGCAATTCCTGATCATTGAGCTTGACGATATCGGCGTATTGTAAAGACCTGCGCAGCACTTCCTGGTCGTAAAAGGATTCGCGGAGGTTCACATCGCATATGCGTAATGTCTTTTTGGGGGTGTTCTTCAAGAAACTTTCGATCGTGACGGCGGACTTGGACGAACGCCGCGCCAGCGAACCGAAACAAACAACATTTGCTCTCGCAGATAGCTCCTCCCATTGCGTTGTCCACTCCAAAAAATCCCACGCAACAGACTTCCTAATTGTGAAATTTGGTTGGCCCGCTGCATCGATGGATACCGTTGCTGTGCCGGTCTCGTGGCAGTCATCGTGTTGGAGGTATGCCGTGCTCAGGCCAAGTTCTTGCATCGCGCGACATGCTTCCCTCCCTAGGTCGTCATCGCCCACGCGACTCGCTACGATGCCTTGATCTCCGAGCACACTCGCCATGTACGCAAAGTTGGCAGGCGCGCCACCCAAGACCTGTCCTGAGGGCAACAGGTCCCACAGAACCTCTCCTAAGCCGATCATGACTGCCGGTTCTGTCACAAACTCATCTCGACATTCCGCCTGTTAAAGCAACTTACTGAAAAAGTCTTGGTGCAAAGTCTGTCAAATATTTGCGCCACACCGTCCAAACGTGAGCACCGGAGCTTTTCACCCAGACGTGTTTAATCTCCGCTCTCTCCAGGGTTTCGTGGGATTGGGTAACGGGTGCGAGCAAGAAATCGTCGGTACCTACTCCAAGCCATAACAAATGAAGCTCGTTGTTCACTTTCGATGGATCGGCGAAAGCCCCGTCATAGTCCTTGCTTGGATCATCAATGAAAAATGCGGGACTAAAGGCGCCGAGATACGAAAAAAGATTCAAGTGGTTCATCCCGATGCGAACTGCCTGACCGCCTCCCATAGAAAGACCAGCTAAAGCTCTGTGGTCGCGGTCTGGGATCGTGCGGAAATGAGCGTCAATGAATGGAACTAGATCATTGGCAATCACGCTTTCGAACAATGTGTATCGTTCTTCTTTTATGGAATTCGCCATGGACCGCGGCGAAGGCGGTGGCGCGGGCGGGGTCGTCCCTGGGCGGGGCGGAGGAGGAGGGGCGAAGTTGACGCCCGTCATTCCATTCTCGTTCACGATGAGCATCGGCTTCGCTTTGTGAGCCGCGATCAAATTGTCGAGAATGAAATTCTCATGTCCCTGGTGACTCCAAGCGGTCTCGTCTTCGCCCCATCCGTGCTGAAGGTATAAGACCGGGTAGCGTTGATTGCTCTCCTCGTATGTGGGGGGCGTGTAAACAAGGATTCTTCTCCAGTCGCCTGTTGTCTTGGAGAAGTACCACTCGATTCGCACGATCCCGTGCGGCACATCTTTGATCGCGAAGAAGTCCGATTCTGAAGAAGGAACTTCAATGCCGCTGACCTCTTTTCGGGCAGCGAAAAAGGTTTTGCTCCCGGGATCCGTCGACGCAAAACCATCAACAGAAATAAGGTAGTAATGAAAGCCGGGAAGAAGTGGTTTTGTCGTGACCTCCGAAAAGCCGTCAGCGCCCTTTGTCATGTCGTACGTGGCTTGGCCCAAATCCATCAGCAGCTGAACTTTTTGGGCGTTATCGGCTTGCACGCGAAACGTCGCGCTCAGATCTTCGTTTAGTCGCGGATATTCTGAACCCGAAACATTGGTCGACGGCACGCGTGTCTGGCTCTGTCCTGAACACAAGCTACAAATCAGCACGACCACAAACGCGCCTGTGTTGAATTTCACTCTGTCCTCCTCGCTCCTTACTTATTCAGGGATTCGCCTTTGCTATTCCTCAGAACCGAAAGATCAACTGCATCCGCCATAGCTTTGTAACCAGTTGCGCTCGGGTGAAGGTGGTCCCCGGAGTGGTAACCCTCTCGGAACTGAGCGGGGTGATTGGGATCGCGTACGGCGGCGTCAAAATCGATGACGGCGTCAAATGCGTGACTGGTACGAATCCACTGATTTACGGTTTGACGTGTTGCTTCTCCATCGTCGCTGTAGTAGTCGGCGCCTTCGAAAGGCGTCAAGGTTGCGCCGAACACCCTGGTTCCGTGCTGGTGGGCACGTGCAATGATTTGTTGCAGACCCATGATGAGGTCCTCCGCAGTGACCACCTCGCGGGTAAATGGCAGGTCTTTCAGCACGGTGCCATTCGGCAACCGCGGCTTCATGTGCGGCCAACCAATGTCGTTGATACCTTCAAGCACGATCAGGTTCGCTACACCCGGTTGCGCCAGCACGTCCCGATCAAAGCGGGCAAGCGCGCTTACGCCAGCGCCGTCGTGCAGGATGCGGTTTCCACCGATCCCCTCATTCACAACGGAAAGACTCGGCCCCTCTTGCGCTTTTGCGAGACGATGTGCGAGGAGGTCGGGCCAATCTGAATACTCGCCCTGCTTAGCGCCAACACCGTCAGTAATGGAATCGCCCAAGGCAACAGTCGCTGCGCTTTGAGAGGGGGCCCACACCTCCACATCGGCGAGGAAATACCACGATGCCTTGGTACTTGCATTGAGGATGCCTTGCTTCGCGGTGAAATCACCCGGTTCAGAAATGTATGAGTCATGCTGCGCCCAAAAATGAACCGTCGAAGAAGCCGTCTTCTCGGGCAGGTAAACGCTTACAGCCAGTTCCCTGAAAGGAAGCACCGTCAGATCGACGGGATCGCTGAGGATCAGCGCGCCTGGTGGAATATTGACCGAGGGCCTGCCGCCGAAGGTCAAGGCACGATCGGATTCCGGCTCGATTGCGGCATCTTTCGACGAAAGCGCAACGTGGGCGGAGCCAATCTTTAGAGCGGTGGTTCCGAATGCGTTGGAGAACCGTATTCGCAGGCGCGAGCCGCCGATCGTCGGCCGCACAACCATGCGGATCGTCTGGTTCTCAAACGTAGGGGGAGGCGGGAGATCAGGGAATGGTAACGGCGCGTGGGCAGCAGTGCTCCATGCACTAACCCGAAGTTCCAGAGGGTTCCGAACGGTATTCTTCTGATTCGCCGTGGGATAGCACAAATTTCAATTTGCGGTTACTGGGAACGTCCGCAGCAATTCGAGAGCCCGAGCCTGCAGCGGTGT
>Ga0066677_10000820_pt1 | contig 10600 bp, 6 predicted proteins | sample GraSoiAngelo_126_FD_62299 | JGI IMG/M metagenome (GOLD analysis project Ga0066677, IMG submission 62299) | Grasslands soil microbial communities from the Angelo Coastal Reserve, California, USA - 14_0927_09_20cm | ecosystem: Environmental > Terrestrial > Soil > Grasslands | place: USA... | reverse complement strand
GCAGCGCCTCGACCACCGACGCGTTCATGAAGGGGAGTCCCTTCAGCACGCGGCAGCCGCGCACCGAGCCGTCGTGCGCCACCACGCACCGCACAGTCATCCGGCCCTGGACGCCGCGCTCGACCGCTTCCTGCGTGTACTCCGGATCGGGACCGGAGATCATGGCGGGACCCCTCATCGTGGCCTCGTCGAACTCGACCGCGACGGGAGCTGGAGGAGGCGGCGGGGGATGCGGCTCCGGCATCAAGAGCAGCCTGACCTTCATGCGCCGGCTTTTGACGACCAGACCTTCCGGTGAGAACGGCAGGAACCCGTCGTGGTGCACCGCCAGGGCGTAGGTGCCGGGAGGAAGCATGGTGATCTCGAATGCGCCCGCGTCGTCGGTGACGGCGGTCTGCTCGCCCATCAGTGCCGGGCCGCGCGCCGTGATCACCGCGCCAGCGAGCGGCGCCTGCGTGGTCGCGTCCAAGACCAGGCCCGAGATGATGCCGCTCGGCTGCGCACCCGCGGGCGCGGCCAGCACCAGGACCGCGATGCTCAGCACGCGGGCGGCGCGAGGGTGCGGACGAGCCGCGCTGCGGGACCTTCTCACGTCTTCATGCTGCCGGACCGTCTCTGCGGCGATCAAGAAAACCGTTCGCCAGGAACGCACCAAGGGCGGGGGGATGTACGTTTTGCAAGGTGGAGGTAGGATGCGCCCCCTTCACTTGCCAGGAGGCCAGATATGGGCCAGACGCGAAGGAACTTCCTGAAGCTGGCCGGCGCGGCCGGGATCGGCGCCGCCGCCGCGCCGCGAGCACTCGGGGCAGCGCAGGGCAAGGCCCGGACCGTGGCGGCGCGAGGCAACGGCAACGCCGGCCCGAAGGAGCTCCCCAGGAACATGACGTTCTGCACGCTGCGGCGCGACGGCCGCTACGTGCTGGGCGTCCGCACCCAGCGCGGCGTGCTCGACGTGGAGAAGGCGGGCAAGGCGCTGCGCCGCCCGGCGCCCTCGACCATCGAAGAGGTGCTGCAGGGCACCGACGCCCAGGCGCTCAAAGCGCTGGTCGACGCCGCCGTGGCCAACGGGACGGCCAAGGCCGCCTTCGTCCCCGAGGAGCAGGCTCCGTTCGGCCCGTGCGTGACGAATCCCGAGAAGATCATGATGCTCGGGTACAACTACAAGAAGCACGTGATCGAGACGAAGCGGCCGATGCCCGACTCGCCGGTGCTCTTCAACAAGTACAACAACGCGCTCAACTGGCACGGCGGTGTCATCAACCTTCCGCAGAAGGTCGCGAAGAAGTTCGACTACGAGGTCGAGCTGGTGGTCGTGATGGGAAAGACCGCCCGCGACGTGCCCAAGGAGAAGGCGCTCGAATACGTCTTCGGCTACTGCGTCGGGAACGACTTCTCCGCCCGCGACCTGCAGTTCAAGACGCCGCAGCTGATGCTGGGGAAGACCTCCGATGGATTCGGTCCCATCGGGCCCTGGCTGGTCACCGCCGACCAGATTCCCAACGTGCAGAAGCTCGGGCTCCAGACCCGCGTCAACGGCGAGCTGCGGCAGAACTCGAACACCGACGACATGATTTTCGATGTCGCCACCATCATCAGCTACACGTCGCAGATCTGGACGCTGAAGCCAGGCGACATCTTCTTCACCGGGACGCCGGAGGGCGTGATCCTCGGCAAGCCGGAGGCCGAGCAGGTCTGGCTCAAGGCCGGCGACGTGGTGATCACCAGCATCGAGAAGCTGGGCGATCTGCGCGTCACGCTGGCGCCACAGCAGCAGGCCTAGCGTCGGGGTCCCCGATCGGACGGCTCGCCCGGTGCAAACCGCGCCGAAGTGCGGTAGGCACCCCCGCATGAGCGCAGAAGCCAGGTTTGCCTGGGACGATCCCCTCCGGCTCGAGGACCAGCTCTCCGACGACGAAAGGCGCATCCGCGACCTGGCGCGCGATTACGCGCAGGAGAAGCTGATGCCGCGGGTCCTGGAGGCGAACCGCCACGAGCGGTTCGACCGCGAGATCCTCCGGGAGATGGGCGAGCTGGGATTCCTCGGCTCCACCCTGCAGGGATATGGCTGCGCCGGAGTGAATTACGTCTCCTACGGCCTCGTCGCCCGGGAGATCGAGCGCGTCGATAGCGGGTACCGCTCGGCAATGAGCGTGCAGTCGAGCCTGGTGATGTACCCGATCCACGCGTACGGCACGGAGGAGCAGCGGCAGCGCTTCCTGCCAAAGCTCGCGAGCGGAGAGCTGGTCGGGTGCTTCGGGCTGACCGAGCCGAACCACGGATCCGATCCGGGTAGCATGGAGGCCCGCGCGCGCAAGGACCGGAACGGGTACGTCCTGCGCGGCGAGAAGACCTGGATCACCAACTCGCCGATCGCTGACGTGGCCGTGGTGTGGGCCAAGGACGATTCTGGAGAGATCCGGGGGTTCGTGCTCGAGCGCGGGATGCAGGGCCTGTCGATGCCCCCCATCCATGGCAAATTCAGCCTGCGCGCCTCGAGCACGGGGCGGATCGTGATGGATGAGGTGCGCGTGCCGGAGGTGAACCTCTTGCCCGGCGTCTCGGGCCTGAAGGGACCGTTCGGCTGTCTGAATCGGGCCCGCTACGGGATTTGCTGGGGAGCGCTCGGCGCGGCGGAGTTCTGCTGGCACCGCGCGCGGCAATACGTGCTGGACCGCAAGCAGTTCGGCAAGCCGCTTGCCGCGAACCAGCTCATCCAGCTCAAGCTGGCCGACATGCAGACCGAGATCGCCTTGGGGCTGCACTCGGTGCTGCGGCTGGGGCGGCTGATGGACGAAGAGAAAGCCGCGCCGGAGATGATTTCGCTCCTCAAGCGGAACAACTGCGGAAAGGCCCTGCAGATCGCGCGGGTCGCGCGCGACATGCACGGCGCGAACGGCGTGTCGGACGAGTACCACGTCATTCGCCACTGCATGAACCTCGAGGCGGTCAACACGTACGAGGGCACGCACGACGTGCACGCGCTCATCCTGGGGCGCGCGCAGACGGGGATTCCGGCGTTCTAGCGCGGCGTCAGCAGGAACGACTGTGTGTCCGCGCCGGGACGGAAGCCGTTGACGACGATTCGCCCCGATGCGTTGATCCCGAACGCCTCGCGGAGTTGCAGGTTCGGGTTGCCGGTCATGTACGACAGGTCCCAGAGCCGGCCGCCCATCCACACGGCTGCGCGCTGCCTCGACTCGAGGAAGCCCTTCGGGTTGTAGACGGGCACGTAGGCCAGGCCCACCGCGACGCCGGAATCATCGACTCCATGCAGCCAGCTCCCGCTGCCACCGGGCAGTGCTCCCACGGAACGCGGCGATCCGCCGGGAGGGCGGATGAACCCCTCCGGTCCCGCCCGGCCCACGATGAATCCGCCGTCCGAGATCCCGTCCGCGGTTCCAAACGTGTCGGGCGTCAGGTCCTCGATCGAGGAGCCCCGGTGGAAAACGACGGCGTGCTGCGTCTGTCCGGCGCAGGAGCTTCCCACGGGGGTGCCCGCGGAATCGACGGCGTGCGCTTCGCTGCAGGTACCGTCGAGCGACCCCAGGTCGCTCATGCGCTGGCCGTCGTGGAAGAACGCGCGGGTGTACATGCGATTGCCGTCCGTCCGGACGAACCAGCCGACCATCTGGTTGGAGCCGTTGATGCCGAACCCCCAGGTGTTGCCGCCGAGCGTTCCCAGGTCGGTCGCGACTCCATTCTCCCAGCGGACGGTCCGGGCGTGGTGGAGCCCGTCGCTTCCGTCCATCATCACGTTGACTACGATGGCATTGCGGTCGTTGATCCCCTGGGCATGCGAGGTCTCGCGCGAAGAGAACGAGAGGAACGTGCTCCGCCCGGTGCTGGCATCGAAGAGGTAGGCGTCGCTGCTCAGGCTGGGTCCGCCGTATCCCACGCCCGTCGCGTTGCCGGACGAGTTGACCCCGAGCACCAGATTCGACTTCGGGATGTCCTGCACCGAGTAGCTCACCGGTGGAGGCGGCTCGAAGTCCGCGATCGCCACGAACTCCTCCGTCCCGGCGAGGCTCGTGTGCAGCCTCGCCGTGCAGGTGGCGGTCGCCCCGCCGCAGACGCCCGCCCAGTACGCCAGCGCCGAGCCTGCGCCGGCCTGGGCGGACAGGGTGACCTCGCCAGGCGGGAAGTCGGCACTGCAGGCGCCCGGGCAGGAGATGCCGGGAGGCTGCGACGCGACCACACCGGAACCGGGGCCAGGCAACTGCACGGTGAGGCGGAACGTTCCGGGGGCAGGGCCCGCATCGGGCGAGCCGCCGTCCGGCCCACCGCTTCCGCCGTCGGGCGACCCTCCGTCCTGTCCACCTTGCCCGCCGTCAGTGCCCGACCCGGCGTCTTGTCCACCTTGCCCGCCGTCGGTGCCCGGCCCGGCGTCTTGTCCACCCTGCCCGCCGTCGGTGCCTGGCCCGGCGTCCGCCTGTCCGCCGTCCAGATTGCCGCCGACGCCGGCGTCGGCCCCGGCGTCGGAGTTGGAGCCGGCGTCGCTTCCTCCGCCAGCGGCCGGCGGACCGACCGAAGGCGCGACCGCACTCGATCCGCAGCGGACGAGCGCCAGCGCGAACGTCAAGGTGCCGATCGGAAAGGCCCGACGAGGAGACATGCGCGAACCCCCGACCTTCGAGCCTTGGGAGGCCGCCGACCGTCAGCAAGGGTACGCAGGTACCAACCCACCGCGCCTTGGCGTACCCTGCGGCCGTGCACGAGCAGCGCGCGCGGAGCATCCATGGGCTCCTGGTCCTGACGGCTTGGGCGGACGGTCAGATCGTCGCGCCCGAGGTGCTGGTAGAGCACGCCATCCTCGCCGAAGTGCCGGAGCTCGCCGCGCTCTATGACAAGCGCGGCCTGGCGGACGCGGCGAAGCGCGCGCTCGACGAGCTGGGGCTGGACGCGGCGGTAGCGCAGATCGCCGAGCCGCTGCGGACGCGCCAGGACCAGGAGCTGGCCTTCCTCTGCTGCGTGCGCATGCTGGAAGCGGACGGCGTGATCGCGCCAGAGGAGTTTCGCGTGCTCCGCATCCTGCGCCGCCTGTTCGGCTTCTCCCTGGGCGAGGTGAATCGCATCATGTCACGGTGAGGGCACCGCGACGGGCGGGTGCTCGGCTTTCGCGCGCCGGTGCGCTGCCCACGCCCGGAACTGCTCCATGTACGTGTAGGTCACCGGGGTCACGAACAGCGTGAGCATCTGAGAGAAAAGCAGCCCGCCGACGACCGCCAGGCCGAGCGGGCGCCGCGACTCGGCTCCCGCGCCGAAACCCATGGCGATCGGCAAGGTGCCGACCAGCGCGGCCATGGTGGTCATCATGATGGGGCGGAAGCGCACCACGCAGGCCTCGTAGATCGCCTCGGTCGCGGTCTTCCCCGCGCGCTGCGCCTCGATGGCGAAGTCGACCATCATGATGCCGTTCTTCTTCACCAGGCCGACCAGCATGATGATGCCGACGAACGCGTAGATGGAGAGCTCGACGCGGAAGAGGAGCAGGGTGACGAGGGCGCCGAATCCCGCCAGCGGCAGCGCGGACAAGATGGTGATGGGATGGATGAAGCTCTCGTAGAGGATCCCGAGCACCAGGTAGATGACGAGGATCGCCATGAGGAGCAGCACACCCAGGCCCTGCTGCGAGGATTGGAAGGCCTGCGCCGTGCCCTGGAAGCTGGTGCTCACGGTGGCGGGCAGCGTCTGCCGCGCCAGGCGGTTCACCGCGTTGACCGCCTCACCCAGCGAGACGCCCGGCTTCAAGTTGAAGGAGACGTTCACCGCCGGCAGCTGCCCCAGGTGGTTGACGGAGAGCGGCCCCACCGTGCTCTTGAGCGTGGCCACCGAGCTGAGCGGGACGACTTGCCCGGCCGAAGAGCGGATGTAGAGCATGCCCATGGCGTTCGGATCGCCCTGGAACTCCGGCTTCAGCTCGAGGATGACCTGGTACTCGTTGTTCGGGGCGTAGATGGTCGACACCTGCCGCGAGCCATACGCTGTATAGAGGGCGTCCTCGATCGCCTGCGGCGTGATGCCTTGCGAGGCTGCCTTGTCGCGATCGATGTCGACGTTCACCTGCGGGTTGCGGATGAGCAGGTCGCTCGTCACATCTTGCAGGCCGGGCAGCTGCCGCATGCGCGCTTCCATCTCGGGCGCGGCCCGGTACAGCTCCTTCGTATCCGCATCTTGCAGCGTGAACTGATACAGGCTCTTGGTCAGCGTGCCGCCGATGCGGATCGGCTGGAGCGGCTGCAGGTAGGTGTTCATGCCGATCACTTCGCGCATCAGCTTGGGCCGGAGCTCCTGGACCACCTTGTCGGCGGACAGCTCGCGCCGGTCGCGCGGCTTCAAGCGGATGAAGATGAACCCCTGGTTGCCGCCCGCTCCTCCGCGCGAGCCGGCGCTGGAGAAGAACGACTCGACGTTGGCGTCCTGCTTGACGACGCGGTTCACCTGGAGCTGGTGCTCGACTAGCGCGCGGAAGGAGATGCCCTCGCGCGCCTCGGTGATGCCGAAGATGCCGCCCAGGTCCTCGCTGGGCATGAACCCCTTCGGCACGATCATGAAGAGCGGGATCATCGCGATGAAGATGATCGCCGAGAAGACGATCACGGTGCGCCGATGGTCGAGCGACCACTTCAGGCCGCGCTCGTAGACGCCCAGCATGGCGTCGAACCCGCGCTCCAGCGTCAGGTAGGCCTTCCCGTGCTGCTTCTTCTGGTGGCGCAGGAACCGGCTGCCCAGCATGGGGGTGAGCGTCAGCGAGACGAACCCGGAGACGAGGATTGCCGCGCCGATGGTGACGGCGAACTCGTGGAAGAGCCGGCCGACGATCCCGCCCATGAAGAGGACCGGGATGAACACGGCGGCCAGCGAGATGGTCATGGACACGATCGTGAAGGCGATCTCGCGAGAGCCGTTGTAGGCCGCTTCGAGGATCCCCTCGCCCATCTCCATGTGCCGGACGATGTTCTCCAGCATGACGATGGCGTCGTCGACCACGAACCCGACCGACAGGGTCAGCGCCATCAACGACAGGTTGTCGAGGCTATACCCGAGCAGGTACATGACGACGAAGGTGCCGACGATGGACATCGGCAGCGCCACGCTGGGGATGGCGGTGGCCGAGACGTTGCGCAGGAAGAGGAAGATCACCAGCACGACCAGGAACAGCGTAAGCAGGAGCGTGAACTTCACGTCGTTCACCGACGCGCGGATCGAGTCCGAGCGGTCGAACATCACGTGCAGCGAGAGGGAGGCCGGGAGCTGCTGGCCGATGACGGGCAGGAGCCGCTTGACCGAGTCGGCGACGGCGACCGTGTTGGTGCCGGGCTGCTTCTGGATGGCCAGCACCACCGCGCGCTCGTCTACGTACCAGGCCGCAGTCTTGTCGTTCTCGACGCTGTCCTGCGCCTGGGCGATCTCGGTCAGCCGCACCGGCCGCCCGTCGCGGAAGGCCACGATGATGTTCTGGTAGCCCTTCGCGTCCTGCAGCTGCCCGTTCGCCTGCACCGTGTACGCGGTGTGTGGGCCCCACAAGGTGCCGGTGGGCAGATTGACGTTGTTCGCGCGCACCGCGTTGGACAGCTCGTCGATGCCGATCCCCCGCGCGGCCAATGCGCGCGGATCGGCCTGGATGCGAACCGCGTACTTCTGCGAGCCGAACACCTGCACCTGCGCCACGCCGCTCACCGTCGAGATGCGCTGGGCGATGAAGGTGGTGGCGTACTCGTCGATTGCGGAGAGGGGCAGCGTGGGCGAGGTGAGCGCCAGGTAGAGGATGGGCTGATCGGCCGGGTTCACCTTCTGGTACGAGGGCGGCGTCGGCATCTCCGGCGGGAGCTGCCGCTGCGCCTGGGCGATGGCGGCCTGCACGTCCTGTGCGGCGGCGTCGATGCTGCGCGAGAGGTCGAATTGCAGGGTGATGGTGGAGACGCCGAGCTGGTTGGTCGACGTCATCGAGTCGAGCCCGGCGATGGTGGTGAACTGCCGTTCGAGCGGAGTCGCCACCGCGCTGGCCATCGTCTCGGGCGAGGCGCCCGGCAACACCGCGTTGACCAGGATGGTGGGGAAATCCACGTTTGGAAGGTCGGAGACGGGCAGCAGCCGGTACGCCTGGATGCCGAAGAGCAAGAGTCCCGTCATCACCAGCGTGGTCATCACCGGCCGTTTGATGAAAGGCTCGGAGATGTTCATGACCCGCTCCCTGCCGCTGCGCCAGCGGCCTTGATCTGGACGCGCGATCCCGGCGCCAGGCGGAGCTGTCCGTCGGTGACCACCACCTCGCCCGGCGCGAGGCCTTTCTCGATCACTGCCATGCGCTCGTCCTGCGTGGCGACGACCACCGGCCGCGATTCGACGGTGCCGTCCTGCTTCACCACGAAGACGTACTGGCCCTGCTGCCCTCGCTGCACCGCCTGGCTGGGCGCGACGGTGGCGTCGCGGATCTCGCCCAGCGTCACGGTCGCCACCGCGAAGGAGCCCGGCCAGAGCGTCTCGTCCTTGTTCTCGAAGGTAGCCTTGAGGAGGATGGTGCCGGTGACGCTGTTCACCGCGTTGTCCACGAAGGTGAGCACGCCCTGCGCGGCCTCTCCGCGGATGGCGCTCGACTCCGGGACCTCTCCCGGCTTCTGATCGGAGAGCCGCGCCGCCACGGGAAGCTTGTCGCCCTGGCGGGCACGGATCTGCGGCAGCACTCGCTCGGGCACCGCGAACGCGACGTAGATGGGCTGCATCTGGTCGATGACCACCAGGGCGGCGTCATTCGCCTTGACCACGTTTCCCGCGTGAACCAGCACGCTGCCGGTCCGCCCCGTGACGGGCGCGCGGATGGCGCAGTAGGCCAGGTTCAGCTTGGCCTGCTCGACCGCCGCTTCGTCCGCCCTGACCGTGGCCTGGAGCGAGGCCGCCTCGGCGCGCGCGCTCTCGGCTTGCTGCTGCGTCACGTATTCCTTCTTCGCCAGGTCCTCGTATCGGCGCGCCGTCGATTCGGCGTCGAGCATCTTGGCGCGGTCCCGCAGCACGGCGCTTTGCGCTTGCGCCAGCGCGGCCTGGTACGGGCGCGCGTCGAGGGTGAAGAGGAGGTCGCCCTTGCTCACCTCCTGCCCTTCCTGGAAGTGCACGCCGACCAGCGTGCCACCGACCAGGGTGCGGATCTGGACCGTGTGCATCGGCTCGACGGTCCCGATGGCGGAGACCTGCTGCGGGACCGTCTTTTTCTCCACTTGCGCGACGGTGACCGGCACGCCTTCCTGCTGCGGCGCCTGCTGCTGGCCGCCGCGCTTGCAGGACGCGATCAGCGCGCAGACCAGCAGAAGCCTCCTCACGGCCGGGCCTCCCCGGCGGGAGGCCCGAGCGTGCCGGTATCGTGCGCAAGACTGGCGATCGCCAGCAGCCAGTTCGCCCGCGCCTGCACGTCTTGCGCACGCGCGTTCGCGAGCGCGGACTGCGCGGTGAGCAGATCCAGGATGCTTCCCACGCCGGCCTTGTAGCGGCCCTGGGCGACCTCTGACGATTGCTGCGCGGCCGCGAGCAGGTCCTGCGCCGAGCCGACGCGCTTCTCCGCGGTCTTCACCGCCTGGTAACTGGTCCAGACCTGCAGGATGACCTGCTGCTCCAAGGTCTCCGCATCGGCGCGCGCCGCCTTGGCCAGCTCCCGCGCCTGCAGGAGGTCCGAGGTGTCCTTGAAGCCGTTGAAGATCGGAATCTGCAGGGTCACGGCCGCGCTGTAGTTGTCGCCGTGCACCCATGGCTCGTCCAGATAGTAGCTGCGCGAGGCATTCGCTCCCAGGACGAGCTTGGGGAGGCCGCGCGACGAGATCGAATCGGCGCGGCTGGCGACCGCCAGCGCCTGCGCCCTGGCGCGGGCCAGGTCAGGCCGCTGCGATTCGGCGCGCTCGATCAGCTTGTCGACCGTCTCGCCCAGCGGCTGTACATCGAGCCGTTCGGGCAGATCGGCGACGTCCACCGGCAGCGTCGCCGACACGCCGAGCGAAGTGGCCAGCGCGCCGCGCACGGTGGCCACGTTGCCCTCCGCTTGCTGTTGCGCCAGCACGGCCTGGGAAAGCTGCGTTTTCGCCTGCAGGACGTCTGCGATTGTCGCCACCCCGGCGCGCCGGCGCTCCTCCGCTGCCTGGTAGGCCGTCTGCGCTTCCTTGACGCTCGCCTGGGCGGCCGTGAGGAGCGCCTTGGCGCCCTGATACTGGAAGTAGCCCTGCTCGACCAACAGGAGCAGGTCCTGGATCGCCGCGCCGTGGTTCAGGTTGGCGGCCTGCAGCAAGCGGTCCGCCTCCTCGACGTCGGCCGAGCGGCCGCCCAGGTCGAGCAGGAGCCACGTCAGCTGGGCGCTCGGCGTGAGCGCCCACTGGTCGAAGGTCAGGGCGCCCTTGGCGAAACTCTGGTGGGTGTACCCGGCCTGGACGTCCAATTCGACCGAAGGGTAGTACGCTGACCGTCGCGACGTCGCGCCGGCGGCCGCGGCGCGAGCGTTCAGCCACGCCGAGCGCGTCTGCGAGTTGTTCGAGAGTGCGTAGGCCAGCAGCTGCTGGAGCGTCACCTGCATCCCTGGCTTGATCTGCGCGACCAATGCCGGATCGGGCTCGGGCGGCCGCGACGC
>Ga0066677_10000819_pt1 | contig 10602 bp, 11 predicted proteins | sample GraSoiAngelo_126_FD_62299 | JGI IMG/M metagenome (GOLD analysis project Ga0066677, IMG submission 62299) | Grasslands soil microbial communities from the Angelo Coastal Reserve, California, USA - 14_0927_09_20cm | ecosystem: Environmental > Terrestrial > Soil > Grasslands | place: USA... | reverse complement strand
CGAATCGTCGGTGCGCTTCGACCACGGGAGCGCGATGATCCAGTCGAGATATGTGCGCGACACGGTGTATTCCGCCGCCGCTGCAGGCATCTTCGACAGGCGATCGAGCTCGCGCAGCGCCTCTTTCTTCACCGGTTCGGGCATGCCGGCCGCATCGATCTTCGACCGGAGCTCCTCCATCTCCTTCGCCTGCTCGTCCCCTTCGCCGAGCTCCTTCTGGATCGCCTTCAGCTGCTCGCGCAGGAAGTACTCGCGCTGGTTCTTGCCGACCTCGGACTGCACCTGGGACTGAATCCGGGACCCGAGCTCGAGCACCTCGAGCTCCTTGATCAGGATCCGGTTCAGCGCATCCATGCGGGCGCGCACGTCGAGCGTAGACAGAATCTCCTGCTTGATCGGCGTGCCGATCGTCGTGAGGCTCGACGCGATGAAGTCGGCGAGCTTCCCGGGATCGGTGATGTTCGCGGCGAGCGCCTGCAGATCGTCGGAAAGAAGGGGCGAGAGCGAGACGACCTGCTGGAAGTTGCTCTTGATATTGCGCTGCAGCGCATCGATCTCGAGATGGTCTTCGTCGCGCAGCTGATCCTCGGCGACCGTGACGCCGGCGCGGAGGTACGGGCGGGTCTGCACGATGGTATCGAGCGTCACGCGGGCGAGGCCCTGGACGATCAACCGCAGGCTGCCGTCAGGCAGCTTGAACATCTTGTGGATGTGGGTGACGGTGCCAACTGGATACAGATCTTCCTGCGCCGGCTCTTCCGTTGCCGCTTCTTTCTGCGTGAACACGCCGATCAGGCGGCCGGCAGAATTCGCCTCGTCGACAAGACGCACCGATGCCTCGCGTGCGACGGCAAGCGGCATGAACGAATTCGGAAACAGGACGGTGTCGCGCAGCGGGAGCACGGGCAGTTCCGGCGGAACCTGCACCGGCCGCTCGGTCTCGGAGCCCACCTCGGCGCTCGTCGCTGCCGGGCGTTCCTCGTCCTGATCGGATCGATCGCTCATTCGGCGATCTCCTCTGACTTGAAAAATATTGCAGCCGCGGCGGGCTCGCAGGATCGCCACAGGCCTGCGAGTGTAAACGAATCGGGTAATTGGTGAATCGGGAAATTGAGTAATCGCAAATTACGCAATTACCCAATTACCCGATTACACAATGACCCATGGCTATCAGCCCTGCATATCGAGGAAGAGAGAGGCAGCGCCGCGGCGCTGCGCCATGAGACGCTCGCGCTGCTGGGCGACCTCGCGCGCCTCTTCGCAGTCCTTGCACCGCACGGCGAAGGGCAGCGCACGGAGCCGGCGCTCGGAAATTTCCTCGCCGCACTCGAAGCAGTACCCGAACGTGCCCTCCTCCAGCCGGCGAAGCGCCTCGTCGATCTTGTTGAGCGTCTCCGCCTTCATCTGGATCAACGCGAACTCGATCTCGTCCTGAATATCGGCCTCGGAACTCTCTGCGGCGTCGAGCACGCCCTGCACGGTGCTGCCGGCACCTTCCGCTCGCACGTCGCGCATCCGTCCCTGCACTTCGCTCATGATCTCGCGGCGCCGCTCTTCGAGAATCTTCTTCAACTCGACATAGCGATCGCGGTTCATCTGTTCCCGGGGCGCCTTAGTAACGGCCATATGAGTGCGACTCCTTTCCAATCTCTCCGCTCGCATCCTCTTTACGTCGCGAGCCTGTATGCAATGAAACTGCCAGGCATGAAGCTCTTCAGTGTACTGGATCTTCGCCTGATCATCAACCGCCAAAGCTGTCCTGATGCCGGTTTAGACGCCGGATCGGGCGTTTTTGGTTCTTAAGGCGTACTGAAAAGAGGACGGCCGTGGCGCAGGTGTGGATGTGGCACCACGGCGCGGGTGTGTCAAAACGGGTGTTACTGCACGAATCGCGAGCCGACGGAGCTGTTTGGGACGATGCCCCTGTCGACCAGGCGCTGGCCGTCGCGGGCGCTGCCGGTGCGCAGCCACTTTTCGTAGAGCCGAAGGAGGTCGGCGTTCGAGGCCATCGCGGTCCGCTCGCTCACGTCGGAGAGCACATCGGTGAAGCCGACGAATTTCCGCGCGAGCTCCGCGAACACCTCGCAGAACGCGTCCTCGTCGCGGCGGCTGAGCGACCCGTACGCGTATTCGCCCATCGACTTGTAATAGTCGACATCGATAGTCCGGCGGCGGAAGCTGTCGGAGAAGAACCCGGACATGAAGAGCGAGAAGTCGCCGACGTTGCGCAGTCGCGCCCGTTGCTCGAGGCCGCCGCTCTCGAGCGCGCGCCCGAGCCGCAGCGCGAGCGGCTCGTGAGTGTCGTCCGCAAAGGGAATGCGGCCGTCGGGACGCATGAACCGGCACAACAGGTTGACCAGGTAGTACGCGGTGAGCTCGTTCGCGCGGAGCTGCTGACGCGCGAGCGCCGCATCGATCAGATCCTTGAAGTACTCCGTCGGCGTCTGCTCTTGCAGGAGCGGATCGTCCATCCCTCCTCCTCGAGGACCATGAACTGCAAAGGGTATTCCTGCAGCCAGCGCCGGGAAACGCTAGCAAATCTGGCGGGATTGACACTGATTATACGGACCGCCCACGAAATTGCAATCGGGCGGGCGACAATAGACGCCCAAAGGGTTCACGGTTCACGGTTCACGGTTCACGGTTCACGGTTCATGGTTCATGGTTCATGGTTCATGGTTCACGGTTCATGGTTCTGCACTGCAGCCTGCCCGCCGTAGCCGCGAAGCGGCGAAGGCGGGTTCGCGCACTTGACTGCTTACGGCATACTGTCCCTGGATGAAATCAGTGTGTCCGCTTTGCGGCGTCCGCAGGGCAAAGCGCGCCTGTCCCGGCGTGGGTCGTGAGATCTGCGCCGTGTGTTGTGGGACGAAGCGGCTCACCGAGATAGCGTGTCCGCCCGATTGCCCATACTTATCGACGGCGCGGGCGCATCCGGCGGCCGTCGTGCAGCGCCAGCAGGAACACGATATGGCGTTCGTCCTGCCGCGCATTTCAGATTTGTCGCAAACGCAGTATCGGCTGTTCCTGTTCGTGCAGGCGATTGTGCTGCAGCACGCGGGAACCGCGGTGCCAGCCCTTCTCGACACCGACGTTGCCGAAGCCGTCGCGACCGTCGCGGCGACGATTGAGACGGCGCGCAGCGGGATCATCTACGAGCATCAGGCGGCATCGATTCCCGCGCAGCGGCTGGCCACCGCGGTCGGCCAGGCCGTCATGGACATCGCGCGGCGCGCCGGGGCAGATGTCTCGCGGGTCGAGCGCGACAGCGCCGTCGCGCTGCGGCGCATCGAGCGCCTCGCCCGCGAAGCCGCCGGCGAGTCACCTGACCCGGATCGCCCCGCCGCTTCCTGGCTCGCACTCGCCGGGCGAATGATGGGCCCGCCGGGCGCGGCTGACAGCGCGGAACAGCCGCCGCCAAAAGACGAACCGAGAATCATCATTCCCTAGCGCGGGGCGCGGGGCGGGGCGCGGGGCGCGGGGCGCGGGGTGCGGGGCGCGGGACGGGGGCGCGGAGTGCGGGGCGCGGGACGGGGGCGCGGAGTGCGATCCGTCGGTGCCCGCCGCCCGCGACAGCTTCTCGGACCCCGCGCACCGGACCCGCACCCGATTTTTCGCACCCCGCACCCCGCACCCCGGACCACGGTCCCGTGGTATAATTCCCTGTTTGTGCCGGCTCCCGTGGGCCCGGCAGGCGATCCTCATCAGAGCAACGGGTCACAAATCATGGCGAAGCGCTGCGAACTCTGCGGAAAAGGCCCGGTCGTCGGGCGCAATATCAGCCACGCGCACAACGTTACTCCCCGGCGGTTCGAGCCGAACCTCCAGCGGGTCCGCGCGGTGGTGAACGGCGGGATCAAGCGGTTGCGCGTCTGCACGCGCTGCCTGCGATCGGGCAAGGTCGTCAAGGCCGCCTAAAACCACGGATCACACGGATTGTTGACGATGCGCCAGGCGGTATCCTCCCAGTCGGCCCCGAAAGCGATCGGGCCCTACTCACAGGCGATCAAGGCAGGCAATCTGCTGTTCGTGTCGGGCCAGGTGCCGATCGATCCGGCCACCGGCAATCTCGTTGACGGCGATATCGCGGCGCAGACGCACCGCGTCTTCCAGAACATCGGCGAGATTCTCAAGGCTGCGGCGACGTCGTTCGACGCGGTCGTCCGCTCGACCGTCTATCTGCAGGACATGAACGACTTCGCGAAGATGAACGAGGTGTACGGGACGTACTTCTCGTCGCCCGCTCCTGCGCGCGCCACCGTACAGGTCGCCAGGCTGCCTAAAGACGCGCGGATCGAAATCGACGTGATCGCCACGTTGTAGGCTTCAGGCTCCAGACTTCGGGCGCGCAAACCCCGAAGCCAGAGCTCCAGACTTGAGGCTTCGGAGTCCATTTCCATTGGCCGCAGGCCCCTGAGGCCGGAAGCCCGGAACCCGAAGCCAGCTTTCACCGACTCGCCCGCTCCACATCCACCACTCCGTTCACGCTCCTCAGTGACTTGATCACCTTCTGCAGGTGCTTCACGTCGCTGATCTCCACCGTCATATCAATCCGTCCCGTCTGGTCATCGTCGGATCGCGCCTCGACGTTGCGGATGTTGGTGTTGATGCCGGCGATCTTCGATGTGACGTCGGCGAGTATGCCCTTGCGATCCTCGACCTGCAGACTGAGACGCACCGTGTAGGGTGATGTGTCCGCACCCTTGTCCCACTCCACGTCGATGCGGCGCTCGGGGTCGTAGAGCAGGTTGACGACGTTCGGGCAGATCGCGGAGTGGACGGACACGCCCTTGCCGCGCGTGATGTAGCCGACGATCTTCTCTCCGCGGATCGGATTGCAGCAGCGCGCGCGGAACACCATCAGGTCGTCGAAGCCGCGCACTTTGATCTTCTCTTCCGCCGGTCCGAGCACGCGTCGAACGACCGACGCGATCCCGCTCTCCGGCGTCTCTTTCAGCTGCTCCTGCGGCACGAGCTTCGTGAGCACCGTCCGCGCCGCGACCTTCCCGTAGCCGATCGCGGCAAAGAGCTCCTCGCCCTTCCCGTACCCATACTCGCCGAGCATGGCGGCGAACGCAGGACCGTCGGTCAGCCCCTTCAAGTTCAGACTGTAGCGGCGCGCTTCCTTCTCGAACAGCTTTCGTCCGAGCTCGAGGCTGCGCTGCTTCTCCTCTGCCTGGATGTAATGCTTGATCTTGTTGCGCGTGCGCGAGGTGACGACGAAGTTGAGCCAGTCGCGGCTGGGTTGATGGCCGGGCGCCGTCACGATCTCGACGATATCGCCGTTGCGCAGGCGCGTGCGGAGCGGGACCATCTTGCCGTTCACCCGCGCACCGACGCACTGGTGGCCGACATCCGTATGGATCGAGTACGCGAAGTCGACCGGCGTCGCATCGCGCGGCAGCGCCTTCACTTCCCCTTTCGGCGTGAAGATGTAGACCTCTTCGGGGTACAGCTCGATCTTCAGGTTCTGCAGGAACTCCTGCGGATCGCGGACTTCCTGCTGGAATTCCAGGAGCTGACGGAGCCAGATGAAGTACTGCTCGTCGCGATCGGCGCCGACACGTCCCTCCTTGTACTTCCAGTGCGCCGCGATGCCTTCTTCCGCGATGCGGTGCATCTCGGCCGTGCGGATCTGAACCTCGAACGGAAACCCGCGCTCGCTGATGACGGAGGTGTGGAGCGATTGATACCCGTTGGGGCGCGGCATCGCGATGAAGTCCTTGATGCGCCCCGGCACCGGCGACCACGTCTGGTGAATGATCCCGAGCGCGGCGTAGCAGTCCTTCACCGACTGGCTGACGATGCGCAACGCCATGAAGTCGTAGACCTGATCCAGATCGATCTTCTGTTTCTTCAGCTTCTGATGGATGCTGAACAGGCGCTTGATCCGACCGTCGATGTGAATCACCGGCACCTGCGCTTCGGTAAGCTTCGCCGAGATCGTCTTCGTCAGATCCTCGATGAGCCCTTCGGTCGCGCGCCGCCGCGCCTCGACGCGCTGCCGCAGCGATTCGTACGCCTTGGCCTCGAGATACTTGAACGCGAGCTCCTCGAGTTCGTTCTTCAGCTTGCTCATTCCGAGCCGGTTCGCGATCGGCGCGTAGATATCGCGCGTCTCCTGCGCAATCTTGAGGCGCCGCTCCTCGGGCAGGTGGTGCAGCGTCCGCATGTTGTGCAGGCGATCGGCGAGCTTCACGAGGATGACGCGGATATCGTCGACCATCGCGAGCAGCATCTTGCGGAAGTTCTCCGCCTGCCGTTCCTCGCTCGACGAAAACTGAATCGCGCCGAGTTTCGTGACGCCTTCCACGACGTGCGCGATATCGGTGCCGAACAGCTCCTGGATCCGTTCGATCGACGTCTGCGTGTCTTCAACGATGTCGTGCAGCAGACCGGCCGCGACCGCCACGACATCCAGCTTCATGTCGGCGAGCAGGTCGGCGACCTCGAGCGGGTGCACGAGATACGGCTCGCCCGAATGACGCACCTGTCCCTTGTGCTCGAAGGCGGAGAAGACGTACGCCCGCCTCAGCAACTCGATGTCGGCGTCAGCATTAGTGGCGCGGACCTTTTCGATGAGGTCCTCGAACCGGATCATGATTTGTGGTGTCTAACCTTCGAGAATCGCGGGGAACCGGGTGGCGAAGCCCTGCCGGGGCGCGGTTGACGGCGGTTTTAGCCGTCAATATACTGACCCCCCTGATCTATTGTAAACGGCGCGAGAAGGGGAGAGCATGACGATCCGATTCCGCGCGGCTTCGGCTGCATCGATCGCCCTCGTAGTCGGGCTGAGCATCGTGGCCGCGGGCTGCGGCAAGTATTCGGTCAGCAACCTCAAGGCTATCAAGGCGTTCAAAGACGCCAACCAGCTCTACGCAGCCAAGGATTACAAGCGAGCGGCGGAGCGCTACGAGGCGGTTGTCGCCAACGAAAAAGCGCTGCAGACGACCGCGTCACTCATGACCGCCTACTTCTTCCTCGGCAACAGCTACGACAACATGTACAAACCGGGCAAGCAGGGGGATCCGCAGAACGACGCGTACCTTCAGAAGGCGATCGAGAACTACTCGAGGTCCGCCGAACGCAATCCAGATCAGAAGTGGAAGAAATCATCTCTCGAGTACCTGGCCGCCGCGTACGTCGACAAGATGCAGGATCCTGCCAAAGCGGAGCCAGTCTACCAGCAGATCATCCAGATGGAGCCCGGCGAGCCGGCGAACTACATGGCGCTGTCCAAGCTGTACGAGGACGCCGGGCGTTTCGAGGACGCGGAAGCGCAGCTGCAGAAAGCAAGGGAGGCCAAGCCGAACGATGCGGGCCCCTACGTCGCGCTCGCCGCGTTCTACAACAAGCAGGGAGAGTTCGAGAAAACGATCGATGCGCTGCAGAAAGCGGCGGACCTCAATCCGAACAATCCCGAAGGGTGGCACCTCATTGCGACGTACTACTGGGACAAGGCGAACAAGGATTTCCGCCTGACCGACGCCCAGAAGCGTGACTACATCCTCAAAGGCCTGTCGATGGAGGACAAGGCGCTCCAGCTGAATCCGAATTACATGGAGGCGATGACATACAAGAACATCCTGCTCCGCCTCCAGGCGCGCGTCGAGAAGAACCCCGCGAAGCAGAAGGAACTGATCGACGAAGCCGACAAGCTGCGCAACAAGGTGCTCGAGATGCAGAAGACGGCGAAAAAGAGCTAACCGCGACTGCGCATCAGAATACAGAGGGCCGCTCGAAGGGAGCGGCCCTTTGTGTGTTGGCGACGCGCGGTAACGCGTTACTGACCTGCGGACTTCTGACCGGTGGCTTCTTCGCGCATGCCGAGCGTGACGATGCCGACCTTCTCGACGCCGGCGCCCTTCGCCGCGTCGATCACGTTGACGATGTCGCCATAGCGCAGCGACGGATCGCCGACGATGAACATCGTCTTTTCCTTGCGCGTCTCGAAGATGTCGCGCAGTTTGCTCTCGAGCTCCGCGAGCTGAACCGGCTGATGGTTGACCGCGATGCTCCTGCCGGCCGTGTACTCCAGGACGATCTGGTTAGGCTGGTTCTCTTGGTTCGGCTTGTTTTCCGCCTCGAGCGGCAGGTTGACGTCTACGCCCTTTTGTGTGAGCGGCAAGGTCGCCATGAAGATGATGAGCAGCACGAGCAACACGTCGATCAAGGGCGTGACGTTCATGTCCGAGCTGGCGTGCGGTACCTCGCCGCGGACGACGCGCTCTGCGCCGAAGTGCCTGTGTGCGTGCAACATCACTGCCCCCCCGTCGTTTCACCCGGCCGCAGCTTGCGGTCGGTGATCAAGGCGACGTTCTCGATCTGCGCCTTTCTCAGCGCATCCATCGTCTCCATGATTGCGCTGTACTTGGCGTCCTTGTCTCCCCTCAGGTAGACGATCTTTTCCCTCTTGTCTTCGAGCGCCGCTCGGACGCGCGCGATGAGATCGTCTCTGGTGACGGGGATCGCGTTGACGTAGTACTTGTTGACCGCGTCGATCGCGATGACGGTCTGATCCTGCGTGTCGGGCTTGTCGGCCCGGTTCACCGTTTCCGGCAGCGTGACGGCCACGCCCTGCTGGAGCATTGGCGCGATGAGCATCATGATGATCAGCAGGACCAGCATGACATCGACCAGCGGGGTGACGTTGATGTCGGCTTTGAGGGATCCCTTGGATGCCCCGATGTCCATGGCCATGGCGAAAACCTCTTTACTTGGTGATCCGGTAATTGCGTGATTTATTGATTTCGCTTCGCACGCGCTACCGCGCGTGCATTTGATGCGCGGGCGGTAGCCCGCGCAACCTCAATCACCAGATGACCAAATCACAGAATCACCCAATCTACGCCGTCTTCTTGATGAAGTAATCCACCAGCTCCGACGACGAGTTGTCCATTTCGACGTTGAAGTACTCGATGCGGCCGGTCAGGTAATTGTAGAACCACACCGCCGGGATGGCCACCACCAGCCCTAATGCGGTCTCAACGAGCGCTTCGGAGATACCCGCAGAGACAGCGCCCAGCCCGCCCGAGCCGGTGGCGGCGATCCCCTGGAACGCTACGATAATGCCGACCACCGTGCCCAGCAGCCCCACGAACGGCGCGGTGGCGCCGATGGTGGCCAGCGCGGCAACGCCCTTCTTGAGATCGTTGGCCGTCAACGCGGAGGCCCGCTGGATCGCGCGGCGCACCGTGTCAACGAGATCTTCTCTGCTCAGGTTGCCCCCGGCTTCCTGCTGGAACTGGTATTCCTGCAATCCCGCGAGCACCACCTTCGCGAGATGGCTGTAGCGGAACTTCTTCGACGACGACATCGCAATCGCGTCCTTCAGGCGTCCTTCCTTCAGGTGCTTGGCCACCTGCGGCGCATACAGCTTTGACTGGGTTCGCGCTTGCGAGAACGTATAAATCCGCTCGATCGCCACGCCAAACGAAATCATCGACATGATGATCAACACGACGCCGATGCCTATGGCAAGCGGTGACATCGATTGGATCATGTCCATCCAACTCAAAGCGATAACCATTCACATCCTCCGGTATTGATCGAACTCACATTGCCACCGAACCCGCCCTACTATTGCAGCGTGAAATTCACGGTGACGGTCATGATCACCGGCACCGGCACGCCGTTGAGCAGCGTGGGGGAGTAGACCCACTGCTTGACTGCATCGAGCGCCGCCTGATCGAGCAGCGGGATCGAGCGCAGAACCTTCGCATCCTTGACGCGCCCGTCGGGACCGATCGTCGCCTCGATGATCACGACGCCCTGGACGCGCGCCGACTGCGCGATCGGCGGATACACCGGCTTGATGTCCTTCACCTTGGTCGGCGTCTTGATGTTGCCGCCGACGCGGATCGGCGCGGCAGGCGGCGGCGGTGGCGGTGGCGCTTCCGGCAGGCCACCCACGACTCCGCCGACGACGCCGCCGGGAACGCCTCCCTCGACACCGCCCGGCACGCCCTCGCCCACGCTCGGCACGGTGGACTCAGGCTTGATCTCTTTCGGCGCTTCGATCGGTGCAGCGTTGGGATTCGCAACCGGCACGGGCTCCATTTTCGGCTGCGGAGCCGCAGGGGCCGGCGGTGGTGGCGGCGGCGGTGGAGGCGGGGGCGGCGCGGCCGCGAACGCCAGCATCGTCGGTGGACTCGGCAACACGTCGGTCGCCATCAGCGGAATGATGATGATCGCTCCGAAGATGAGGATGTGCGCCAAGATCGACAGGGGAACCGTGTACCACTTCTGCGATCCGACTTTGATGGACGGATCGACCACGTCACCAAACATGTCACGCGGCACTTACCCCTCCTACCCCTTCATCCTGCGGCGCAAGACCGCGAATTATAGTCAGAGGCAAAAACCAGTGTCAACGAAGCTTCCTCCGGCTTAGACACCGTTTCGGGGCAAATGGCATCTGCAGCGTGTCTAGGCCCCCGATCCGATGCGCATGCCGTAGAACGAGCGCCACACGAACACCACCGAGATCGCGAAGAAGACGCCGGCGAGCACATAGCTGAGGTTGCGATCGAGGGTGACCGCGAGCTCGACGGCGAGCAGGCCGAACAGCGTCGTGAACTTGATGACCGGGTTGAGCGCCAC
>Ga0066677_10000815_pt1 | contig 10628 bp, 7 predicted proteins | sample GraSoiAngelo_126_FD_62299 | JGI IMG/M metagenome (GOLD analysis project Ga0066677, IMG submission 62299) | Grasslands soil microbial communities from the Angelo Coastal Reserve, California, USA - 14_0927_09_20cm | ecosystem: Environmental > Terrestrial > Soil > Grasslands | place: USA... | reverse complement strand
GCCGAGCGCGGCGAGGGCGATCCAGGGCCAGATCTCGAGCTGGCCGTGATGCGTTGCCAGAACGGCGGTCGTCCGGGTCGGCGGGAGGGTCAGCCGGTCGGGGGGTGTCAGCTGCGAGATCGAGTCGGAGAATAAATTCACGCTGAACCAGGAGCGCTGCGATTTGCCGGCAATCGCTTGCTCGACGGTGTAGACGCCGGTGATGTCGGTGTCGCCGTAGGTCGCGATCGATCCCGGCGCGATCGAGCGGCGGCTTCCGTCCGGCCGGATCACGCTGACGGCCGTGGCGCCGAGCTCCGGCACGATCGTGACCGGCTCGTCGGGATGGAAGCTGTGGCTCGGTACGCTCGGCGGCAGCATCCACTCGCTCAGGTTCTGTGTGAGGATCGGGAATGCGATGCGCAACGGCAGATCGGATTCATGCAGGTCGAAGCCGAAGAGCACCTGCCGGAACGGCTCCTCGCGAACCAGGACGAGCGGCGTCTGCAGGCTGGTGATCAGCGGCCGGCCGAAGGTCGACGCGCGCAGGTCCTGGCTGCGGGCGACGTGCACGTCCTGCAGGTCCACGTTGGCAAGAAGCTGGTCGCCGGCGTCCGCGGCGCGAACCCGTCCGATCCCAACCGCAGGCCCACCGGCAAGCGCCGAGCCGGCGGGCGGATCCACCACCAGCACCGGGCCATCCGGCATGGTCGGCGGCGCGAACCGATCGAAGACAGTCATGGCATAGGCGGCGCTGGGGCGGTAGGCGGCCGGCGCGACCACGTCGACCTGCAAATCCGACCGCAGGCGGAGCGCCTGCTCGAGGAAGACGTTGCCCGGCGTGACGAGCAGTACGCGGAACGCTCGCGGGGTTTTCGCCACGGCCGTGGCCGTGTCGTCGAGCGCGAACACATCACTGCCGGCGAGGCGCGCCGTCACCGAGGTGGCGTCGGCCGGCACCGGGAGCACCAGGTCCTGGGCCTGGCCGGCCGCCAGCGTAAGCGGCCGGATATCGAGCAGCCGACTGTCGGCGCGCCACTCCAGGTTGACCGAACGCGCTTGTTGGCCGAAATTCTGGACGTGCAGGTAGGCTGCCCGTGCCTGGGCGCTGGTCCGCACGGTCAGCGAGGTGAGGCCGACGTTTTCCCCGGAGACCCCCACCCGGTGATACTCGACGGGGAAGGGCAATCCGGCAGCGAACGAGGCGCGAAGGGGTTGCACGATTCCATCACTGAACAAATAGGCCCGGGCATCGTCGCCTGGCCGCACCAGGCCGGCGGCCAGGATGAGCGCCGCCGAGAGGTCCGCCGGCCCATTGCTCGCTTTGATCGCATTTACTGCGCGATGCAACGCGTCGCGGTCGCCCGTCACCGAAGCCACGATCCGGGCGGTGGGACCGACGGCGATGATCGTCATCCGGTCCGACGGCCCGAGCTGGTCGATGACGGCGCTGACCTGCCGCCTGGCTTCCCCGAGGCGCGACGGCGAAAGGTCGGTCGCCTGCATTGACGCCGACGCGTCGACCATCACCAGGCTGTGCCGGGCGAGGGCGGCGCCGGCCGGCAGGGCCGGCTGCAGCGCGGCGGCGACCAGGACCGCGGCTGCCAGGAGCTGCAGGAACAGCAGCCAGCTGGGGCGCAGCCGCTGCCAGGGGACATTGGCCTGGCGGTCTCGGATCTGGTTGGGCCAGAGATGCAAGGCCGGCACGATCCGGGTCGGCCGGCGAATCTTCAGAAAATACAGCGCCACGATCGCGGGAATCGTCAGCGCCAGGACCGCCGCCGCCGGCGCGAGAAAGCTCATCCGAGCAGCCCGATGCGGCGCAGCGTCCGCTGCACCATGTCATCGATTGCGAGGTCCGTGGATAACCGGGCGAAGCGCAGGCCGCGCCGGTGCGCGGCCCGCTCGAGCTCGCTCGTGCGGTTGGCGAGGGCGTTCGCGTAGGCGCCCTGCGTCAGCGGGGTGGCCGTGAATTCGCGCTCGAGCCCGGTCTCGGCATCCTTGAGCCGGGCGTCGCCCGACCAGTCGGGCGTGATCTCCTGCGGGGCCAGCAGCTGGAGCACCGCGCCTTCCTGATGAGCTCGCTGGAGGGCGATCAGCGCCGCATCCATCGCCGGCTCGCCCAGGCCGTCGGTGATCACGACAGTCATGCCCGGCCGCTGCCGGCCGATCGGCCAGACCAGCCGCTCGTAGTTCGTGACGCCGCCGGCGGGGAAGGACTGCAGCCGGGCGAAGAGCTGGGCGGCGGCGCGCCGGCCACGATAGGGGGCGCCACCGGAGGTTGGCCCATCGGCGAAGACGGTCAGCCGCACCCGATCGAGGGCGGCCAGCGCCACGTAGGCGATGGCGCCGGCCAGCCGGCGCGCGGTGATCGCCTTGTTCGGCGTGCCCCAGTCCATCGAGCCGCTCAGATCGACGAACAGACTCAAGGGCAGCTCTTCTTCCGCGACGAACAGTCGCAACATGAACCGATCGAGGCGGGCGTAGGCGTTCCAGTCGATCAGCCGGAAATCATCGCCGGGTGTGTAGTTTCGGAAGTCGGCGAACTCGACGGATTGACCGCGTTTGCGTGATCGTCGCTCGCCGCCCATCTGCCCGCTCACGGCACGGCGGACCTGCAGCGCCAGCCCCTCGAGGCGGCGTAGCAGGGCGGGCTCCAGCAGAGCGGCCGCCATGTCAGTGGTCGGCGGGTTCCTTGGCGGTGTGCTCGAGGATCTCGCTGATGATGCGGTCGGCCGTGATCCCGTCGGCCTCCGCCTCGAACTGCAGGAAAATCCGGTGCCGGAGGGCCGGTTGAGCGACGGCGTTGAGGTCGTCGAAGGCGACGTTGTAACGTCCCTCGAGCAGGGCGCGAACCTTGCCGGCGAGCACCAGCGTCTGCAAGCCGCGTGGGCTGGCGCCCCAGCGCACGTAGCGACGCACGCTGTCGACCTCGGTCCGGTCGGGATGGGTAGCCGAGACCAGCCGGGCGGCGTATCGCAGCACGTGCTCGGCGATCGGCACCTCGCGGGCGGTCCGCTGGGCCGCCAGGATGGCGCCGGCATCGGCGACGGATTTCAGCTGCGGCGTCGATTCGCCCGTCGTCCGCCGCGCGATCTCGAGCAGGTCGCCCTCTGGCGGAAATGGCACGAGGATCTTGAAAAAGAACCGGTCCAGCTGGGCCTCGGGCAGCGGATAGGTCCCCTCGAGCTCGATCGGGTTCTGGGTTGCCAGAACGAAAAATGGCGACGGCAGCGGCCGGGTCTGCGTTCCAACGGTGACCGTGCGTTCCTGCATCGCCTCGAGCAGCGCACTCTGCGTCTTCGGCGTGGCGCGATTGATCTCGTCGGCGAGGACCAGGTTGGCGAAGATCGGGCCGGCCTGGTAATGGAATTCGCGGCGCCCGTCGTCCTCGCCGATGATGTTCGTGCCGACGATGTCGGCGGGCATCAGGTCCGGCGTGAACTGGATGCGCGCGAAGCTCATCGACAGGGCCTGGCCGAGCGAGCGCACGAGCACGGTCTTGCCCAGGCCGGGGACGCCTTCGAGCAGCACGTGGCCGCCGGCGGTCAGGGCGATGACGGTGTCGCGGAGGAGGGCCTTCTGCCCGACGATGAGGCGGGCCAGCTCGTTCTCGAGGGCTTGTGCCAGCTCGGTCACCCGAGTTGCGTCGACGCGCGGTTCTTCGGCGATCATGATCCTCCCTGGCGAGATTTATCTGGCTGCACGCTGTTCACCGAGTTGCGAGAAGTATTCGCGAACGAGGTCGCGCTCGCTCCCTGGGATGAGGCTCTGGTCGGTGGCATCGAGGGCCGCCTGCTGGTAGGCCTGGATCACCTGGGTGTAGGGGCTCAACGGCACATCCTGTCCCGGGCCGAGCGGCGTCGGATCGTTTTCTGATTGGCCCGGCACCGGCTGCCCGGGGACGTAGATCCGCTCGGTGCTGCTGGCACCCGTGCCGCTTCCACTCCCCGAACCGTTGGACCCGGTTCCGCCGCTCCCGCCGGCGCCGCTGCCGTTGCCCGTGCCACTGCCATTGCCAGTGCCGCTGCCATTGCCCGTGCCAGTGCCATTGCCCGTGCCGCTGCCATTGCCATTGCCGTTGCCGTTGCCGTTGCCGGTTCCACTGGCGCTCGCGCTGGCGGCGGGGCTCGCGCCGGCGTTGGCCTGTCCGCCCTGCCCGTTCGCGTCACGGTCGGCCTGCGCTGCCAGGCCCTGGCGGGCGGCCTCCAGTCCGTTGATCGCCGAGGCGACGGCCTGGTCGGCGTTCTCCTGCTCCTGCAACGAATCGAGCTGACTCGCGACATCATTGAGGGCCTGGGCCGCCGACGCGGCGTCACCGTTCTGCAGTGACGACGAGGCCTTGCTCAGGGAATCCCGCATCTGGCTGTTTTGCGCTTGCTGCGACGCCTTCGCCAGCGCTTTGGCGAGCTCCTCGCGGTCTTTGGGTGAAAGGCTCTGCAGCTGCGACGCCAGGTCGCGCACCGACTGGGCTCCCTTTGCCGGACTGCTGCTGATCGCCTGGGCGGCACTGCGGCCCGCCGACGTGCTACTCAGGGCGTTCGCCAGGTTCTGCGCGCCGCTCTGCAGGGCTGGCGTGCCCGGGTCGGTAAGGCTCTGTAACTGCTGCTCGGCCGGCGTGATCGACTCCAGTGCCTTTCTCGGGCTGTCCGCCTCGCGGATCTTCGCCTGGGCATCCTGGAGGATCTTCTGAATCTGTGGGTCCTTCGGGCTCGGCTTCTCGCTGTCGGCGATTTTCTTTTTGGCGTCGGCAACGGCTTTGGCCGCGCGCGCCTGGCTTACCCGGTCTGCCTGGCGCTGGGCGAGCACCTGGTCCATGGGGTTGGGTAGCAGCGCCAGCGCGAGAGCGAAAATGGCGAGAATCGCGACCAGGGTGGCCTCGCCGCGATTGACGCGCACCGGGAAGGCGGCCGGCAGGCTGGCGCGAGCGGCGTGCTGCAGGGCATCGTGGCGCTGTGCCTCATCCAGCGGCCCGGACTGGCCTCGGCGCTCCCATGCCGTGGATAGTCGTTCCTTGAGGCCGAGCCGGATGTCCGCCACGGCCATCAGCAGGCCGGCGCTCGGCCGGCGGATCAGCCAGGCGGCCGCCGCGATCGCCAGGGCGACCGGGATCCCGAGCGCGGCCAGCTCGGCGCGCCGCTCGAACGGCACCAATCGCGCCAGGATCAGGACCGCGGCCGCCCAGGCCACGGCGCCAACCAGGGCGTGGGCTGCGTATCGGGCGCCCAGCGCGCGGCGGGCGGCCCGGCGTAGCTCGCGGAGAATCGCCTCGAGCGAGCTCATCAGGCGCTCCGAGCGGCCCGGGTGCGTCGGGCCCAGGGCAGGTGGCGGGTCGGCGGGATGAGGATGGCGCTGAGGACGAGCGCCGCCAGGCTGATCAGGAGCTGCAGTGTCACGGTCGCCTGCCAGTATTGCCAGCCGGCGAAGAGCCCGCTCGGGATGACGGTGCCGGTTGCCTGCGGCGGGTTGCGGTAAAAGGGCGTGGCGACCCCCTTACCGATGGCGACGCCGTTTGCGTTGAGCGGAACGCAGCTCTGGGCACCGCCCGGCGTGCCACTGCACATCATCCCACCGCCCGCACCCGAGGAGAAGCCGGAGCCGATGCCGTACCAGGTCACCGGCTGACTCGTGCCGATGGTGACCAGGGGCAGGAGCGGACTGATGTAGCTGACCGCCGGTGGGGCCGGCGCGGCGGTGGCGTTCGGATCGATTGCTGTTGGAAACAGCAACCCGTACAGAAGGCTGCCGGCGAGCAGGATGAACGAGGCGCCGTAGGCCGCGACCGTTGCCGGCAGCGTGCGGCGAAACGCGGTCGAGCAGGCGATGCCGATGACGCCGAGGGTCAGGGCGGCGACCGCCGTGACGAGGAAGGCGGCGAGCACCTGGTCGAGCTCGATGCCCCCGAACAGGAAGACCAGGCTGAAGAGCGGCACCGACAGCAGCAAGAGCAGGAGCACGAACGACATCGAGGCGAGGAGCTTGCCCCAGAGGATCGAAAACGAGGGCAGCTTGGTGACAAAGAGCAGGTCGATCGTCTGATGCTCGCGCTCGCTGCTGATGGCGCCCGCCGTCAGGGCGGGCGTGATAAACGCCAGCAGCACCATCTGAAAGAGGACAAGATAGAGAAACAGGGCCTGACCGTAGTTGGCCGGGCTGCCGTTGAAGACACTTCGCGCCGATGCGGCCATCGCCGAAAAAATCGCCCAGCCAAGCCCGCCGAGCAGCAGGATGTACACAGTCATTGCCACCGGCGAGCGCCAGGTGCGCATCCGCGAGCGGTATTCCTTGGCGACGATCGGGTTCCAGACCGCGATGGCCACCCGGTTCATCCCACATCCTCCGAGGTGGCTTTGAGAAAGGCGTCCTCGAGGCCGCCATCCAACTGGCTGAAGCCCGAGACGCGGACGCCGGCGGCCGTGAGCGCCTGGAGAATCGAGGCGGCCGTGGTGTCATCGCCCTCGTACTGCGCCTCGATCGCGCCGTTGATGATGTCGACGGTCCGAATCGATGACAGTCCTTTCAGGGTCGCGAGGGCTTCTTCGCGCTGGCCGAGGACCATGATGCGCAGCCGGCGCCCGCTGGTCAGCCCCCGGATGACATCGTGCACCGGCCCGGTGGCGCGCATCCGGCCCTGGTCGATGATGCCGACCATGCTGCACAGTTCAGTAAGCTCCGGAAGAATGTGGCTCGAGATCACGATCGTCTTGCCCATCCGTTGAAGCTCTTTCAGGATCTCGCGCATCTCGACCCGGGCCCGCGGGTCGAGACCGGAGGCCGGCTCATCCAGGAGGAGCACCGCCGGGTCATGGACCAGCGCGCGGGCCAGGCAGAGCCGTTGCTTCAAGCCTCGGGACAGGGTATCGACCGGCTGGTTGTGCCGGTCGGCGAGGCCGACCAGCTCGAGCAGGTCGGCCGCGATTTTCTTGCGCCGGGCTCTCGGAATCTGGTAGCAGGCGGCGTAGAAATCCAGGTACTCGGTGGCCGTCAGCTGATCGTAGACGCCAAAGAAGTCCGGCATGTAGCCGAGTCGATCATGCACCAGGTCCGGATGCTGGATGACGTCGGCCCCGTCCACGAAGGCCCGCCCGGCAGTCGGTTCGAGCAGCGCGGCCAGAATCCGTAACGTCGTCGTCTTGCCGGCACCGTTGGGGCCGACGAAGCCGAAGATCTCGCCCTTCGGCACCTCGAAGGACACCGCGTCCAGGGCGGTGCGGTGGCCATACACCTTGGTGAGCCCTTCTACCGCGATCATCTGATCGTCCCCGACAACGTGAGGCTGCCGCCCAGGAGGCCGCCGGTGGTGGTGCTCAGGCGCAAACGCACCAACCCGGTCGCCGGGTTGATGGCGCTATCGGGCACGGCGGTGACGCCGTTGTCCTGATAGGCGATATCGGTCCATGTGGATCTGGACCAGTCCCAGACCTCGCCCGAGACGGATGGTCCCGTCTGCCCCGAGGTCCCCGGCGGACCGAACTTTGGCCCATACAGGTTTTGGGCGTTAACCGAGAGGCCCGTCACGTGGGCTCCGTCCGCCAGGGCCGGCCTGAATTCGTAGGTCACGCTGCCACTCTGCAGCTGAATCATGCCCGGCGGGCCCTGCCCCTGCGTATCACCCACCACGTCCACGATGCGGCCGCTGAGCACGCCGGCGGGCAACGGCCCGGTACCAAGTTGGTCCATCCCCAGCGACAGGACCACGGCGGACTGGGCGGTCGACCGCGGATGGCTGCCGTTCACGGTAACCTCCTGGAACGAATCATGACTCCAGGCCACCAGTAAGGGCGAGGCCAGCGACACCACCCCTTTGAAGTTCGAGCCCGTGGGCAGCACGGAGAGGATCTGGGTCTTGGCCATGGTGTCACGGTCGCTGTTGCTGACGTCATAACGGCCCGGGCCATAGCTTTGGGAAGTGTTTGTGTAGACCCGCGTATAGAGCGGCTGCCCGGATGGGTTCGTCGCCTTGGGGACCAGGTTGACGGTCGCGGTCGCTCCCGGTTTCAGTGCGCCAAACGTCTGGAAGTTGTCGCCGGCGATCAGGAGCGCGTCGGTAAAGGTCCGGTCAGAGTGGTTCTCGATGGTGCCCACCAGCTTGCCGTTCAGCAGTTGCACGTGGCCGGTCAACTGGGGCGCGGCCGTCATGCTTTCGGTCCCGAAGCCGCCCAGGGAGAAGGCGGTCATCCCCGTCAGGGTGACCGCACTGGTGGGCAGATTGACCCGAATGCTTCCGGGATTGCCTCCACCGAAGCCGCCGTTGTTGTTGGCGATCGGACTGATGAGAAGCCGATCGCCGGCGATTCGCGCCTGGTAGTCACCGCGGCTGGGCGGAATCACGCCCGTGTAGGTCTCCTGGTAAGCATGATCCCAGCCCGGCTGCAGGTGAAGGATCGCCACCTGGTTGGTCTGGACCGACCGTCCCTTGGTAAGGACGCCGGCGCCGTAGGCACCGCTTGCCGCAATCACCGCGATCAGCGGCACGGTGACCCAGGCCAGGGCCCGGCGACGCATGGCGCCCAGTACCAGGTAGTTGACCGGCCCGACAAGCAGAACGTAAAGCAGAACCAGCCCGGCGGTCAGCTGGAGCGAGGGCAGGTCGAGCCCGGGAAGATTACCCAGCACCGGCGCCAGGGCGCTGCTCTTCGCCGCCACCGAGGGCTGCGAGCTACCGAACGCCTGAACGGGCCCACCGATGCCGTTCGGATAGTTGGCGCCTGAGCTCCCGCTTCCAAAGGCGGCACGAGCCAGGACCTGGCGCAGCAAGTCTTTTGTCCCGCTCCAGCCGGCGATCGGATCCTGGTTCCAGTCGAAGGTTGCCATCGTCACGATGCCGGCGCCGACGCCGCGCTCGAGGAGCAGCGGAACGGCGCCCTCGCTCAGCCATGGCTGGCCGCTGACTGCATCGGCGAACGCCACCTCGATGTTCTGCCCAGCGACGGCGCGCGCCGCATGGACGTTCAGGGTGGCCCTGGGCGCCATCGGGAGGATGGCCGTCGGCAGGCCGGCCAGGGTTTTGTGCCAGGACGCGCCGGTGCCGAGCAGCAGATTGCCGCCGGCCTCGACGAAGTCGGCGATGGCCGCCCGCTGCCGGGCGGTCAGGCCGTCGGTCGCGAAGTCATCGATCGCGAGGATGTCGAAGGCCCGCAGGGCGATGGCGGAATCCGCGATGTCGTCCGCATGGAGATGCACGACGCGCGCCGCGATGCCGCCCGGATGGACCGCGGCGAAATCGTCGAGCGCACTCGTCTGGTCGGACAGGATACCGACCAGGGTGGAGGTGGTGCTGCTGGTGACCGAGTCCTGCGAAGCCACCGCCCGGCCGTTGCTGATGATGCGCGCGGTGACGGTCGCGCCGGTGGTGTCCTCGACCAGGTAGACGCGGACCCGCTTGCTGGCGCCGCCGGCGAGACTGATCGGTTGCTGGTAGATCGTGAACCCGCTTACCCCGGGTTGGGCGTTCAGCGACTCCTGGATCTCGAGCGTGCCGTCCACCTCGGCCGCCGTGTTGCGGGCGTCAACCGTGACCGGCGTCCACTCGCCGGGCTTGACCACATCCTGGTATCCGACGTGCACCGCCAGGGTGACCCCGTTACCCGCCGCCTCGGCGCCAACCGCCGGTATCGCGAGCCCCAGGCCAGCACTGGCGAGCACGGTTGACAGGGCGATCCGCGCGGGCAGGCGGCAGCGCAAAGAGCGCATCTAGCTCAATACGACGCTGGCCGACCTGAAAAGTTCCGTTCTCGCCTCTTCCGGGGCAGTATGTCCGGCCTCGCCCGGCTCGTCAATCGGGCCGGCATCCGGTCTCAGCCGGAAATTCACTCACAGTGGCCGACAGGCGGGATCCGGCCAGGGCGATGAACGAACTGCCGGAGGAGGGACTCGAACCCACACGGACTTACGCCCAGGCGCTTTTGAGGCGCCCTCGTCTACCATTCCGACACTCCGGCTTGCGTGGGGCGTGGCCCCCAGCGCCACCCGCGGGGACGACAGCCCGGGGCGAGTATATCCGAGTACGCTCCGTTGGGAACTTATTGGAAATGTTTCCGTCTCAAGACAAGAATCCTGACGATCGCGACCTGGTGAGCCGGGCCCGCCGGGGCGATCAGGAGGCCTTTTCCCAGTTGATCGTGCAATACCAGGTCCCGCTCTACAACATGGCATTGCGAATGGTCGGTGGCCGAGACGACGCCGCCGACATCTCGCAGGAAGCCTTCCTGCGCGCCTGGGAAAAGATTCGGACGCTGCGCGATGCGCCCTTCAAATCGTGGCTGTTCCAGATCGCCGTCAACCTCTGTTATGACCACTTTCGGCGCAACCGGCGATACGGCACGATGCCAGATGACGAACGTTCTAGCTTCGGCCTGGGCATCGCCACCCCCGACCCGCAGGAACGCGCCGAGGCCAACGAGCGTAACCGGCTGGTTCGCGAGAGTATCGAGGCGCTCGACCACGACATGCGGATTGCCATCGTGCTCCGGGACGTGAACGGCATGGCCTACGACGAGATTGCGGGCGTGCTGCGGGTGCCGCTCGGCACCGTGAAGTCGCGGATCGCCCGGGCACGCGCGCAGGTGCAGGAGCGGCTGCAGCAGCACCCGGAATTTTTTCCGCGGGAGGACGTCCATGCCGGGTGAGCCGCGCGTCCCGACCGAGCC
>Ga0066677_10000813_pt1 | contig 10637 bp, 12 predicted proteins | sample GraSoiAngelo_126_FD_62299 | JGI IMG/M metagenome (GOLD analysis project Ga0066677, IMG submission 62299) | Grasslands soil microbial communities from the Angelo Coastal Reserve, California, USA - 14_0927_09_20cm | ecosystem: Environmental > Terrestrial > Soil > Grasslands | place: USA... | reverse complement strand
ATGTCCTAGGCGGCGCCGCGAGCCAGCACTTCCCGCGACCAGTGCTGCAGGATCGTGCGGTGCGATGCAAAGGCCAGCGGCGGTAGCCGGTCCGGGCGGAACCATCCGACCTCCTGCACCTCGTCGCCGGCCGCCGGCTCACCACCGACCAGCCGGGCACGATAGGGCAGCACGACGATCCCTTCGTCTTCGTGCACGACGTGCTGGACCGCCAACAGCTCGACCGGTTCCACCGTCACTTGCACCTCCTCGCGGCACTCTCGCACCATCGCGACCTCGGGATGCTCGTCCCAATCGACAAAGCCGCCCGGCAGGCCCCAGAGCCCGCGCCCCGGCTCGATGTCACGCAGGACCAGGAGGGCGCGTCCCTGATCCTCAATGAGCGCGGTCACGACCACCTTGGGGTTTCGGAAAAAGATCCGGTCGCAATCCGGGCATGCGCTCAGCAACTGGTTGCCCACCTGCCGAGTCGCGGTCCTGGACCCGCAGGTGGAGCAGTAGGCGATCACCGCGAACGACTCAGGCGCCATCCAGCCGGCAGCACGACCGCCGCCGCCGCGAGCTTGATCGCGTCCCCGATCAGGAAGGGGAAAAGCCCCTGCGCCAGGACGCTCGATGCCGGCACGAACCGGGCCAGCCAGAGCAGACCAAACACGTAGATCGCGATTTCACCGGCAATCATCGCCACCACGGTGTGCGGCAGGTCCCTCGTCCAGCCGCGATCAGCGAACCATCCGACGACGAAGGCCGCAACCACGAAGCCGGCGAGATAACCGTAGCTGGCCGCTCCCGGCGCGACGGCGAACACGGGGAGCCCGAGAAGTCCTTCGGTGATGTAGGCCAGCATCGAGGCAGTTCCAAGGCGGGCACCCAGGCCGGCCCCGCAGAGCAACACGGCAAACGTCTGCCCGGTGATAGGGACGGGGGTGAAGGGCAACGGGATCGCGATGTGCGCCATCAGCCCGGTGAACAAACTGAAGGCGAGGACCAGGCCGGCATCGCTCAGCAGCGACCGTTCCGGAATCCAGTGGCGTGCCAATGTGGCGGACGGCGCTGTACGCACGCAGAAATCCTAGCGGGTCAGATCGGGTTCGCGGCTGGAACCCTCTCGAACTCCGGCCGGGGGGTGAGGAGAGCCAGGTCCGCCTCGGACAGCGGCGTCGATTCCACGGTCTGCCCAGCCTTCGCCGCCGCTACGATCTCGTCTTTGTGCAACCGGATGCGGCGGGCGCCCAGCGGGCACTTCAGGTACTCGGCCATTGGCTCGTCGCAGTAACCGAGCCGTTGGTCGCCACACTTCGGCTGCACCGGTTTCGCGAGTTCCGGAAAGCGCGCCTTGAGCGCGTTGCGAGCCCGGGCCCACATGTGCCGGATCTCCCATTGCGCCCGCCAGCAGAGCCGCAGGTCGGCGATGTGGAGGAACTCTTCGAAATTCACGGTGAACGTCAAGTTCGTCGACGCCGCATTGGGCAGCAGAAAGCGGGCGTCCTCGGCGGGAACGCCGGCCTTGAGCGCCTGGTCGTACAGCTCGCCGACACGGCGCATGAAGGCGAGGTACTCCTCGCGCAGCCCGGCCCGTTCCCAGGTTTCGGGCACCACAAAAGGGAAGTCGGCTTCCTTGAAGGCGTAGTAGCGCTGTGACTGCTGATCGAAGGTGATCCCGTTGTTGTGCCGGACCAGCTGGTGGCTGGCCGAGCGCGAAAGCCCGCTGACCGCGAAGGTGAAGTACACCTGGGTACGGGGCGAGGAATGGCCGCTCTTCAGCTTGTCGAAGATGAACGTCTTCATCTTCTCCTCCGTGATCTTTCCGGACTCGATGTCCGCCCAGATCTGTTGCGGCGTAAACCGCGAGTAGCAGGTCCGGAACGCGACATACATCACCCGGATTGGATCAGGGGTATGAGTCAGCAGCTGAACGTCGATCGCGGTTTGCATCCCGGGCCCGTCCTATTCTGCGATCCCCAACATCTTGTGTCAAGGCTACTTTTTATCCACAATCTGTGGATATCCTGGGGAGAACGATATCATTCCAACAATGCCGGTCACCGAGGCCGATTTCCTCCTCCAGGGTCGCGTCGACAACTACCGCGAGCGCCTGTACCAGCTGCTCATCGCCCTCGATCGGCTGGTTCGCGACCAGCTGGAGGCCGTCAACCGCGAGAAGCTCGGCGGCAAGGGACGCATCAACTACGAGCCGCGCCCGCCGCGCTGGACGCTCGCCTGGAAAAACAAGCGCAGGAACTACGAGGTCAACCTGATGGCCTTTGCCCAGGGAGGCGCCTGGGTGTTCCATGGTCGCATGGGCCTGGACCGACCGTTCCGCAACCTCAAGAGCGTCCGAGAACGGGATGAGGCCGCCCTTCGCCAGGAGATCGTGGACCAGGTTGCTACCGACGAGACGATTCTCTAGGGCCCGCATCGCGGCGTAATGCCGACTCCTGGCTCCGTCCAGCGAACGTACCTCGTGCTGCTGCTGGGCAACACGCTGGCGGCCTCGCTCATCTGGGGAATCAACACGATCTTCCTGCTCGATGCGGGACTCTCCAACCTGGAGGCCTTCGCCGCCAATGCCTTCTTCACAGCCGGCATGGTGATCTTCGAGGTGCCGACCGGGGTTGTCGCCGACACCGTCGGGCGCCGCGCCTCCTACCTGTTGGGGACGGTCACGCTGGCGGCGTCCACGCTGCTCTACGTACTGCTCTGGCGAATCCATGCCCCGTTCTGGCAATGGGCTGTCGTTTCCATCCTGATCGGTCTCGGGTTCACCTTCTTCTCCGGTGCCGTGGAGGCGTGGCTGGTGGACGCCCTCAAGGCGACCGGCTTCACCGGTGAGCTCGAGTCGGTGTTCGGGCGTGGCCAGGTCGTCACCGGAGTGGCGATGCTCAGCGGCTCGGTGGTCGGTGGATTGATCGCCCAGGCGACCAGCCTCGGGGTGCCTTTCGTGCTCCGCGGCCTCATTCTCGTAGTCATGTTCGTGGTGGCGTTCAGGCTGATGCACGATGTCGGGTTTTCTCCCGATAAGGGCGGGCGGGTGCTGACCGAGATCCGAAAGATCGCTTCCGCCTCAATCGACTTTGGCCTCCGGGTACCGTCCGTCCGCTGGTTGATGCTCGAGTCCCTGTTCACCGGCGGCGTCGGCATCTACGGTTTCTACGCGCTGCAGCCGTACCTGCTGCAGCTCTACGGTGACCGACGCGCCTATGTGATCGCCGGCCTGGCGGCGGCGATCGTCGCCGGTGCGCAAATCCTCGGTGGCATCGCGGCACCCCGGATCCGACGACTCTTCAGCCGGCGCACCTCGGCGTTGATCTCGACCGCGACCGTCGGCGTGGTCGTCCTCGGGCTGATGGGAATCCTGCAGAATTTTTGGGTCGTGATCGGGCTCGTCGTCATCTGGTCGCTCATCTTCGCGGCCTCGATGCCGATCCGGCAGACCTATATGAACGGCATGATCCCGTCGCGACAGCGGGCGACTATCCTCTCCTTCGATTCGCTCATGGCATCCACGGGGGGCGTCTGGGCCCAGCCGCTCCTCGGTCGGGTCGCCGACGTCTGGGGCTACGGGCCGTCGTACGTCGTGGGAGCAGCGATCTCAGCCGTGGCCATCCCCTGCCTCGCCCTCTCCCGGCGTCAGAACGCGCCGGCCGACACGGTTCAAGCGGTTGCCGCGTCCGGCGGCCGCGGCCCTTCGGAGTCTCAGGAGATTGCCAAAGAAGAGTCCGGTTCATCGTCCTCGGTCTGACGACCCGCCCGAGCTGATCGTCAAGGACGCTCCTGCGTGGCGGAAGTGGCTCGGTAGCCATCACGACAAGTCCGGCGGCGTATGGCTGGTCGTATCCAAGAAAGGCACCATCACACCGACGCGGCTGACCTACGGTCAGGCCCTCGAGGAGGCCCTGTCGCACGGCTGGATCGATGGCCAGGCGCAGAGCCGCGACGACAAGACCTACCGCTTGCGCTTCACGCCGCGACGGAGGCGGAGCGCATGGTCGAAGCGCAACACCGTGATCGCTGATCGGCTAACGGCTGAGGGACGCATGCGCCCGGCCGGCGCTGCCGAAATCGAGCGAGCGAAATCCGACGGCCGCTGGCAGGCCGCCTACCACGGTCAAGCAACCATCGAGGTGCCGGACGACCTGACGGCGGCCCTGGACGCCGAGCCGGCCGCGAAGGCGATGTTCCAGATCCTCTCGGGGCCGAACCGTTACGCGGTGCTGTACAGGATCCAGGACGCAAAACGGCCTGAGACGCGAGCTCGCCGCATCGAGCGATTCGTCGCGATGCTCGCGCGCGGTGAAACGGTCTACGCCCAGCGCAAGGTCCTCTCCAGCTGACGGAATTCGCGAGGTGGATTACTCCCACAGGACGGCGCGGGTTAGCCCTGCGTCACCATTGACGATCCGCAGAGGTAGTGCTGCCATCTGCCACCGGCCAGCCCGCACCTTGAAGAGGTCGAGACCCTCGAGGATCGGGATGCCCGCGCCCAGCAGCCGTTTGTGTGTCGGTGCGCCCGGAACGCCGTAGCCCTCGATGGAGAGGTAGTCGATCCCGACCAGTTCCACTCCGCGCTGTACCAACCAGTCGGCGCCGTCCGCAGCGAGGTAGACGAAGTCGGTTCGGAAGCCCCGGGCTGGATGCCACCAGCGCGAGTTGCCGGTGTGCAGCAGGACCCGCCGGCTGCCACGAGGGATGCGCGCCTTTTTCAGGTCCTCGGCGCTGATGCCGCCCTTGACCCGGCGAAGGTCGGCCACCCAGGCTGGCCCGATGAACCGCTCGAGGTCCAGTCGGTCAACGCCGGCGCCATTCCTGATGAAGTGACTGGGCGCGTCCACGTGCGTCCCCGTGTGCGAGCCAAGGCAGAGCTCGCTCAGGTTCACGCCATCCTTGCGGAGCGTCATCGCCGATCGGATCCGAACGGGCGGGTTGCCCCGGTAGACCGTCATCGCGTCGCGGAGCGGGATGCTGACGTCGATGATCGTCATGTCGAGGCAAGGCCATGGCGCAGGATTTCGGCGACACTCCAGGCCTGGGCGATGCAGCCCACCGGGCGAAAGGGCGGCTCCGGCTCGAAGATCTCGCTGATGGTGCCGAGTCCTGCCTCAGCCAGGTGAGCCCGAAATGGTTCGAGCAGCCGGCCAACCGCCTCGCGATCGCCGTGGATTCGCAGGTGGGCATCGAGGTAGGGTCCGAGAAGCCACGGCCAGACCAGCCCCTGGTGATAGGCGGCGTCGCGGGCTCGCTGACCGCCGCCATAGGCCCGCAGATATCGCTCGTCATCGGGGCTCAGGGTGCGAAGCCCGTATGGGGTGAGCAGCTTCGCGGTGACGACACCGAGGGCAGATCGCGCCTGATCGCCCTCGATCAGCGGGTACGCCAGCGATAGGGCCATCAGCTGATTGGGCCGAAGACTCGGGTCGTCGCCGGTCGGCCCGTCCACCACGTCATAGCAGTAGCCGCCCTCCGCGTACCAGAACCGCATCCGGGCCGACTCGCGCACCTGCGTCGCCATATCGGAGAAATGCCGCCCCGAGCGCTTGCCCCGCTCGGACCAGTCGGCGATCAACCGCAGGGCGTTGTACCACAGCGCATTGACCTCGATCGGTTTACCGCGCCGCGGGGTCACGACCCAATCCTGGACTCGGGCATCCATCCAGGTCAGCGCGTAACCGTCCTCGCCGCCCGCCAGCAATCCGTCCTCGGAATCCATCTGGATGTTGTGCCGTGTTCCGCGGACGTGCCAATCGATGATGCCCTGCAAGGCGTCGAGCCGGTCTGCGACAAATCGCCAGTCACCGCTGATCCGGAGGTAAGTCGCCAGCGCCTGGAACATCCAGAGCGTCGCGTCCATGGTGTCGTACTCCGGTGGCTGCCCGGTGTCAGGAAAGCGGTTGGGAATGAGTCCCCGGTCAAGGTACCGGATGTTGGTGTCCAGCACGGCGCGAGCCTCCCAGAGCATTCCGGGCCTCATGGCCAGCCCGGGCAGGCTGATCATGGTGTCACGGCCCCAGTCGGTGAACCAGTGATATCCCGCGATCACCGTGCGCTGCGGACTGCGGGGAGACTCACCTGGCGTCCGGCGCGCCACCCGAAACTGTTCAGCAGCCAGCCCCAGCTGACAGGCGAGGCCGTTATCCGTCGCGGAATCTTCTGAGACGGCCTGCCCTTCCTGGGCTGCCTGTAACGATGCAGCGGCCTCCCATCCGGGCGGAGCCGGCTCCGTGCCGGTCACGACCACGACCTGGACGGGCTGGCTCAATGGAACCTCGATCACCCCCGGCGTGAACAGGTCCTCTTCATCGTCGAGCCCCCGCTCCCGCTCGGCACGGTGAAGAACACGCCAGTACCAGTCGGGATGGCTGCGGATGAGCGGCATCGGGCGGACCTCGAGGTAGCTGCGCACCCCTTCGGCATCGATGATCCATCCGTCGCTGGTCTCGGCCATGTCGAACCCACCCTGACCGTGCCGCTGCACGTGGTAATCGCGATGCGCGAAGATCGGCCGCAGCTGCAAGGTGACCGAGGCACCGCTCACCAGCCGGTAACTGATCACGGCGCGGTTGGTCTCGTGCTCCATCCAGATGCGTTTCTCGATAGTCCGACCGTCGGCCGTCCACCGGAACACCGGCAGCATGCCGTCCAACTCGACGCCATCGAGGTGGGCGAACCCCTCTGGGTAGACGGTCCCATCCCAGTACTCCTGAGCCGCCAGTGGCACCGGATCGCGCTCAGACGTCTGCAGCCATTCCTCCAGTGCTGCGAGCAGGACCATCCGCTGGACCGGAGGGTTCATGGCGGCCACGAGTAACCCGTGGTAGCGCCGGGTATTGACGCCGGCCACGGTTCCGGATGCATAGCCGCCCAACCCGTTGGTCACCAGCCACTCGCGGGTCAGGGCAGACTCCAGATTGCGACAGGTCTCGGTATCGATGCGCAGCGCCACGACTGTCTTACCGGTCCGCGATGGTGAGAAGGGTCTTGATGTCTTCCGGCCGGCGATCCAGCGCCGACTTGAAATCGGCGAACGGCACCCGCCGTGTGATCAGCCGGTTGAAGATGCCCGGCCATCGCTGCTCCGCCTGCTGGAAGTGTTCGACACCCGACTCGAAGTAGCGTCGGTTGGCATTGACCGACCCAAAGGCCACCCGATTACCAAGGACCATCTGCAAATTGATGACGTCGGCCGGGATCTCGACATTGCGATTGCCCGCCGACACGCCGGTCAGGCAGATGACCCCATTCGTTCCGACCTGCGCCATGGCCTGAAAGGCGACGGTGCTGTTGCCTGTCCCCTCGAGAATGAAATCGATCTGGCCGAGCTCCTCCCTGATCCGGATCACCGGGTGGTCATCGACGCTCCGGTAGACAGCACCCAGCGTGTTCAGAATCTGGCCCTGCAGGCTGTCGGGGGCGGACTTCGCGTAGACGTTCACCTCGAGGCCGCGGAGTCGCAGCAGGATGGTGCAGAGAATGCCGATCGGTCCGGCGCCGAGCACGACGGCTCGCTTCGGCTGCCAGAGCATCCGCTCCTGCATTTTCCATGCCTGAAAGACGGCTTTCTCCACGATGCTGAGCGGCTCCAGGAGCACGGCGAACGGCCTCAGCGCCGGTGGGATCTTGACCATGAACTCGGGCTTTTCGCTGTAGTACTCACCCATATAGCCGTGCGCCCCCTTGATGCCGCGCTCCGTGTAGTTGCCAAAGAGGCACATGTCGCTCTCGCCGGACTGGCAGTTAGGACAGTCGTCCGGGCGGCGCACCGTCGACACGACGAGGTCACCGGGCGCGAAGCCCTGCACCCCCTCCCCCACCGTCTCGACGACGCTCAGCGCTTCGTGGCCGATCACGAGCACATACGAACCCGGGGGCGCCTCACCGTACTCGCCGTTGTTGATCTCGGTGTCCGTGCCGTCGATCCCAACTTCCAGGACGCGCATCAGGGCCAGGCCGCGCACCGCCTCCGGTTTGGGAAGCTCGACCTTCTGGGCGCTGCCGGCTTTCTTCGGGGTGACGGCGATCGCAGGCATGGTCTCGGTCAACGTTCGGGCCACCCATTAATAGTAGGTGGCGCTCAGCGGGTCGCCAGCAGCGCGATGCGCGGGACCGGCGGCACGATGAACCATCCGGTTCGCACGCGATCGACGCGCTGAAGACCCGCCTGGCTCAGCGCCGACCGCAACGTCGCCTCGCTGCGTAACGTGAAGGGTGGCGGCAGTCCCGTCGCCCTGGCGCTGATGAAGAGCGGCGCGGACAGCGGGCTCTTCTTGAACTCCCAGATCAGGAATCGCCCGCCGGGTCGAAGGAGCCGCGCGACCTCGTGCAAGCTCGCCGCCAGCGCCTCGTCATCCAGGTGTTTGATGACGTGTGAGGTCAGCACGACATCGAAGCTCGCGTCGTCAAACGGCAGGCGGGTCGCCAGGGCAACCCGCAGCTCGATTTTGTGCTCGAGCCCGGCCTTGCGGATTTCGCCCCGGCCGATGTCGATCAAGGCGGGTGACACGTCGACGCCGATCGGCGGATAACCGAACGCGATCCGCTCCGCCAGCGCGATCAGGATGTTGCCGATACCGCATCCGAGGTCGAGGACTCGGTCCTGGGGGCCGATGTTCGCTGCCGCGAGGATCCGTCGGTAGGGCGTGTTGATGACCCACAAGCCTCGCCTGGAGAACACATAGCGCATGCCGATCCCGCGCAGCCCGCGACTGAACCAATCGGCGTAGCGCTCGCCCACCGCGGTTTCGTCGATGTGCGGTCCGCTACCGGCCATTGGCCGAAACCACCAGCGGCAGCGCGGCGAGCATCGCGATGCCGATCAATACCCACTTGGCGAGCTGCGCCGGTGCCGTCCGGGAGCCAAGGGATAGTAGGAGGTAGCCGACCGCCACCGCCACGATCGACAGCCCGAAGCTGAGGCCGCTGACCCGGCGATCGAGGACGGCGATCGATACCAACGCGCCGATGAGCAGGAGAGCCACGGCCGCGATCTCGGCGCCTGGCCGGCCAAGGGTAACCGCCAGCGTGTACACGCGCGCCGCACGATCAGGTGCGCGATCCGGTATGGCATCGGCGAGATGGATCGATACCGACAGCGGAATGCCGCCCAGCAATACGGGGCCAAGGGCCTCGAGCGGGCGGCCCGCAATCATAGCCACCCATATCGGCACCAATGGAAAGGCGACGGCGAAAGGAAGAAAGCTGAGCGACGTCCGCTTGAACTTCAGGTCGTAGGCCCAGCCGCTCGCGATGCCGAGCACGACCAAAAGAATCGCCAGGAGCCCGAAGCCCGACCAGAAGCTGAGCGCGAGCGCCCCGGCCGCCGCCACGACGGCGACGACGACCGCCGTCCGCGGCGACAGCAGCCCGAGAGGGATGGGCCGCAAGCGGCCGCCGCGAGCATCGAGGTCAGCATCCGCCCATTCGTTGAGGGCGCTGATCGAGACCTGGGCGAGCAGCATGATTGCCGCGATCCACCCGATCCGCCAGTCATCGATCCGTAGCCCGAAGATGATCGCGAACCCGACCGCCGCCAGGGTGGTGAGGACCGACGGGATCGGATGGAGGAGCTCGATGAGCCGCCACCGCGCCCACCGCGCGCCCGCCGTTAGTGTGGCTGGCCCTGGTGGACCGGCGGCTCGGTGACCGGGATGCGAATCCGTTCGGAGCCTTCCTCCCGGCCAATCGGCAGGGAAATCGTTAGGATCCCGTGTGTCAGCATCGCTTTCGCGCCACTGGCCCGCACAGGTTTGGGCAGCTCGATCACGCGGTGCGATGTCCCTACCGTCCACTCGTGCTGGATGTAGTGCTGCTGTTCCTGCGGGTAGCGCGCCTCGGCATCGACCGTCAGTTGATGGCCTTCGAGGTTGACCCTGACGGTGTCGTGGTGAGCCCCGGGAATCGGGATGGCCACCGTCAGCTGGTCACTGGACTCATACACGTTGACCGGTGGTGATTCGATTACCGTCTGCTTCGCCATCCGCCTAGCCTAGCGGAGACAAACGGTAGCCCGCACGCAATCCGGCCGACTGTGTCTGCGGGTCGGAGCCGATTCGAATAAAGCCTCTCAGGGCGGGCGCGGTCCGGGACTCGCAGTATTGCTCGAACCTCGCTTCGAAGCTTTGCACGTTGCCCGTCTGATCCACGGTCAGCTTCGTCACGGCGAAGCTACCGGAGACGTTATTGCACCCACGTCCGTCACCAAACACGTCGATGCCAGGGGCTGAGCCGGTCCGAAAGGCTGCCCGCACCGCGTTCGAGTACGTCCCTGGGTGCAGCGACTGCCCCCGCGGTGCAGCGAGCCATACGGTCCATCGAACAAAATTCGCCGTCGCAATGGTCTCAACCGAAACCGTGACGCTGTCCGGCCCGTTCGCCTGGTTTGCCAGAAATCGCCAGGTCGGTTCTGTCATCACCAACGAGCGGCCCTGTCCGATGTAATCGCCCGCGTCGCTCGTGAGGCTCAAAACATTCCCCGTCGCCGGAATCGGGCTCGGTCGCGGTGCCGCGGTTGCGGTAGGCAACGGGGTCGACGCGGTCCGGCCGGAGACATTGGGGACACCGGTCAGAACCAACAGGCCGGCGAGCGACAGCCCGCCGGCGACGGCGACGATCTCGGCGGGAAAGAGCCAGCCGGCCCGGCAACC
>Ga0066677_10000807_pt1 | contig 10668 bp, 13 predicted proteins | sample GraSoiAngelo_126_FD_62299 | JGI IMG/M metagenome (GOLD analysis project Ga0066677, IMG submission 62299) | Grasslands soil microbial communities from the Angelo Coastal Reserve, California, USA - 14_0927_09_20cm | ecosystem: Environmental > Terrestrial > Soil > Grasslands | place: USA... | reverse complement strand
GACAGCTAGCGAAACGCGCAATTACTTTTATGCGGGCGCAGTGCTCGAGCGTGAAATCAACGAGCGACTGACGTTGGGCGCGGAGTTGTTCGGCAATTCACCAAAGGAACGCGGCAGCCGTGCCGATGTGGCGTTCAACCTCGGCGGCGCGTGGAAGTTGAGTGAGCATGTCAATTTCCTATTTACCGGTGGACGCGACATCGTCGGCGATACACGAGCGATGGCCTATGTCGGCTTGCAGTTTCTAACCAAATAAATGCGCGACTATTTGCGCAGCAGGAATAATCCGATGATCGCAAAAGCGACGCGGGCCAGTCGCTGCCACGACCGTGCTTCGTGAAAAAATAAAATCCCCGCGATGGCCATGATGGCGGCGCCGCCGGCCAATATCGCCGGCGCAGCCGACAGCGGTCCGCCTTTTTGGAAAAGGAGAAAGAACGCGATCGTACCGGCGCCGACGCAAATTCCGGTTAGGAGCGAATAGTTTAATCCAGTGATGCTAAATTTCTGATTCCATCGCCCGCTTCAACCAAAGAAAGGCGAGATAACGCAAGATCGACAGTGCCGCGCTGGTTTCCACGACAAAACCACCAAGGCCGTCGCCGATGCGCTCCGCGGCCAGGCGGGTGAAAATCTGGTGCGCACCATAAAGAACCGCAGCAATTACTGCATACCAAAACCAGGGTGACATGAGCTCAGTCTAAACCCGGCCGGAGAGGTCGCGAGTTTGATTTCGCAGGTGAAAGCGATCCGGACCGGACCACTGAAATCAGGCCGATCTTGGCTAGAGAAAGGAAGGTCATTGAGCTGCCGAAGAGGATTGCGACAGAGGCGATTGCTTGAGCCGTTGCCAGTCCATAACAAAAGCAGTCGCAAGCGCCCGTAACGCGCATTTTGAGCTTGCAATACAGCTATACGATGGTGTTATACATATAACAACATGAATCGGGTCGCGCGCATATTACTAATTAGCAACTCGACTGTTTACGGGCGCGATTACCTCGATCACGTCGAACCGGAGATTAAAAGTTTCGTCGGCCTGAACAAAACGGTTTTATTCTTTCCGTTCGCGTTGTTTGATCGCGAGGCTTACGCCGCCAAAGCCCGCACGCGCTTTGGTAAAATGGGCTTTGCGCTCCAGTCTGTTCCTCAGGTCAGCGATCCGAAGCGCGCGATTGAGGAGACCGACGCGATCTTTATCGGCGGCGGAAATACGTTTCGCCTGCTCAAGGCGCTGCAGGATTTTGACTTGCTGGAACCGATCCGTCTCCGCGTGAGGGAAGGAACTCCTTACATCGGAAGCAGCGCTGGCTCAAACGTCGCCGGGCCGACGATTAAGACGACCAAGGACATGCCAATTGTCCAGCCGCGCTCATTCGATGCGTTGGGCTTGGTCCCCTTTCAGATCAGCCCCCACTACCAGGATCCCGATCCAAACTCCAAGCATATGGGCGAAACACAGGAGGAACGGATTCTCCAGTTCCTCGAAGAAAACGAAACGCCAGTCGTCGGCATGCGCGAAGGGGCATGGCTACTCTGCGAGGAAGGTGCGGTCACCTTAAAGGGCGAAACTGGGGCGCGGATTTTCAGACGCGGTCAAGTTCCGATCGAAGCGAAACCCGGCGCCCATATTGTCGATCTTGTCGGAGGACCGGATGCGAATTGAGAAAACGCTGTTGTTGAGCCGCAGCGACGTCGAGGAACTGCTAAGCTTGAGCGAATGCATTGAAGCGGTGGAAAACGTCTTTCGCTGGCAGGGCGAAGGAAAAGTTCCCGCTCCGGGCATTTTTGGAGTTAAAACCCCGGGCGGCGGTTTGCATGTTAAAACCGCTTTGCTTCCGGGCGATCCCGGCTACGTCGTCGCGAAACTCAATACCAACTTTCCGGGAAACGGCGCGGCGTTGGGCTTGCCAACGATTCAGGGTGTCATCCTGATCTTTGCTGCGAACAACGGCGCCGTCCTTGCCGTTCTCGATTCGATGGAGATCACGATCAAGCGAACCGCGGCTGCGACGGCGGTGGCGGCAAAATATCTCGCGCGGAAAAATAGTCGCGTCGCGACAATCTGCGGATGTGGCCGGCAAGCAGCGGCGCAACTTCGTGCTCTCTGTACGGTCCTTCCGTTGGAAACGATTTTCGCGCTCGATGTGAACGAAGAGGTGGCGAGAAATTTCGCCGCGACCTTGTCGATCAATTGCAAGATTGATCCGGTTCGCGATTTATCGCACGCGATTCGGCACAGCGACGTGGTGGTTACCTGCACTCCATCCCGTCGATTTTTCGTGGGGCAAGAAGAGGTCGGGCCCGGCACGTTCATCGCTGCGGTTGGCGCGGATTCGGAAGACAAACAAGAAATCGATCCGGCATTGATGGCAGCGGTCAGAGTGGTTGCGGACAGCGTGGATCAAGGCTGCACTGTTGGTGACACCCACCATGCCATCGCGGCCGGATTAATGGAGCGAGGGAATGTTTATGCCGAGCTATCCCAAATTGTTGCCGGCCATAAACCAGGTCGCACTCACGCCGATGAAATCATTATTTTCGACAGCACTGGCGTAGCGATTGAAGACGCAATTGCAGCCGTGGCCGTTTATGAAAAAGCAATGGCCGGCACGATGGACAGTCGGTTTAGCTTTGCCGCTTGACGATGAAATGGATCACGCGCGAAAAGATTAAGGTCGATCGAGTCGCTTGTCCGTGGCTGATCCGGAACTTCATCGATCAGGAGGCGGAGTTCGTTTTTCTGCCGCACGAGACCGATTGGTCCCGGATTGATGATGGGATCGTGTTCGATGTCCCGAATTGCGAACTGGGCCATCACGGGGAAGACGTTTCGTTCAATTCAATTCTCAAGAAATACAAACTGTCCGATCCGGCGCTCCTTTTGCTCGGTGAAATCGTGCGCGCCGCGGATTCGCATCCGCAAAATCCACATCCGGCCGGTGAAGGATTGCGCTGGATTGCACACGGATTTGGCGCGCTCGGTTTGAGCGATCACGAAATTCTGAAACGCGAATTTATCGTTTACGATGCGCTCTACGCGGAATGTAAGAGGCGGGGTGGCGCACTTTGATCATGTTTGGTATCCATAACTTACTTTATTTCTGGTGGCAGGCATTGTGCTGAATCTTATGCCCGGTCCGACACGGCTTACATCCTCGGGCGCAGCATCGCGCAAGGCCGCGACGCTGGTGTCGCGTCAGCACTCGGAATTGGCGTCGGGAGTATCCTCCACACGTGTGCCGCGGCGCTCGGGCTCTCGGCCATTCTTGCAACCTCGGCGTTCGCGTTCGGTGCCATCAAACTACTTGGTGGCGCTTATCTCATTTTTCTCGGAATCAAAATGCTGCTCGATCGCGGGAAACATTTGAGTTTGCAGTCTGATTTTCGGCGACGCACGACACTGGCTGCGTTTCGTCAGGGAATTTTCACAAATATCCTGAACCCGAAAGTCGCACTCTTTTTTCTGGCGTTTCTTCCGCAATTTATCGACCCGCTTTCCACTACCAAAGTTATGGCATTTGTTGCGCTCGGGCTGACCTTTGTGACTACCGGAACAATCTGGTGCCTGATTCTCGCTTGGTTTGCCTCAGCCTGGAGCGAGCGGTTACGCCAAAGCCGGGTGCTCCAGCAATCGCTTAGTCGAGCCGCCGGCGCGCTCTTTGTTGTCCTGGGTTTACGCGTCGCCGCTGCGAAATGACGAGAGTGATCTTGTAAAGGAATCGCATTGCCCTCAGCGTCAGGTAAAGGGGTTGGCGTCAACCAGATGATTCTGTGGAAATTGTTGCGCGCAAACGAGACTTTGTTTTCGAATCACTTGTAACCATTATTCAACTATGGAAACAACAAAATTAGTCGCAGCGATCGCGGTCAGCATGGGGTTGGCATTGGGTGCTGCCGCGCAGGCGAAGGAACACGAAGAACAAACCGTCAGTCAGGCTGATGTGCCAATGGCGGTGCAGAAGTCGGCGGAAACCGAAGCGAAGGGCGGCCAGATTGTTCGTTGGGAGAAAGAGGGAAAGAACTATGAGGCTGTGATCGAGAAAAACGGGAAAAAATGGGGCGTTGAGATTAGCGGTAGCGGAAAGGTGCTTAACAAGCACGACGAGAGCAAAGAGCACAAAGAAAAAGGCGAGAAATACTAACCGGAATCCGTTCGCGATTGCGTTACCTGTGGCTCTGAAGCGTCCTGACCCGCTTCAGAGCCTGATGGGACTTTTTCGAATTAACCTCCATAGCAGGGTTTAGCTGCTAGAGTCGGCTATTTGTCTATGATCGGTGCAACCAATTTGGTGAAAGAGTAATGCTAAGCGAGCGCAGGAACAGCTGAACGGCCACGCTGAGGTGCGTTCCTTTCAACGATCTCAAGATCACGCTAAGTCAAGGTAGCGACTACGGCGGCTTCGATGCTTCTGAAGTTTTCTTCAGAATCTCGCTCTTGGCGCTATCAGCCGGTAAGTCTTACCGTCAATGAAAGAAGGTATTATTGATCGAGGATGATCTGATCACTATTCGCGCCCTGGCGAATGGATTACGGGGCGAGGGTTTTGAGCCCGTGACGGCAAGACCTGGCATAGGCCATCGAAGGCGGCTTTCTGATTGGTGGGGTGCTTGGCGTCAGTTCCCGGTGCAAAATTGAGCGCGTCTTTGCCTAGCAAAATAGTCTGTTTGGCGCTTTGTTGCGCAGGCATTGCAACCGTCGCTGCACAGAGCACAGCGTCGCTCAAATTAAAGCAAACGATCCCATTGTCGGGTGTCGAAGGACGCATCGACCACTTTGCGTTCGATCCCGCGGGCGAAAGACTGTTTGTTTGTGCGCTCGGCAATAACACCGTCGAAGTGGTCGATTTGCGAAAGGGCGAGCGCACCCACTCGATTAGGGGCCTCGGAGCACCACAGGGAGTCGCTTATGCTCCCGGATTCGATCGCGTCTTCGTCGCAAATGACAAAGGTGGTATTTGCAAAATCTACGATGGAAAATCATTCCAGCCCGTTGGGGAGCTAAGTTTTGAAGATGACGCCGACAATGTCCGTTACGATGACGAGAAGAAAGAAATCTATGTGGGCTTCGGCAACGGAGGCATCGCCGTAGTTAATGCACCCAAGGGAAAACAGGTGGGCTCTATCAAACTCAGCGCACATCCCGAAGCTTTTCAGCTGGAGAAAAAGGCTAACCGAATTTTTGTCAATGTTCCCAATTCGCGCCACGTCGCGGTAATCGATCGCGATAAAGGTGAGGTAGTTGCGAGGTGGAAAACAGATCTGGCCTTCGCGAATTTTCCTATGGCACTTGATGAAGCAAATCATCGATTGTTTGTTGGGTGCCGCCTTCCTCCCACGCTGGTGGTGCTCAACACTGAGTCGGGCGATGTTGTTGCAAAGGTCGATATCTCCGGCGATGCCGATGACGTATTTTATGACGCGAAGCAAAATCGTGTTTACGCAATCTGCGGCGCGGGAGTGATTAACGTTATTCGGCAGACTGATCCGAACACGTATAAGACCTTAACTAAAGTTGATACTGCAAAGGGCGCTCGCACCGGACTCTTTGTGCCTGAGCAAGACACGTTGTTTGTCGCGATTCCACATCGTGGATCGCAGCAAGCGGAGGTTCGTGGCTATCACACGGAGTGATTCCTTTGGTAGTATTCGTGCGGATTGGACTTGTTGGGTTGATGATCTCTAAGTAATTGAAGAAATGCGTGCAATTTCTCGGTGGATAACTAGCTCGTTACTTGGTCTGGTTTGTGCGAGTGCGCTCGGCAATGAACTGTACCACTTTACAGCCCAGATCCCGATCGGCGGAGAAGGTGGTTGGGATATTCTAACAATCGATTCCGCAGCGAATCGTCTGTATCTCTCCCACAGCACAAAAGTTGTTGTTATCGATTTGAGTCAGAACGCCGTCGCCGGGGAAATTGCCGATACGCCGGGCGTCCACGCATTCGTGGCTGTCCCCGAACTGCAACGTGGTTTTTCGTCGAACGGCAAAGAATCGAAATCGAGCGTTGTCGATCTAACGACGCTAAAAACAATTTCGAAGATCGACACCGGAAAAAATCCTGACGCAATCGCTTACGAGCCGCGTCATCACGAGGTTTACGTTTTTAATCACACGGGAAATTCCGCGACCGTGATCGACGCCAGGGAATCAAACGTCGTCGCGACAATTCCCCTTCCCGGAAATCCGGAATTTCCAGCGGTCGATGAAAAGGCGGGTGGTGTTTACATCAACATCGAAGACAAAAGCGAGGTCGCAGTGATCGACAGCGAGAAACATGACGTGATTGCGCATTGGCCGCTGGCGCCGGGCGAAGAGCCGACCGGCATCGCGCTCGATGCGGCGCATCATCGATTATTCGCGGCGTGTCACAACAAAATGCTGGTGATGCTCGACACCGAAACCGGAAAAGTTGTCGCGAACGTTCCGATCGGCGCGGGGACTGATGGCTGCGTCTTCGACGATGCAACGCAGCTCGTCTTCGCATCGTGCGGCGATGGGACGACGACAATCGCGAAAGAGGAATCGCCGGAAAAACTCACCGTCGTTCAAACATTGAAGACGGAACGCGGCGCGCGAACGATCGCGCTCGATCCGAAAACCCACCGGATTTATTTGCCGACAGCGCAATTTCAGCCGCCTCCTTCACCATCGCCCGGTGCGTCGCCGATGCGGCCGACGGTTGTGCCAAACACGCTGAAGCTTCTTGTTTACGGTCCCGCCGAGTCGGCGAAACATTAGTTCGTGCGACGATTAGCGATTGCGACCTTTGTCGCGTGTGCGGCGCGCACCGTATTCGCTCAAGGAGGTCCGCCGATGATCACCGACGATCCCGGAACGCCCGGAAACGGAAAATGGGAGAACAATATCGCGATCGTGTTTGAGCATCCGCCGAACGAGTGGTCGATCGAGACGCCGCAATTCGATTTGAATTACGGCTGGGGCGATCACATTCAACTCAATTTGCAAACCGGGCCGGTACTCTTGAAACGGAGCGATCATGGACCGATCGGCGGACTGGGCGAAACGGAGCTGGCGGTGAAGTGGCGTTTCCTAGATGAAGACCGCAGCGGTCTCGATATGTCAATGTATCCGCGCGTGATTTTCAACATCACACAGTCATCAGTCCGCCGCGGTTTATCGGAAGACGGGACGCGAGTGCGGTTGCCGCTGGAGATTGCCAAAAAGTTCGGCCGACTCGAATTGAACCCGGAAGTCGGCGTTCTCGTCTCAACGGTCGGTCGCAGCGAATGGATTTACGGATTCGTTGCTGGAACGGAGTTAACAAAAAAGACGGAAGTAATGGCGGAACTTAACGGCTTTTCGCGAAGTAACTTTTCCCAAGATGAGCTCGCGATAAATTTTGGATGGCGGCACAAATTCAGCGAACACGCGATCTGGATTGGCTCTGTCGGCCACGAATTGCGATCACCGGACGCGCCGACTGCGTGGATCGGTTACTTCGGCGTGCAGTTAGTTTACTGAAAACCGAATCAATGCGCTTTTGAAGCCGGCTTTTGCGGAAAAATCAGAATCAAGCCGACGATCACGACGAGTAATGCAAGCGATGCGGTGTAACGGCTGAGAGCTAGGCCGCCTTGTGCATGCGGCTTATCGAGAAAATCGCCGACGACCGCGCCAAGTGGTCGCGTCAGGATGAACGCCGTCCAAAATAAAATCACGTGGGAAATTGTCGTGAAATAGGAGAGAAGCGCAGTGACTAACAACAAACCGCCAAAAACCCCCGCCGCGCCGACGTAACCCATTTCATTCGTGTCCGCGACCCAATCGCCGAGCGCGGTGCCGAGGGTTTGCGAGAACATGATTGTGACCCAATAGAAAATTTCGACCTTCGGCGTGCTGACGGTTTCGATCGAGAGACTTCCCGTCGACCAACGCCAGATGAGAAGCGATGCGATCACGCAAGTCAGCAAAATGGCCGAACCGCCGGTGTAGCCGATGCCGAGAGATCGATCGCAATAATCTGCCAGCGTGGTGCCGACCGTCGTCGTTGCGACAATCGTCAGCCAGTATAGGAATGGGTGGAATTTTTTGGCCCTGATCTGCACCAGGACCGCAACGATAAAAATGACGCCGAATATTCCCGTGCCAATAAGATAGCCGGTGCCCTTCGCCTCAGCGGTCGTTTCGCGAAGCCACGACATGGTTACGGCATCTCCGCCCGTCTCGCCCAACGTAGTCGCCAGGATCTTAATGATCCAGAATACAAACGTTACCTGAGGCACCTTAGCAACGAGCTCCAATGTCTCTTCGTTCATCTTGTTCAAACAAGCCGAATTATCTGAAAACCGATTGTCCACGATACCTTGCAGTTCGTCAGTCCATACAATCCTCGTTACACGATTCGTAATCGTCTTTCGCGGCCTGAAGGCAAAGCCGTAAATCGTCCATGTCCTCTGGATCGCCGTACGGCATTTTGCATGACGCTACAGTGGAGTCGTAGTCGTCCTTACAATCAAATACGCGCCCCGCCCAAACTAGTGCCGATGACGCGGCCAGCGAAATCAATGGCAATGCAGCTTGCCTGATTGTGACTTGCTCGAATTAGCGTTCGCGATTGCGAAACGCGCTTGCTCTCCGGTTTCCCGTGATACAAAGTGTCAGACACGGTAGGGACTCGGGCCTGTTTTTCGAACTAGTGTCAGTGGAGGGCTTTCGAATGGAAGGGTTTTTCTACGCTGCGCTGATTGGCGCCGCCTGTCGAGTTATTCGGCAATTCACCGAAAGAACGTGGTCGCCGGTCCGAGCTGGCGTTTGCTTAAAACAGTCGAACGAGAAGAACTAACGATACCGCGAGGCCGACAACGATCACAAACCGCCGGACGACAACACGCCCGACTCGTCTGGCCAAGCCTGCCGCGCCATAACCACCAATTGCCGCTGCCATCGCCATCGGAAGGAAATAGTGCCAGTCTACCATTCCTAACGAGATGAATAAGATCGCAGCGACCCCGTTCACACACAACGAAAACAGACTCGTCAGTGCGTTCCTCTGAAGAATATCGATCATTCCTAGAAAGCTGAGGGAAGAGAGCATCATAATGCTCATTCCCGCGCCGAAATAGCCGCCATAAATTGCTACGAACAAAGTCAGAATTAGTGCCGATGCCATTCCGATGCCATTGGTGCCGTTTCGTCCGCGAAGTTTTTTCCGAATCGGACCTTCTGCAATGAACAGGATGGTGGCAAAGAGAATGAGAAATGGGACCAGCCGCTCGAAAAGCACGGCGGGTGTCGACCGAAGGAGAATTGCACCGATCCCGCCGCCAATCACACTCGAGATCGAGAGCCATTTCAGTTTTGGCGCAACTTGTCCGAATTCCGAGCGGAATCCCCATATGCTGCCCAGTGAACCTGGCCAGATTGCCACGGTGCTGGTGGCATTGGCTGTAATCGCCGGCAGTCCAAGCCAAACAAGTGCAGGAAAGGAAATCAGCGTGCCACCGCCTGCCACAGAGTTGATTCCTCCCGCAAAGAAGGCAGCGGTGGCCGCTATCAGGACACGGTAGAATTCGGTCATGCTGAAGGAATTAATCGCGGGACTCTGCCGCCGACCCTGCCATTAGTCCAAGCCGGGTTCGCAACCGGCAAATGAGGCACCAGTGGACGCTCTTTATCTCCGACTGGGCCAGCACCGCTAACAAAATCGGCTTGACCCAGCCAAAGATAGAGGAGTGGTATTGGTGAACGGCAGGCGCGGACGTCTGCGATCAATTGATAGAAAGGAAAAAATTATGGCCGGAAAAGATAAAGACTCAATTTACAAGGTAGTGGAGCTGGTTGGGACCAGCACGAAATCGTGGGAAGACGCCGCGAAGAATGCGGTGGAAACCGCGGGGCAAACACTTCGCGATCTGCGCGTTGGGGAAATCGTGAAACTGGACATGACGGTCGACAACGGCAAGGTGACCGCGTACCGCGCTCGGGTGGACGTCTCGTTCAAGATCGGAAGCTGAAAGATTCGGCATTGATTGTAGGCTAGACCCAGTCGTTGGGATCGGGTTCCAGATCGAATCTTCTTTGCTTGTCTTGAGCGGCCCCCTTTTGTCTGCCTATATATATAGTACGGCAATATCGGGACCCTATTTTCGGGTGATTAAGGCCCTGCTATTAGTTCACAACTGAGGCAGCCTGCGTCATCTGTGACATTTCGCCCCACAAGGCGATCCTTTCTTTGGGCTTTGAGTGCGCCGGGTTTCTGACTGCTTGACAACATTATGCCTGATTGCTAACAGAAACCGACCTTAGTCATGGGGGCGCGAAAACTCGAAAGATATCTGACTCGCCAGTTCGAGGAGGAGGTTTCGCGTGCCAGCATCGAACGCGAACAGAAGTATCGGGTTGCCCGTGTGGACGCGATCCGCCGGCGTCTTTTGAAGCTTGGCGCCCAGGTTCATGCCAGCGGGTTCGAACGCAACGAACTCTACGACTGTAATGAACGTCTTGGCGGGCAGGGGTTGGATACGAGGCCGCCAAGCGCATTCTTGAGTTGCTCGATTTTCGGGTCAAAGAGACCTACTCCAAACTTCGCGAAGAGTATCGACTGGATGACTGCGCGGTTTGTCTTGATCACATCCCGAACACCGGTTGGTTCGTCGAAATCGAAGGCCCACAAAGGAAAATAAATCAGACCGCGCGTTCCCTCG
>Ga0066677_10000806_pt1 | contig 10673 bp, 13 predicted proteins | sample GraSoiAngelo_126_FD_62299 | JGI IMG/M metagenome (GOLD analysis project Ga0066677, IMG submission 62299) | Grasslands soil microbial communities from the Angelo Coastal Reserve, California, USA - 14_0927_09_20cm | ecosystem: Environmental > Terrestrial > Soil > Grasslands | place: USA... | reverse complement strand
GCTGACGGTTGTCGCCGAAGCGGTGGAAGCAACCGCCTAGCCCGGATAATTCACGAGTGAGTACATAAGAAAGCCATCGCCCTCAAAGAAGTCGTGGTACTTTCGCGGTGTCTTAGGCCTCGAAGGTGCGCGACCGAGGGAGGTGCGATGGCTACAGACTGTTATAGCCAACTTGGCTTCGGATTCCAACGAAAACTCGTCGTCGATTTCGCCGGCGGCACGCTCACGGCGGATGCGGGCCTGGTGCTGGTGCGCGAATTCGATCAGCAGCGTCGTCTCAGTGCCGATGTGGTCGGCCGCATCACGGACAGCCGAGATCCGCGCTACATCACCCACGACCTCGCGGCGCTCGTCCGCCAGCGGCTGTATCAGATCGTCGCCGGGTAGCCAGTCTATCGAACAGGCCGCTTACGGTTTCAGTTGGTAGTCGCTTCCCAGTGGACCGGCGCCTTCCAGGTACTTTCTGGCGCGCACCAGTTCGGCAATCTGCCGGATATGACCCAGATCGTGGAGCGCCCATTCGTGTAGCATCTGGTTCAAGGTGATCTGCCCGGCCTCCCGATGCAGCGCCACCCGGCCACCCGCTTCGGAAGGCAGGTCGCGCAGGTATTCGACGTTGGTCTCGCGCTGCTCCTCGAAGTGGTCGAAGGCATCCTCCGGATCGGCGTCCCGGTACAGGTCCAGGTACATCTGCGCATCGTCAGGTTCGAACGTCGGCCGAGTCTCCGCCATGAACCGGTCGACCCGCATCCGGTAGCAGTGGCCCTCCGAGTGGGAGAGATGGGCGAGGACCTCCGCCACCGAAAAGCGATCCGGTGCAGGCTTCCACCGCGCGTCGTCGTCCGTCAGTTCCGACATCAGGCCGCAGAGAATGCCGGGCGTGGCCTCCAACAGGTCGAGGCAAGGCAGTCCGTTGTCCGTCATGCCCTCATCCTACGACGTTCCGCCGCCGTCGACGTGCTTCCAGCAACGCTGGGGAGCGCCGGCGGGCGCCGTCGATCACCTGCGTTCGGGTTCATGTCGTTTGCGATGCGGACGCGCCGCGATCCCCGCGCCCTGATTCCTGGGGTTCGGCAGGCCATCACCCGCGCCGATCCGAAGCGGCGCTCGACGCGATCATGCCGATGGACAGCCTTGTCGCAAACTCCGTGGCACGGCAACGCTTCTATGCCGTCATGCCGGCAGCGTTCGCGGCGGTGGCGGCGTTGCTGGGGGCGATTGGCATCTACGGCGTCCGCGCATATTTCGTCGTCGAGCGTACCCGCGAGATTGGATTGCGAATGGCGCTGGGCGCCGGCCGGCGACAGGTTCTCGGCCTGGTGGCTCGGCCGCGGATTGGTGTGCGCCGCGATCGGGATCGCGCTGGGCCTCGCGGGCGCGGCCGCCGGAACCCGCTACTTGCAAGCGATGCTCTACGGGGTCACGCCGCTCGATGAGTGGACGTCGCCCCAGTGGCGGTGGCCTTTGCCGCCGTGGCCGCGCTCGCCTTTTACTTGCCCGCGCGGCGCGCCTCTCACCTCGAACCGATGGTGGCATTGCGGATCGAATCGAGCTGCCGGTCAGCCTCGTCCGTCCGCAAAATTCTTTTCGCACGGCCGCGCTTGAAGATCCGGCCGCGGCCCGATAGCCTGCGGATGAACGAACAAGACGAAGTAGGAAGTAGAAGGAGGCTATCGTGGCGACGCAAGAAGCGGTGCAGATCAGCGCGATCGTTCCCACTTTGACTGTCGACGATTTGCAGAAGAGCATCGTCTTTTACGAAGCGCTCGGCTTCGCGATCGACGAGCGGTGGGAAGAGAACGGGACGCTGCTCGGCGTGATGCTGCGCGCGGGCAAGAGCCAGATCGGCTTGAACCAGGACGATTGGAAGAAGGGGCGCGACCGCAAGAAGGGAATCGGCGTGCGCTTGTCCATCTCGACGCCGGGCAACGTCGACGAGATCGCGAAGCGGGCGAAGAACGCCGGCATCACGCTCAAGTCGGAGCCGCGCGACACGGAGTGGAAGAGCCGCGCGTTCGAGGTCAGCGATCCAAGCGGTTTCCTGCTGACCATCTTTTCGGAAACATCCGCATAGGCCGGAAACGCGGGCAGAGGCACCGTCGACGTGCGGTCCGTCCGCCGACGACCGAGGGTGAATCCGCCCGCGAATACGCTGGCCCTGACGCTTGTAGCGATCGGATCCAGCCAGCTCTGGGAGATCGTCTCGAGGGAAACAGGTCAGTCAGTTCTGAGCGTTGAGCGCATCAACGCGGGATGCGCGTAACGCCCGAATCGAGACTGCAATAGCCGCGATGAGCAACAGCACTCCCCAGCAACGACTTCCCGCAACAACGAGTTCTTCGATATGCGGCGGTGAGGCGCTGGTTCGTCTCCGGCGAGGAGGTCCAATGGATTACGAGTCCACCCGCGTCGATCGGCCCGAGTCGTTTCTACTGCAGGTGAGATTCGCACACGGCGCGGCTACTCGTATCGGAGCGCCACCATCGGATCGATCCGCGTCGCGCGGCGGGCCGGCAGATAACAGGCGACCAGCGCCACCGCGATGAGAAGTGCCGTTACCGACGCGAAGGTAATCGGATCGCGTGGACTGATTTCGAACAACAACGTCGACATCATCCGCGTCAGCGCAAACGACGCCGGCAGGCCCAAGAGCAGACCGGCGCCCGCCAACGCCATCCCCTGCGTCACGATCATCCGGATCACGTCCGGGCGCCGCGCGCCGAGCGCCATCCGGATGCCGATTTCGTGCGTCCGGCGAGACACCGATGTGGCGAGCACACCGCCGATGCCCAATGCCGCGAGGAACAGGGCGATGGACGCGAACGAGCCGAGCAGCATCGTGTTGAATCGCTGCGGCCCGGACGACTCCTCAACAATCTGATCCAGCGTCTGCACCGCCGTGAGGGGCAGCGAGGGATCGAGGGAGCGGATGTGGCTTCGCACGGCCGTCGCGAGATCCGTCAGGTCGTGGCTCGCCCGCACGGTGATCTTCAGCGACCGGAAGATCCCGATCACGTTCTCCGCCAGCATGCCGTCGGCGACCTGGGTCCACGGCGAGTAGCTTTGCGGCTCCGTCGGCGTGTTCAAGGGCCCCTGTTTGACGTCCCCCACTACGCCGACGATCCGCATCCACGCGGCATGATCGCGCGGCCCGCCCCAGGCGATGCGCTGTCCGACCGGATCCTGTCCCGGCCAGAACCGTCGCGCCATCGTTTCATTGATCACGACGACAGGCTCGGACGACTGGGAGTCCGATGGAGACAGATACCGGCCGCTTCGCAACGGAATACCGAGCGCTTCGAAGGACCGGCCGGTAACCCAATCGTGTGCGATGGTTCCCTGCAGCTCCTCAGACGCTGCCGGCGGTACTTCGATCGTGAAGGCGCGTCGTTCACGAACGGACAGGGGAAGGAAGGTCGATGCGCCGACGGCCGTAACGCCGGGCAGAGACTCGACTCGCTCGAGGAGTCGCGCATAGAAGGAGCGGATGTCGCTGCCGGCTGGATACGCGGTGCGCGGCAAGCTCGTTGGAATCGTCACGACCTGCTTCGCGCGGAATCCGGGATCGACCGTCATCAGTCGCGCGAAGCTCCTGACCAGGAGACCTCCGGCAACCAGCAGAATGACCGCCAACGCGAACTGCGCCGTGACCAGCGACGCGAGGATGCGGCGCTGACGGCGGCCGCTGCTGGCGCTGCGCCCCCCTTCCTTGAGCGCGTCGCCGGGATCGCGGCGCGACGACTCGAGCGCAGGAAGCAGCCCACAGAGTAACGCCGTGATCAACGACGCCCCTGTTGTGTACGCCACGACTCTCCAGTCGATGGCAATTTCACGAAGCCGGGGAATTGTTGGTGGCGCGAGCGCGACGGTCAGCGAGATGGCCCCCTGCGCCATTGCCAGCCCGATCGCTCCTCCGCAAACCGTCAGTAAACCCGCCTCCACAAGCGACTGCCGGATCAGTCTCATCCGGCTGGCGCCAAGGGTCGCGCGGACGGCCATCTCGCGCTGGCGCCCCGCGGCATGAGTGAGCATCAGGCTGGCAATGTCGGCGCAGGCAATCAGCAGGACCACGATTCCCGCCGCGAGGATCACGTAGAGCAGCGTCCTCACACGGCCGACCGTCTCCTCGCGAAGCGGTGTGGCGGAAGCCGACAGCGGGAATCCGCCTTGTCGAAAAACAGATGGATAGATCTCCTCGACGAGGCGCGAGACGACCGACCGGACATCGCTGTCCGCCTGCACCACGGTGATGCCTGGCGCGAGTCTGGCCACGACGCTGTTGTTGTACATGCTGCCGAACGCCGCCCGTTCTCGTGGGGCAAAGGCGATGGGAACGTACAAATCTGCCGGTGTGTTGTTGAGGAGGGGTCCGCGATTCGGAAACGTGAAGCGGCGCGGCATCACCCCGATGATCGTGTACGGCGCGCGCTCGAGCATCAGCGTCCGACCGATTGCCGCCGGATCTGCCCCAAACTTGCGGCGCCACAGGCTGTCTGAAAGGACGATGACGGCGCGGCGGTCACGATCCTCCTCTGTGAGGAAGTCCCGGCCAATCGCCGGAGAAACCCCGAGCGTACGAAAGAGCGACGCCGAGACCACCGCGCCGGTCACGCGCTCCGGCAAATCGACGCCCGACAGTTCGAACTCCTTGTTCCGGAACGCCGCAACCGATTCGAAGCCGGCGGCGCGCTCCGTGAGAGCGAGGTAGTCCGGCGCTGAAAAGCCGACCGGCCCGGACTTGCCAATCGCCTCGTGCAGCAGCACGAGCCGATCGGCCTCATGGTACGGGAGGGGCCGAAGGAGGATCGTGTCGACGGTGCCGAAGATCGCGGCGTTCGCGCCGATCGCCAGCGCAAGCGTCAGGACCACGATCGCGCTCGACCACGGGGAGCGCCGCATCAGGCGAAGCGAATAGCGAACGTCCTGGGCGAGGGTGAACATCAGACCATCTCCATGAGGGGTGGGCAGCTGCTGAAGGGCGGCGATGCGGCGTGTTCGTTGCGCGTCGACTCTTACGAGGACCGCAGCGGACAGGAGATCGGCGAGCGCACGGATCCACGCGTACAGGTATCCGGCCCGCCCAAGACGAGCGCGCTCGCGGGCGACGCAGGCGGCGAACGCGCGTTCGAGTTCCGCCCCGTCGCGCGCACGCACGTCGGCGGGATGACAGAGACGGAGCAGCAACCGATAGAGCGGCGCGCCACGCATCGCGTCAGGCCTTGATCAGACGCTTGCGGCGCGCCACGTCCACGAACCCGGCGAGCCGCTCGGCTTCCGCCGCGCACGCCCGACGGCCCAGTGGCGTCAGTCTGTAGAACCGCGGCCGCCCGCCGCCGGGCTCCGCGTCGCGGGGGGCGTCAATTTCCGTCACCAGCTGCGCGTCGACGAGCCGCCTGAGGTTTCGGTACAACATCGCCGGCCACAGCCGCATGCGTCCTCCCGTTCGCTCGAGCACGTCGTTCATGATGCCCAGCCCGTGCAGGTCCCGATCCGCGAGCGACAGCAGAATCTGAAACCAGTGCGGAGGCAGCGGTGGAGGCTGAGGCGCTTGTTTCATCGGTAGCTACCGCGAGGTATATACCACGGAATATAGACGCCGCAAGCCGGAAGAAGGTTGGAATAGGCGTGTACAATCGCAACTCCCAGGAGCGCTGGCCGCGCGTCAGACCTAGGAGTCCATGTCCAACACCGGCAACGCCGAACCCATCGCCGAGAGCCCGCGCAATAAAGACAACCTGAAGGATCTCCTCGACACGCTGGAAGGTGGCGTCGGCCTGATCCCGTTCGTCGGGGCGGGGCTCTCGCGTCTGAGGATATTGGCGGGGCCGACGAGACTCGAACTCGCGACCTCCGGCGTGACAGGCAGGAACCAACGACAGCACAACGCAGCCGACCCCGGAAAATCGGGGCCGGCTGTCCCGCATCTTAGCCGTCCGCTGCCGGTCGCGGACGCGTGTTCGGGAACCGCTTGCAAGTTCTTGCAAAAGCGGCAATACCGTTCAGCCTCGCGAACTGCTGCACGCCACCGGTCCTCAGGGATACCAGGGACCTTGGTATTTCGCGCTGCCGATTGGCGTCGAGTCCGTCGACGGTGTGGTCATTCAGCGCGTGATTGCGGTGGAGTGGAAACCACCGTCTGCATTACCGCGACCCTCTGTTCGGTCTGTTAATTGGTCTCGGTAGAGGCGGCGCTAACGTCGAGGTGCGGGCTGCACATCTGCCAAAGGCGTTCGGCAATTTCGAGACCGTGCATGAAAGTCGCTGCCGCTGGGGGAACATAGCCGGACCCGGGCATCGCTGAGCACATGATCATGAAACTGGCAGCGATCGCGGTCGACTGATTGGATCGCCGGAACTTCGCCACAGCAGCCGCCTGTATCGCGGCTCGATGACTACTCCGGGCAGTGTCGGCGCAGTTGTTCGAGGCCCGGCGCTCGGGCTAGCCGATGACACGGCATATCGGTTGCGAGCAAGAGCCGGGGCGCGCTTCGGAGGACGCACATATGAGCTTTCGTGCTCCGCTTCGGCAAACGATCCGGTACTTTCTTCCTCGCATCTACACACTGATTCGACACAGCGGAGGCCGCCGCTCCTTCCGGCAGGTTTGCGCGATGGTGCCGGGTATTCTGCTCGTAATCCCTGCGTACGCGGGCGCGGACGCAATCATCTTCAGCAACCTAGGCCCCGGCGGCATCTATGACCCCGGCGTTGGGTTCGGCGTTTCAGGCCCGTTGAGCCAGAACGAAGAAGCGGCCGCTATTGGCCAGCCTTTCGTGCCAACCGCGGACTTCGTGTTCGACACTGTGGAAGTCGCGTTGAATTGGCTTCTGGATACGAACGCCGCCACCGTCTCCCTGATGTCTGACCTTGGCGGACGGCCCGGATCCGTTCTCGAGTCTTTTGGATTTACCGACCGACCACATTTTTCGAGTACCGATAGGGAGCTCGCCCTGGGTGTGTCAGGACTGCGTCCGCTTCTCCGCGCACGGATTCCGTACTGGATCGTCGCGACCGCCGACGGCGACGCCTTTATGGTCTGGAATGTCAACAATACCGGCCAGGTCGGCATCGCGATCCGGATCAACGACGAAGAGTGGGCATCTCATCCGGAGCAGCCTTCCGCAGCATTCCGCGTCCGTGGCAACCGCGTTGACAACGTCGTTCCGGAACCGACATCACTCCTGCTCTTGACCACCGGTGCAGTCACTCTCGTCGCTTGCAGGACCCGGAAGCCTGGTCGCCGCGAGAGTGAGCAGGCGGTGATTTCTCGATAAGGAGGGGTGCGCATCATGAGAACACTCAGGATGCTGGTGTGCCTCGTGGTGTCGGTGTCGTACGGAGCGCTGGCGAACGCCGAAAACATACCCTCGGCGGCCACCGGCGTGGTCGCAAGCAGGCTTCCCGCCAGACACGGGAACTCATTGTTTCACTGAAGTTAGGAGTGGCGGGGCCGACGAGACTCGAAGTCGCGACCTCCGGCGTGACAGGCCGGCGCGAACGACAGCCGAACGCAGCCGACCCCGAAAATTGGGGTCGGCTGTCCCTCTTAGTGGCCGTTCAGTGCCGGCCTTAAAACGCCCATTTCCGAACGGCTTCCAAATTCTTGCTGCACGCGACGTGCCTTCGCATTGAGCGCCCGATGAACGAACGTCTCGACAAACACATTCAGCGACTGTCGAAAGGCCGTTTCCTACCGTGGGCGGTGGAATTTCTTGGCCCAAACATCTCCAATGTGGAAGGGCAGTTCGCCGGATGGCTTGAACGCGGGGCAGACCCGACAGGGCGCGGGGCACGAGTGTGCTCGATAGCCAGAACGCTCAATCAAGACCGCAAGATCGCTCCGGATGCTGGCTGGAGATCCTCGGCGGCAATACGTTGCCTGGCGAGTGCGCCCTCGTCGCCGCCCGTTCTATGCATCGCCACCTGTTTGACGAGGAAATCCAGAAGGTCTCTGGCAGGAGTACCCACGGTTCGGTGTCCCGCCACTTGCGACTGCCTGGACCTGTGCAGCCACCACAAGGCCGGACTGCACCCCCACAAGGCAGACGCCAAGCCGTAGTACGTCAAGGACACCGCCCCGCAAATCGGACCGAAAGCCCAACCGGTGAGCGATGTGAGCGTGCGCGCGACAGCCACGATGACGCATATCTCGAACACGGCAGTCGTCACCTGAATTGCGAGCGTTGGCAGCGCCGGACGTCCGCCATCTGCCAGCGTCAGCCGCAGCTCCGACGGCGGTTCGGAGATTCGGGCATGGTGGGAGTCCTCGTCGGGAAAAAGCCGGACGCACTCTGCGACGATCGGTTCAGGGACCAACCCTACGCTCGCCGCGTATTCGCGCACGAAAGCGCGCTTGAAAATCCCGCGCGGCCACTTCGACAGATCGCCGCGCTCAAGATCCGCCAGCAGCGATGCCTGGATCTTGGTCGACGCGGCGATCGTTTCGAGCACAATTCCGCGGCGTTCTCTCTCTGATCTGAGCCGCCGCCCAAAACTTTCAGACGCGCTGTCCATCACTTCTCCGCACGATGCGTGGTGAGCCACTGCTGGCTGACGGTGCCGAGTTGCCCGGTGGACGAATGGGGGTGCAGATGCGGCCGATTCCGGAATGTCCGGATGCCGATGATCACGAGCGCCACGCTGCTCACCAGCAGTCCGGCCACCATGAGCAAATTCATCATCGGGAAATCGCACACACGATACGGGCGTGCAGGACGGAATGCAAGTACCTCATCTGCGACACCGTCGCGGCCTACCGAATCGCTTGAAGAACCATGGATCCGAAACATCGCGCAGTTCCGCTTCGACGCGGCCGGGTAGGTACAGAGAGTGATGCAGGTTCCCACGCCGGTGTGCGATCCCACCTTTTGTTCAGAGGCTTCGTCGTGGGATTGCCCAAGAACGCGGACTACGGCAATGTTCCGGGCGATAGCCTGCGCACGAGCGCCTGTCGGAAGGTTTTCAACAGGGGCTCGATACGTGCCGACTGTTCTCCGCCGACCATCCAGATCCCCATCGGAAACTGCAGGTCGCCGACGCGAAGGATGCGCAGCTTCGATCGGACGGCGCTGCGTTGCACCAGCCGGCTCGGAACAAGTCCGACGCCGCGACCGCGCGCAATCAGCCGGAGTTGCAATTCATAATTGTATGTTTCGACGCTGACGTGCAGTGGTAGTTCGAGGCGCGCGAACGCGCGGCGCAACTCGGCGCGCGCTGCACAGCCGTCTGGATTGAGGATCCACTCTACACGTTGAAGGTCGCGAGCCCGATACCGACGCAGGCGCCAATGACGTGGCACGCTCCCGTGGCCCGTTGGCAAACGCGCCGATGTTCCGAATCGACGCAACGATTACAGATACGATCCATTCCCGTTCGGTCGTATACGGCGGACGCGCGGATGCTGTGGCGGGCGTTATCGTCTTCGATCGGCCGAATTGGAGCGAGGTCAGGCACGCGGCCGTCAGGATGAAAATGACAAGGGCGAGTGTACCAAGGGCTCGTCTCATGAGAATTTAGACGAGGCAAGGCAATACGGACGCCACCGCCGGTCCCGCGTGAGAGGCCCCAGCACCCTTTTGGCGCCGGCCCGCAGGCGCATTCTCTTTCATTCGCCAGTAGCAAGACACTCGAAACAGCCGCTCCGTGCGCGTGCCGTTGTCAAACAATGCGCATGATCGGTTGCGCATCCGGGCTGCGGGTTCCGTATAGGTGAACAGATCGGCGTTTATGGGACGTAACCGCTTGGTTGCGGGAGCCTTTACGACAAGGACATGCCCGTAAACGCCATGACGTGGGATAACAAGACGTTCTCAGCGAACCCGTTCGGCGTGCGGATCCATCGTTTCGGCACAGGTTTATCTCTCAACTGTAAGAGACGGCCGAGCCGGCGCCGTAATCAACACACGACGGCAATCGGATTCCCGTCAGGATCGCGCAGCGGGATAGTACTGGAGCGGTACTGCGCATCATGGCGGCGGAGAGGAGGTCATATATGAGTGGCGCAGTGAATGATTCTCACGTTCGACGGAGAGCCGGCATGAAGATCCGCTGGTTGCGAGTAGTTCTGGGTGCGCTGCTGCTGGAGATCGTCCTTTTCGCGGTGTTGGTACCGATCAGCTTTCTCAACGCGACGCTGTTCCTGATCGCCGTGCCCATTGGAGTGTTCGCATTCGGATACTTGGTCACCAGATGGCTGTTGAAGAAGCTCTCGACGCGATTGGTGCTGCACGGGGCGTTTATCGGCATGGTAGCGACGGTGATGTACCTCGGCCTCGTGCTCGCGCAGCCGGGCGGAATTGCCGCCGCCGTCGCTGTTTACGGAGCGCTGCTGTTCTACTTCTCACAGGCGATGCGGATTGCGGGCTGCGTGGCTGGAGCCATGCACGAGCAGCGACAACGACGGTCGGCCGCCGTGGATGCGGCGAAGGTCTGATGATAAGCCCGAACCTCGCACTGAATCGCGCATGGCGCGCGACGCTGAACGATGCAGGCGAGTAGCGAACCGCGTAAGAATCGAACCGTCGTGGCCTCACTATGGTGAATCAATCCTGAGTAGTCGTTAGCGTTCATCGGAAGTGCCTCGGCGCAAGGCTGTTCATATGCGCGTCGATGTTGATGCCGAGGCACTTTCGATAACGAGACTTGAAGGAAGCCGCTGGGGCGGCGGCCGGCTA
>Ga0066677_10000803_pt1 | contig 10704 bp, 10 predicted proteins | sample GraSoiAngelo_126_FD_62299 | JGI IMG/M metagenome (GOLD analysis project Ga0066677, IMG submission 62299) | Grasslands soil microbial communities from the Angelo Coastal Reserve, California, USA - 14_0927_09_20cm | ecosystem: Environmental > Terrestrial > Soil > Grasslands | place: USA... | reverse complement strand
GCAGATTGTACTCCAACGTAGTAGTCCCCGCAACGAAAGCGACGCGCACGAGCGGACGTTAGCGGGCAGCCCGCTCTTGCCTGTTGCGTACTGCCTGCCTCAGCTTTAGTTTCAGAGCCGCACGAAATAAGTGCACAGGAGGTGTCCAATGAAAGTTCGAAAGTCTTACCTGGTTGTTATGGCTGGTCTGGTGATCGTTGCCCTCGCCGTCGCCCTTCCGGCAAGAAAGGCGTCGGCAAATGGTGACGAGAGCCAGTTTATCGCGGCAAGCTCCCTTCTTGCTGGTCTGGCGCCAGGCGCCGCGTTCCCATTTATTGACACTACCCCACATGGCATTGCCCAGGCCCACATCGCCATTACTGATTCCACGAGCGACTGCCATGCCGCCGCTGCTGCCCCTGACAATATCAAAATCCTGGTTGGACAAGCAGGTGTAGCGCTGGTGTCCGTAATGGACAAGACCACGAACACCGGCATCACCACCACGCAGGGTCAGTGCGTCTTTCACGTGACCATAAACGCTGGGCACGCCGGAGTGCCGAGCACTGTAACCGACATCGTTGTTCTGAACGGCGGCTCGTCAGCTCTTACGGGCATCAACACCGTCACGGCCTCGGCGACCGTGAGGGTTGGAGAGGTTACTGCCAACTGGCATCAACACGGCCACGATGTCGGCGTGGGCAATTCGAACTGATCGAGCAAGAACAGGACGCGCGCGCGGGCTACGAGCCGCAGGGTGAGCCCTAACAGGCGGCTGGAAAAGATGTTCCGGAACGAAGTTCTCTTCGTATAGTCCGCGACACAATCGCCATACTGACGGGGCGGATCACATCTTCGGCAAGTAGCTAGCCAGACTCCCGCCAGAGCTGCGCATGTCGACGGGTACTTAGGATAGACCTCAATTGTTGCCTGCCCAACTTCAACAGCTTCATCGTAGCGCTGTTCCATGCTGGTGGAGGAGGAAGGCGGAAGAGTGAAGGCCGGGTGAGGACCCATGGTGTCATTGATGCGAATTGCGGACCAGCGCCCGGCGAGTTCAGTAGCGGCTGGGACGCCAGGCGCCGAGCGCTGCGGGAGTATCCTCAATGCCGAGTACGCCGGCGAACGGAGGCGGAGGTGGAGCGTTGCCATCGGCGAGACGCCAGGCCCAAATCGCATCGGCAACGGTCTGGCCCCAAGCGATGCCGGCATTGACCGATGTCGCTCCTTCGTGTTGCGCGAGAGCAGCGAGGGAGGAGGCACGATGCGCGGTCAAGTTTGCCGCTTGCGCAGGATAGAGGTCGAGCAAGATCGAATAAGCGGCTTGGACGGCGGCGGCGCTGCGAAGCCGAATGAGGAGCGTTCGGCTTCACGTAGAGGGGCCGGTAACGTGGTTCGATGCCATTGACGGCGTCGTAGACGGCGCTAGAAACGAGTGCGACAACACGGCTGGTGGCGAGGGGATTGGTGCCAGCAGCGAGGACGGTGTCGTTCATGATGCCAATCCATTCAAGGACAGGATCGGGAGGCGGTGTTGCGACGGTGCTGACAGCACCGAAGAACAGAGACGCCAGTTTACACGAAGCGACCACGGAGATCCGGAACTCTCAGAAGAATGAAAGGTGAGATGCATGGGTAAGCTGATCTACTCGATGCTTATGTCCCTGGACGGTTACGTGGAAGACGAGCACGGGCGCTTCGGCTGGGGCGCCCCCGAAGACGAGGAGGTGCATTCCTACATCAACCAGCTCGCGTCGTCCGTCGGCACCTACCTCTACGGGCGGAGGAGGTACGAGACGATGGTCTACCGGGAGACCGCGCACACGGTTCCCAACCAGCCGCAGTTCGTGCTCGACTGGGCGCGGCAGTGGCAGGCGGCCGAGAAGATCGTCTACTCCAGAACCCTCGCCGAGCCGCGCAGCGTGCGGACGCGGATCGAGCGCGAGTTCGATCCCGACGTAGTGCGACGGCTCAAGGCCGACGTCCGCCACGACATCACTGTTGATGGACCCGAGCTCGCCACGCATGCGTTAAGGGCTGGTCTTGTCGACGAGCTTCAAATGATCGTCTGCCTGTGGTCGTCGGCGCCGGAAAACGGTTCTTCCCGGATCGTGTGCGGTTGAAGCCGGAGTTGGTCAACGAGCGCCGGTTCCGCACGGCGTGGTTGTTCTGCGGTACGCCGTCTGCGGCTGATCGATACGAAGCGGGTGGACCGTCAGGGCCTTCAGGTTTGTGGGCAGAGAGGAAGTAAAAGGGCGAGCTAGAAACCCCACCTGAATTCACAGTCGGCAAGCTCCGAAATTCAGGCGCTTACGCAAAGGGAGCTGCGCGAGCTACCTATATTAGTTTGTCGCTCGCCATGCGCCTTCAATTTCCGGTTGCCCGTGATCCAGGCACAGTCGCCGGGCGTGACAAGGTAGACGACCTCCGGTTTACTGATTGCCTAGCCAGGGATTTCAAGCCATCGCGGCGTCCTCGCCCCCCCGGTCTCTCGAATGCGCATTTCATCGATCGAGCATAATCCAGCAGCATAATCGTGAGCAGTCACATAAGTAGGCAGTTTCAGGTGGTTCCCGATTAGCGAGTGCTGCCGTTGACGGAGTGTACGTTGGTCGCAGAGGGAGCGGAGAGCAACTTTTGCTTGGCGACCCATTCGTGGATGCGCTTCTCAAGGACCTCTAAGGGCAGGGCCCCTCCGTCGAGGACCTCGTCGTGGAAGTCGCGGATACTGAACTTGTCGCCGAGCTGATCTTTGGCGTATTGGCGAAGCTTGAGAATCTCTAGCTGCCCGAGTTTGTAAGCCAGTGCCTGGCCAGGCCACGCGATGTATCGGTCTACTTCACTCTGAACATTAGGCTCATCCATGGCGGTGTACCGATGGAAGTAGGCCACCATCTGATCGCGGGACCAGTGCTTTTCGTGTACACCGGTATCGATGACTAGGCGGACAGCTCGCCACATTTCGTTTTCCAGCCTCCCATAGTCGCTATAGGGATCCTGATAGTGACCAATTTCTTTGCCCAACCGCTCTGCGTAAAGGGCCCAGCCCTCGACGAAAGCAGTGTAATCTTCATATTTTCGGAATGAAGGCAGACCAACGAGTTCCTGAGCGATCGAGAGCTGGAGATGATGTCCGGGAATTCCCTCGTGATAGGCGATCGCCTCAACATTCAGCACGAGACGGTGCTCGGGATCCCACTCATTAACGTTGATGTGCCCTGGGCGCGAACCATCCGCAGTGCCGTCGGTATAGTCAGCGGGGACGGCCTCCTTGGAACGCGAAGCTGCCATCGGAATTACGGTCAGATTATTCTTGGGAAGACGACCGAAGAGCTTGGGCAGCTCCGGCTCCATTTCGCGCACGTAGTTCGTGTACAAGTCGAGCAGCTGCTGGCCGGATGTGGCATAGAATCGACGCTCCTTCTTGATGTGGTTGTTGAAGCTGGCTAGGTCTTTGAATCCGACCTTGCGCGCGACGGCAAGCATTTCGGCTTCGATCTCGTCCACTTGCTTGAGCCCGATCTCGCGAATTTGTTCTGGTGTCAGGTCAGTAGTCGTCATGTGGCGGATTGCGAGGCGATACCGCGATGCTCCGTCGGGAAGTGACCATATGCCGGGTTCGATGCGACCCTTCGAGACGTATTCATCACGGACGAACGCGGTGAACCGCGCATAAGCGGGTAAGACAGAATCCTTAATCGCGGAAAGGCCGGCCTCGCGCAGGCGCTTCTGATCGGATTCGGAGATGCTATTGGGAAAAGTGGAAAAGGGCTGAGCGGCGGGAGACTTCCCTGGTTCCTGGGAGGCCATGGCCTGGCACTGATCTAGGACTTTCTTCAGCAGGAAACGGGGCGGGATCAATTTATCGTTCGTGCCTTTACGCATCTGGACGATCGTCTGATCCAGGAGACGGGGCATTTGCGTCAGGCGGGAAATATAGTCCTCATAGTCTTTGACCGACTGGAAAGAAAGCACGTTGACAAGCTCCGGTAACAAAAGCTGGATACCGTTCTGCTGGTCCACCGGCATTTCCCAGGGTTTGAAGCTAGCTTCTTCTAGTTGCAGCTTTAGGTCTCGCACAATCAAAGCTTTGTTGAGCCCCTCCTGCTCGGGAAAGCCGGAAGTATCGATGGCTTCGAAGCGAGTGAGGAATTTCTGAGTTTCCTGCAGATCCCTGTCGATGGCTTCCTGAGAGAAGTCGTCGAGTTTGTCGTTCCAGCGCTTGTCTCCCAAGAAAGAAGCGAAGAGCGGACTGGTGCGCAGTCTATATTCCCACTGCTCGGCCAGTAGATCGTTGAGTGCCTTGCGTCGCGATTCAAGAGGGGACGGTGATTGCACCGCGGCTACGACGGAACAGAATGAACCGAGAAGCAAAGCAACGCAGGTACGGAGTTTAAGAAGGTGCATTGAGGCTCCTCAAGGAACAAATTCTTTGTGCAAGTGACACTGATGGTTAGTCCGTCTTCTCTGCTGGAAAGCCGCCGCTCCGTTCTCGAAGAACTCCTTCTGCCAGCGGCAGAACACCGTCGGCTGGAGCCCCAGTTCGTCACACAGATCCGCGATCGGCACTCCTTCCAGCAAAGGCCTCCTCAGAATGGCGACCTTCTCTTCCGGCGTGTAGTGCTTCTTTACGCGTTCGCTCCGTTATCTTAACGGATGAAGGCTTTCTCCATTTCCAGCCGAGTCAGGACACCCATCACTACCATAGCCCACCGATGAGGATGCTACATTCCCGTAACCACCTAATGTACTGACGGTTTTCCCCCGCAAAGTTGAATCGCCTGCTTGAAGGCTTTCGCGAAACGTCTGGCGTTATCTCCGTTATCAAAGCCAAGTTCAACCCACGTGTGTTTGTTCTTTTCTTCGGCCTTGCCACCCGGCTGAGTAAAAGATTCCGTGACGCTTTTTTCGCTCTTCGTTGTTTCTGCGACTACGGCATTCTCGAAGGGATTGTCTTTCACCAAAGCTACGCTATTGGGGTCAAGGTCTTTCAGCGAAAAGTGGTAGGTGTGGGTGCCGACATCTTTATAATTCAAGGTAACGGACCACGTTATCGTGGCGAGACAACCATGACTATCGAAAGTGGTCACGTCATGGCGCGGCTCGCAGTTGGGGGTACCCAGCTTACATAATCCCTTGTCCGTATTTCTCTGCCCAGTGAACTGGCTTCCGTTATCCGCCACAAAATTGTGCATCCACGCCAAAGTATCTTCCAAACTAGCGGGTTGTTGGGCATAAGCGGTCACGGTCACCATGACCAGGAGGACCGGCGTTTTTCGCATGGAATCAACTCCGATGCAGGCAAGCCTATCGTGTGAAGGCTGCGGCTTTCAATCGCTACTTTTCGGAGGGTCGCGGAGAACCCGCCTGGGGCGCCCCACGGATTCATGGCGAGCTGCTCCTCCCCAACCAAATACGCCTTCTTTTCCGGCTAACGCGTTCCATGTTACTTAGCCTAGTTTGTTTTGTAATTTCTGATTCGAGGCATCGGGCCGTAACCGTAGGAGTGGCGGCAGGGGCAGCGCTTTGTGCCCTTCGTCTTCTGTCGCTCCTCCCCGAATGCGCCGTTCCAAATGTAACTGAAGGAGCTCGCATTTGAAGGCCAGTTTCCCAACTGAATCCCACCCACGGCGGGTTCACTCGAGAATTTACCGCTTCATTACCGCTGATTTGCGCTTTAGCAAGGTACAGTTTCGAAACTTTCGTTATACTAGGCGGGAAAACGGAGGAAATCAGGGTCACCCTCGCCGCAGCGAAGCAGCCCAACTGGCGTTTTGCCAGTGCAGCAGTCTACAAGACAGTCGCTAGCATCTAGGCGATGCCGCGCGTTTCATACGTCAAGATTCCGTTACGGGTTTGATTAACTGAGGGCAGAAACAGTCAAAAGACCTTATTGCTGCCCCCTGGCAGCCGCTGCCTGAAGAACCTTCGGCGTGCGACGCTTGTGGCTGGTCAGGAAGGTAGAATTGCAACGCTTCTTTCGCCATCTAACGGCGGTCACGTCGCTTTTAGCAGTTCTCGGAGCGGCCCCCCTCAACCCGCAGGACTCGGCCGCTGAGATCTACCGCTCTGCAGTTCGACCAGCCGCCCTTATATCTTCGGTAACGCCCAGTGATGTCACCCGGGCAACGCTCGAGAACGGAATGAGAGTGGTGGTCGTCCGCGACCCGCTGGCCCCGGTTGTAACCGTGGAGCAGAACTACCTCGTCGGAGGCAACGAAACACCGGAAGGATTTCCGGGAATGGCGCACGCCCAGGAACACATGGCGTTTCGAGGCTGTGCCGGGCTGACTGCGGATCAGATCGCGGCGATTTTTGCGCAGTTGGGCGGATTCGAAAACGCCGACACCCAGCAGAACATCACCCAATACTTTTCGACAGTTCCTGCGGCGGACCTTGACATTGCGCTTCGTGTCGACTCTGCGTGCATGCAGAGCATTGACGACTCAGAGCAGGAGTGGGCCCAGGAGAAGGGCGCGATCGAGCAGGAAGTAGCGCGCGACCTTTCCAGTCCGGCCTATAAATTCCTCACGCGATTAAACGAGGATATGTTTCCCGGCACGGTTTACGCGCACGACGCGCTGGGGACGAAGGAATCCTTCGATGTGACCACCGGAGAGATGCTTAGGCAGTTCTACCGGCGCTGGTACGGACCGAACAACGCGATCCTGGTGATTGCCGGTGATGTGCAGCCCGAGCAAGTCCTGAGAAAAGTCAAAGAGCTTTACGGTGGCATTCCCCGGAAGCAACTGCCGCCGCGCCCCGAAATCAAATTGGCTCCGGTGAAGTCCGAAAGTTTCACACTGGAAAGTAATCTCCCCTATTCGCTGGCCTTCATCGCCTATCGCGTACCTGGCACGGACAGCGCAGACTTCGCGGCCACCAGGATCCTTGCCGATGTGCTCGCGAGTGAGCGCGGGAAACTGTATGAAATGGTGCCGCAGGGAAAAGCTCTGCAAATCGATTTCGACCTCGAAGAGACGTATCCGAAGGCAAGCGTGGCGGTCAGTGTTGCGGTGCTGCCCGCGGGTCGTGACGCAGCCTCGGCAGTGGGAGAAATGCGCAAGACTCTTGACGGCTATGCAACCAACGGACTGCCAGGGGACCTTGTCGAAGCTGCTAAGCGACGCCTGATCGCCAAGGCCCAGTTTCGCCGCAATTCCATTCCAGGGCTGGCTGAAGCGTGGTCCGATGCTCTCGCCGCCAGGGGGCTGTATTCGCCGGATGACGACGTCGACAGGGTGAAACTCGTCGAACTGCAAGACGTGAACCGCATAGCAAAGGAGTTCCTGACCGACGCAAACTCCATTACCGCGGCGCTAAAATCCGTGCCCGGAGGCGAGGCGGTTTCTGCAAAGGGGTTCGGAGAAACCGAGCAGCTGACTTCTCGACCGACCAAGCCAGTGAAGTTGCCCGAATGGGCTTCATCACGGCTCATGGCACTGGAACTGCCGCCGACAGTTCCCCAGCCAGTGGAAACGGTACTGCGCAACGGCATTCGTCTCATCGTGCGGCAAGTGACGATAACTCCGACGATCACCGTGCGAGGTAGTGTGCGGCACAACAGCGAAACGGAAGTGCCACGGGGCAAAGACGGTGTCTCGGAGGTGCTCGACGAGCTCTTCTCCTACGGAACAAAGACACTGGACCGCATTGCTTTCCACAAAGCGCTAGACGAAATTGCTGCCGACGAGTCAGCCGGATACGACTTCTCCCTCGAGGTAGGGAAGGAGGACTTCTTGCGCGGCATGCAACTCCTGGCCGACAACGAAATGAACCCTGCGTTGCCAGCTGAGGCCTTCAACATCACTCAGCGGCAATTGGCGCAGTTCATCGCTGGTCGCAGCAAGAGCCCGGGCTATCGAACGGAACGCGCGCTCGCCACCGCTCTTCTGCCGCAAAACGATCCCGGCCTCCGCGAGGAGACGCCGCAAACCGTGACTTCGCTAACGCTCGATGATGTTAAGAACTATTACGCCAAAACCTTCCGCCCTGACCTGACGACCATTGTCGTGACTGGAGACACTACGCTGGACGAAGCACGAGCGGTCGTCGAGAAATGGTTCGGGTCTTGGGAGGCAATGGGTGCTCTACCGGACATAGAGTTGCCCGCTGTGCGCCCAAACAAACCAACGGCAGCGACGGTCCTGGACCCAACCCAACTACAAGATTCCGTGAGCCTTTCTGAAATGGTTCGCATCAACCGGTTCGATCCTGACTACTACCCTCTCCAGCTTGGCAATCACGTCCTGGGCGGAGGTTTTTATGCGACGCGGCTCTATCATGATCTAAGGCAGACCACTGGGTATGTCTACAACGTGGATGTTGAACTGGATGCCGGGAAGACTCGCGCCGTTTACACCGTGACCTACGCCTGTGATCCAAAGAACACAGCGAGGGCATACGGGCTGGTTCAGCGAGATCTCCTCGCCATGCAGAAGGACAACGTCACTGCGGGCGAGCTGCAGCAGGCCAAGGCTCTGCTGCTGCGCAAGATTCCGTTGGCTGAATCGAGCCAGGAAAGCGTTGCAAATGGCCTCCTTGGGCGTGCTCAAATCGGCCTGCCGCTCGACGAGTCCCAGCGCGCGGCGAAACTATACTTCGACATGACCGCAGACCAAGTGCGGGCCGCATTCGCAAAGTGGATTCGTCCGGATGGCTTTGTGCAGATTGTCCGCGGACCAGCCGCATACTAACCGTTGGACGCTTCTCAAGCTGGGCCTAAGCGATCAGCTGCAGATATTGCGTTCCGTTGGCCACGGCATCGGTAACGAGGTTCTGGCCGAACGTGGCCAGTTTCCCGCCATGGCCTCCGCCCAGCGCCAAGAGATAGCTGTCCGTCACGTCGTGTGCACGGTCAGGTTAGAAGTGCGCCGGATCGATGAGTGCGATCAGCACGTTGCGAAGCCTTTACCACTCACTCGCCTTCCGATGAGAAATATATAAGACGAATAACAAGCGAACATCATGGTCGCGCTCTCTCGAAGCAAGGAAAACTCGAAGTTGCTCTGTTCTTCGGCGTCCTCTTTCCTCCGGATCGAATTCACAACGCTCATCGACAGCCAGACGTGTATCATAAGCGTAGTTATCCGGAAAGCTGCCAACCATTCCCGTAGGGACCTCCATATGAGTCTTTTGCGCCGACTTGCCAGCCACTTTGTGGGCAATCCGCCCGAGGGGGCGCTGCCCAACCCGATTGACCTACTCAATTCGATGCCTGACGCAGTGTTGATTGTCAACCGCGAAGGAAAGATCGCCGCGGTCAATTCCCAAACAGAGATCCTATTCGGGTACAGTCGTCAGGAATTGATCGGGCAAACTGTCGAGCTTCTGATTCCTTCCCGTTTCAGCCGCGCGCACTTGAAGCATCGCGAATCGTTCTTTGCCGACCCGCGCGTGCGTCCTATGGGGCGCGACTTGGAGCTTTTCGGAAGACGGAAAAATCAAACTGAGTTTTCCGCAGAGATTAGTCTAAGCCCATTGCGGACTGCTCAAGGACTCTACGTCACATGCGCCATTCGCGACGTGACGGAACGCAAGCGTTCTGAAGAACGAGTCAAAGAATTGAACGCGGAACTCGCTGAAGCGCTGCGGCGGGCCGAACTTCTCGGAACCACCAGCACGCTGGCGACAACTATGGCGCGCGAGATTGAAACGGCCTTGGATGCCCTGGTGAGGCTGCTCTGCCAGTTGGAGCGCAGTGCCTCAGACGACGAAATGAAAGAGCTGGTCGGCAAGGCAAAGGAAGAAATTTCTTGCATTACCCGCATCACCAGCAACGCCTTAGCACTGCAGCAACAACATAACGCTTGGAGAAAGGCCTGATGCCGAGAACGAGGAACTCGCTGATTCTTACCTCGCAGGTCACGAAGAGGAATCTCTGATAAGCACCACATCGGAGTCCGTGTGTCCGCGGAGCACGCAAAGCTTCCTACCGTCGGGAGACCACCGGAAATTCAGAATCTGCTCCGAGTCAAAGGCAGTGATTCGCTTGCCATTGGAACCGTTCAGCGGCTGCACCCAAACGTTATCTACTCCATTCTCCCGGATGGGATACGCCACTGCCGTTCCGTCCGGCGTGAAACTCAATCCTCCCGTCGACATTCGCTCGTCGGCATCGATCAGCTCCGGGCGCCCGGCCTTCGCCGTGAGGTCGAGAAGGGCGATCTTGTATTGAGGGTAGGGATCCTCCTGAGTTGGCACAGTGGCCACAACGAAGGCCATCCGCTTCCCATCTCGCGAAGGACTGAGCGTCATCCCTACTGGCAAGGTCTTGGGAACCGCGCTTCCCGGAAGCACCTCTGGTTTTCCAGAGCCGTCCAGCGGAACTCGCCAAATTTGCCGTAAGACCTCATCCCAATAGAAAACCCATTTTTGGTCCATCGAGCAAATTGGGGCGCGATCGGCCTTCCCGTCGGACAACTTTGTGGGACTTGTGCCGTCCGCATTCGCCCGCCAGATATTCGTCGAATTGGTGCTTCCGTGGAATGCCCAGGAAAACACCAGGTAACGATTGCCACAGCCTGACAAGTCCGCAATCGCCGCGTTGGCATCTCCAACCAGCTGCGTCGGCGCGTTTCGCTCGCTGCCAATGCGCATCAGGCTGCTAAAGTCAGTGAAAGCGAGATCCCCATCGGCGGTCCAATCGAACGAATAAACTGACTGTCCCGGCGGAAGCAGTGCGGTTGCATCGCCGGGCTGGCTGCCTCCCGCCGATAGAAGGTA
>Ga0066677_10000801_pt1 | contig 10708 bp, 13 predicted proteins | sample GraSoiAngelo_126_FD_62299 | JGI IMG/M metagenome (GOLD analysis project Ga0066677, IMG submission 62299) | Grasslands soil microbial communities from the Angelo Coastal Reserve, California, USA - 14_0927_09_20cm | ecosystem: Environmental > Terrestrial > Soil > Grasslands | place: USA... | reverse complement strand
TTGACCTCAGGCGGCGCGGCGCGTCGCGTCCGGCCGCGCCGGCTCGATCACGATCAGACTCCGCCGCGTTCCCGGCACGGCGGCGCGCACCGCGTCCTCGAGGCGCTCCACGGCATCCTCGATCTGTACGGTCGTCAGCTCTGGACGGAAGGCGACCCGGGCAGAGATCAGCACCGCCGTGGGACCGAGGTGCATCGTGGAGAGCGACACCACGTCGCGCACCGCGGGATCAGCCGCCAGGCGCGCGCGGATCGCCGCCTCGTGCTCCGCGGTCGCCGGCTCGCCGAGCAGGAGCGAATAATTCTCATAGGCCAGGAACGACGCCACGGCGATGAGGAGTAGCCCGATGACGGCGGACGCGGCGGCGTCCCAGCGCGGCTCGGCGGTCAACCGCGCGAGGCCGAGGCCGGCCGCGGCGACGACGATCGACACCAACGCCGCGGAATCTTCGAGCAGGACGGTTGGCAGCGTGGGATCGCGCGTCTCGCGCACGAAGCGCAGCAGCGGCATCCCGCGGCGCTGGCTCGCGACCGAGTGCAGCGCGACGCCGAGCGACATCGCCTCGAACACGAACGCCCCGGCCAGCACGAAGAACGCCGCCGGCGAGGCCGCGTTCTCCGCGGGGCGAATGAACTTGTGCACCGCTTCCCAGATCGAGAACGCGCCGCCGAGCGTGAAGAGCATGGCCGAGACGACGAACGACCAGAAATAGGTGTTCATCCCGTAGCCGAACGGGCGGGCCCGGTCGGGCGGACGCTGGCTCAGCCGCATCCCGACGAAGAGCAAGATCTGGTTGCCGGTGTCCGCCAGCGAGTGACACGTCTCCGCCAGCATGGCCGCGCTGCCGGTCATGGCGGCGGTCACACCCTTGAGAATCGCGAGCGCGGTATTACCGACGAGGGCGGCGACGACCGCCGTCTTCGACTCCGAGGCCATTGCAACGGATTGCGGAGTGCACCATCCGTGCCGTCGAGCATCCGCTGGCCTTGCCGTTGCAGCCAGCCGGCACAGGAGGAGTCCGCCATGCAAGATGTCACCGTCAGCCCCGAAACCCGCGTCCGCGCCGTCCGCGCGCGTCTTCCCGGTCAGATGCTGCACGAGCGCATCGAAAACGCGCAGCTCACGTACGGTCCGCTGTACACGCTGGCCGAGATCCGTCAGCGGGTGGGCGAGGCGCTGCCGCGCCGGTTCGGCTACGTGCGCAGCGCGGTGCTGGAGCCCATCGAGTCCTATCGCGAGCGCATACCGGATCACGCGCTGCTGAAGTACGACGACGCGGTCCAGAGCGGTCTGTTCGACAAGTTCTGGGTGGCGACGCCGACCTATTACCAGGAGCGTCAGGTCGATCCGTGGATCGTCGGCGAGATCGGGGGCGGCGCGGACCGCTGGGCGGTCATCGCGCGCTGGGACTGAGCGCCCGACTCAACGTCGTCGGTCGCGCGTCGCGGTAGGATGTGGCGCGGGAGGCGTCCATGGATTATCGCGACTACCAGCACCTCACGTTCGAGCGCCGTGAGCACGGCGTGGTGCTCATCACCATCAACCGACCCGAGGTGCTGAACGCCACCAACGATCGACTGCACTGGGAGCTGACTCAGGTCTGGCTCACCTTCGACGCCGACGAGGCGGCCCGCGTCGCCGTCGTGACGGGCGCGGGCCGCGCCTTCTCGGCCGGCGGCGACCTCGAGATGGTGGACGCCAACGCGCGCGACCCGCGCCGCCTGGCGCGTATGGTGCGCGAGGCCTCCGACCTCGTCTACAACATGATCAACACCGACAAGCCGATCGTCTCGGCGATCAACGGCGTCGCCGTCGGCGCCGGCCTCGTGGTCGCCCTGCTGGCCGACATCTCGATCATGGCGGAGACCGCGCGCTTCACCGACGGCCACACCAAGCTCGGCGTGGTGGCCGGCGACCACGCGGCGATTCTGTGGCCGCTGCTGTGCGGGATGGCGAAGGCGAAGTATTACCTGCTGACCTCGGAGTTCATCGACGGCCGCGAAGCCGAGCGCATCGGACTGGTGAGCCTGTGCGTGCCGGCCGAGCACGTGCTGCCCCGCGCGCTCGACGTTGCCGACCGGCTCGCGCGTGGCGCGCAGCAGGCCATTCGCTGGACGAAGCGCTCGCTCAACAACTGGCTGCGTCAGGCGGGACCGATCTTCGACCAGTCGATTGCGCTCGAGATGCTGACCTTCATGAGCGAGGATGTGCGCGAGGGTCTCGCGGCCATTCGCGAGAAGCGTCCGCCGGCGTTTCCGTCGGGACGCTGACCGCATGCGCGCGGCGCGCGCGGCGGCGCCACGCCCGCAGCGCCAGCGCGCCCGCGAGACCGACCACCACCACCGCGCCGGCGAGCACGAGCCAGCCGCTGATGGTTTGCGCCGCATCCTGCCACTGATCGCCGACGATCCAGCCGAGTCCGATCCAGATCGCGGACCACACGAGCGCGCCGACGGCGTCGAGCGCGACGAAGTGGGTCCAGCGCAGTCCCCGGCGCACCAGCAGCGGCCACGCGCCGAGACGCACGACGGTGAAGAAGCGGCCAAGGATCACCGTGAGCGTCGTCGATCGCACGAGCCCGCTGAGGCTATCGTCGACCCAACCCGCCGGACGCCGCGTCAGGCGGCAGTAGACGTCGATGAGCCAGACGCTCCCGCGGGTCGCCGTCCAGAACCAGAGCTGATCGGCGAGCATCGCGCCGAGCGTGGCGAGCGCGACGAACGCGCCGACGCTCGCGTGGCCGGCGGCCGCGTAGGCGCCGGCGCCTGCGAGCAACAGCCGACCCGGAAACGGCAGGCCCGTCGCGTCGACCAGCGCGCCGATGAAGACGACCAGGTACGCGTGCGACACCAACGCATCGAGCAGCGGACGCAAGACGTCCATCAGAAGATGCTCGTGCAAGCGTGGGGCCACCGCGGGGATCCCGCACGGCGACGAGTGATCGCGTGACCCGTATCGACGCGCTCGTCGGCGTCGGCGGTGTGATCGTGCTGGTCGTCCTCTTCGTCGTCGAGACGCGCGCGCCGTTGCGCCGCCGCGTTCGGCCGCGGGGCGAGCGCCTGGCCGTCAATGTCGTGCTGGCGGTCAGCGCCGGGCTGGTCGTGCGGCTGGCCGTGGTGCCGGTCGGGCTCGCGGTCGCGGCCGGCGCCGAGCGCGGCGGATTCGGCCTCCTGCACTGGGTGGCATTGCCGAGGGCGCTCGCGTGGATCGCCGGCCTGTTGTTGCTCGACTACACCATGTATCTCTGGCATCGCCTCAATCACCGCGTGCCGCTGCTCTGGCGCTTTCACCTCGTGCATCACACCGATCTCGACCTCGACGTCTCGACCGCGCTGCGTTTTCACGCGGGCGAGCTGCTGCTGTCGTGCGGCTGGCGCGCGGCGCAGGTAGCCGTGATCGGACCGCCGGTGGCGCTCGTCGTCGTGTTCGAAGTGCTGTTCGAGACGGCGACGGCGTTTCACCATAGCAACTGGCGGCTGCCGCTCGGGCTCGACCGCGCGCTCGCCTCATGCGTCGTGACGCCGCGGATGCACGGCATCCACCACTCGACGCTCGAGGCCGAGACCAACAGCAACTGGTCGGTGATGCTCTCGTGGTGGGATCGGCTGCACCGCACGCTGCGCCTCGAGCGATCGGCCGAGCCGCCGCTGATGATCGGGTTGCCTGCGTATCGCACGCCGCTCGGCGCAGTGAGGCTGCTGACGCTGCCGTTCACGCGTCAGCCTGCGACGTGGCCGCGCGCTACCTAGGGAGCGCCTTCTTTTTCCACAGCTCCCACGGCCGCGGCACGGTGCCACCGACCGAGGCGTCGGCGCGCCGCGCCTCCTCGTCGTCGAGATAGGTCACCGGCCCGCCCAGCGCCATCGCCTGGGCCTGCAGTCGCGCGTTGACCTCGGTGTAGACGCTGCGAAACACCACACGCGGCAGCGAGTCGCCGACGACGACCGCGCCGTGCCCGCGCATGAGCGCGACGGGACGGTCGCCCAGCGTCTGCGCGAGCGCGCGACCGAGCGCCGGCGTGCGCACGAGCATGTCGGTCGGCTGGCCCGCGGCGACCTTGATGTCGAACACCGGCACGCCGCCGCCGAGGAAGGCGCTCATGTGATAGAGCGGCCGCAGCGGCGCGGTGCTCACGCCGAACGGGATGACCGACGGCGAGTGATTGTGCACGACCGCTTTGACGTCGGGCCGCACGCGATAGATCTCACCGTGGATGAAGCGCTCGAGGTAGCTCGTGCGCCCGCGCGCGTCGACGGCCGTGGAGTCGAGGTCGTACTCCATCACATCACCCGCCGTCACCAGCTCCGGCGCGATCGAGCGGGACATCAGATAGCGCTGCGGGTCGGCGGGATGCCGCAGGCTCACGTGGCCGTAGCCGTCCACCACGCCCTGGTCGGCGAGGATGCGGTTGGCCGCGACGAGGTCGTCGATGAGCGCGCGATCGACCGGCCCCGCCGACGCGGGCGCGGTCTGCGCGGCGGCGCGCGTCGCCAGCAGCGCGGCGACGCTGCCGCCGATGAACGCGCGGCGGCCGAGGCTGGTGGACGGCACGGCCTCAGAGTCTACGCCGCCGCGCCAGGGCCGTGCGGAGATCCTCGAGCGTGTCGAGGAACGCCGCGAGCGGCGGTGCCACGGGTTTGTCGCGGCGGCGGACGAGGCCGATGTGCCGCACGAGCGACGGCACGAGCGGCATGGCGGCGAGCCGGCGCGCCGCAACGTCGGCCTTCACTGAGAACTCGGAGGTCACCGAGAGGCCGAGCCCCGCCTCCACGAACTTCTTCATCGCCTCCGTGTTGCCGAGCTCCATCGACGCGCGTGCGCTCACGCGTGCCCGCGCGAACCACGCATCGATCTCACGGCGCACCGTGCTGCCGCGGTCGAAGAGGATGAGCGGATGCTCGGCCAGCTCGGCCGCGCGGATGGCGCCGTGCCGCCGCCAGCGCGGCTCGGGCGGCGCGATGGCCACGAGCTCGTCACGGTAGAACGGCGTCACGGTCAGCTCGCGGTCGCGCAGGGGCAAACTCACGAGCCCCACGTCGAGGTCGTTGCCCACGAGCCCGCGCGCGATGTCGGACGCGGTGCCGGTGACGACGACCAGATCGATGGCCGGGAAGCGCGCGCGCAAGCGTCCGAGCGCGCGCGGCAGCAGGTACACGCTGATCGACGCGCTCGTTCCCAGGCGCACGCGTCCGGCCACGACGCCGCGCAGCTGCTGGACGTGTTCGACGCCCGCCTGTAGCTCGCGAAAGGCGCGGGCGGCGTGGGCCAGCAGGACCTCGCCGGCCGGCGTGGGAAAGGCGCGCTTGCCGACGCGCTCGAGCAGCGGCAGCCCCAGCCGCCGCTCGAGCTGCGCCACCTGCATGCTGACGGCGGGCTGGGTCAGGTTCAGCTCGCGCGCGGCGCGCGAGAACGAGCCGTGCCGCGCGATCGCCTCCAGCGTGCGCAACGGGCCGAGGGCAAGGTCCATGGTCGGGAGCGGTCGAAAGCGTAATTGATGATCTGAATAAAAACAATTGATTTCCCTGATCTGTCACGACGCGCCAGGATAGACGCGAACGGAGGCCGGCATGGAAACGAGCGACTACGCGCTGCTGTTCCTGGCGAACGAACGGCTGGCCCACGCCCGCGAGGCGGCGGCGCGTCGCGCCCTCGTGGCCTCCCTCACCGCGCGGCCAGCGATCCGTAGGTGGCTCGGTGGCGTGCTCGTCGCGCTCGGCCAGCGATTGCAAGACGACCCCGCGCCGCAGCGGGTGCCGTCGTGATTCGTGCAGCGCGCGAGACCGACAACCCGCAGATCGCGGCCATCTGGAACCTCGAGGCGATCGGAACCACCGCCACCACCGACACCGAGCCGCGCAGCGCGCAGGCACAGCAGGCGTGGCTTGCCGTCCACGGCGATGCGTACCCGGCGCTCGTCGCCGCGGTGGGCGACGAGATCCTCGGCTTCGGCGCGCTGGCGCCCTATCGCCCCAAGCCGTCCTACGCGCGCACGGTGGAGGACTCCGTCTACGTGAAGGCCGGCTGGCGCGGCAAGGGCGTCGGTGGCCTCATCCTCGACGCGCTGATCGAGCACGCGCGCGCGCGCGATCATCACTCGATGATCGCGCGCATCATCGCGGACAACGAGGCGTCGCTGCGGCTGCACGAGCGTCACGGCTTCGTCCGCGTCGGCCGCGAGCGCGAGGCGGCCCTCAAGCTCGGCCGCTGGCTCGACGTCCTCACGCTCCAGCGCATGCTCTGATAGCGAGGCGCGCGAGGTCGCGATCCAGAGGAGCGCCACGGGTTTCCCGCGGCGCTCCGAACGTTGGGAGTTTGGGGGGCCATGTCCAAGTAATAAACTACCCGCGTGCCGTCCGACACGCGGCTGCCGGCCGCCGTGCGCGCGTTCCGTCATCGCGATTTCCGCCTCTTCTTCGCGGGCCAGCTCATCTCGCTCGTCGGGACGTGGATGCAGTCGGTCGCGCAATCGTGGCTGGTGCTCGAGCTGACCAACTCCCCGTTCCGTCTCGGGCTCGTGAGCGCGCTGCAGTTCGCGCCGATGCTCGTGCTGGCGTTCTTCGCGGGCGCGCTCGCCGACCGCCTTCGCAAACGCCGCCTGCTGCTGGTGAGCCAGAGCGTGCTATTCATCCAGGCGCTCGCGCTGGCGCTGCTCGTGCACTTTGGCCACGTCCAGTACTGGCACGTGGCGCTGCTCGCGCTGGTTTATGGCATCGCCAACACGGTGGACATGCCCACGCGCCAGGCGTTCATCGTCGAGATGGTCGGTCGCGACGACCTCATGAACGCCATCGCGCTGAACTCGGCGATGTTCAACGCCGCGCGCATCGTGGGCCCAGCGCTGGCGGGCCTCGCCATCGCGCGCTGGGGCACGGCGGTCGCGTTCTATCTCAACGCGGCCTCCTTCGTGCCGGTCATCGTGGCGCTGTTCGCCGTGGGCGCGCAGGGGCGGCCGCGCGCCGCGTCGGGTCGGTCGATGGCCCACGACATCCGCGAGGGCGTGCGCTTCGCCGTGAGCACGCCGCGCGTGGCGCTGACCATGGCCATGGTGCTCGCGGTGAGCGGCTTTCTCTTCAACTACAACGTGCTGATTCCGCTCTACGTCCGCGACGTGCTCGGTCATGGCGCCGAGGGGTTCGGCCTGATGATGGCGATGCTCGGGATCGGCGCCCTGGGCGGCGCGGTCGCGCTGGCCGCGCTCGGGCGGGAGCGGCCGCCGGTGGCGGCGCTGGCGACGCCGGCCCTGCTGCAGGCCGCGGGAACGGCCGCGCTCGCCGCCGTGCATACCGAGCGGGTCGTGGTGCCGCTGCTCCTGCTGATGGGATTCTGCGGCATCCTGTTCATGGCGGGCTCGAACTCGACCGTGCAACTGACAGTGCCGGACGAGCTTCGGGGACGGGTGATGAGCCTGCACACCCTGATGTTCGCGGGCGTGACGCCGTTCGGTGCGTTCCTGATGGGCTCAGTGGCGGAGGCGGCGGGCGTGAAGGCGGCGCTCCTCGTCTCCGGCGGCGGCGGGCTGATCTCGGTGCTCGCCTTGCTTGCGTGGTGGCACGCTCGCGATCGCGGATCGCCGCTCGCGACGCGACCGGAGGGAGGATCGGCGACGTGACGCGCGTGCGCGTCGGAACGTCGGGCTGGAACTACACCGAGTGGAAAGGCTCGTTCTACCCCGACGACCTCAAGCCGGCGGCGATGCTGCCGTACTACGCCGAGCGATTCAGCACGGTCGAGGTCAATGCGACGTTCTACCGCATGCCGACGCCCAAGGTCGTCGCGGGCTGGGCGGCCGCCGTGCCGCCGGCCTTCACGTTCGTGCTCAAGGCTCCACAGCGCATCACGCACTTCGCGCGCCTGCGCGACGTCGACGAGACGGTGCGCGTCTTCGGCGACGTGGCGCGGGGGCTCGGCGCCCGGCTGGGCCCCTTGCTCTTCCAGCTTCCGCCCAACTTCAAAAAGGATGTGGGCCGCCTCGGCGACGTCCTTTATATGGTGCCGCCGGATCTCCGCATGGCCTGGGAGTTCCGACACGAGTCGTGGTTCGCCGATGACGTGTACGAGCGGCTGCGCGCGCGCAACGCCGCGCTCGCCATCGTCGAGGACGAGGACGCGACCACGCCCGCCCTCGCCACTGCGGACTGGGGGTATTTCCGCCTGCGCGCCGTCGATTACACCGACGCGCGGCTTGGGGCATGGGTGAAGACGATCCGCACCGTCGGGGCCGGGTGGGGCGACGCGTTCGTGTTCTTCAAGCACGAGGAACGTGGCACGGGGCCCGCGCTCGCTCAGCGGCTCGAAACCTTGCTCGCGACCTGATACCCTCCCAGCCCACCAAGGAGGGCGCGATGCTCGATCTGCTGATCCGCAACGGCCAGGTGGTGACGCCGCAGGGCGCAGGGGCGTGGGAGATCGCGGTCCAGGACGGCAAGATCGCCGCGGTGGCGGCGCCGGGCACGTTCCGCGAGGCGACGCGCGTGATCGACGCGGCGGGCAAGGTCGTCGTGCCGGGCGGCGTGGAACCCCACACGCACCTGGCGCATCGGATCCAGATGCATCCCGACGACGATCTGCAGACGCTGGGCCCCGAAGAGGACTCGCGCGGCATGGCGTTCGGTGGCACGACGACCCACGTCGATTTCGCGTTCGTGCGGCCGGGCGACGATCTGCCGTCCGTGGTCGAGCGGCGCGCCGCGCGCTGGAAGGGCAACTCGTACACCGATTACACGTTCCACATCACGCTGGCGGGCCCGCTGCCGCTCAAGACGTTCGACGCCATCCCGGAGGCGATCCAGCAGGGCTTTCCGTCGTTCAAGGTCTTCACCACCGACGTGCTGCCGCCGCATCCGAAGCGCCCCTCGAACCGACTCGACTTCGGTCGTCTGCAGTACGCGATGGAGAAGGTCGCGCCCCGCGGCGGGATCATGGTCGTGCACGCCGAGGACCACGACGTCGTGCAGTTCATGTACGAGCGCTTCCGCGAGGAAGGCCGGATGGACGGCGCGAACCTGCCGCTCGTGCACAACAAGGTGTCCGAGATGCTGTCGTTCCGCCGCGCGATCAACCTCGCCGCGGTCATGGACGCCGCCATCTACTTCGTGCACACCTCCGCGCGGGAGGGCGTGGAGGCGGTGGCCGAGGCGCGTGGGCACGGCCGGCCGATCTACGCGGAGACGCTGCATCACTACACGTGCTTCACCGCCGACGACTACCGCTCGCCGCGCGGGTTCTGCTATCACACCTATCCGTCGCTGAAGTACCCCGAGGACCAGGCCGCGCTCTGGGACGGCCTGCTCAACGATGCGGTATCGACGACCGCCACCGACGAGTACCCGACCGATCTCGCCCTGAAGCTGCGCGGCAAGACGATCGAGGACGTCACGGGCGGCAACCTCGGCGCCGAGGCGCGCATGGGCATCGTGTACACGGAAGGTGTCGTCAAGCGGAAGATGTCGCTCACGCGCTTCGTGCAGGTGACCTCGTCGAACGCGGCGAAGATCCTCGGGCTCTATCCGCGCAAGGGCGCGCTCGCACCGGGCAGTGACGCCGACATCGTGCTGATCGACCCGACGATCAGCCGCGCGCTCACGAAGAACGACTTCCACGTGAGCGACTACAGCCCGTGGGAGGGTTGGGAGGTGCGCGGGTGGCCGGTGACGACGATCCTGCGCGGCAAGGTGATCGTCGATCAGGGCCGGCTGCACGGTGACACGCGCGACGGCCAGCTGATCCCGCGCAAGATCGACGGCGCGGTGCTGCGCCGGCCGGCGTGCTGAGGCGCCTCACCGGCCGAGTGTGATGGGCCCGATGTAGACCTCGCTCGCGTGCGCGGCGTCCTCGGAGTGGCTCTCGACGCCGACGGCCATCGGCGCGGGCGGCGCGCCGCCGAACAGCCGCGTGTAGTCGCGCTCGACGTTGCGCGTCTCGCGCACCCAGCGCCCCACGTCGGCGGATCCGGAGCGGACGACGACGAGCCAGCGGTCGAGCATCGTCTGCTTCGTGTGCGCTTCGGTGCCGACCGGCGCGCGCGTGTCCCAGACGTAGCCGAGCATCCGCGGGCGGTAGCGCGGCGGAAACATCAGCACGATGCGCGCGACCTGGTCGCGGATCTCGCCGCGGATGTCGCCCTGCTCGGGCAGCGTGACCGCCTTCCACTGCCAGCTCAGGACCGGCGCCTGGCTCACGTCGACGTCGGTCTTCCGCGCGAGCCGAACGCTGTAGTGCTCGGTCTTCAGCCAGAGCGCGCGCCGGCCCTCGTCGACGACGACGGCGGGCGCGAACGTCAGCTGCGGCTCGCGCCCGTAGAACGACCAGGTTGCCGGCAGGCGTCCGCCGCCGCCGGCGTCACGCCAGTCTTCGACGACGATCGCCGTCTGCGCGCCGAGCTCGGCCGCGGCGGAGAGCAGCGCGACGGCGATCACGGCGGCGAGGCGGGCGCCCACCCTCAGTCTCGCAGCGCGCCGGCCGTGAGGCCGCGTACGAGCCAGCGCTGCAGTCCCGCCACGATGACGATCGGCGGCAGGCTCGCGAGCATCGACGCCGCCGCGATGTCGCCCCACGGCACCTCGTAGACGCCCGGGAACAGCGCCAGCGCGACGGGCACCGTGCGGCTGGCCTCGGTGGCCGTGAACGTGTACGCGAACAGCAGCTCGTTCCAGGCCATCAGGAACACGAGCAGGCCGGCCGACGCGATGCCGGGCGCCATCAGCGGCAG
>Ga0066677_10000788_pt1 | contig 10768 bp, 11 predicted proteins | sample GraSoiAngelo_126_FD_62299 | JGI IMG/M metagenome (GOLD analysis project Ga0066677, IMG submission 62299) | Grasslands soil microbial communities from the Angelo Coastal Reserve, California, USA - 14_0927_09_20cm | ecosystem: Environmental > Terrestrial > Soil > Grasslands | place: USA... | reverse complement strand
TCGCCGCCCCACGCGATCACGATCGATGCGCCGCTCGCGATTGCGGTGCGCGCGAGATCGGTTGCGTGGTGTCGCCGCTCGGTCAGATGAACGATCGCGTCGACACCTTCCGCGGCGAAGCGCTCTGTCAGCAGCGCAACGCGCTCGGCGGCGACGTCGGGATCCGCGCCGGCACCCGACAGAGGATTCACGATCGCGAAGACATTCATGGCGTCAACCGCTGATTCGAGATGCTATAGTAGCCGTGCGACGTGACCGTCGAGAGGCAATAAATGGGAGCGAACGAGCGAGCGCGCGCGAGCCACGCGAGCGGAGCGGGGCCCGTCAGGGCCCCCGCGAGCATGCGTGAAGGGAGGTCCGGCGGGGCGAAGCCCCCCGGACACGCATGACGAGACCCGCGGTACGCCTGGCGCTGCTGATGATATTCCTGGCAGCGATGGGCGCGACGGCGTACCTGTTCTGGATGGCCGAACGGCAGTCACAACTCACCGAAACAACATTACGCGCGTTCGACGCTTCCGCCAGAGCGGCGGAGAGCATCGTGTTCGATCTCCGCACGGCGCAACAGGCATACGTGGCGGCCGGCCAAGGCGTGGATTTCTGGATCTCGCGGACGACGGCGCTTACGGGCGACCTCAAGTCTCGCGTGGCATGGCTGAAGTCGGATGCGGGCCCTGCCTCGGCCTCGGCGTTCGATGATGCGCTGTCGGCCTTAGATGATTTCGAGCACATGGATCTGCGGGCACGAGACTATGCGCGCAATCGGCAGTCGTTGCAGGCGTCGGATCTGATCTTCACGGCTGGCCTCGACCTGACGCGCAAGATGTCCGACGCGATCGAGCGCGCCCGTACGGCTGAGGTCAGCGGACGCGATAGCGTGCGCGCCGCGCTCCAGCGGCGCGAGGCTTTCTCGCTCGGCGCCGCGGCCGCCGCCGCGACCCTGATCGTCCTTCTCCTGATGCCGAGCAGACGCCCCGCGCGGCCAATCGAGGCCGCGGCGCAGGTGCCCACGGCGTCTTCGACGTCACTCCCGGCTGACGACACGTCGCTCGCGCTCGACTCGTTCGACGCGCTCGACGCGGACGAGAGCTGGACGCCGGCAGCTCCGATGCCGGCAGCTCCGACATCGGGAGTGACGCCCGCGCCGGCGCCGGCCGTGGATCTCCAGGCTGTCGCGATCGTCTGCAACGATCTCGCACGCGTCATCGATACGCGCGCGCTGCCGGAACTGCTCGAGCGCACTGCGGGCGTGCTCGATGCATCCGGCATCATCCTCTGGATTGCGGATCCCGACGGACGCGAGCTTGCCCCGATCGTGACGCACGGCTACGCGTCCAATCTCGTGACGCGGCTGGGCACCATCGCGCGCGACGCGCAGAATGCGACGGCGGCCGCCTACCGCACGTCGCTGCTGCAGACCGTCAAGGCGGACGCGGTGTCGAACGGCGCGATTGCCGCGCCGCTCGTCACACCGGCAGGATGCGTGGGCGTGATGGCCGCAGAAGTACGGCACGATGCTGAGCGGCAAGACACGGTCCTCGCCGCCGCCAGCATCGTGGCCGCGCAGCTCGCCGCGCTCGTTGGCCCACCCTCGAGCCGCGCGAAGGCAGAAGCCGTAAGCTAGGCGCGCGTGCGCGTACGCTCCAAGTGCGCTTCCATCTTGCCTTTGAGCGTCTGCGTCTTCCTGTCGCGGACAATCTCCAACGAGAAGTCATCGCCTTCATCGAGCCGGCCGATGGCGCGCGTCACGTCGGATGGATCGTTTACGCGGGATCCGTTCACCGCCGTGATGATGTCACCTGCTTTCAGCCCGGCTTTCGCGGCGGCAGAGCCGTCGGCGACCGATCTCACGAGCACGCCCTCCTTCACGCCAAAGTACTCTTCCAGCTGTGGTGTCAGGCTTTCGACGGACAAGCCGAGGCGTCCGCCGCGACCGAACACGCCGAAGTCGAAGTCCGGAATCGACGGCATCGCGAATGCCGGGGGACGCGGGGCCCGGGGGGCACGCGGCGGAGCCGGTGTCGCGGGGCTCGGCGGGGCAGGCGGCATGTGGTAAGCCCACGACCGCGCGCCATCGTCCCACCGCTCGAGCCCGAAGTCGTCTCCTGACAGCAACCCTGAAGAGCGCTCCGGTGCGATCGACACCGTGACTCGCTGGCCGCTTCGTGACAGCACCGCCTGGACTTTCCGGCCGACCGGTGTTTCCTGCACCAGCCGGGTGAACTGCCTGACGCTGCGCACGCGTTCACCGTCGAACTCGACGATCGCGTCGCCTGACTTGAGTCCCGCCTTCTCGGCCGCGCTATCGGCCTGCACCTCGTCGATGATCACGCCGCCAGACGGCAGTTTCGAGTCGTCGCCCGCGATCTCTCTGACTGTGACGCCGATCTGTGCGCCTCCACCGATGAACTCGAACGCCTTCACAAGCGGCGCACGCTCGCGGCTCTGGCCGTGCACGATAGTGCCGACCGGTCCCGTAACCGCGATGACGGACGCGCCCATGAGCGCCGCTGATTTCCACATTCGCATCTGGTTTCCCTCCGTCTTCACTCAAAGGTCAGACGCAGGCGTGTTTCAAAAGGTTGTGCTCGCGTCCTTCCCACAGGTCAGATGCGTCCACCGCAAGTGACGTGCACCGCACGAGTACCGCTCGATTTCGAGGATTTCGCACGGTACAGCTTTTGATGCCTCGGCTGTCGGCCGCGCGAAGTCAACGGGATGCGTTAACTCAGGCAGGCGCTGGCATCGCCGCATCCCGTCGTTAGTCAGGCGATTTCGCGCGGTCATTTCTCGCGAGCGGAATGGAGCGAGCCCGCCTTCGCAACCGACGGGCTGCTTCCGGCGTAGCAGGCGGGTCGCGAGCGGAACGGAGCGAGCGCGAAGCGCGAGCGAGTCAAGCGAGCGGCGGAGCGAAGTCGGCGCGCAGCGCCGACCGCGAGCGCCAAAAAGTGAAGCGAGCCCAAGCGAGCGGCGGAGCGAAGTCAGCGCGCAGCGCCGACCGCGAGCGCCAAAAAATGAAGCGAGCCCAAGCGAGCGGCGGAGCGAAGTCAGCGCGCAGCGCCGACCGCGAGCGCCAAAAAGTGAAGCGAGCCCAAGCGAGCGGCGGAGCGAAGTCGGCGCGCAGCGCCGACCGCGAGCGCCAAAAAGTGAAGCGAGCTTAAGCGAGGGGCCGGAGGGAACCGCAAAGGGTCCTCAGCGCGATAGCGTTGGGGTCTGAAGCCGCGGTCCCGAGCGCCAAAAACAGCTGCGGGTTTTGCATAGTCCGCGAGGGGAGGTCTTGATGATCAAGAGGTTTGCGCCACTGGCGTTCGCCCTCGCGTTGTTGGCCGGGTGCGCGTTGTCAACACATCCGAAGATTGCGGATCTGAAGTACAACCCCGGCCGTTATCAGAACCGATCCGTCACCGTCGATGGCGTCGTCACCAGTTCGTGGGGCGTGCCGCTGATGCCGCTGAAGCTGTACAAAGTGGACGATGGGACGGGGGAGGTCACCGTCGTGGCGAACAACGGCCGCGTCCCGTCGAAAGGCGCGCATGTGCGCGTCAAGGGGCGCGTCAACCAGTTCGCGACGTTCGGCGGACAGGCCGTGGGCCTGCATCTTCAGCAGGAAAAGATCTCGTTCAAGGGACGGTATTGATTTGGCGATTTGGTGATTCTGAGAATTGGTGATTGGCCTTGCACGCGCTTCCGCGCGTGCTTTGAACGCGCAACGGTAGTCGCGCGATTCCAACTCACCAACTGACTAAATCTCCAATTCACCAAATCTCCAATTCACCAAATCAAGTCATCTTGACCGCCACCGCGGTCATGTCGTCGTTCGGCGGAGCGCCCGCGCGGAAGGTCTCGACCGACGCGAAGATGTTCGCAACCACCTCCCGCGGGGCCAGGTCGCGCGAGCGCTCCACGACCTCCAGCACTCGCGCCGCCGTGAACTCCTGCCCGGCGGGATCCATCGCCTCGGACACGCCGTCACTGCAGAACACGAAGAGATCCCCCGCATGCAGCGCGTAGGCGAGCTCGTCGTAGGTGCTGCCCTGGAACGATCCCAATGGGACGCCGGGGAGCTCGATCTGCGATACGCCTTCGGCCGACGCGCGAACCGGGTACGGCAAGCCCGAGTTGGCGAGCGTCACGACGCGCCGCTTGAGATCGAAGATCGCGTAGCACATCGTGCAGTAGTACTCTTCGAGCTGACGCTGATGAAGAATCGTGTTGACCGAGGACAGCACGCTGGCGGGCGTCGAGCGATCCGGCAGGTAGCGGCGACGAAAGGTTCGGCCTCTTACCAGCTCCGCGGCGAAGACGCTGTACAGCGCGGCCGGCACGCCCTTTCCTGATACGTCTCCCACCGCCACGACGAGGGTGTTGGATTCCGGCGAGAGAAAATCGTGGAAGTCTCCTCCGAGCTCGCGTGCGGGGGCGAAGCTCGCCGCCACGTCGACCCCTTTCAACCGCTTCGGCAAGCCGACGGGAAGGAGCGCGGCCTGGACGCGTTGCGCGAAATGCACTTCCTTCTCCAGACGGATCTCGTTGGCGCGCACCGTCTCGTACAGGCGCGCGTTTTCAATCGCCACCGCCGCCTGGCTGGCGAGAAGCGTGAGAATCTCGACATCACGCTTGGTGAAGGCTTCGAGCTCGGGGCTCTCGAGATCCAGGACGCCAATCAAGCGGTCCTTCAGCAGCATCGGGATCACGAGCTCGGATCGCACGTCGGGCACCAGGCTGATGTAGCGCGGATCCTGCGAGACGTCGGGCACGAGCACCGCCTCTTTGTGCAGCGCCGCATAGCCCACGAGCCCTTCTCCCAGGCGCACGCGCGGCACTTCGACCTTCTCGCCGTACTGGACGGCAAACTGCATCTCCAGCTCGCCTCGCTCCTCGTTCAGCAGCAGGATGCCGAACGTGCGGTAGTCGATGACGCGCCGCATCAACTGTGCGATCCGCGCGAACAGCTCGTCGAGCTCGAGGATCGCCGCGACCTCGCGGCCGATCTCGGCGAGCGTCTCGAAGGCTTCTGCGTCCCTGCGGCTGCGTTCGAACAGCCGCGCATTGATGAGAGCAACCGCGACGTGCGCGCCGAACTGGCGCAGCAGTGCCATGTCCGACGGGGAAAACTGATCGCGCTTGTGACTGAGAATGTTCAGCGCGCCGATCGGCCGCGCCTTGTGCAGAAGCGGCACCACGAGTTCCGACGCCATGCCCGGCACCATGTCGACGTAGCGCGGGTCCGACGTGACGTCGTTGACGAGGAGCGGCGCCTGGCTCGCAACGGCCGCTCCGACGAGCCCCTGATCGAGACGGACGCGCATCGGTTCCGGTGGCGCGGGGTAGCCGACGGAATATGCGATGCGCAACTCGCTGCGGCGCTCGTCGAGCAAGTACACCGCGAACGCGTCGAATTGAATGAGCCGACCGATCAGCCTGGGGATTTGCGCGAGCAGTTCATCGAGCTCGAGTACCGATGTCACCTGCCGGCCGAGATCGAACAGGATGGTGAGGATCTCGTGCTCACGGGGCGTCGCTGGCGAACCGTTGATCATCAATCTCTGCAGTCTTCGGGATTATACTTGCAAGTTCATGGAGCCTCTGAAGCTTCCGCTCGATTACGCGGCGATCGAGCGGATCCTGCCGCACCGTTATCCGTTTCTTCTCGTCGATCGCATCACCGAGTTCGAGCCCGATAAACGAATCGTCGGGATCAAGAACGTCACGCTGAACGAACGCTACCTCGCGCATCGCGATGGCGAACCACCGGCCTTGCCGGCGACGATCCTCACGGAAGCGGTCGCGCAGGTCGGCGCGATCATGATTCTCGCGAAGCCGGAAAACCGCGAGCGGCTGATCTACTTCATGGGCATCGAGCGCGTGCGCTACCGACGTCCCGTGCACCCTGGCGACGTGGTCCTCATCGAGGCGGTGGTCCGCCGGCTCAGAAGCCGCATGGGCGTCTTGCACGGCGTCGCTCGCGTCGGCGACAAGATTGCGGTCGAAGGCACGATGACGTTCGCGCTGGGGCCGGTGGTCGGTTAAGGGTTGCCGGTTGCCGGCAAAATCGGAAACTGCTAACCGGCAACTGGAGACTGGCAACTGGCAACCGACCTCCGTCAAGGGTCCTCCGACAACCGACCGCGACAACCGTCCTCGGAGAACTGTTATCTCGCGCGCGCGACGAGCAGCACCATTCCCACCTTCACCCCGCGTGATCCCCACGTCGCCCATTTCGCGTCAGGGTGAAAGTAGCGAATGGCATCGAGCAGCGCGGGCGCGAGTATCAGGGCGCCAATCGCGGGTTCTTTCCATTTCAGCGAATCGGCCATGCCGCGTGTGTCGCGTTCGACTGGCCCCGTCCGCGCGAATGCCGCGCCTGAGTACGCGGCAGACGCGAGCACGTTGAACGCGACGAGGCCCTTCAGCAGCGGCGCCCGTTCGTGACCGAGGTTGGGCCGGCGGGTCAGGATGATCTCGTTGCCAAGCTGCTGCACCCAGAAGCCCGCTGAATCGATGACGAATTCCTGGCTTCGGGGCAGTCCGGTGTCGTGCGTAATTGCGAAAAAGGGAAAGCCGTGGAACGACACCTTCCTAATTCCGGGGTTTGCCCGGAACAGCGCGTCGAACAGCAGGTGACCGCTCTCGTGGGCCGCCAGCCCGATTGCACCGCCTGCCAGGAAACTGCCCAGCGAGGAAACGGGATGCTCACTCGGAGTCGTGGACGGCGAGCCCGGCATCTCGGGCGGGGTCTGCGCGCCGGCGGACGAAACCAGGCCAAATACCAGCAGGACAACGAGTACGACGCGCGGGACACGCACCTCGGTCGCCGTGGCACAGCCGTTGCTCAAGGGCCCCCAGGTTGCGCCACGGCAGAGGGCGCGAAGGAGAACACCGATGCTCGAAACGATTGCGATCATCCTGATCATTCTCTGGCTGCTCGGGATGGTCAGCGGGTACACTCTCGGCAACTTCATCTACATCCTGCTGGTCATCGCCATCGTGCTGTTCCTGGTGCGACTGATCAGCGGACGCCGGGTTTGAGGAAGGCGCGCCTGAGGCGGGGGTGGAAGGCAGTGAATTCTCCCTCGCCCTCGTCGTCGGCCACGTGCCGGCGGACCTGATCGATTTTTGCGTCGAGGTCGTCGGCGGCCGAGAGGATCAGCGCTTCGATCGTCATCGGTTCGACGGGCGAGCCGAGTTGTCGCGATCCGTGGTGTGACACGATCAAATGTTCCAGCCGCGCGCGGAGATCCTCGGGAAAGCCGTCAAGGCGCGTGGTTGATTCCCTGACGATCAGCACCCCGAGCGTGACGTGACCGATCAGGTTTCCGTCACGGGAATACGCTGTCGACTCTCCCGTCGTCAGTTCATCGAGCTTCGCGATGTCGTGCAGCACGGCGCCCGCGAAGAGCAGGTCTCGATCGACGCCATACGCCGCCGCCAGCGCCTCGCACGTCTCCCCCACCTTCAGAATGTGATCGAGCAGGCCGCCCGGATAGGCGTGGTGGACCGTCACTGCGGCCGGCCAGATGCGCAGCTTCGCTTCGCGCGGCAGCAGGATGTCGCTGAGCAGCTGCGCGATCCACGGATTTTCAACGCGAGCCAGACGCGCCTGCAGCTCGGACCACGCGTCCATCAACGGTCTCCCCTTCTGGTGTTTTGTCCTTGTCGGGCTCATCGGACTTGCCGGAGCGGCGTACGATAGCGACGCCGGCGAGCACCAGCGCCGCGGCGAGCGCCATCCGCGAATCGAACGGTTCCCCCATCAACGTGACGCCCAGCGCGACGGCGATCACCGGGTTGACGTACGCATACAACGAGACCAGCGATACCGGAAGGTGGCGCAGCGCATACGTGTACGCCACGAAACCTCCAAGCGCGCCGATTGTCGAAAGATAGGCCAGGGCCCCGGCGGTGCGCGTTGAGAAATGGAGCCCGCGCCACTCTCCCTGGAGTGTGCCCAGCGCAAGCATCATCACGCCACCGGCCAGCATCTGGGCCGCAGTGATCATGAAAATATTCTCGGCCCGCGCATGACGCCGTGAGTATGACGAACCCATGGACCAGCCGAGACAGGCGATCTGCAGCGCGATGACACCGGCAATGAATCCACGGCCGGTGGCGGTGCCGCTCGTCAGATCGGGCCAGACGAGCAGCAGGATGCCGCAGAACCCGACGGCAAGACCGACGATCGTCCGCAGCGTGAGCTTCTCACCGTCGGCCAGGAACGCTTCGATGCCTGCCATCCAGAACGGCGACGCCGCCACGATCACTGCGGCGAGACCGCTTGGCACATATTGTTCCGCCCACACGACGCCGCCGTTGCCGAGCACGAGCAGCGTGACGCCGAGAAACGCGATACCGCTCCACGCCCGCGCCGATGGAGGACGCTCGCCGCGTATGAGAAGGCCGCCGCCGAGAATCGTCCCGGCGATGATCCATCGCATGCCGCTCATCAGCCACGGCGGAATCGTTTCGAGCGTGATGCGGATGCCGAGATACGTGGTACCCCAGATCAGACACACGGCGATCCACGCGAGATACGCTAGGCGCCGTTCGCGGGGCCCGCTATTTGCCATCGAGAAATCCGAAGGTCCCGCGTCCAAGCCACGCGCCGCCATCGATCGTGAGGATTTCGCCTGTGATGAAGCCGGCGTGCGCGGACACAAGGAACGCGAGGGTATCGGCGACTTCCTCGGGCTTCCCCCAGCGGCGGAGAGGAACCATGTTCGTGATGCGTTCGACGGCCTCGTCCGTGTCCCAGAGCTGCTTCGCGGCGCCGGGGGATTCAATCGGGCCGGGTGCAATCGCGTTCACGCGGATGCCATGCGATGCCCACTCGACGGCGAGCGTCTGCGTCATCGACATCACGCCTGCTTTAGCCGCCGCGGAATGCACGGTGCCCGCGCTTCCCGTCCAGACGTAGTTCGCGAGAATCGACACGATCGATCCGCCGCGCTTGCGCGCGATCATGTACTGCCCAACGGCGCGCGAGCAGTAGAAGCTGCCGTTCAGGACGATGCCGATGACGGCGTCCCAGCCGTTTGGCGAGAGCTCCTCGGCGCGGGAGATGAAGTTGCCCGCTGCATTGTTGACGAGAATGTCCAGGCTGCCGAAGTGCTTCACCGTTCGAAGCACCATTTCGTCCACCTGCTCCGGCTTGCGCACGTCGAGCTGCACGGCGAGCGCATCGATGCCGGACTCGCGCAGCGAGTGCCACCCGTGCTCCAGATTTTCTGATTGGCGGCTGGCGATGACGATGCGCGCGCCGAGGGTGCCGAGCCGTCGGGCGATCGCGAGGCCGATGCCGGTTCCACCGCCGGTAATGACGGCCACCTGGTCTTTCAGCAGTTCCGCAGCGAACATGAACCCCAATTATCAGTGTTAAGATTGGCGCATGTCGAGCGGACGCACATCGCACGCGTGCTCAATCGTGCTGGCACTCGCGCTCGGCGTGGCAGCGTGCGATTCGAGTTCGTCAGACACGCCGTCGATCGAAAAGCAGGCGCCTCCACCGGCGGCCGCCCCGCCCCTCGCGCCTCCTGCAGCCGCGTCCCACGAGGGTGCGGTTATGCCTGCTGCAGCCGCGAATCAGTGGGAGACGCGCGCGCCGCAGCTGGGCGACGCCGACATTCCACCGCTGCCGACGGTGCCGTTCGCTGCCGCACGCCCGATGGAGGTCGTGCGCGCCGTGTACGTCTTTGCGGCAAAACATCCCGAGGTGCTCAGTCACGTGCCGTGCTTCTGCGGCTGCGAGAACCGCGGCCACAAGCACAACGACGACTGTTTCGTCACCGAACGCGACGCGAAGGGGCGCCCGACCAAATGGGAGCCACACGGTATTGGTTGAGGTGTGTGCCTTGACGTCGCGCGTGACGCGATGCAGATGTATTCGTCGGGCGCGGATGTCGCGTCGATCCGCTCCGCCGTCGAAGCCAAGTACCGCGCGTCCTTCCCGACAATGACCCCGACGCCTCCGGTTCCACGCGCCAAATGAGCACCGCGACGGCCGACGCGTTTGCGCGGTTGTTCGAAGCAGTTCACGAAGGCGTCTACATCGGGACGATCGAAGGTCCCGGCACGGCGACGGTCTCGGCCAATCCCTATCTCAAATTGATGTTCGGCTTCGCGGCGGACACGCCGCAGGACGAAGTCCGGCCGTTCGAGCCGGAGCGATTCGTCGATCCGCAGGCGCGCGACGGGTTCGTGCAGCGTCTCGAGCGCGACGGGGCCGTCACCGACTACTTGATGCGGCTGCGCCGCGCCGACCGTGTGGCTATCTGGATCGAGGTCACCGCGCACGCGGAGAGGCAGCACGAAGGGAGCCTGCGCGTCGAAGCACTGATGCGCGATGTCAGCGAGCGCAAGCGGCTCGAGGACCAGGCGCGCGATCTGTACAATCAACTGCTGCAGGCGGAGAAGCTTGCCGCGCTCGGCCAGACGATCTCCGGCGTTGCGCACGAGTTGAACAATCCGCTCGCGACGATTCTCACGTGGGCTGAGCGGCTGTCGCAGCGTGACGTCGACGATCAGACGAAGCGGGGCCTCGAAACCATCCTCAGCGAGTCGGAGCGCGCGGCGAAGATCGTGCGGAACCTGCTCACCTTCGCACGCAAGCGTCACACGACGCGCGCGATGGTGGATCTCAATCAGGTCGTACGCGAGACGCTCGCCTTGCGCTCCTACGAGCAGCGGCTGAGCAACATCAACATCCTGGAAGCATTGCCGGCGGGACTCCCCCTCGTGTTCGCTGATCCTCACCAGGTGCAGCAGGTGCTCC